>Ga0315288_10010273_pt1 | contig 11796 bp, 12 predicted proteins | sample YL17G11_20_MG_FD_203454 | JGI IMG/M metagenome (GOLD analysis project Ga0315288, IMG submission 203454) | Sediment microbial communities from Yellowstone Lake, YNP, Wyoming, USA - YL17G11_20 | ecosystem: Environmental > Aquatic > Freshwater > Lake > Sediment | place: USA: Wyoming | collected... | reverse complement strand
TAAACCATCCCACTCTTGCCTTTCTGTCTTTACTTATAGGTCTCCTCGATCACTTCTTGCGACACTTCGAGCAAAGACCGGTTGCACACAACGAGGTGGCCGGAAGGACCTTCCCACATCCAGCACAGGGACGGGGCTCCTTGTCACTGGCCTCCACGATCTTCCCCGTCCTGGCATTTCCCCTCTTCACCATCGGCATCTGGTGTCACACCTCCTTCTACATCCATTTCATTGGTTTCTCTTTCATCGACGAAAACACCTGCTTCGATCAATCCCCTGCTCCTCGCATATTCCATGAGAATCGCTTCCTGATCTGGGGACAGGTCTGATGGAGGAAGGGGGATGAACCTGAGCGTCAGGAAGCCCCTTGGCTCCTCCCTCATGAAGACCGCTGGCAGACCCCTGTTCTCGAACCTGATGAAGTGACCATAATCGGCCCTCCTCGGGATCGTCACTTCAACATCCTCTCCGAATGGATCGGTGACCCCGATCGCCCCCCCGATGGAGAACAGGACGGGATCGATGGAGACATCCATCTGGACATTGCAGCCGTGGATCACGGTGATGTTCCCCGGCAACGTCACCCTCGGTTTGACGATGAGATTCCCAGCGGGCTGGGATGGCATCTCGTGGTTCCCACGTTCCGTCAGGGAGAGTGGCATCATGTTGATCCCTGGTGGGATGTCCACCAAGAATTGCACCTGCTCCGGCACGACGCTCCGTCCTCCGCACGACTGGCACAAGTTGTTGACGAGCATCCCCGTCCCGGAGCACTTGTTGCATCCGAACCTGACGCCCTGGTCCACATATCCCCTTCCTCCACACGAGTCGCAGGGAACACCTTCTCCGCCGACGCCGTTGCAGGATTGACAGAACCTCGTCCTCTGATATGAGAATGTCACTCCGGGCTTTCCGTGCAGCATTTCGGGAAGCGTCATCTGGATGACGGCTTCGATGTCGGAATTGGACAGGCGCTGTTGCTGGAAGCTGATGTTCATATGGGAGAATGGGTTGAAGTCAAAACCGAAATTGCGCCTGAAGAAGTCGGCGATATCGGGAGGGGACTGGGCCTCTCCGGAGGAGAGCCTGTCATACTGGCGTCGCCTCTCCTCGTCACCGAGCACGCTGTATGCCTGGGAGGCCGCCTTCATCCTCTCCTCGGCATCCTCCGCATCGTTGACATCTGGATGGAGATCCCTGCCGATGTTCCGGTAAGCCTTCTTGATGTCCTCGGGAGAGGCATCCCTCGAGACACCGAGGATCTCGTAGTAGTCCGGAAGATTTTCTTGTCTCATTCGTCACATCGCCATCCTGTCCTCTTCCTCGTCTTCGATCTTCCTGGATGCCTCGCATTTCCGATCGATCATCACCCCATCGAGATGGTCCGTCTCGTGCAGGAACACCCTCGCATCGAAGCCGGAGAGGGAGGCGCACTTCATCGTCCCCTTCTCGTTCATGAACTCGATCCTGATGATCTGGGGTCTCACGATGAGGAACTCCATCCCCGGGAACGAGAGGCAGCCCTCCCACTGAGAGATCTGCCTTGCGACCGGGTTGCCTTGAGTGTCGACGAAGAAGTCCTCCGCTTCGTCGAGGGATGTCCAGACGACCTTCGGATCGATCACGACCATCGTCTCCGTGGCCGTCCTCCGGACGACGAAGAACCTCAGATCGATCCCGACCTGAGGAGCTGCGATCGCCATGGCTCCCGGGCTCGCCTCCAACATCTTGCGGACCTTGGAGATCGTCTTCTGTTGGGCCTTGGTGACCTTCCTGCCGATCTTCTGGGTGGTGCGGCGCAGCCGGGGATCGTCTCCGGCGAGGAATTGCAACATCTCAACACCTCCGAAATTCTCTTTCGGAGCCTTATCCACCCGAGAGGACAACATCTAAGACTCTCTTGATCTTGTCGACAGTGACAACAGCATTCTGTCCGGACCCGACATCTGCTGCATGGCGGCCGATGATCCCCATCACCGAACCGACCACTCGCCCCATGACATCAACGACCATTGACCCGCTGCTTCCTTCGAGAATGTCAGCATCGATGAACATCATGTCCCTCCACGATGGATCGGGAGGTGCCGCAGGTGTCATCCCCATCGCCGAGACCCTTCCGACGGTGACGATGTTCGCCCATCCCTCTGGGGATCCGATGGTGGCGATGATCTCCCCGAATGTCGGGACCTCATCCGACAGCCTCGCCGGCCTCACGGGGACCCTCGGATCGATCCTGAGGATCGCCACATCGACACTCCTGTCTTCTCCGAGGACCTCGGCGGGATAGGATTTGCTTCCGTCGAACGAGACCTCGACGGAAACGACCTCCGATTCCGGGCCGTTCGGTTCGACGATGTGGTTTGCCGTGACGACGATTCCGTCGGGGAGCAGGAATCCACTTCCCGTCCACTGCACGCTCTCGGATCGCTCGGTGGGCTTGACATAGACGACGCAGGCTGCCGACTCCGCATCCTGGACGGCCTTCCCGATGGGATCGAGGGGCCTGTCCGCCAATCTCGTCATCCTCGACATCAGATCGATCATATCGATGGTCGGCCTCTCGTCAAGGGAGGACTCGACGGACAGCTGCCTCTTGAATGTCCTGCTCAGGAACAGCGGATCCTTCATATGATGACCTTCCTCAGGATGGAATGGAGCCATCCATAGAGATCGACTCTCCACTTGGAGACGCCCTCCAATTTGGCTTCGACCTGATGGTTTTGTGCCATACTTTTTGCGATCACCTGGTTGAAATTCAAGAGCCCGATGTTGAGAGGATCGCCGGATTCCGTCACGAGGGGCCCGGGCTGGGCGAACACATTGAGGTGGACTATCGCCTCTCGATAGTTGGTCAGTGGGGTGTCGTGATCTCCCCCATTCCTGTGGTAAGACAGCATCAGGGCGACGATTCCAGCGACGAAGGGGGAACTCATACTAGATCCTGATTCTTGTGCGTATCCTCCTCCAACCCATGTCGAGTAGATGTCGACGCCTGGTGCCGCAGTCGTCAGATGATCACCGACATTCGAGAATGTAGCGATCTTGCCATTCTTGTCGAGGGCTGCGACAGAGATGACCTCTTCGTACCTCGCCGGCCAGTTCAGCTGTTTCTGACCCTCGTTGCCGCCCGCCGATACCACGATGATGCCGGAATTCACGGCCTTCAGGATGAGGGACCTCAGCTCCTGAGGAGGTTCTGCCGGAGAACCAAGGGAGAGATTGATGACATCTACCTTGCTGTCGATGCTCCATTCGAATCCCTTGATGATCCAGGAGTAATCACCCGGACAGAGCCCATCGGCATCGAGGACCCTCACGGAATAGAGTGAACAATCTGGAGCGACACCAACGATTCCCACGCCGTCAGCCTTCGCCCCAGCGATTCCTGCCACATGACTGGCATGTCCGTGAAGTAGCCTAGCGTCTCCCGTGAAGTCCACGGAATCCACAAGGTTGGGTTTCAGATCCGGGTGGTTGGGGTCCACGCCGGTGTCGAGGATGGCAACCTTGACTCCGGAACCCGTCGTGTTAGCATTGGTGCGATAAGCATCGACTCCCATGAACTTCTGTCCCCAGTCGATCGTTTCGGACAGTACGCCGACGACCCTCTTCGGTTCGACATCCGGAATGAATCTGACCATATCCATAACATTCACCTCCATTCCCGATTCTTAGGTTGCGATGACCGTTTTTCCTGCTTCACATCATGGTCTGACGATCCTGGTTGCGGAGGTCGGATTGGAGATCCTCTCCTCCACCACCTCGACGATCATGTCGGCAGAGACGGACCTGATGCACGGATCCCCACATCCCCTCTCGAAGCATGGACAGCATCCATCCCTTCCGGCATGGATTATGGTGTTGTTGCGGTAGAACGAGGACACATCATCCGGTCTCGTCGGCCCCATCACGGTCACCATCGGGACCCCGATGGCCCCTGCGATGTGCATCAGGCCGGTGTCCATCGTGATCAGGACTCTGCTGTTCGCCATCACTCCTGCCGTGGACATCACATCCGGGGTCGATCCCGTCAGATTGTGGATGTTGTCGGCCACCCTCCCCATCTTCGCAGGCATCGCTCCCAAGACGATGATCAGGTGGTCCCTCGCCAACATCCGGCACACCTCATCGATGGTCTCTCGTGGTAGGTTCCTCGGAGATATGTCGCTCCACGATTGTCTGGCGATGCACACCAGCGACCCACTTGCGATCCTCCGCTTGGACAGGAGATCCTCGGCCCAGGCGGAGTACCTCCTCGGGAGATCGATGATCGGTCTCCTCTCATCCTCGGACAGCGATGATGGATCGATGTCGGCACGGGACAGGAAGGCATCGACCTTGCTGACATGCCCATCATGCACGAGGCTGACACCATCGAGGTCGATGACTCTCTGATACCTCGATGGGCCCTCGTCCTCCAGCGGGTATCTCACCGCAGATGGTGGGGTCCCGTGGAACGCCTGCACGATGGGATGATACTCGGTTTTGGTGGAGAACGACACATCCTCTCCCAACTCCGAGAGGCACCTGCTCACCGGCTCGCACATCACGATGTCCCCCAACCTCCACATCCTGGAGATGAGCGTTCTACTTGGGGGAGCGGAACCTTTCCTCTTCGGTTCGGGTCTGATGTGGCCCGAACCATACATCGTCACCCTCATCAGTCAACACTCCCATCTGGGTCATCGACGGACCCATCCGGCACATCCATCGTGTCTTCGAGTTCCCCTTTGAACAGCACCACGTTGCCCCTGAATGTTGGTGCATATACCCATCTCATCCCGATCTCATCTCCAACCCTCGGAATGAGTTCCATCATCGAGGTTCTTCCGTCAGTGGCATCATCAACAATGATGATCCCCCCATCCTGCAGAAGGGGGGCGACCAATCTGAGGTCATGAGCCTCAGCCTCTCCGTCTGCCGTGTGTAAAGCATCGATATGTATGATGTCGAAAAGGCCGATCACATCACTCATCCTATCGATCTTCTGCGTGTTGATCTTCTTGACCAGCAGTCCGACAGATCCTGGTTCAAACATAGATTCGATCCTGCCGATCTGTTCCAAGGGGTCGACACCATATGATCCGTCATCGAATCCCCAGTATTCCACGAATCTGGATCTATGCAAGGACCCCATCATCAACGCTACGGCAGAATAACCATACCTGATCCCGATCTCGAGAACTCTGGAGGGGATTCTTCTGAGGCGCATCGGATAGGAGAAGTACCACTCGTAGCAATTGCCCGAGACGACATAATCTGCCGAATCGTCTCCGTCACACCACATCCCATCTGGTGCGATACTCGTGAATTTCTCGTGACAAAGAAAACTTCGGTTGAGCTTGATCATCTCGATCTCCTAATGATTCCCCTTCGGATCGAATCGCATATATCCTCGGGAGAATCCGTCAATGACATGATGTCTCCCCCGTTGATCCTCACGAACTCGAGGAACTCCTCCAAGGTGCTGTCTTGTCGGATGTAGACCGATGTATTGCCGAATGCCCCGGCACAATGGGCTACCCATGAGTCCATCGACACCCCGATCTTGGATGTGGCAACTAGGGCAAAAGATTCCTCGAACGATAGTTTGCCAACGGCATTCACCCCTCGGGATGGTTCTTTCGTGATATGCTGGATGTCCGATCCACCTCCGATCAGGATGACAGGGATTCCGATCACATCCTCTATCATATCCACCGTTTTCCAGTAATCTGGCCACGCAGCATTTTCGTCTTTGTGATCTCTCGTCGCCGGCTGGATACAACATACATCTCCACTCGGTAACCACTCTGGCAATGAAGGATTGAACTTCAGATCTGATGTGGATAGCTTCGAGAATGATGATTTGATGGACATGATTTCACCATATCTAAGATCCAAGAACTCATCCATCCTGAGCTTCCCATCTCCCCACTTTTCGATCACATTTCGTGCTGCCGTGAAATCTAGGACGGGTCCCATCTCGACGATGACATCGTCTACGAACGAGAACATCTCGCAGCATTTTTTGGCGTTTCCCACATTCCCATTTCCATCTGGGACCACTATGACGAAAATCTTCTTCCCCGGACTAATCGAAGATTTCAACTTGGCCATCGCCATCAACCCATCCCCGAATCCTCCTTGAACCTGTGCTGCCACACATGGAGTCTTGATCGAAAAGAAGGAGGTTGAGATTTTATCATTTTCGTTGAAGTGTCGTTCCACAACATCACACACGACACCAGGGTCTATTCTCGCCATCATCTCCTTGCACTCGACGCTCCTCCCCCAGTGGTAGTGCGTCCACCAGAGGTTCCTCGCATCCGGGGCGACGACATCGATCTGACCCACATGACCCCACACACATGATGGCGTCGGTCCCCACAACACCACCGTCGGCGTGTCGAGGGCGGAGGACACATGGCAGAGGAACCCATCGCTCCCGATGTGGCACATCGCCCCCGAGATGATCTCGAACTGCTGGTTCATGGAAAGGTTGGTCATCGAGAGGAAACCCTCCAGCCTCCTCTCCGATGGGCTCCCGACCTGGATGGGACATATCCCGCACGAATTGAGCCATCCGCCGAATATCTCCCACCCCCCGGCCGGCCACGACTTGTATTCCGATGTGTGCGTGAATCCTGCGGAGACCGTGATGTACGATGAGGGGAGCCTGATGTTGGAGGGTAGGGGCAGGCGCAGGATGTATGCGTCCTGGATCCTGACCTCGAATCCGAAGAGCCTCGTCATCATCTCCATCTGCCCCCTGCACCCCATGTCTCGATACAGGGAGATGATCTCGTCTGCATTGAAGTGGTAGTACCTGCTCTCCACATCGGCCAGCCTCGCCCTCACGTCGAGGTCGCAGTGCGTCAGTGCCATTCTGCCATCGATCATCGGGACTGGTTTCGTGTCGTACCACAGGTCGTACGACTGAGCATGTTGTCGCCTGATATCGGTTTCGAGAGCCAGTCCCCGTCCCCACGGCACGTGGATCACCGTAGAACATGCCGGATGTTTCCTGAGAAGCTCGAAGAAACTGTCGTCCGAGAATCCATCAATGCTGGCATGTTGGAACTGCCTCCTCGCCGCAGTGAGGAGACAGGACTCTAGCAGCCCGTCGCCCAACCCCCCCCTGCGGAAAGCGGCGATCCTCGTCGGGACCACCTCACGCATCACCCTCTTCGGGCGCTCAGAGACGTGACCCTGTCCGTGCATCGTGACTTTCATATGACACCGCCGACGATCCTGGCCAGGGAGATGTAATGTTCCGCCTCCGACCTCGTGGAGAACCTGTCCTTGACGCTCCTCCTGCTGTTGAACCTCATCTCGCCCCTCGCATCGGATGTCATCCCCATCATCATCTCGATGTGGTCCATCACCGTCCTCGGATTCGAGTCTCGAACGAGGAACCCATTCACGCCATCCTCGATGATCTCGGGAGCGATCCCGATGGGATACGAGATCACCGGCGTCCCGCAAGAGAGCGACTCGATCACCGTGAGACCGAAGGTCTCTTCCCAGAGGCTGAGGAACAGCGTCACGTCGGCAGCGGAGTAGAGATTCGGCATGTCCTCGATCCTCGTGGAACCCATCGCCTGGACGCAGCAGATGCCTCCAGGAGCGTTCTTCTTGACCCATTCCCAATGACGATACCCCTTGATGTCCTTCTTGCCCCAAGCGTTCGTGAAGAAGACCTTGAGGACATCGCCCCGGGGGGTGTCGAACGGGGAGAACAGGGAGGTGTCTATGCCGTGCGGAATGACATGTATTCTCGAGAAGCCACCATCCCTGAAGATCCTGGCAGCCACATCCGTGAAACAGACGATGTGCTCGTCCCTGATGCCCTCGATGATGGGTTGTTTGGCTCCATTCCACCCACATCTTCGGATATCACATCTGTCCTCCTCACATCGGACGAGGCCCTTGCCGACCATCACCATATTCGTTTGGTGGCATAGGCTCCAATAATCATGCATCACGATGACCCTCGGGATGCCGTTCCGCCTGCAGGTGTCGAGGAAGTCGGAATATGTCTTGGCGTTCTCGGGGGAGAAGCTGTGAAAGATGACGAGATCGTAGTCGAGGGACGGGATGCGATCCGGCCTGTCGGAGGAGATGTCGCAGTGGTGTCCGAGCGACATCAGTCCGTTCTTGAGATAACGAACGGCAGAGTGTGCGCCCCCTCGATGCATGGAGAGATGAACCTGGAGGAACCTCATGAGAATAGGCCTTCCGGGAAATCCTTCAGACACCTCTTCAACTGCTCTTCGACGAGGATGTGGACATAGGCATGGGGTCTCCCCTTGCGGACGATCGTCAGCGCCGTATCCCACAGGAGGCCCCTGGTCATCGCAAGGTAGAGGGTGACGAGGCCGGGACTCCTCGAGATGCCGGCCGCACAGTGGACGAGGGTCTTGCCTCGAGAGACGCCATTGTGGATGGCCTTCAATGCCCAGATCAAATCCTGATCGCAGTTGTTGCCGACACCATCCTCGATGAACGGGAACCCCTCGTGGACGACGGATGGGTCGCTCGGGACGACCTGGAGCCTGCCGATGCTGACGACGGTCCTGATGCCCTCTATCTTGAGGACCTCGTCACTGGATGCCACATCGTAGGAGCTGATTGCGATCTCGGGTGTGATCCACGAGACGAAAGACAGGCCGGTCTTCTCCACCGGGTCTCCGGGCTTCCAGATGTTGGGAATCATCGTGAATCCTCCTGTCGCAACGAGCGGAAGTGGTTCATCAAGGAGAGTTTTGCGAGGGGAGCGCCGGAGTAAAAATCATCAGGAATGGTATCGAAATACAGCACCTTCTTGTTTCCTCGGAGTTTCATACTCACAGGCTCGCCGAGCAGTCCAGGTATTTGCAACAGATCAGCGAGGATGATGGCGTATATGTTGACCTCCATCTGATCCATCAGAGCGTGTTCGGACAGGGAGAAGCTTCGGGGAACGACGATCTTGCAGAAGGCAACCAGATCTCCCGAGGCTTTCCCTTCGTCCAGTATGGGGTCATGTCCAGTTTTGCCATCTGCTCCTTCGTCAGAGTTTTGGAAGAACCAGGAGAGTGGATAACGCCCGGGATCGATGAGGGGGGATGCCGATTTCACATGCATTTTGGTGAGATACCCCTCATAGGAGCACTCCGTGAAATCCTCCTGCCATCCTTTCTGGCCGACGGGATAAAGGTTGTAGTCCACATCAGAGGTCCTCCCTTTCCCCATGATCTCGATGAATCTCTTGACGGCCTCTTCTGATATTTTGCCTCCGAAATCTCCCACCGGTATGTTGGGGCCAGGATCTGCCCCTCTTTCCACGTATTTGTTGTAGTCCCCCCTCCTGATCCTCTCGTTGACGAAGGAGAGGGCTTTCATCTGTTTCTCCCTTGAAATCAGGATCTTCTGGGGCCCCTGTTCGAAAATGACACCATGCTTGAATGGAAGACTCATCACATCACTTCTCTTTCTCAGACTATGTAGTATGAGAGGATCGTGTCACCCTTCGGGAAGTTCTCGAAGGTGACCATGACTCCTCGGTGCTCATTTTCTTCCTCGTCGATCTGGATCTCGAATGGGTTCGTCTCCCTCACATGGATGATGGGTTCCCCGAGACGATCGAAGATGCCGAACATCAGGGATTGAACGCCGGTGTCGATGGGTGTCACGAAGGAGATGTAGACGGTCCCCTCGACGACCGTCATGTCGTATGCCCCATATGCCCCATAGTAGATGTCTCCCTCCACCTGGATCCCGTCCACGAACACCATCTCTGCGATGTTGGCATCCGCAGGGATGCTCGTCGCCGTCTCCCACATCGTTCCGGCTGGAAGATCGTGAGCCACGCTGACATCCGTCCCCACACCGAAGAACAGCAACTCCCCCTCCACCTCGTCATCACCATGTGAGATGGCGTACAGGTCCGTCTCGCCGGAGAGCTCATCGACGGTGAGTGTCACCTGATCGGCCTCGCCGGTCACGGATGTGTCGAGATACCAGGCTCTCGGCGTCACCATCTCCTCGATGACGGGTGATACCACCCCAACATGCTCGAAGATGCTGATCGTCGCTGCGGTTCCTCCCGTGATCCCGATATTGTCGTAGATGTCGTACACCTTTCCTCCTGGGGATGCTTGATCGAGTCTGTACAACATCGCCCCGGATGTCGGGATGAACTCGGGCGGGAGATTGAACTGTTGTGCCAACGAGACGATGGCAGCCTGAGGGGTCCATCCCGTCTCCAGCTGGAACTCGCCACTCCTGCTGATTTCCTCGATGGTAGCGAATCCAAAGGCGGGGTGATTATCAATGGCGAGCGTAAACCTTCTGAGAGCCATCCTGGTTCCCTCCTATCCTGTCGTGTTCGCCTCGGATGTCACAACGACATCCTCGGATGCGATCGGATCACCATACATGATCCCATCGTACGGGGTTATCACGAAATACCAAACATCTCCCGATTTCACCAATGAGGCAGATGCCGTCTTCCCGACGACCCTGGGTTCGCCATCCCCATTGCGGTACCACTCCACCACGGAGAGGTCGCTCAATGTCTGATCCCCCGTCAGGTTCGGATCGACATAGGTGTAATCCGCAACCAGATCCTGCACGATGGATTTCAGGTTGCCATCCGAGTCCCTTGTCAGCGCATCGTCACCCTCGGCCGCCGAGATCGTGGCGGCAGTGATGTACGGTTGCGAGGTCCCTCCGATGACGACGATGTTGGATTGCACGGGGACTCCCTCGTTGTTCACATCCCTCGGCGTCACCACCACGTACCACTGGTCATGCTCATGGAATGGGCCGGTCGGATTCAGGGATGGGACGTCGGATGTCCTCATCACGTTCCTCTCGTCGTAGTCGTCGTAGAGCGTGAATCCTCCCTCCGTGATCCTCTTCCTGTACCACCTTATAGTCGATCCAGACTCGGCATTCCCCTGCTCCTGATGGAACCGATAGGTCACGACGAGACGATCGTTCAGTCCCGGCGCTGATGGCGTGAGAGTCACCTCTCCCACCACCTCCGGCGGGTTCGTCTGACCTGCGAGATAGAGCGTGTCGCTCTCCGGCATCGTCTGGAACATGAATGCGAAATCCGGCTCGTCGAGCAGGTCGTCGTCATCGTAGTCGAGGATCTCGAGTCCCAGCCTGTAGCCGCCCGAGAACTCGATCTCCGCCGTCACGACGAGACCCGGATCGAGCTCCTTGTGGAACGACACGAGCCCCTGATCGGGAGATAGGTTGAAGCCATCCCTGACGATGTTCCCGTTCACCCTGATCGTCACATCTGCGTCCCACACCCATGGACCATTCTTCGCTCGGTAGTTCCTGTAGTCGTTCGTGGTGCAGGTCTCTCCCTCCCGGTAGGCTGCCTCCCCGGGAGTCATGATGTCGACGGTTATGACCTCGCTGGAGCCCCTCGCCGTATCGAAGACGATGTACCCCTTGCTCCCGAGCGATGAGTACCTCGTCACCCTCGGATCGAGCTCGGTGCCGTTGGAATAGACCGTCACGACATCCGTGGTCTCCCACATGACCACCACGCCCGCCGCATCGTTCACCCGGAACACCCTTCGATACTGGTCGGGAAATGTTGCCAACCCCACCTGGGTCACATCCGGCGTGAAGTAGACCTCCCTCTGTCTGTCCGACAGGGCTCCCATCCTTCTCACGATGACCGGTTCGGCGTCCACGAAGTCCGTGCTGTTTCCCCTGATGACCCCCCAGTTGATCTGAGATGTCTCGGGGAGGGCTCTCATCGGGACCAGCAGGTACTCGGAGATGTCCCCTCCCGTCTTCTCCGGGGTG
>Ga0315288_10010272_pt1 | contig 11796 bp, 9 predicted proteins | sample YL17G11_20_MG_FD_203454 | JGI IMG/M metagenome (GOLD analysis project Ga0315288, IMG submission 203454) | Sediment microbial communities from Yellowstone Lake, YNP, Wyoming, USA - YL17G11_20 | ecosystem: Environmental > Aquatic > Freshwater > Lake > Sediment | place: USA: Wyoming | collected... | reverse complement strand
AGCCCGCGAGCCTCGCCTGGCTGATGAGCCGAATCTCCTTCCGGAAACGCTCCTCCCAGGCCACCCGTTGCGCTGCCGGTATCTTCTCTCTGATCGCCATCGCGCATCTGTCCTTGAGCGCCCGGAGATCCTCCGAGGGGGATCCGCGGATGAGGGGAGGGGAGACCGTGGATGCGGGGAGCCGCACGGCGCATTTCTCCGCGACCTCGCCGGTGTTGTGGAGATAGTCCTGGTGAAAGTCCAGCGCGCGCATTTCAGCCAGACTCTTGAGCCAGATTGACTTCGTCACGACAGTGAAATCGCTCACCGTGCCGAACCGGGTTTTTGCGATGATATCGTGCGCCAGCCAATCTTCCGGATATGGGTAGTGCACGTCGTTGGTGACCACCGGTTTCAGGCCGTAGCGCGGGGCGAGGCCGATGATGGCGGCATTGGAGATCTCCTGTTCCGCGAAGCCGAGGCGAGACATCTCCGGATAGAAGTCGTCGCCGAAGATGTCGAGGTAGCGCCGGAGCTCTTGCTCACCGGCGGCGGGGCTCTCGCGGATGGTCTTCAGCGGGAACGAGCCGTAGTAGCAGCCGCTCAGGCAGATAAGCCCCCGGTGATATTTCTCGAGGAGGGCCCAGTCCACGAGCCCGCGCGCGCCACGGAAGCAGTTGTTGAGCCACGCCTCGCTCGTGAGGCTCACCAGGTTGCGATAGCCGCGCGCGTCCTTCGCCAGGAGGATGAGGTGGTTGCGGCGTTCGTCTCCGCGTTCGATTGTGTCCCGCGCGCTGTCAACGAAGTAGCACTCGCAGCCGAGGAGGGGATTCAGCCCCCTCTTGATACACGCGTGGTAGAACTGGGGGACGAACGCGAGCTCCCCGTGGTCGGTGATCGCCATTGCCGTTTGACCCAGCGCGGCCGCGCGGTCGAGCCCCTCAGCAACAGAGAGCACGCTGTCCGAGTAGGAACCCCAGAAATGGTTGTGGAGGTGCGCGAAATCCGTGACTCGTAACTCGTGGCTCGCTTCTCGTGATGCGTGCCGAAATGGCATCATGGTGTGTCCTCGGGGAGGCTTTCAGCGTACGCGGGGACGGCTGACGGTACCTGCCGGCGAGCGGGGCGCGCGTCGCCTCACCTGCGTTGAGCATCGGGCTGTCCGGTTTCCTCCGGCGGGGTTTCCGCTTCCCCCGGGACCGGGAGCGACGCGATCTCTATCCCCTTCTGCTGGCGGAGCTCTTCAATTTCCCTGAGGGGGCGCTCAAGGGCGTTGCGCCTCGTTGACATGAGCGCCTCGTACTCCTTCTCGGCCTCGAGGATTCTCTTCCCCATTTTCTCCATACCCTCCGTGAATTTGTTCCACTGGGCGAGGAAGGAACCGAGGAGAGAGAGGATCTGGGCGGTTTTCTGCTCGAGGTTGAAATTCTCCACCGACTGGCGGATCACGGCGAGGATGGCGTAGAGGGTGAGGGGCGAGCAGAGCACCACCTTCTTTTTCATCGCCCCGTCGATCAGCTCCGGGGCGTGTTCATGGATGAACGCGTAGACCTGCTCGTTCGGTATGAACATGAGCATGTAGTCGAGTGTGCCTCCGGCCGGGTCTATGTATTCTCTGCCCGTGAGCTCCTTGACGCGGTTCTGCACGTCCCGGATAAACTGCGCGGCGGACCGCTCCCTGTCCGCGTCTGTTTTCGCGGCCATGTAGTGCAGGTAGTTGTCGAGCGGGAATTTCACATCCATATTGAGCACGACCTGCTGCGGGAGGGAGAAGGTGAAGTCCGGCCTCCCCGCGGCTCCCTCGATCTGCTTCTGTTTGCGGTACTGGATCCCCTCGATGAATCCGGCCATGCGCAGCACGTCCTCCGCCATCCGCTCTCCCCACTGACCGCGATGCCTGCTGCTCGAGAGCGCTGTGGCGAGCTCGCCCGTGGTGTGCTCGAGCTTCGCGGTGAGTTCACCGGTGGCCCTGAGCTGGTTCACGAGCGCCCCGTACTGCTGGCTGCGCTCCCTCTCGAATTCCTTGAGCAGGGCGCGCACCCGCTCCATCTCCTCGGTCATGGATTTGAGGTTCTGGTCAATGAGTTTCTTCTTGCCCTCGAGCTCCTTTTCTCCGTCCTTGACGTGGGTCTGGAGCGTCTGCGCGGCGAGCTTGAGAAACTCGTTCACGCTGCGGCCGAGGGCCTCCTGAGAGAGAATGGCGAACGAACCCTTTACCCGCTCTAGGATTGCCTCGAGCTCCCTGGCCTTCTCCTCCTGCGACCGGCCCGCCCCCCTTATCCGGCAGAGGTACGAGAACACCACGGCGGCCACGATAGCCGCGGCAACGGCGAGGATGGGCAACAGTATGTACGGGGACATGGCGGCACTCCGCGTGTTGGAATCTGTGATAGTATAGCATATCCTGCGCCCCTGTCCTGTGTCTGAATGGATTAAATACACGAGCGCGTGTTGAAGTCAGCAAAGAGGCAGTTGGCGCAACCCCACGTGGGCGCAACCCCACGTTGCGGCTTAACCGATATCTGGTATATAATCACTGTCGCAATCCAATGCCGCGCTCGGTCGCGCGCGTATTGCATCAGGAGGGAGCCCGCATGAACATAGTGCGTGTGGCGGTGAAATGTTCTCTTGCCGTCTTTTGCCTTGTGAGCCTCGCTTCGTGCGCCGGCGGCAGGAGGGCGATGTCCGGCTATTACCAGAATCACCCGGAGATGCAAAAACGGCTGCTCCAGGTGAGGGCGATTTACGTGGAGAATGTTCAGGGCGCCAGGGATGACGGAGAGTCTCTGAAGATGAGGGAATGCCTCATAGATGAGCTCCAGAGGAAGGGGAGGGGCCGATTCAGACTGGTGCGCGGAGCATCACAGGCTGATGCGGTCCTTGAGGCCGATATGAAAGAAGCACTCGGGCCGGTGGCGACTGATACACCGCTCCCTTTCGAGCTTGAGTCGAAGATCACGCTGGAGGATAAGGTCTATGTAAGGATACGGCTTGTGGATCCCGCGTCAGGGCGTCTGGTATATAAAACGGATACCCGGGAGATCGCCGAATTTGAGGTGGATTCGATTGAAAAGGCAGCGCATACGGTAATCAAAAACCTCATGAGGGAGATTGACCTGGCCACACAGGCAGCGCAGATGTAGTTGATCAACCACGCGCGATCGGTCCTGGCGGGTGTGGCCCGTATGGTCCTCATCAGACTCATCTCTCACGCGCTGCCCCGCATCACGAAGAGCGCGCTCACGGTTGTGCCCGATGCCCGCCTGCCGATCGTGCGCGCAGCGTCTCGATGATGCGCTCATGAATTTCGCCGAAAGAGCCGTTGGACATGATGAGGAGGACATCCCCTGACGTGAGCTCACCCTCGAGGGCGCGGAGGATAGCGTCAACACTCTCGATCGCGCGCGCGTTGACTCCCCTCCCGCGAAGATCGGCGACGAGCTTTTCCGGTGAGAAGCGGCGTTCGGGTTCGATCTGCTCCGGATGGTACACGCCCGCCACGATGACGCGGTCGGCCCTGAGAAAGGCGGCGGGATAATCGTTCTGGAAAAAGTTCCTGCGGCTCGAGTTGGTGCGCGGCTCCCAGATTGCCCAGAGCCTACGCCCCGCATAGCGCTCCCTGACCGCGGCGATCGTTTCGCGCACCTCGGTGGGGTGGTGCGCGAAGTCGTCTATCACGGCGATGTCATCAACGACGCCGCGGACCTCCTGCCTCCGCTTGACTCCCTGATAGCTCATGATCGCGTCACGGATACTGCCGGGGGAGACTCCCAGACCGTACGCACTAGCGAATGCCGCGGCGGCGTTGAGGGCGTTATGCCTCCCGGCGAGCGGAGAGTCTATCGTGACGGTATCACGCCCGTCCGCGCGTATGGTGAACGATGCGCTGCTGCCCGCGCCGTGATAGTTCGCGATCCGCCATCGCGAACCGTCACCGAACCCGTACAGTTCGACCGGCGCGCCGCTCGCGCGCGCGCAGACCTCACGAACACGGGGATCGTCCCCGCACGCGATGAGGCGGCCGTGGCGGGGGATGAGCGCCGCGAATTTCGCGAAGGCGTCCTCGCAGGCCGCGAGGCCGCTGAAGATATCGGCGTGGTCGAAATCAATGCCCGTCAGGATGCCGATGTGCGGTCGGTAGTGGAGGAACTTCGGCGCGCGATCGAAAAAGGCGGCGTGGTACTCATCCCCCTCGACGACGAAGTACTGACCGGATCCCCGCGCGCTGCTGGAGTCGAAGTTGCGCAGGACGCCGCCGATGAGGAAGCCGGGGGAGAGACCCGCGTGGTGGAGTATCCAGGCGATGAGGGCGCAGGTGGTCGTCTTCCCGTGCGTCCCGGCGACCACCACGCTCGTCCGCTCCGCGAGATACATCTCCTCGAGGGCCTGCGGGAATGAGAGGTATCTCACCCCCCGCCGCAGCGTTTCCTCAACCTCCGGGTTATCGCTCCGCACCGCATTCCCGATGATCACGAGCTCTGTGTCCTCGCTGATATGTTCCGGTGTGAAGCCGTTTTTTATCTCAATGCCGATCCGCTCGAGGAGGGTTGACATGGGAGGATAGCAGCTCGCGTCGGAGCCGCTCACCTCGTGGCCGCTCGCCCTGAGGAGCTGCGCGAGCGAGCCCATTCCCATTCCGCATATCGCACTCATGTGAATTTTCATTCCGAATCATCCTTCCCCATTCTTCACCACTGAGACACGGAGAGCACAGGGTTTAGCGCTTAACCGCGGATTGTACGGATGGGACGGATTGATAGCCGCATAACCACCGAAACCACAGAAGACGCTGAAAATTATAACGTGAACAAAATCTCAGTGGATTCAGTGTTTTCAGTGGTTCAAAAATAATCCGCATAGTCCGCTCGATCAGCGGTTTATTCCTTAACCTGATCTATTCACCAACTTCTACTTTCAATGTTTTTATCCACGGATTGACACGCCTGCGTGCCGAAACGCACTCCGGCGTGCAGGCACGGATGAGCACGGATTAATATCATAGCCCCGCAAATGTGTTTCATCAAAATCCGTGAAATCCGTGGATTCGGTCGTTTCTCTCAAAGAACCTGTTCCATCGGCTCAATGCGTGGTTGCGTATTATTGTTCATGAATAATTCAGATTAATCCTCCTACTCTATGTCCCTACCTGTCGGCAGGCAGACTCCGTAACCACGTGGTGGAATCGTTCAATCCGTCAGGCATGGTTCCGTGATGGTCACCGTCCCGCGCTCGCCGTTGATTGCCGCGCGCACGCCGAGGGGGAAGCAGATGCTCCGCGTGAAATGCCCCGCGGGAAAATGAGCGAGCACCGGGAAGCGAAATGCGCCGACCGCGTCGAGGACGATACGTTTCACCTCAGCCTGGTAGCTCTCTTCCCCTCCTCCCCATCCCGGCGGCGGGATGAATTGGCCGAGGATGAGACCGCTCGCCCCATTGAATTTCCCCGCCAGTTTGAGGTGGGAGAAGAGCCGGTCAACGGCGTACGGTTTTTCACCCCTGTCCTCGAAAAAAAGGATGGCGCCGGCCGTGGGGAAATCATACGGCGTGCCGAGGGTCATTGTAAAGACGGAGAGGCTCCCCCCGGCGAGGACACCCCCTGATTTCCCCGGCCTCAGCACCTCGATGCCGGGCGAGGGGAGTTCGCCCCAGGGCTCCCGGGTGGCGAGCGCGCGGAAGACGAAACGGGAGGTATCTTCAGCCATAGCGCCGAGCTCGGTGACAAGGGGGCCATGGAAGGTGACGAGATCGCACATCTTCTGTAAATAATTATGGAGGGCGGTGATATCGCTATAGCCCATGAAGATCTTGGGGTTCCTCCGGATCGTCGCGGCATCGAGAAGCGGCAGTATCCTCTGCGAGCCGTAACCCCCGCGCGCGCAGAAGATCGCGCTGACAGTGCGGTCGGCAAAGAGGCGGTTCAGCTCATCCGCCCTTCGCTCGTCGGTGCCGGCCAGGTAGGCGCTGCGCGAAAAGATATCGGGGCGGAAGAAGGTGCGGTAGCCCGCGTCCCGGATGCGGCGTATGCCGAGGTGGAATGCCTCCTCCTCAAAAGCGCCCGCGGGCGCTGCGACTCCTATGGTGTCGCCGGGCCGAAGTCCTGGCGGTTTAATCGCGCTGGTCATGGTGTGTGGATAGTGATAAGATAAGCTCCTCGATGCCTCGGAATTTCAATAAAGTTTGAGATGAGCACCTGATTGGCCCCGCCCAGCGGGGTTGATCAGAGAAACCTGTGCTCAGCACTTCGGCGAGGCTCAGCATAAACTCAGTCGAAGGATCAGGTGCACACAAATAAGGTGCGATGCTCGCTCAGCCGGCTCCCCTCCGCGACGTGTGCGGTGGCGTGAACCTTCCTGACGCATCATCATAATGATTTGCCATGCCGCAGTCAAAGGAAAAGAGGATTGAGCGCTTTTTGAGGAGCAGGTCGGCCGCGCGCGGGCCGCTCCTGCGCCTCAGGGGGGATGCGTCTCTTCGCGCGTTTTACAGAATCAATTATCGCGGGGGGACGGCGGTCATGATGGTGCGTGATGAACCGCAGCCTGACGAAGACCGGTCGTTCATCGACGTGAGAGACCACCTGGCTGCGTGTGGAGCTGCCGTTCCTGAGATCTATGAGCATGATGGAGAAAATGGCGTGATCCTCATGGAGGATTTCGGCGACCTCACCCTCCAGGAGAGGCTGAGGGGGGCGGGCGAGGAGACGTTCGCCCATTTCTATCGCCTCGCGATCGACGAAATGATTACGGTGCAGATCCCGGGCACCAGCCTCCGCCGTGACTGCGTCGCGCGTCACCGATCATTTGACCGGACAAGGCTGATGGAGGAGCTCGATTTTTTTCTCCTGCACACCGTGGAAGGGCTGTACCGGGCGAATCTGGAGAAGCGCGAACGTGAGGCGATCCGCGAGTGGTTCTCCCTTCTCGCGGCTCGGCTCGCGTCTTTCCCCCGCGTGCTCAACCACCGCGACTACCACAGCCGCAACCTCATGGTGGTGGGTGATGCGCTCAAGATAGTTGATTTCCAGGACGCGCGCATGGGACCATGCCAGTACGACCTCGCGTCGCTGCTCAGGGATTCCTACACGGTGCTGGGTGGTTCATTCCGTCGCCTGATGGTTGAGTACTATCTTCGCGAGAGCGAGAAGCGGGGAATGGCATGGCATGACAGGGGGGCGTTCCTCAACCGCTTCGACCTGATGAGCCTCCAGCGGAACCTCAAGGCCTGCGGGACGTTCGGCTACATGGCGGTGACGAGGGGGGATGAGCGCTACCTCGCCTACCTCGAGCCGACGTTCGCCTCCGTGAGGGAGAACGCGCCGAGGTTTGATTTCATGGATGAGTGCGTGCGGCTCCTCGCGCGCCATATACCGCTGCTGCGGTAAGGCGCGCCTCGCCGTCCGTGGCGCGCGAGAATGATGCGGTGTGCGGCGCGCCTCAGCGTACCCGCTCCGTGAGCGGCGGACCTGCAGGGAGAATGGATGATGTGAAAGCGATGATCCTTGCTGCCGGCCTCGGCACGCGCCTCAGGCCGTTCACCGATGAGCTCCCCAAGCCTCTCCTCCCGGTCGCACACCGCCCGCAGATAGAGTTCGTGCTGGAGCTGCTGCGGCTCTCGGGGGTGACCGACGTCGTCATCAACCTCCATCAGCTCGCTGAGCCGATCCGTTCGCGCCTCGGCGCTCGCTACCGCGATCTCCTCCGCATCGACTATTCCGTCGAGACAGAGCTCCTGGGGACGGGCGGAGGGCTCAAAAAGGTCGAGGATTTCTTCAACGAGGATCCGTTCATCCTGATCAATGCGGATACACTGATGGATCTGGATCTCGAGGGCGCGATTCGCCGGCACATCGAATCTGGGGCGGCGGCGACGATGGTGGTGCGGGAGTGGGAAGAGGGGGCGGGTCTTGGCCGGGTTGAGATGGACGAAGAGGGGAGAATCAGGCGCATGCTTGAACGGGGGGCCGGAGAAGGCCTCACGCCGGTCATCTTCACCGGCGTTCACGTGCTCAGTAGAAAAATATTCGACTACCTCCCCGCCGCTCGCTTCTCATGCATCAACAGGGATGGCTACAGGGCAATGCTCGAAGCAGGTGAGCGCGTGTTCGGCTTCCGGGCGAGCGGTTACTGGAGGGATGTCGGCACGCTCGCGAGCTACTTCGATGCCAATATGGATTTAATCCACGGCCGGATGCCTGCCTGCGCCGAGCGCCTGGTGGCGCCGGGGAGAGAGACAGATTATGGAGCCGCGATGCCGGGAGTTGAGTTCGTCCCGCCGGTCATCATGGGTCGGGGCTGCCGGATCGAGCGCGGCTGCAGGATCGGGCCGGCGGTCGTCCTGGGGGATTGCTGCCATGTGGGCGGGGGCTGTAGATTGGAGAGGGTCGTGGCGCTGTCGCGCGCTGCGTTCCACAGTGGAGAACTGGTAAACGGGTGTATCAGATCAGAGGCGGCTTCGGTGAGCGTGTGCGCGCGCGGGTGTGAGCAGGGGCGGGTTGATAGAGGGGTGGTGGATAAACGATGAGCGCACAAGAGGAATCGGAAAAAGACAGCCGCCTCGTCGCCCTCTGTGCTGCGGGCGATGAAGCATCATGGGATCGTTTCCTTGATGAATACGGAGGCCTCATCTACCGCATTATCGGGAATTACCGCCGAAACCAGCAGGATGTGCGCGAGCTCTTTATCCATGTCATTGAAAATCTCTGGCATGACGGGGCGCGGCGGTTGCGCGCGTGGGAAGGCCGGTCCAGATTTTCGACATACCTCGCCGCGGTCACCTCGCGCCTCTGCATTGACTATTTCAGGGGTCGCCTGCACAGGGAGCAGGCGCGATATGAGCCATTGGACGAGCGCGAGCCCCCGGCGGCGTCTCGTGCGGCTATGTGCGGGGAGGGACAGGCGGGCGCACCGCGCCACGTCGTGCAGCGCGAGTGTGGCGAGATCCTGATGAATTGTGTAGGGCGCCTCGCTCAGGAGGAGCGCGATATCGTGACGCTGTTCTATTGGCAGGGGCGGCGGTACGCAGAGATAGCGTCTCTCATGAGAATCCCGGTGGGCAGCGTGGGGAAGAGGCTTCTCAGCGCGCGCGGGAGGATCCATCGGATGCTCGCCCGGAGCGGTATAAAAAATATTACGGATTTACTGGAATAAAAGGGCGGCGCAATCCGTCTCATACTATGGGAGGAGAAGACGATGAAATGCCCTGATAAAAAGGTGCTGGCTCGATTGCTCGATGGTGAAGCAGTCAGGTCCGGCGATGAGTTGCGCCGGCACGTGGAGCGCTGCGCGCGCTGCCGAAAAAAGGCCCGGCAACATGATCAGCTCGGCATGGCGGTGGAAGCGGTTTTTAGGAAACGGGCGCGCTCCATGGTGAAGGAGTCCGTTCCCTGCCCCGCCGCGGAGGAGATCGCGCGCTACATCGAGGGGGGCATACCTCTGTATCGGGAAAAACAGCTCCTCCAGCATTTCTGTGCCTGCCCTGCCTGCGCCAGGGCTGCGCTCGACGCCGCGCGGCCCGGCGGGGCCACTGCGCCGCCTCTCCCCGCGGAACTTGTGCGTGAGGCGAGGGCGGTGTATAGAAAGGGGCATGATGACCGAGTCAGGGAATAGCGCTTCTCTTATCGTGCATGGTATGCGGCTCACGTAACGGGAGCGTGCGCAGTGGAGGGGCACGTGGGTCTGGGAGCTTAACCTGGATTATTCATAAAAACAGAATGAGGAACCGCGGATTGAACGGATTGTGCGGATTTAAACGGGAAAGCGGGGAGCCGCGGATACACGCGGATATTCGCGGATTATTCAACGTTGTATCAGCGTGAATCCGCGTTCATCCGCAGCTAAAAACGTTGAAGGGATAAACCGCGCCTGCGTGTGAGCGGGCACACTATCAGCGGTTGATGAATAGATCAGGTTAATCTAAAGAAATTTTAATGTTAAAATAAAGGAATAAAATGCGCGGTCACCTCGTCTAATGTAGTGAAAGGAGGTGCCGCATGGAAACGACCGTTGCGGTAGGGGCCTGCATCGAGCATCGCACATACGGGATCGGCAAGGTGCTCGGCCTCAGCGAAAAGAAGGAGGTTATCCGTATCAGGTTTGACAGAGCGGGCGTAAAGGAGTTGCCATACCCCTGCCCTGATTTGATGCGAACCAGTTCTCCGGAGAGTGCCGCTGGTGAAAGGGTCATGAGGCTCCGTTTTGACGGGGAATCGCATAATGGGCTGGGGTGCCGCTGGGTGCTCCAATTCTCGGGGGCGCCGGTGTTCTCGCTCGTGCAGAATATACACACCTGGGCCACCAACAAAGCGAAGCTCAATGGAGCATCGGTAGATCTCACGGCGATCGAAAAGCAGGGAATGGAGCTGCGCATCACCGGTCAGGGCAGGGACGGGCGGTGCCGCTGGTGCCGCACCTTTCGCTCGGGGCTTCGGACGGCCGTCCTCAGGGACTATGGCAGCCAGGCATTCGCTCTGGACGGATCATGCGTGTTCGATCGGGCGCCGGGGAGTGCCGGGCACGATTCAATACGGAATAAACCCGCAGGGCCTGTCTGCCCGCCCCAGGCGGGTAAAGAGGAAGGGTGCCCGCCTTCGGCGGGGCAGGAATAGGCAGGCGCCGGCAGACAGGCGGCGGTCAAGGGCGACAGCCGGGGGCAGCCGGGCGAGGCAGCGAAAGAACAAAATAAGACGCTCTATCCTGAATTCACATCCGCAGTTAATAATCTACTGCGCTATTGAGTATGCATAGTATGCCACTCTCGAGTTAATGAATACTCCGGGCTATAACCTCCGTGTGTTGGATGGCGGCAGCGTGCGATGAATGGGTATGAGGAGTGACACAGAGTATCCCGCGATGGGAAGAGCGAGCAAGAGTAACCTCTGGTATCTGGCCGTGTCCGCGATCGTGAGCTGCGCGATCTTCGCCTACCTCTTCACCATCGTGCGCCCGGCGGAGATCATCAGCTCGATCAGGAATGCGGCGCCTCTCGGGATATTCGCCTATATGGTCGTGAGCATTTCCTCGACCGTGCTGCGGAACATGAGGTATCTCACGCTCATACGGGCGGCGGAAACGGATATCCCCATCAGCGGCGGCCATATGTTCCTGGTGACGCTTGTGAGGAATCTCTTCGCCGATCTCCTGCCCGCGAGGGTGGGATCGCTGGTCTACGTCGTGATCCTCAATGCCCGCTTTGGATTCCCGGTGGAGATAGGGACATCTATCTGGGCGATTGCCTTTGTCCTCGATCTATTCGTCATGGTCCCGCTCATCGCAATCGGAATCCTGGTGGTGGGCGCGGCGAGGCTGGGGATATCCCCCGGTCTGCTCGCCGCGGTCGCGTCGCTCTTCTTTATTATGACCGTCGCGGCGCTGTCGTATCTGCCGCAGCTCATGAGGTGGGGGGGGAGGCTCATGGTGCGTATGGTGCCGATGTGGCGGAAGGCAGCGGTGGTGAAGGAGAAGCTCGATCTCACGGGAGCGCAGATCAGCGCAATCTACCATAGGGGGGTGCTGGGGCGGGTGATCGTTCTCTCCTTCCTGATCCGCATCCTCAAGTACGGTTGTATTGCCTTCCTGATCTTCGCGATTCTCAATCCGGTTGATCCGGACAGATACACCTTGCGCGCGATCGGTTACTGGCCGGTGTTCCTCGGGGCCTCGCTGGCTGAGCTCTCGGCGAGCACGCCGCTCAGCGGTATCGGGGGGTTTGGCCTCTATGAGGGGGTCTGGACCGGAACGTTTTATCTTCTCGGCTACCCGCGGGAGCTCGCCGCGCTCTCCGGTGTCTCCGGTCATATTATCACGCAGGTCTTCGGCTACT
>Ga0315288_10010270_pt1 | contig 11797 bp, 14 predicted proteins | sample YL17G11_20_MG_FD_203454 | JGI IMG/M metagenome (GOLD analysis project Ga0315288, IMG submission 203454) | Sediment microbial communities from Yellowstone Lake, YNP, Wyoming, USA - YL17G11_20 | ecosystem: Environmental > Aquatic > Freshwater > Lake > Sediment | place: USA: Wyoming | collected... | reverse complement strand
AACGACTCTGAGGAGATCTCGTACCCTCCCGATTTCTGGCGATGTCCTCGTTAAAGAGGGCAATAAGGTGGGATTCGATACGGTCATAGCACAGATGAGGATACCTGGAGATCCCAACATTGTGAAGGTAGCGCTTCTCCTCAGAGTCGAACCATATGAGATTGAAAAATATATGCTGAAGAAAGTAGGCGAGAAAGTGAAATCGGGCGAGTCGATAGCACAATACACTGCCTTGTTCGGAATGGTTAAGAGAACAGTCACATCGCCTATCGACGGTGTCATCGAGAACATCGGCGCATCTGGGTGGGTAACGATCCGGTCACCGCCTGTCACTGTAGACCTGAAGGCATATATCCCTGGGAAAGTCGTCGAGGTCATACCGTCCAGAGGCGTTGTAATAGAGACAAACGCCGCCATCATACAAGGTATCTTTGGGATAGGCGGCGAGAACTACGGAATAATAAACATGGCGGTTAGCTCGCCCGACGAGACACTGAACCCAGACAAAATAACTCCCAAGAACAAGGGGGAGATCCTTATAGGAGGTTCATTCGCAAGCCTCGAGGCGTTGCGAAAGGTCAAGGAATGTGGAGTTGCCGGCATCGTCGTAGGCGGCATCGACGGGAATGACTTGACAAAGTTACTAGGCTACGAGATGGGGGTCGCTATTACCGGAGAGGAGGAGATAGGGGTCACCCTAATCATCACCGAGGGCTTCGGAAAGATGACTATGTCTCTAAGAACCTACGAACTCCTCAAGAAGTTTGAGGGTATGAGTGCGTCCATTAGCGGCGTAACCCAGATCAGGGCGGGGGTCATTAGACCTGAAATCATCATACCCCACGACCCCGTCGAGGGGAAAGAAGCCGACGAAGAGCTGTCGAGTGGTATGACGCCGGGTACAGCGATAAGGATAATCAGGCAACCCCACTTCGGCAGCATAGGGAAAATCATCAGCTTCCCAGTGGAGCTTCAAATGAGTAAGACGGAGTCGAGGGTGAGGGTGGTCGAGGTAGAACTCGAGGAGGGGGGGAGAGTTCTGGTTCCGAGAGCTAACGTGGAGATTATAGAAACCTGACTATTTCACCCTTTTTTCCTGAAGATGCCAAATAATTGAACGAGGATTTCGATAAACTCTCGAAAACAATATCTTGAAGCCTTTTTATTAATATAGCTATAAATTGTTATTAAACGGGAAAGGTTATTCAAAATCCTCGAACACTAAGAACCTATTTTAAGACCTCCTTAAAGACCCTGAGGAAGTTTCCTCCGAGGATCTTCTTGATGTCGTCATCAGAGTAACCTCTCGAGACTAGTCCCCTCGTTATATTAGGTATCTTTGTCACGTCTTCAAGGCCGGAGAATCCTCCACCGCCGTCGAAGTCCGAGCCGAGGCCTAGGTGGTCTGGGCCCACCAGCTTGACGATATGATCCATGTGGTCTAGTAGCTTATCGAGGTTCGCCTTGCTGGGATCCTTGTCGATAAAGCCCGGATAGAAGTTCATGCCCATGACTCCTCCGTTGTCAGCGAGAGCCCTGATCTGTTCGTCGGTGAGGTTCCTGTGCATATCGCATACCGTTTTGGAGTTTGAGTGTGTGGCTATTATTGGGCTCTTTGATTGATTGACGATGTCCCAGAATCCCTGCTCGTTTATGTGTGAAACATCTATTATCATGCCGATTCGGTTCATTTCCTCAAGAAGCTGAATTCCTAGAGTCGTTAAGCCACCCTTGGATCCCATCTCGCCGCTGCCGTCGGCTATGAGGTTCCTAGGGAAGTGGGTGAAGGATAGGATCCTGACGCCCAACTTGTACAGCATCCGCAGTACGCCTGGGCCACCTTGAACGGGTTCTCCGCCCTCTATTGCGAGAACCGCGCTGATCTTACCTTGGTTCGATGCCCTGATAACCTGCTGATAGTTAGTGCAAAACGCGATGCTCTGAAGGTTATTATCAATCTCAGAATAGAACGTATCGATAATCGAAATGGCCCTCTTAAGGGGAGAGTCGTAGAATTGTGGAGCTGTCCACACAGCGAAGACCTGACAGTCAAGCCCCCCCTCTATCATTCGGGGGATGTCGATTTTACCCTCCTCGGACCTCTTCCCCAGTGAGCGCTTCTCCGTCTTTTGAGCAGTGGCTCCGAATGTAGGCATGGATGAGGCTTCCATCCACGCACCTACCGTGTCGCAGTGAGCGTCTACCGTTACGGCCCTCTTATGGACCTCTAGAGCCCTTTTCTCCTGCTCTGTGCTAAGGTCAAACAATTGGATCTTTTAATAAATATTGCAATTACTTATAAAATTATAGCTGCCTTGGCTCTGTAGAAACACTCCTAAATTTATCTTACCCAAAATGCTATATACACTCCTCAGAATAAATATTTCGAGCAAAATGTTAGAAGGAAAATACTTCAATCTACTGGTTTTTCTTGCCGTTGTAATCTCCATGTGGTTCTTCATGAGAAAAGCGGAGAAGGGAAACCCCCCAAAGATACGCGAAATACCCCTTCTACAGGAGCTAGATAGCATCGTTGGAAGAGCAGCCGAGATGGGGAAACCAATTCACTTCACAACAGGCTATGGTGGCCTACACGACGAATGGGCCGTTATGTGTGTCGCAGGACTTGCCATACTAGGACGAGTCGCCGAGACCTGCGGCAAATATCGAGTACCCATTAAATTCACCTGCTTCAGAGGCTACCTAGTGCCCATAGGTCAGGACATCATTAAGGCTGGCTACGAAAAAGGGGGAAACCCCGACATGTACTCGCCAGATATGGTCACTTATATTGGAGAGGATCAGCCAGCGTACATAGCGTTCGTCATGGATTACTTCATGACCGCGAAGCCCGCAGTTAGCATGATTTTCGGGGCCATACAGGCTGAGATGAACAACGTGCTCATGCAGGCAGCTCGCATAGGCGCCGTCAGCCTAGCAGGGACGCCAAGGTTATACTATCAGGGGAAGATGGCCCTCATGTGCGACTACGCCCTACTGGGTGAAGAGCTTTATGTGGTAGGTGCGGCAATAACCGGTGACCCGGTCCAACTCGGTTGTATAGAATCCGAAGACTGGTTCAAGATAGGCATCATAGTTCTCTTCATACTAGCAGCTATATTCGCTTCTATAGGAGTGCCACAGATGTTCCAGAGTCTACTTAAATGGTGAGGTGTGAAAAATGTCCATAATCAAGCAGAAAGAATTTGCGATTGTTCTCTTCATAGTGCCTCTTCTCTTCCTGTTATTCAACTACTACACAGGAATCGCCGATCCAGTCGCGAGTGAGGTCATTAACTGGGGCTCCTACCTCTGGAACTTCAGTATGATTATAGGCACCTACTCCCTGTTCAGAGCCCACGGGGAGAAGGTAATCAAGAAGAGCAAAGATTGGATCTATAGCGTCATCATCTTCGTGTCATTCATCATCTACTTCATGGCATCCTACGTCTCCCCTGATAGCTTCAAATTTCTACTGGATTACGTGCAGACTCCGATAATGCTAACCATATGGATAGGGGGGTTCACAACCTTCACGATGATATTCAGAGGAGCCAAAACCCGCAACTGGCTAGGGATCCTGCTGCTTGTGAGCGCCATCTTAACAGTGCTGCGAATGGCACCTATAGGTCCAGCGTTCTGGCCGGGCTTCGCCACGATAGGATTATGGTTAAACGATAACCCCAACAGAGCCGTCATGAGCGCCATCACGATCTCGATGGGTGTTGGCCTCATCGCAACGATGGTTCGCGAGCTCCTAGGAAAGGAGACGCATTACCTGGGTGAGTGACATGTCTGAGAAGAAATGGTATAAAATATCGATGGATACTCAGGACTCGCTGGTATACCTCATCCTGATCATACTCTGCGGTGCAGTCGTAATTCGGCCCCTAGGGTTACCCCTGAACGTGACAGCCGAGACGAAGCAGTACTATGAAACGCTGAGGAATGTACCCAAGGGAGGAGTAATACTCTACGATCAGGCGCTTATGGTGCAATCATACGTGACAGGATCGGAGATCACACAATTCAGGATAATATTCGATCTCATAAGGACGAAGCAAATAAAGTTTATAGTCCTCTCGTCATGCGTCGACGGGCCCCTTGGCGGGGCTTTCATCGAGAAGCTCCTGAAAGAAGGGGTAGACTTGACCGGAACGACGTACGGAGTCGACTACGTCAACCTAGGCTGGCTCCCGGGCTTTGAGCTGGTGCTGGCAGCTATGGCTAAGGATATTCAGACGGTGACGGCTAAAGATGCTTATGGCACGCCGATATCGGATATACCCCTTATGAAGGGCCTTAAGACGTCGGACATCGACCTGTTCGCTTTCAGTTGCGGGGTTTCACCTGATCCTTGGATGAGGCAGTGGAGTAGCCTGGGAAAGCCGATACTGATGTCTGGCGGCGAGCAGCTGATGTCCCTCTCTGTACAGTACTATAAATCAGGATTGGTGACGGGTTACATTAACGGCAGCCGAGGCTACGCAGAGCTGGAGCAGATATACGGTAAATACACCGTGGCTACGGCTCTCATGGACGCAACAAACTTAGTCAGTATCTACGGCATTGCGCTGATCGTACTGAGTTGCACCACGTTCTGGTATGGTAGGAGGAAGAAGTGATGGCGTACGAACTAATGGGCCCGATCGTCTTCGCTGCGATCATACTCATGATATGGAGTATCCTTTACAAGGACAACCCATTCTACAAGCTCGTATCTAGCGTTTCGGTGGGCCTAATGCTCGCCTTCTGGTTGAAAGGAGGCTTAGAATCCCTAGCCAAAGACGTGTTCACGCCCGCGTTCCTACAAGGAAATCTGGCGAGGCTACTGGTAACCGCCTTGGGCCTAATGATATTCCTACGGTTCTTCAAGGAGCTGAACTTCGCATCAAAGTGGCCGATAGCAATACTTGCAGGCGTCGGCACGGCGATCGCCGTCAAAGGCGCCATACCTTCTATGATACTATCCCAGATCAAGACAGGCACCTTCATCGGACCAAACATCGTGGACAATGTAAACAACTTCATAGTATGGTTCGGCATTATCGCGACCCTGATCTACTTCATCTTCAGCTTCAAGCGGGGACCGATAACGAATAAAATATCCAAGATCGGCCAGGTCTACATGATGATCTCCTTCGGAGTTATCTTCGGCCAGGCAATCTACGGCGCATCAGTCATGGCGCAGATGCTATACCTGCTCACCTATCCTGGTTACTACGTAACGATAATATCGGTGCTCGTCCTGATCGCCTACGTCATCTACTCAAAGATGAAACATTGACCGTTCCACAGAAAAATAACCTACCCCTTTTTATTGCAATATCTTTCATCTGCTTATTTTTTGCAGCCTATTAAGTCTCTCTACTTTGTTGCTAATTGCCCTTTTCTTTTAACTTTCTCTTATTTTCTTCTCTCTCTTCAGTCAGCTCCTTTATCCTCCTCAGAAGTCTTTTCAGGTTCTCGTTTTTCTCAAATACTGGAATATACTCGTAAGGAAAATCACTTATAAGTGGAGTGAAAGGTGCAAGGAAGACCCTCGTCAACTGCCCACCGATAAAGGAGACTGGCCTGAAACAATTTATTAGGAAGGTTGCTGGGAAGTCCAGCTCCCTATCGACGGTTTCTCTCGCGACCTTCTCTATGATCTTCTCGGTCTCCTCCTCAGAGACCTCTTTCCAAAGAGCATCACTATTCCCCATGCTCATCCGACTAAGAGCCACCACACACACAAAAAGATACAAACGCATACATAAATGTGACCGTTGAAACAAATAACCGCCCCAAGCCCGCGTGCGCTGAACAGGGTTTCAAGGGTCTCGTGTTCGTCTTGTCCTAGTGAATTCACCTCCTATGGCTGGACTGGAGCCATGGAGGACGAGACCCCAACTATCAAAAGATAAAAGTATTCTAAAAACTGAAAGAATTTAGGGATAAGCCAACGTGCGGCGAGCGAAATAAAATCCCAGACTTTTTTGTGTGTTGTCTCACGAAGTATAGATTGGTTCTTTAATCGTGCGTGATGATTGTTATTGGGTTAGTTTTATATGTTTTAATAATATTCTAATGGAGATAGGTATGGGTGAAATGAGGTTCGAGTTGAAGCCGGTCGATGAGAGGCCTAAAAGAAGTTTCAAGAAGGGGAGCAAGTATAACCCTATAATTGATAGGTTCCTCATAGAGAAGCATGATCTAGTTAAGGTGGAGGTCAAGGACAAGAACGTGGGCTACATTAGGTATTACCTTAACAGGCTGATCATATCGAGAGGCATGAAAGATAGGGTGAAGGCCTCGGTGGTGGATGGGGGGATCTACCTCGAAAAGATCAGGTAGAGTAATGGAAGACGATGAAAAGTGTGATGACACACAATTAAACATCCTCTCGAATCCTTAATCTTATAAGCAACGAAGTCTCCCCCTCTCGTCGAGGGGAGCTGGGCCCAGGCCCGGCTGAGAGGACGCAGTGCGTCGACCCTTAGAACCTGATCCGGGTAATACCGGCGGAGGGAGAAGATGAGAGAAAAAGAGCCTGTAAACGGTTTTTCACCTGAAGATCTCAGCGTTTCTAAAGCCATTGAGACGAAGACCACCCAATCGAGGACGGTCAGGACATCGACACGGAGAGTGGCCCTTGCGGCGACATTCGTCGGGCTCTCCGTGGTGCTTAGCCCGATCTATTTTCCCGCCGGGGACACGAAGTGCTTCCCGGCTCAGCACATGGTGAACGCATTGGCTGGGATACTGCTGGGCCCCTGGTACGCCGTGTTCATAGCCGTCGCGACAGGCACGATCAGGATTGCCACAGGCATGGGCACCGTCTTCGCCTACCCAGGAGGCATATTCGGGGGGCTGGTGGTCGGGCTCACATACAGATACGTGAGGAAAGTAGACTACTCTGCCCTACTCGAGCCCGTGGGCACCGTCGCCATCGGCGCGACGCTGAGCGCCCTGGTCGTGGCGCCGTACATCGGGAAGACCATGACCCTGATATATTTCTGGACGGCCTTCGCCGCGAGCAGCATACCAGGGGCTGTCCTGGGGTTCATCGTCCTCAAGACGCTGAGGAGGGCGGGCATTGACCGGTACTTCGATTAAAGAAGCCCTGGGAAGGCGAACCCTCATCATGGGGGAGGTCGGCTCAGGCAAAACATGGTTGACCGACAGGCTACTGGAGGAGACCCTCAGCCTGGACCTTCAAGACATAACGGTGATAGACATGGCACCCGAGGCCGCTACCCTTAGGGGGATATCCGTCGGGGGAACCCTCCGAGGCGCAAAAAATCCCAAGGTCAGATACCTTAGAGCAGAGGATCTTAAGACCCCACGCCTCTCGGCGCGGGACGCGGACGAACTGATAGAGTACACAGACCACAACAGGAAGATAACCGAAGGCCTCCTCGACGACTTCATGCTAAAGCCGACAAGCATACTGTTCGTCAACGACGTCTCAATCTACCTGCAGAGGGGCGAGATCGATCGCCTTTGGCGAGCCTTCGAGGCCGCTGAGACGGTCGTGGCCAACGGCTACTACGGGGAGAAGCTGAAGGCGGACTACGGGACGGGGCTGTCCTCACGGGAAAAGACGCTGATGGAGGAGCTCGCCTCCAAGATGGACGAGGTGATCAGGCTCTGACCCTACACTCATCTTTTCTAAATTTTTCAGGTTCAACGAAAGGAAGGAGCGGATGAAATGATGACCCAGATGGAGTACGCGAAGAAGGGTAAGTTGACCGAGGAGATGAAGAGCGTCGCGAAGGCCGAGGGGGTGACCCCCAGGCACGTGATGCGCGGAGTCGCGGATGGGCGGATAGTCATCACCCGGAACCTTGACCACGAGATCCCCGCCATGGGCATAGGGGACGGATTGAGGATAAAGGTGAACGCCAACATAGGCACGTCGAGGGATATCTGCGACGTCGACACTGAGCTGCTGAAGGCGAAGACCGCCCACGAGGCGGGCGCCGACACCTTGATGGATCTGAGCACCGGCGGCGACATCGACGCCATAAGGCGGAAGATCATGAAGGCGACGCCTCTCCCCATCGGAACCGTCCCGATCTACCAGGCCGCCATCATAGCCCAGGAGAAGAGGGGCGCCATAGTCGACATGACGGAGGATGACCTCTTCAACGTCATCGAGAGGAACGCGAAAGACGGCGTGGACTTCGTAACCGTCCACTGCGGCATAAACAGAGTCAGCGTGGACAGGATAAAGAGGAGCAAGAGGCTCACGGGCATCGTGAGCAGGGGAGGCACCTTCCTCGCCGCCTGGATAATGCACAACGATCAGGAGAACCCACTGTACGGGAACTACGATTACCTCCTCGAGCTGGCGAAGCGGTACGACATGACCCTGAGCCTCGGCGACGGCCTCCGCCCAGGCTGCATACAGGACGCCACGGACGGTCCCCAGATCCAGGAACTCATCACGATCGGAGAACTCGTAGATCGCGCTAGGGCCGCGGGGGTGCAGGCGATGGTCGAAGGACCTGGCCACGTACCCCTCGACCAGATCGACGCTAACGTCAAATTGGAGAAGGCGGTCTGCAAGGGGGCGCCTTTCTACGTCCTCGGACCGTTGGTCACGGACATAGCCCCTGGCTACGACCACATCGTGGGAGCCATAGGGGGGGCGGCGGCCGCCATGGCCGGTGCGGACTACCTCTGCTACGTGACGCCGACCGAGCACATAGGCCTCCCAGACGTGGAGGACGTGAGGGAGGGCGTGATCGTCTCCAGGATCGCGGCCCACGCTGGCGACCTCGTCAGGAGGAGGGATAAGGCGATCGTGTGGGACAACGACATGTCGAAGGCGCGGGCGGACCTAGACTGGCAGAGGCAGATAGACCTCTCGATCAACCCGGCGAGGGTGAGGAAGGTGAAGGAAGAGCGCTCGCCAGGGGAGATGACGGACAAGGGCTGCAGCATGTGCGGAGAGTTCTGCGCCATCAAGATCCTCAAGGAATACATGAGGGCGGAGCACTGATGCCCAAGATACCGTGCGTTCTGACGATAGCTGGATCCGACTCAGGGGGCGGCGCCGGCATCCAGGCGGACCTTAAGACCTTCGCCGCCCTCGGCGTACACGGCCTATCGGCCGTGACGGCCGTGACCGCCCAGAACACCTCCGAGATCAGGGTGATCTTCCCCGTCCCAGCAGAGGTCATCAGACAGCAGATACGGGCGGTGACCGAGGATATCGGGGTCGACGCTGTTAAGACAGGGATGCTCCCGACGGCTGAGGCAGCGTCGACCGTGGCCTCCGAGCTGCGTAGCCTCGACGTTCCCATCGTCGTCGACCCCGTGATGAAGGCGACGACGGGATCGAGGCTGATGGGGGAAGGGGTTTTAAAAACCCTCAGGGAGGAACTGATACCCCAGGCCACCCTCGTCACCCCCAACAAGTTCGAGGCGGAGGCATTAACGGGCCTCAAGATCGGGGGCATCGATGACGTTGAGAGGGTCGCTGAGCGCCTGGCCTCGCTGGGAACTAAAGCGGTTCTGATCAAGGGCGGGCATATCCTGGCTGGAGGGAAAGCCGTCGATTTCCTGCTGGTCGAGGGTGAGGGGCGTAGGCTTGAGTCGGAACGCCTCGATGTTAAGACGTTGCACGGTACAGGGTGCGTGCTCTCCTCCGCCGTGGCGGCTCAGCTGGCGAAGGGTGAGCCTCTAGTCAGGGCAGTTGAGCTCGGGAAGGAGTTCGTCTCCTTTTCAATCAGGCATGGGTTAAGGATAGGGAAGGGGAACGGGCCCACGAACCCCATGGCTTGGCTCTACAATCAGGCCGAGAGATACGCCGTCCTGGAAAACGTCTCGAAGGCTGTCGCTATGCTCGAGGAAAGCGACCCCTTCCACCGCCTGGTTCCAGAGCTCCAGGTCAACATCGGCATGTCCCTCCCCTATCCCCAGGACGTCTCCGACGTCGTAGGCGTCCCTGGCAGGATAGTCAAGATCGACACCAGGGTGAAGGCATCATCGTGCCCCAGATTCGGGGGATCCAGGCACGTCGCTAAGGCGATCCTCGCCGCGAATGAGCTAGACCCGACGATAAGGGCCGCGATAAACATCAAGCACACCGCCGAGACCCTCGAGGCATGCCGGAGGGTGGGTCTGAAGATATCCTCCTACGACAGGAGGGAGGAGCCAGAGGAAGTGAAGATGACTGAGGGGGGGACCATCCCATGGGGGACACGGGTCGCCATAAGGAAGCTCGGCTCAACCCCTGACATCATCTACCATGACGGGGATTGGGGGAAGGAGCCGATGATAGAGATCCTCGGCATCGACGCCGTCGATGTCGCGGAGAAGGCGCTGAGGGTGGCTGAAGCCCTGCAGCCGAATTAGCCCCTTTCGACCACCTAGTAAAGTTTTATATGACTGTGCTAGGTTGAGCTAGAAGGAAGGGGAGCTGGGCGCAAGCTCGGCTGAGAGGACGAAAGTCGTCGACCCTTTGAACCTGATCCGGGTAATACCGGCGGAGGGAGAAAGTACGAGCGGTAAAAGTTGGAACACGAGAGAACTGGCTGAGGTTTCAGTCACAGTCGCGCTTTCTGTAGTCCTGAACTACATCAAGATATACCAGCTACCGTGGGGCGGCTCAATCACGCTGGGCAGCATGGTTCCCATCATGCTGCTCTCCTATAGGCGTGGGGTCAAGGTCGGGCTAATGGCCGGGGTCGTGTTCGGCCTCGTCCAGATGGTTCTGGAGGGGTACATCTACTACCCGCTTCAGATCATCCTCGACTATCCCCTCGCCTTCGCCTGCCTCGGGCTCGCTGGGCTCTTCAAGAAGCATCCCCTTGTCGGCGTCGTCGTCGCGTTGACGGGCCGATTCCTCTCACACTTCGCCTCGGGCGTGTTGTTCTTCGCGGAGTACGCGCCGCCCGAGATGGGCCCGATAGTCTACAGCGCTGTATACAACGGCAGCTACATGCTGCCAGAGATCGTGATCAGCGGAGCCATCATCTACATAATAATCAAGCGCAACCTGCTGAAGCTGAACCTATAGAAAGAAGCCGATCCTTTCCACTTTTTTTCACAACGCGCCTCAGGGACGATGTTCGACCTTCTCCAATACATCGATGACCCCCTGCGCCCACCTCAGGTAGCTGTTCACCGCCGCCCTCAGGCCCACGGAGTCGTCAGAGGATATCCTGATCAACACGCCCCCTCCAAGAGGTTCAAGGGTCACATCTGATCGAATAGACGCGGGCGTCTCGGCCTCCGGCCTTATCGAGTCGATCAGGATCCTGACCCTGTCCTGGGACGCCTTCAGCAGGATTTCGGCCTCAGCCCGAGTCGATTTGGACTTCATCGGCTCAACCCCTCAGGAAAAATCTTGTCTCAAAAAAAGGTCGGTTAAGCCTCTTCGCGTGTGCGGCTCGAGGCTAGGCCCGTCTTTGTCGACGGGACATACGCTCCGCCCGCGAACCTGTACCCGCATTTCCTGCAGTTCCAGATGCCGACGCTCTCTCGCCTAACGGAGGGGCTGGCGCAGTTGGGGCACTTGTGCTCCGCCTTCATGGCGACCTCCATGCGGGTCCACCGCTTCCTGACCGAGGCGCCCCCCCTCGTCCTCAGCCTCAGCCCGTAAGTCTTTTTCTTCTTCGTCATTTCGTGCTCGCCAGCACCTTAGCCCTTATCTCAGGCGCCTTCGCCGCTGCGGTATTTATACATTTCCTTATCTCTTCCATCGTCAGACCCTCTGAACCGCTCTTCTGCATGGTGCAGACGTTGCCATCTTCGTCGAAGGTGACGGTGAGGCGTGCGTCCATGACCTCCTCCTCGTCTGCGG
>Ga0315288_10010269_pt1 | contig 11798 bp, 3 predicted proteins | sample YL17G11_20_MG_FD_203454 | JGI IMG/M metagenome (GOLD analysis project Ga0315288, IMG submission 203454) | Sediment microbial communities from Yellowstone Lake, YNP, Wyoming, USA - YL17G11_20 | ecosystem: Environmental > Aquatic > Freshwater > Lake > Sediment | place: USA: Wyoming | collected... | reverse complement strand
GTCGAGCGGGAACCAAGCTAGTGACCGCACGACACGATGATGTGAGCCTGTGAGGCGCTGTGTTCCGCTGGTAGGTTATTTAATAGTCATTTTCAGTTTGCTTTATTCGACGCATGGCGTATTTTCGCGCGGACTTTGACGCGCAAATCGACCATGCAGGCTCTTAAGCAACACCTGACAGCTTGGCGGTTTCCCTCGTTCTCCCGACCAGTGCGACCGGCCTCGGCCCGGCTGCGACCGCAAGTTCCGCACGCACCGATCCGCGCCTCGCGCTTCGGCCGGACACTAGTTGACGGGGAGTTACTTCTCGCCGAGAGCCCTGGCCGCTTGCGGACCGCCGGAGTTCACCTCACCAGCGCTATCCAGTAGCCACCCCCATGGGACCCCTGATCCTCCAGAACTGGCGAGGTTGGCTGGCTCTCTGTCTTTGCCTGCCCGGACTGGCGGCCGCGGCGGAGTTTCGGATCGACTCTCTGCGTTTGGCGCCGGATGGGTCGGTCGAGATCGGCTATCCCAGCGAGGTTGGCTCCTATTTTCGCCTGCTGAGCGGGGAAACGATGGACCGGGTATCGACGCCGGTCGCCGTCACTTTAGGCGGCGCCATGAGGGTTCCCGAGAGCACTCAAGCCAGCGCTCAGCGTTTCTTCCTCGTCGAGAAGTTACCGGTCACTTCGGTCGTGGACACCGATGAGGATGGCATCTCGGACGTCTATGAGCTGCTGCGACCCACCCAGTTAAATCCTCTCAATCCCACCGACGCAGTTGGCGATCCCGATGGGAACGGGCAGACGTTCCTCCAGGAGTATCTTGCCAGCGTCGCGGCGGGTGGGACGCTGACGACCATTGCCGAGACTTCCCCGGCTTATGGGGCGGACCGCGTGGCCGTCACCCGGGAGACGATCTTCTACTTCTCCGCGCCTCTGGCCGAGAACACGGTGCTCGGTCTGAACCATTTGTCTGCGGAGTTCGGTGGCCGGCGGATTCTGTCGCGGGTGGAGCTTTCGTCCGACCGGCGCAAGGCCACATTGTTTTATCTCGAACCCCTGCCCGCCAGCGCTCGCATACAGGTTACCTTCAATGCCGCGGATGTCGCTGACACCAACGGCAAGCTCCTGGACGCGGATGGCGACGGCACGCCGGGCGGGGTCGGGCTACTGATCTTTGACACTTTGAGCATTACGCCGGTGCCGGGCACGGCCGTGATTGGGCATGTGTTCGCCTCCGAGTTGGTGCCTCATCCGACGGATCCAACCCTGAGCACGAACCGACCGCTCGCGGGAGTCACCGTCACGGTGGACGGCGCGGAGCAAACGCTCCGGACGACCACGGACGTGAATGGGTTTTTCCGACTCGAGCCGGCGCCGGCCGGCCGTTTTTTTGCCACAGTGGACGGGCGCACGGCGGCGGGCAGCCAATGGCCCGACGGGAGCTACTACCCGGTCGTCGGCAAGGCTTGGGAAGCGGCAGCCGGTCGGACGAACAACCTCGCGGCGGGCACTGGCGAGATTTATCTTCCTCTGATCAAGGCCGGGTCGCTCCAGCCGGTGAGTCCCACGGTGGACACGACAATCACGTTCGCGCCGGAGGTCTTACAGGCCAATCCTGGACTGGCTGGCGTTCAGATCACCGTCCCGGCAGGCTCGCTGTTCAGCGACAACGGCACGCGCGGCGGCCGGGTCGGCATGGCTCCCGTTGCGCCGGACCGACTGCCGGAGCCGTTGCCGCCTGGGCTTCGACTTCCCTTGGTGATCACCATCCAAACCGACGGACCCTCCAACTTCGACCGGCCGGTGCCTGTGCGCTTCCCGAACCTGCCGGATCCAATCACCGGACGGCGCCTTCCGCCTGGGGCGAAGACCGCCCTCTGGAGTTTCAACCACGACACGGGTCGATGGGAACTCCAGGGATCCATGACGATCACGGCGGACGGCTTGTTCGCCGTATCCGATCCCGGAATCGGCATCCGTCAGCCGGGGTGGCATGGCACCAGCCCAGGCACCGCAGGTTCGGGTGGGCCGGCGGGTTCATCTAGCCCTGGGGACAATGACGGCGACGGCATCCCCAACGGGTCAGACCCGGACGTTGACGGTGACGGTATCCCCAACGGAGCGGACCCGGACGTTGACGGCGACGGTATCCCCAACGGGTCGGACCCGGATGTCGATGACGATGGTGTCCCCAACGGCGCGGATCCAGATGTGGACGGGGATGGAATCCCCAACGGTTCCGACCCGGACATCGACGGCGACGGTGTGCCCAATGGTTCCGACCCCGACGCCGACGGAGACGGCGTGCCAAACGAGTCAGATCCGGAGCCGGAGGGAAACGACTGTCCCGAGGGTGACCCTTGCGATGACGGTGATCCATGCACCACCAACGATCGTTGCCAGAACGGCGTTTGCCGGGGCGATCCGATTGCCGGAGGCCCGGATTGCGGCCCCAACGCGTCGGCGCCCTACGACCAGAGCGACTGGCCCGTCTCGAACAACGATGCCGACGCGGGTGGGAACTACACCTCGCACCTGGGATTCGGCATCCGCGGGGGCGTGTGTTTCGACAGTGCCTCGCGCAATTGGACCTACCGTGTGGAGCGCTTGGACTGGCGGGGGAAGATCAACACTAGCACGAACAGCGGGTTCTTGAGCACCGCGCCGGTTCCTGCCGACGGTGGCAACGTCTTCGAGACGAATTATTGCGGCATCATCAGCGAAATGGCGGGCTACCTGGGCCGGGGTCGCGGAGTCTGGCACACGCGAGCCGCCAGTCTGGCACACGAGGTCCACCATCGCGATGTGGACTGGCCGGGAATCCTGACTCCGCTGTGGACCGCGGCTGAGGCGGCGATCGAGGCCGAGACGGCGCCCTGCGACCGGACTGCGACGGAAGCTTTGGCGATGGTGCAACCGAAGGTCGATCAGCTTCGGGCCAACCTCGAAACCGAGTTCAGCGCGGCCGCCACCACGTACAATGCCGGTCATGACTCGGCCAGGAACGATGACGCCTACCAAGCCGGGCAGACCGTGCTTAACGGGGTGATCCAGCAGGTCCGGGTCTACGCGATTTCCAAAGCTTGGCCCGCCTGTCCGGCCCCGCCGGTTGGGCCGGCCAAAGACGGCCCGTCGCCCACCCGCCTCGTGGGACTCTCGGTTGATCCGCCACGCAACGTCTTGCCGATGGGCCAGACGCTCCAACTCCAGGTGACGGGGACGCAGGCCGACGGTGTGGTGGTCGATCTGAGCAGCCCCGCCAGCCGGACAACCTACGACAGCAAGGCTCCTGGTGTCGTGAGGGTGAGCGCGGCCGGCCTGGTGAGTGCGGTGGGTCCGGGCGTCACGACCGTGATGGTGCGCCACTCACCCGGGGTGGATCAGTTGCCGCTGCTGGCGGCCGCGACATTCACGGTACTCTCGCCGGAGGACCTCGACAACGATGGGATGCCCGCGACGTGGGAGCTCATCTACCAGTTCAACCCGAATGACCCCCGCGATGCCGCGCAGGACGCCGACGCCGACGGCTTGAGCAATCTCCGCGAATACGAGCTTGGAACCAATCCGCGCAATCCGGACACCGACGGGGATGGCCGGAGGGACAACGACGAGATCCTGAGCGGCACGAACCCGCGGAGTTCCGCGGCCGAGGTGTTCGTGCCCAGCTCGGGCGTGCTCCATTTCCTCCTCATGAACCTCGAGACCGGCCGCCTCGAGCAGCGCGGAACGTTGGAACGGGGCGGTGCGGGTCATGACAGCCTGATCATGGCGCCCAACACGCGCTACCGCCAGTGGGTGTTCCATGACGTCTCCGGCGAGATCGGCACTTCCGACTGGAGAACGCCGGACAGCGGCCGGACGTTCCTCCTCCCTGCGGTGCAGCTCCGCCCGGATACCTCGGCGGACTCCGACGGTGACCTCCTTCGCGATCTGGCGGAGTTCGTCCTGGGCACCGAGCCCAACAACCCGGACACGGACGGCGATGGCGTGCGCGACGGCGCCGAAGTCGAAGCCGGAACGAACCCGCTGGACGGCCTGGCGGTGGCGACGGGAATCGTGGCTTCCGCAGACACGAGCGGCCTGGCCCAGGACGTCGCCGCTTTCAACGATCTCGTGCTCGTGGCCGACGGCTCAGCGGGCGTCACCTTGTTCAATGTTGCGGCAGGCCTCAACCCGGTGAGGTTGCTGGAAGTCAACACCCCCGGAGAAGCGCGGCGTGTCGCCTGGTCGGGCGACCTCGTGGCCGTGGCCGACGGCGCGGCCGGTCTGACCATCCTCGACGTTTCGAATCCGGCCGGTGCACAGGTGGTGCGACAGGTGCAGTTTGGGGACAATGTGATCTCGGTCACGACCGCCGGGCCGATCGCCTTTGTCGGCCTGCAGCAGCGCGGGATCGCGATCGTGGACATGGCCAGCGGCGTGATCCTCGACCAAAAGAGCACCGGTTCCCCGGCTCACGACCTGGGTTTAGGGGGCGATTATCTTTTTGCGGCGCTCGCCTCGGAGCTCCGGAGCTATCGCGTGACGGCGGGTGAGCTTGAGCTCGTCGGCCAGGCTCCGCTTTCCGCCTTCGCGGAGGGTATTACGGGCTCGCGGCGTCTCTTCGTGGGCGCGACGCATGCACTCGTGACCAGTTACCCGGGCTATGACGCGATCGACATCCGTAATCCCGCGGCCCTGGTCCGGGTGGGGACGGCCCGTGATGGCGGACCGAATTCCTTCAAGCAGATCGTTGAGAATGGCTCCGGGTTGGGCGTGGCTGCCGTCGGAGTGAACCCGCGCAATGACGGGACGCACGACGTTTACCTCTACCGCACCACGGACCCGACCATTACGAGCGCCTTCCTCGCGGCGCTCCCGACACCCGGCGTGACACGAGCGCTCACCCTCAACAATGGCCTGGCCTATGTCGCCGACAGCGACAATGGCCTGGAGGTCCTCAATTACCTGGCCTACGACAACCAGGGCGTCGCGCCGACGATCGCGTTGACGACCAGTTTTCCGCTGACCGGCCCAACGAACGGGGTGGCCGAGGAAGGTCAGATCGTGCGGTTGACCGCCCTGGTCACGGATGATGTTCAGGTGCGGAACGTCGAGTTCTACGTGAACGGCGTGCGTCGCTTCACCGACGGCAACTTCCCCTTCGAGGTGCGGTTCCTGGCACCCGTCCGCAGCGCCACGGTGACCAGTTTCGTAGTGCAGGCCCGCGCCATTGACACCGGCGGGAACTCGGCGGTCACGCCGGAGATCACGGTGACTCTGGTGCCCGATGCCACCCCTCCGCGCGTCCGGCGTGCCATTCCCGCCCCGGGCGCACTCATTGGCCAGGTCACGGCTCTCCAGGCGTTCTTCTCCGAACCGATCGACTTGGGAACGCTCAGCGCGGCTTCGGTTCGCCTGGTCAACCTGGGCGCCGACCGACTCCCTGGCACGAGCGATGACACTCCGGTTACGGGTTACGGTTTGGAGTTTGACGCCGGGGTGAACCTCCTGTTCATCCGCCTCCCGGGTGGATTGGGAGCCGGCAGTTACCAGCTCACCCTTTCGGCCCCGCTGGCGGATAGCGCCGGTAACGTCATGACCGCCCCGTTCGTCTCGACCTTCCGCGTGTTCGATTTCCAGGATACCGACCTCGACGGCGTGCCGGATGAACTGGAAGCCGCGCTGGGGTTGAACCCGTTCGTGGCCGACACGGACGGCGACGGCCTGATTGACGGCCTGGAGGACTTTGACAACGACGGTTTGCCGAATGCGGGCGAAGTGCTTCTGAACCGCGATCCCACCGTGGCGGACAGCGACGGCGACGGCATCAAGGACGGCGATGAAGATAGCGACGGTGATTTCCTCAGCGATGGACTTGAGGTCCGTTTGGGCACCAATCCGCTCGCTGCCGACTCTGACCTGGACGGGTGGCCGGATGAAACCGAAATCACCGCTGGGAGCAATCCATTGAATCCCGATTCCAAACCCAAGCCCTTCCTGGTCGCACAGCCGGATGTCACCCTCTCCCTGCCGGCGGCAGTTGAACTCGGCGGATTGTCTGCGAACACGGTCGCTGGCCGCCCGTCGGTCACGTTGGTCCTGCCGGCCGCGGCGGGTGCGGAAGGCCTCGCTCCAAACACCGTGGCCGCTCGACCTCAGGTAACTCTCGTGTTACCGGCCGCGGCGGGTGCGGAGGGCCTCGCCCCCAACACGGTGGCCGCCAGACCACCCCTGACGTTGGTCCTCCCGGCGGCGGGCGGACTGGGAGGCCTCGCGCCCAACACCGTTTTGGCGCAGCCGCCGTTGACTCTGACGCTACCCACCGGCGATCAAGACCCCGGTTTCTTACTTAATGTCACCCTCGGCCGACCGCCCCTCTTCATCCAAATCCAAAACCCATGATCCCTCGAACCTCACTGTCTTCGAATCCACGAGCAAAAGGACCCACCATGAAAACACTGAGAACCGCGCTCCTCCTCCTCTGGGTAGGGGTGCTGCCCTGTGTGAGTTTCGCACAAGGCTTCTCCTCCGGCAGCACGGGCGCCGATGGCGCGCTCAACGTGGCTGCGAACACCACGTTGGACTTGCCGCCCAGCGGCATCTTCAACTACACCACGATCAATGTCGCTGCCGGCGCCACGTTGCGATTCAACCGCAACGCGCTGAACACGCCGGTCTTTCTGCTGGCCACGGGCGACATCACGATCGCCGGGACGATCAACGTCTCGGGTGATGTCGGGCTCTCCAGTCCGCCGGTCGGAGCCGCAGGCGGCCCAGGCGGTTTTGACGGGGGAATGCCGGGTTTCATCAACGTGCAGCCCGGCGCCGGCTACGGTCCCGGGGCGGGGCGAGGGGGCGGCGCCTATAATAGCGGTGTGGCCAACGCGGGCTCGGCCTCTTACGGTGGAAGCGCATCGGGCCTTGGCTCCACCAACCATGGCTCCGTTTATGGGAGTCCGCTGCTCGTGCCGATTCTGGGTGGCTCGGGAGGTGGCGGCTCCACCGGGTCGCCCGGCATCGGCGGCGGCGGCGGGGGCGGCGCGATCCTGCTCGCCTCGAATACTCGCATCGTCATCGCGGGAGCCGTCTCAGCCGCTGGCGGTAACAGTCCGGGTGGAGGCGGCAACGGCAGCGGCGGCGCCATCCGCCTCGTGGCTCCCGAAGTCTCCGGAACTGGCAGCCTGAACGTCAGCGGGGGCAATTACGGCGCGGTTGCCGGTCACGGCCGGATCCGCATCGACACGATTGACCGCCGGAACCTGCGCTACGACTTCACGCCTCTGGCTGCTGCCAACGTGGGCTCCTTCATGGCTGTCTTCACAACGCCGGTGCCGCGTCTCGACATCCTCAACGCCGCCGGCACGGCGATCCCCGAAGGAGCAGCCAACCCGGTCTTCGTCCAGTTGCCCTTCGGTTCGAACCCGAACCGGACGGTCACGGTGCAGGCTCGCAACTTCAGCGCCGTCGTCGCCATCCGCGTCGTTCTGACGCCTGACAGCGGAGATCCGATCACTTACGACGATCAGATCGACAACAGCACGGTCAACCCGGCCCAGACAGCGGTGGCCGTCACGCTGCCGCTCAACGTGCGGACGCATATCGGGGTTTGGACTCGCTAAGCCGCCGTCGCGCGAAGACCTCGGGCACTTGGCAGCTCGGGCCGACGATTAGCTATGGCGGCAGAAAATGAGGCGCAGTCTTCTGGTCACGCTGGCGGTGATGGGGACTTTCACGGTTCTCACCGCAGGCACCCCCAACGCCGTGCTGGCGTGGGACGCCCTCATGCTGGACGCCATCCGGGCCGAAACCACGGGACCGACGCTGAGCACGCGCAACCTCGCCATTCTGCACATCGCCATTTACGACGCCGTCAACGCGATTGATCGCGGGCATCAGCCCTACCTGTTCCTAGCCGATCCGCCACCTGGCAGTTCGCCTGAGGCCGCGGCCGCCAGCGCCGGGCGCGAGGTCATGCGGGTGCTCTACCCCTCACGGAACGCCAGCACGGAGGCACTCTATGACGAACTGATCGCCCCGCTCCCGGGAACGCCGGAAACCGACAACGGGATCCTCGTGGGCCAGGACAGCGCCCTGCAAATCCTGACGGCCCGAGCCACGGACGGATCCGCCACGACGATCACCTACATCCCGAGCGCCGAGCCGGGTCAATGGCGCCGAACGCCCCCCTTTTATCGTCCACCGCTCGATCCCCACTGGCGGTACGTCCGGCGCTTCTGCCTGGACGACGAGGAGCCGTATGTGGCGCCCGGGCCGCCCCCGCTGGCCAGTGACGAATACGCGCGCGACTTCAATGAGGTGAAGGTCCTGGGAGCAGCGAACAGCGTCGTCCGCACCCCCGAACAAAGCCAGATCGCCGTCTTCTGGTCTGATTTCTCCTACACCGCCATGCCGCCGGGGCACTGGCACGAGATTGCCGCCACGATCGCCGTGGACCGGCAAATCAACCTGGTCGAGTCCGCCCGGCTCATGGCCTTGCTGAGCCTGGCGCAGGCGGACGCCGCGATCGTCTGTTGGGAAGGCAAGTATCGTTACAACTTCTGGCGCCCCATCACCGCCATTCACCGCGCCGATGAGGATGGCAATCCTGCCACCGACGCCGACCCGTCCTGGAACCACTTCCTGGCGGCTCCCAACTTCCCCGAGTACCCGAGCGGCCACAGCACGTTCAGCAAAGCCGGCGCCCAACTCCTCGCCTGGTTCTGTGGCACGGACGCCGTCACCTTCACCGTCACCTCGGATTCACTGCCAGGCGTGACCCGCACGTTCCACAGTCTGGCGACCTGCGCCGACGAGGTGGGCAGGAGTCGGATCTACGGGGGCATCCATTTTGAGTCCGCGAATCGCGACGGCAAAGCCAGCGGACGCAAGGTGGGCGATTACGTGGTTGCCAACTATCTACTGCCCCGGTCTGCCCTGCCGTCCCTGCGGATCGCCGGCTTCGCCGACGGCTGCCCGCTGCTACGGATTCATGGGGTCCTCGGCCGCGAGTACGTGGTGCAGTCAACGACCGACTTCGTGGAATGGTTCGAGGTGGGCGCGGTCACGGCGGCGTCCGGCGGGGTGGTCTGTCGCGATCCGGCGGCGGCTTCCTCGCCTCACCGCTTCTACCGGGTCGAAGCCCGGTGACCGGCTCGCCGGAACTCCGCACTTGCCCCAGCGGGCCGCTCCGTGGCTAAGTCCTTGGAGCCATGAGCAAGACCGCCTTATCGTTCGCCGCGCTGGTTTGGTGCGCCGCGGCTTCCGGCGCCGAACCCACCCTTCTGCCCCAAGCCCATGCGCACAATGATTACGCTCACCGGCGGCCGTTGCTCGATGCGCTGGACCACGGCTTCTGCAGCGTGGAAGCGGACATCTGGCTGGTGGAGGGCCGGTTGCTGGTGGCCCATGACCGCAGCGGGGTGAAACCGGAACGCACCTTGCAGGCGCTGTATCTCGATCCGCTGCGCGAGCGCATCTTACGGAATGGAGGCCGCGTTTACCCGAACGGCCCTCCGTGCACGCTGCTGATCGACGTGAAATCGGAAGCACGGGGGACCTATGTCGTGCTCCGCGAACTGCTCCGGGGCTACACCAACATCCTCACCGCGTTCACTCCCACGAAGACCGTCACGAACGCGCTGACGATCATCATCTCCGGAAACCGGGCAACCAGCTTGCTGGCCGAGGAACCCTGCCGCTACGTTGCCAGTGACGGCCGCCTGCCCGACCTGGCCGCCAATCCCTCGCCGCATCTTGTCCCGCTCGTCAGCGACAATTGGGCGACAAACTTCCGCTGGCGGGGGAATGGTCCGCTGGCGGACGAGGAACGGCAGAAGCTGAGGCAGCTCGTTGGGCAGGCGCATCAGCAGGGCCGACGCATCCGGTTCTGGGCTGCGCCCGACCACCCAGCGGGCTGGCGCGAGTTGCAGCAGGCCGGGGTGGATCTGATCAATTCCGATGACCTGCCCGGCTTGAGAAATTGGCTGTTGGCGGCTGAAGACGCAGAGTTCGAGGGCAGGTTCTTTCGCGGCACCGGCGATGTCGACTACCTGCGCCTGCTCGATGCCGCCCGGCGGATGTTCGCGCCGGATCCCGAGTTTCAGAATCTGCCCATGCTTTACCTGCCGAGCTGGAACGGACTGGTCGAAGGGCCGACCTGGGACGCGTGGTGGATCCAAAACAGTTACGGGCCGACCTATGGCGTGTTGCCGTTTCTGCCGGAACCGTTCGTCACCTTCCTCCAGAATTCCCAGGATCTCTGGTTCGACCAGATGGGCGACGGCCGGCGCGTCGGAGCCGCGCCTCCCTTCAATTGGGTCGCGCCGGACGGATGTCTTTGCGATGCGGCGCGTCCGGGTTGGATCGTCTATCGGCAAGGCGACGGGCGGCCGCAGATTCACGATTGGGGAATGGAGTTCACCGCGGCGGGGCTGCTCCTGCAGTCGGAGCTCCTGCTCATCAGCCGCGACGCGCCAGCCATCGCCCGGTACCTCCCCAAGCTCGAGCGTTGCGCGAACTTCATCGAGACGCGCCGCGATCCGACGAACAACCTGTTCCTGGCCGGTCCTGCGGCGAACTTGCTCGCGCCGAGTTTCGCCGGCTGGAAACGGCCCGACGGCACGTACGACAAGGCCTACCTGACGGGCTTGTCGATCACCTACCTCGCCGCGCTGGATCGGCTGATCGAACTGGAAAAGCTCGCGGGCCGCACCCAACAGGCGAAGCTCCGCACCCAGCGGCGTGACGCCGCCCGAAAAGGCCTGGCACGGCTCACCACCGAGGAGGGCTACTTCATCAACTCGCTCGACCCGGATGGGACGCGGCATGGCGTGTTCGGCGCGGCGCGGCACGGCTACTTCGAAGCCTCACCAAACCACGACGCCATCGCGTTCCGGGTCGTGGAGGACGCGCAAGCGGAGCGGATTTACGCGAAGATTGCCTCCATCCCCGGCCTGCGCCCGCACCAGTTCATCCTGCCGAACTATCCGTCTTATGACGACCTGTATGAGAAGCCCGAGGGCTTGTGGGCGTTCGGCACGTGGGTCAACGGCGGGCACTGGTCCACCTGCGAAGCGCGCATGATGCTGGGCTACTACCGGCTCGGGAAGTTCGACGACGCGCGCCGCTCGATGCGCCAACTGCTTTCGTTCGCTGAACGGTTCCGCATGGACAATCCGCTGGTCAAGTTCGGCAGCGACGTTTACCAGCCCGGCCAGCCCATCAACCTCACCTACGACGCGTTCGGGCCGCCAGCCGCCTTCGTTCGCGGTCTGTTCGAGTATCTCTATCGGGCCGACGAACTCACGCTGGTTCCGCACCTTCCGCCGGCGATCACGCGCCTGGAACAGCGGTTCCCGATTCGCTTCGGCACAAAACGCCTCTACCTTGCCACCATCGGCGCGGGCCCAATCACCGCCGTGACCCTCAACGGAAAGCCGTGGAGGCGCTTCGACGCGAAGTCGGTCCGCCTCCCCTACAAGAAGGTTCCGGCGAACGCGGCGATCGAGATCGCCCTGGGCGGGGCGAAGCCGCGCGGCTTCGAAGCGCCGCGGCCGGACCTCGCCCGGCCGGCCATTCCACCGAACGACGCCACCTGGTTGCTCCTAACAAGAGCCAACGCCGCCACGAACCAGGTTCCGCTCCACATCGGCGCCGACCGCGATGGCGGAAACCGTTTCCAGAATGACCTCGCGGCCTTGCTCGCCCCCGCCGAGCGTCTGCGGCGGTTCCATCAACTGCTCACCGACCATCAGTTGGCGGATACCTATGAAGCGGCGCATGCCAAGCTGGCCCTGGACTGTCTGGCCACGACGCATGCGCGCCTGAGCC
>Ga0315288_10010267_pt1 | contig 11799 bp, 10 predicted proteins | sample YL17G11_20_MG_FD_203454 | JGI IMG/M metagenome (GOLD analysis project Ga0315288, IMG submission 203454) | Sediment microbial communities from Yellowstone Lake, YNP, Wyoming, USA - YL17G11_20 | ecosystem: Environmental > Aquatic > Freshwater > Lake > Sediment | place: USA: Wyoming | collected... | reverse complement strand
GGCGGCTGCCCTGAGCAGCTTCCGCGACAAGATGATCGACCCGGCCAAGTTGAATCCGTACCGATCCGGCGGCAAGCGGTCAAAGGGTATCCCGCTGACGGCGGAGAACATCGACATTCTGAAGACAGTGTTTGCAAAGAACATAGGCAGCCCGGCCGGCAAGCCGGGCCCAAACGCGAAGGAGCGCAGAACATGAGAAACGCATGGAGATGGTTGATACTGGCGCTGGTGCTTGTGCTGGCCATACTGACCGTGGCCGGCTGTGGCAACGTGACGCTGACGGGCGATGCCATGATCAGCGCGGAGACTTCGACGCTGGATGCCTTCAATGCATCCCAGCGGGCCGGGGCCGACCCGAACATCCCTCACTGGACGCAGGTGTACCTCGACGAGAACTTCAAGCAGTGGCGGTGCTTCGTCTGGTCGGCCAAGAAGGATGTCACCTGGGGTCCGAAGCTGCCCTCAGAGCAGCCTGTCGCGCCGGGCACCAAGGCGGGCGGCTGAGTGCTGTTGAAACTGCTCACGGGGAGCGGATGTTGAGAATCAGAGTCTTTTCATAGGGCGCAAAGGAGCACTGACATGACGGACACAATCGACAAAGCCCAGGCCCTCCTGGCCAAGGTGCCCACCGAGCAGCGGCAAGCCGCAACGGCTCTGCTGGCTGAATACGGGCCGCGATTCTTCGAACTGGCCCAGGAGGACGCCTGGCAGTACCTGCGCCGCCTGATGGCCGGCGACCTGGACGTCGTAACGGAACTGGACGCGAAGCTCAGCGACGACGCCTTCATCGCCAAGGTGAAGGCCAACACGGCCCGCTGGGAGAACGTCGCCCAGTACAACAAGGTCCGCGAGGACCTCAAGAACGAAATCCTGCTGCGGCTGGCGCCGATCGTGCTGTCGGTGCTGGCTGCTATGGTGGGTCTTTGACAAGCCACAACAGGAGATTGCTATGACCAAGGTACGAGAGTTCCTCAAGGGCAAGAAGGCGTACATCACCGCGGCCATCGGCTTGCTCGGCGCGGTGGCAGCCTGGGCCGATGGGCAGATCGGCGGCGTGGCCCTGCTGGCGGCGGTGTGGGCGGCGGCCCAGGCATGCTTCATCCGGGCGGGCATCGGCAACGAGGTGACCAAGGCCCAGCAGTAGCCATGCTTCGCATAAAGACCGTCAGCCTGGACATGTTCTTCGATACCGACCGTGTCAAGCGGGCGGCCGATACGGCCACGCGCAAGGTTCTGTCCAAGGCCGGGGCCTTCATCCGCACGGCGGCCAAGTCGAGCATCCGCAAGCGGAAGGCGATCTCGGCGCCGGGCCAGCCGCCCAGTTCGCACACCGGGCTGCTGAAGAAGTTCATCTTCTTCGGCTATGACGCGGACCGGAAGACCGTCGTTGTCGGCCCGATGCGGCTGAACCAGAAGGTCGGCGCCGCACCCGAGGCCCTCGAGCATGGCGGTCCATCCACCGTAGTCAGCGGCCGTCGAGGCAAACGCCGAAAACGCCGGATCAGGATTGCGGCCCGGCCGTATATGGGTCCGGCGATGCAGAAGGTAATTCCGAAGTTCCCCAGCCTTTGGGCCAACAGCGTGAGGTAGCGACATGGCAGACACCAGTGGAATCAAGGCGGGCCGGGCATACATCGAACTCGGCGTGGGCGACAAGCTCACATCTGGGCTGAAGGCTGCCCAGACCAGGCTCAAGGCGTTCGGTGCCGGCGTCCGCAACGTGGGCCTCGGTGTGGCGGGCCTGGGAATGTCAATTGCGGCCCCGATGGTTGCCGCCGCCAAGAGCTTCGCCGACTCGGGGGCGCAGCTTTGGGATATGTCCAAGCGGACGGGCATCGCCGTTGAGGCCCTGTCGGAGCTGGACTACATGGCCGCCCAGACGGGCAGTTCGCTCGAGGGCGTCGAGCGCGGCGTCCGCATCATGCAGAAGTCGATCATGGGCGCCGCCGACGCCGCCGAGGGCACTACCGGCAAACTCGACCACCTGGGTCTCTCGGCCAAGGATCTGGTCGGCAAGGCGCCCATTGAGCAGTTCGGCCTGATTGCCTCTCGCATTCGCGCCATTCGGGATCCATCGCTGAAGGCCGCAGCGGCCCTGGCGGTTTTTGGTCGGTCCGGCACGGAGCTGATTCCGATGCTCGATCAGTTCGAGAGGCTGCATCTGGAGGCCAAGGACTTCGGAATCATCAAGTCCACCAAGTCCGCCAAGCAGGCCAAGGAGTTCTCCGACGCGATGACGCTCATGGGTCGGGTCATGAAGAGCGCCTGGGGCGCCGTCGGCTCGGCCATCATCCCGATCCTGCAAGACTTCGCGGGCCGGATCACCGGCGCGGCGGCGATGGTCCGCGACTGGCTCAAGGCCAATCAGAGCCTCGTAGTGTCCGTCTTTCAGATTGCCGCCGTTGCCGTCGCAGCCGGCACAGGCCTGGTCGTCCTGGGCGTCGCTGTCCAGAAGCTCGGCGTGGTCTTCGGCATCGCGGCTGTGGCTATCAAGGCCCTTGGCGCCGTCCTGGCTTTCATTACCAGCCCCATCGGGGCCGCGATTGTCGCTGTCGGGGCGCTCGGGGCCGTGATCCTGGCCGAGACGGGGGCAGGCGGAAAGGCCCTGGACTGGCTCGGCGGCAAGTTCGCCACGCTTCAGTCCGAGGCGTCGGACAGCTATCAGGGCATCGCCGACGCCCTGGCCGCCGGCGAGATCGGCCTGGCCGCCAAGGTGCTGTGGACCACGCTGAAGATGTGGTGGACGAAGGGTGTGTCCTCGATCAGCATGATCTGGAATGACGCCATGCTCTGGGTCAAGGACACCTTCACCCAGGCATGGGGCGGGCTGCGGAGCATCTTCAGCACGGTCGGCTACGGGCTCAAGGTCGCGTGGATCGAGACCACCGCGTTCCTGGCCGACACGTGGACCGGCTTCGTCAACGGCGTCCTCACCGCCTGGTACTGGGTCGGCAACAAGATCACCCACGCGTGGAACTGGCTCAAGAGCCTGTGGGATGACAGCTTTGACGCCGAAGCCGCCAACGCCGCCGCTGACCAGGCATACGAGGCGACGAAGAAAGGTATCGACGCCGAGGCCGCGGCCCGCAAGAAGGCTATCGAGGACCAGCGGGCGGCTGAGCGGGCAGCGGAGGCAAAGGACTACGACGACGCGCTCCGCAAGATCGCCTTCGAGACGCAGGCCAGCCGGCAGGCGCTCCAGAAGGAGCATGACGCGAAGATCAAGGCCGCCGAGGCGGGCCTGGACGCTGCCCGCAAGGAATGGCAAGGCGCCCGCGGGGCCGCAAAGGAGGCCCGTACGGCCAAGGAGGCCGGCGCCTGGGGTCCTCGCAAGACCGGGTCCGATGTCTTCGGCGGCTACAACGACCTCTGGCAGAAAATCCAGGGCGCCTCGTCAGGGCTGAGCGACGCGATCAAGTCCTCGGTGACCGGCACGTTCAACGCCTCGGCCCTGTTCGGCATGGGCGCTGGAACCGCCGCCGACCGCACGGCCAAGGCCACGGAAGACACCGCCAAGAACACGAAGAAGCTGATCGGCTACATGGCCAACGGCGCGGCGGTTTTTGTCTAGGGCATCTAGGGAGCGACCCATGACGGCGACCGCCGTAGAAAGATATCTCAGCCGTCCGGCGAAGGAGGCCGGCGCCCACGACCCGGCTTTGATCTCGACGGAGCTGCACTACATCGTCACGGACACCGACGACGAGTTGGCAGCCATTACGGCTGTCCGCGCCGCCGCCCCGGCAACGCACAATGACCTGGCCAGGGGCGAAATATCGGTCGAGCCGACGGGGCCGACCACCTGGGACGCAGTTGTCCAGTACGTCGGGGCCAACGAAGGTGAGTTGGAAGTCGGCGAGTCGAGCTACAGCTTCGACACCGGCGGCGGCACACAGCACATCACGCAGGCGCTGTCCCACATCGCCTCTTACGCCCCATCCGGCAAGACCGCCCCAGACTTCAAAGGGGCAATCGGCGTCACGACCGACAGCGTCGAGGGCGTGGACATCACCGTGCCAGTCTACAACTTCAGCGAGACGCACATCCTGGCCAACTCGGTCGTCACGAATGCCTACAAGGGCAAGCTGGCCGCGCTCACCGGCCGGACCAACAACGCTGCGTTCAAAGGCTTTGCCGCGGGCGAATGCCTGTTCCTGTCCGCCTCCGGCTCCAAGCGGGGCAAGGGCGACTGGGAGATCACCTTCCACTTCGCCGCCAGCCCGAACAAGACCGGCCTGACCGTTGGCGACATAACCGGCATCGCCAAGAAGGGCTGGGAATACCTTTGGGTCCGCTACGAGGACGCCGTGGATGCAACCGCCAAGGCCCTGGTGAAAAAGCCGCTGGCCGTCTACATCGAGAAGGTCTACGACGAAGGCAACTTCGCGGATTTGGGGATTGGGACAACATGACCGCGACAGAACTCAGAGCCAAGTTGCGGCTGACGCCGGCCCGCTGTGAGTGGGCGAGTCGGCACGTGCGCATAGCGGAATTGTGTGGCCAGGCCGACGATCCACTGCGGGAGTTCGCGGCAGACGCCCTGGCGGACCTGGAAGTTCTCCTGCGCGAGATCAGACCGTTCTTGGAGGCAAGCCATCATGGGTGACTCCCTGAAGAAAGTCCAGCCTGGTGATCCGCTCCGCATCCCGGCCGCGACGTTCAACACGCTGATCGACGTGGCCCGCGACCACCTGGCCAACAGGCAGAACGCGACGCGCCAGCCGGGTATGGCCCTGCCGCCGCCGGGCGTGATACTGGCCATCCGCAACGACAGCGGGTCCGACCGCGACCGCTTTGAGGTCCTGGGCCTCGACGAGCCCGTCTTCCCGCCCGAGGATAATACCGCCGATATGTCGCGCGGCCCGGTGATGTCGTGCGTCTATCCGGTCGATCCCGACCACCTGGGCGCGTTCGTCGTGCTGCTGGAACCGATAGCCAGCGGCGCCATCGGCCGGGCCATGATTCAAGGCGCAGTGCCCGTGCAGGTGGATTTTGCGGACACCGACCCAAACGCCTGGGCGGATATCTCCGACGGCGTGGCGGCCAACCTGAAAGCAATGGCGACCGGTTCCGCGAGGATCCTCTGGCGTACAGGCGAGCCGGGCGACACCGGCGTCGAATGGTGCATCTGCGAGTTGACGGGCGGCAGCGACAGGCGCGTCGCGGTCACGTCAGAAGACTCGACGCCCGCGGCCCTGCGGTCCACCGACGCGGAAGTCGAGGACCAGCCCCACAAGGTCGTCGGCGATGATGAGGAGCAGATAGATGAAACGGAAGCCGGCGACGGCTGGATCGCCTGCAAGGTGCTCGGGGCGGCCGAGGCCAACCAGCAGCTCGTGATCGGCCACAAGCACACCGGCGAGACGCTGGACACCACCGCATACGGCGACCCTTGCGGCGTCAGTAACCTTCGTTTCGACGCCGGGCACTGCGTTGCGTTTCAGAAGGGTTTTCACAACATGGGCCAGCCCTGGTGGTTTGACGCCTTCACCGGTGAGGAGCTTTCGTGATGAAACCCGTGATCGACTTGCATTGCCATCGACAGCAGATGAACCCGGAACTGGAGGCGTGGCTGGAAACCGTCGCCCGAAACCATCCCGTGCGTAAGGTTGTCTCGCGGTACGACATCTGCACAGCCCGCCGCCAGAGCCTGGCCAACTTCATCCACAACGACATCCCGGCGGGCGCCACGCACCTGATCCAACTCGACGACGACATGGTGCCCGTGCCGACGACGGAGCATATCCTCGTTGTGCCGGGCGACCTGGCTTACTGCGGATACGCTGGTCGGGCAGGCAAGCATGGGCACTACGGCGACGGAGACTTCGGCTGCGGGTGCTGCCGAATCTCGGCGGAACTGGCTGGGAAGATTGACGTGGCGACGAGCTTCGATTTCGGCTTCAACGCCGACCGCACAGAAATAACCCGCTGCGAATGCCAAATTTTCAACGACCAAGCCCGCCGCCTAGGCTACGAATCCCGCATGGTCGGCGTCGTCGGCCACTGCGTGAACATCGTCATCGTCCCGACCGACAAGGGCGTTATGCAGCGCTGGCCGGCGGGCGGGTAAATTGCAATCTCAGCCGAGTTCCTGCCCCTTGCCCAACCCTCTACACGCAGTAGAAAACCGCCCCGGTCGAGATCATCGTGCCCCGGGCGGTCTGGGGTAGACCTACGCGTTGGCGCTACGTTCTTGCTCCGCTCTTTACGCGGTTACCTTCTCACCGCCAGCACGTCCAGCTCGATGGTATCCAGCCGGCCCTTGCGCGGCTTGCCTGCAATGTCCACGGTCAGCTTGGGCATCCACGGTTCATCGGGTGGCTCGTGTTTAGGTGAGTCGCCGCTCCACCACGGCCCGGCCAGTTGGAGAACGTCCGCAACCACTGGGCATGCCCTGCCAAGGCTCAGCAAAAGCGATGGGAATGTCGGCCCTGGGCCGACCCAGCCAGCGACAAGCGATGGCGGCAGCGAATTGCCCGGCCGGGCAAGCGCCGGCGGCACTCCCTGGCGGCTCGCCACAAGGCGATTGCCAAGGACGCTGGCCGCCATGACCAAGATGTCGGTAGGCGACGTATCTGCCACAGGCGCCGGCAGAAGTTCCGGTTCCGCCACGGCGCCCGCCGCGGCCGGGGAGGACGGGGTAACTGCATATTCTGTTGATTCGGTCACGCCGGCCTTCACGGACTCCGCCGTTGTCAGAATGCCTCCCGCGGGCGCGGCAGCCGGTTTATCTACTGATGATGGCACGGTTGGTTCGGGTTCAGCTACTGCCGCCTGCTCATCTACTGATGGGACGCTTGGCTGGGGTTCCGTTGCCGTGACCGCCGGATCCGAAGTCGTCGTGGGCACGACGCCAGTCGTGGAGGGCGCTACCAATGCGACCCGGGCGGGGATCTCGGGGGCAGAGATGCTCCTCTGCCCAAAGCTGCCCATAAGGACCAAGAGGTCGCCGTAGTCCACCGTTCCGCTGCAATCGAAGTCTGGTGACCCTCCAGGCACTGCGACGGTGGACCCGAAGGCCCGTTTCAGGGCAATGTAGTCCGCGGCGTCCACTACTCCATCGCCGTTGGCGTCGCCAGGCAGGTTGCCCAGGACAACCGACAACGGTTTCGGATTACCTGAGGAGAAATCGCTGTCGTACGCAACGGCCAGCAAGGCGATGGTGCCAGACGCGTGGATGGCTGTGTTCCAGTCGATCGCCCACCCGTTCGATCCATCGGTGTCTGTCGCGAGTTCCTCTGTCGGGGTCGCTTGGCCATCGCTATCGTAGTCTACGAAGAAACCCACTGCCATAACGGCATCGCCAGATCCGGCGTCCGGGTCATGGGCCGTGACTGTCAACTGGACAATCTGCCCGACAATGGCGGGATTGGGTAACGCCGTGAAGGTGTCCACCATGGGCGGATGATCCACAGGCACCGCATTGTGGGTCATCGACCGGGGATAAGGACTACTAGGCGTCTTGTCCGGGTCGAAGGCCACGGCTAGGAGGTTGAACGTTCCCGGCGACTCGAACTTGGTGAGCCAATCGAAGGCGAAGCCGTCGGAGCCATCGAGATCCTGCCCGATGATCTCGGCGTCCTCGCCTTGGCCGTTGCCGTTCGTGTCCCTGTAGAACTTGACGGTTAAGGCTTCCCCCGCGTCCGGGTCATGGGCCGTGACTGTCAACTGGACAATCTGCCCGACAATGGCGGGATTGGGTAACGCCGTGAAGGTGTCCACCACGGGTGCTGCTGAAAGCAGTAACCTTGGCTCAAGGGCCTCCAGACCAAACACGCTTCTCATTTCAAGCCCTCCTAACAGCCACAGATTCGCCGGCGTCGGCCACGTTAAGAACCGCCATCGTGCCAAGCAAGTCAACTCCGATCATCTCCCGCAAATCCAACGCCGTCAGCACATTCCTTAGCAGGTTTCTCGTGCCCACGACCTCATCGCGATTCCGTGCGTCATCGGCCCACAGGCTTCCTACCGGAATCCCATCGGACACCGCCAAGCCGCTGCTGCACCAGCCCACGTAAGCCGCAAGATCCTGGACGGGAAACACCGCCTGAAAGCCCGCAGTCGGCAAGGCTGCTACCTCCTGCGATGCCTGGGGTGTAGGCAATTGCTCCATCGCTTCAGATCGCAGAGACTGAACGCCCGAAATGGCTGGCGACGCCGAGACACCCACCATCGCCACCCAGCCCACATCCACAGATGCCGTCATCAACATCACCTGCAAATCTTGCCCCGAAAATACGCCCGTTACCGCCCCTGCAACTCCATCCTCCGCAGGGGGGCTCCCCGCCGTGATATTCCACGGAATGTCCAGAACTGTCGAGTAGTTTCCGTCCTGCGACCAAGAGCCCAATGAGCTTTGGGTCCGCAGGTACACATGGTGCAGACCCGCCGACAATCCGGTGCTCGCAATCGTGATCATGGCGTCTTCCGCGTCTTCATCGTACAACTCGTCAAGGGCAGCTGCATTGATCCAGGGGCCGTTGTCCACGTTGTACTGAATACGCGCAATAGTGTTCAGGCTCAGATCGTGCGGCGGCTGAGGACCAAGTGGATTCGCATTGGGTCGTGATTGTATGAACGCATTCACGCTAATCTGCAACGCTCCGCTGCCTGGCACAAGCGACGTCACGGCACATCCCGGAACAGTGTCCAGCACATCGATGACGTGATCTCCGTCGGAATCCCGGTAGCCGGTCATCTCGCGGGTGCTAGCACCGGTAGAATGTGCCGGATAGGCCCGGCGTTGCTCAGCAGCCGTCCCCATAATGCTGTCCACGCGGTTTTGTGGATTAGGATTGCCGTCAAGGGCGTTAAGGTTCTGCGTGTTGTAGTAACCAGACGTGCGTGTGAAATCGTCCCATGGATAGCCGGCGGCTCCCTGGTACTCGTCAAGCGTGTAGAACATGTGGCCCATCTCATGGGCCATCACGATCTCCATGTCACCTATACCCCACCCGTCGTTATCGTACGTCATGACTACGTAGGGCCCCATATTGACCTTCTGCCCATATGCAAACGATCTTCCATCCGCGAACATATTGTCCGCGTCCTGTGAGTCATTGGCAACGAAGACGGTGAACGCCCAATCCGAACCAGTTGCACGTCTCATGTAATCGCCGTAGGCCGTTACACGAGCTCGGTAGAAACCGTTCGCCTGCCCAACGTTCGTCATCAATGGAGTGATCCAGGTGGCCTCGTTGGTTTGAGCAATGGGTTCAACATCAATCGAGAGCGGGCTATCTGCGTTAGTCCAATCGAATCCGAAAGACAGGTGGGCATCTGGAAGCGTTGTTCCCCACCAAGTAACTCCCGCAGTAATCTCATTCTTGATATTCTGGATCTGTTGCCACGTCCAGTCCTCCGTGCTGATCGGGCCCGTGCTCTCAGGCAGGATCACATTGACCCAGACACGCCCCGCCAAGTATTCGCTCGAGTCGTCAGCGGTACGATTGGCGGGGACATCCTGGAATCGCCAGAACCTGTCGGCAAGCATGGCCTCGGGGCCGAAGCTCATCGTTCCCGCGCCCGGGGCGGTTGTGTCGTAGACTGTACTCCAGTTGGTCCCATCGCGGATGGAGGCGATGATGCTATAGGCTCCTGGCATGGCGCCGGCCGAGAGGGTCCAGTCGAAGGAGTAGTAGTCCGTTTCCCCGTTGGTCAACGGCGAGTCGGCTCCGTTGTCCTGGCCAACGACATGGCTGTCGTAGACGGCGGCACGGCGAGCCTCAATCCGCCCGCTGCTTGTGGCCGGAGTGGCCGGCGTGCCGGATACGGAATATGTGAAGGTGTTGTTGTCAATTCGGATGATCGTGAAGACCCCGTTGTACTCAGCCTGGTCCGCTCCCGTCATGAGCACTCGGTCGCCAGTAACGTAGCCGTGGCCGGTGGCTGCGACAGTTGCGGTACTTCCAGATCGTGCGATGGTCGAAACACGATTGGGCTGGCTGCGCGGGCCAAAGATGTTCAGGACGGCGCTCACTGGCACCGAATCGCCAGTGTTCGTGGCCCTGAGAGTGACTCTGACCGTCTGGCCAGGCCAGAACGTGTCCGATGTGACCGTGTTCCCTGGATTGGCCGTGTTAGGCGTGCCGGTGGTATCCGAGATTCGGTACAACTGTAGGTCGATGACGGGACTGGAGGTGATTTGTGATAGGGTTAGAGTATATGCCCCTGTGCTTCCGGCGATGTCTCCTGAGCCGCTGATAGCACCGTAGGCGGAGTTCGGGCTGCCTGACACACCGATGTAATAGGTGCCAGCACTGGCAAATGTGTACGCCAAGTATGATTCGGTCCCTGCTGATTCCCCTGGAGCCGCGCCATTATCGTTGCTGCTGGTGCCCGATAGCGGATTCCCACTCCCATCAAACAGCCGAATGTGTGAGTCCAGGTTCCCCGAGGGCCGGTCGATGTCGAAGCCCACCCGCTGGCCGGCCGTCACTGTGAATCGGAACATGTCCACGTCCCCGGCGTCAGAACCCGGGTCTGGCGTCGTTCCGGTGGCGCTGATCGTGCCGCTCACCGTGCTGCCTACCGACGTGACCACCGCCTCGCTCACCTGATCGTTCGGGTCTCCCGCCGCAATATTGCCCAGGATCAGCGTGTACGCTCCAGTGCTGCCCACCGTATCGCCGGTCCCCGTTACCGCGTCGTAAGTCCGGTTGGCGAACCCCGACACGCCAAGGTAGTACGTTCCGGCGCTGGCGAAAGTGTATTCCAGGTACGAATCGGCACTGGAACCCTCACCTGGGGCTTGGCCCCGGTTGCCGTCGTCGTCATAGTCCAACTGCGTGCCGCTGCTGTTGAACAGCCGGATGTAGGAGTCCAGGCTTCCCGATGGCCGGTCGATGTCGAATCCCACTCGCTGGCCAGCCGTTACCGTGAACCGGAACATGTCCACGTCATCGCCAGGGCTGATCGCGTAGCCCGTCACCGTGCTGCCCACCGACGTGGCAACCGCCTGGCTGATCGCGTCATCCGGGTCCGGGTCCACTACGATGTTCGTCAGAATCAGAGTGTATGCGCCGGTGGTCCCGCCCACCACATCCCCCGCGCCGGTCACGGCGTTGTACGAGCTATTATTGAAGCTCGACACGCCCAGGTAATAGGTCCCGGCGCTGGCAAACGTGTACTCCAGGTACGATTGCCGGCTGGAGCCTTCGCCCGGTGCCTGGCCACGATTCCCGTCGTCATCGTAATCCATCTGGGTGCCGCTGGCATTGAACAGGCGGATGTACGAGTCCAGGCTTCCTGATGGCCAATCGATGTCGAAGCCCACCCGCTGGCCGGCCGTCACCGTGAACCGGAACATGTCCACGTCGTCGCCAGGGCTGATCGCGTAGCCCGTCACCGTACTGCCCACCGACGTGGCAATCGCCTGGCTGATCGCGTCATCCGGGTCGGAGTCCACCACGACGTTCGTCAGGATCAGCGTGTACGCCCCGGTGCTGCCCACCGTGTCGCCGGTCCCCGTCACCGCGTCGTAAGTCCGGTTGGCGAACCCCGACACGCCAAGGTAGTACGTTCCGGCGCTGGCGAAAGTGTATTCCAGGTACGACTCGGCACTGGAACCCTCACCTGGGGCTTGGCCCCGGTTGCCGTCGTCGTCATAGTCCAACTGCGTGCCGCTGCTGTTGAACAGCCGGATGTAGGAGTCCAGGCTTCCCGATGGCCGGTCGATGTCGAAGCCCACCCGCTGGCCGGCCGTCACCGTGAACCGGAACATGTCCACGTCGTCGCCAGGGCTGATCGCGTAGCCCGTCACCGTACTGCCCACCGACGTGGCAATCGCCTGGCTGATCG
>Ga0315288_10010263_pt1 | contig 11801 bp, 10 predicted proteins | sample YL17G11_20_MG_FD_203454 | JGI IMG/M metagenome (GOLD analysis project Ga0315288, IMG submission 203454) | Sediment microbial communities from Yellowstone Lake, YNP, Wyoming, USA - YL17G11_20 | ecosystem: Environmental > Aquatic > Freshwater > Lake > Sediment | place: USA: Wyoming | collected... | reverse complement strand
TAGGGGGAACTATTATAGGCTTTGGAGCCTCAAAGGTTGCTATAACGGATGACCTTTATAGAGGCCTAGAGGATGCTTTGAGCGACACAATCAATGATAGGATAATCCAATGGAAAGAGGCTACTCACGATTCTCGTTTAGAGAGTGGATGCGCTCGAATCGATATAGGGACGCGTTGGAGCGTTAACGATGTTATAGGGCGAAATATTGAAGCGGGAATTTATGATAAATCTTTAATCATTTCGGCCCTGGATAATAACGATCTAACATTTTGTGAGGCGGTTAAATCGACGGATGAATATTTAGAAATGCGGAAGCGGCTCCCGAAAGAAATTTGGCTAGCCGAATATCAACAAAGCCCCGTGGATTTAGAGGGCCGTTTATTTGGCGGATTGAAACTATTAACGGAATCTGAATTCGATGAAATAACGAACGCTAAAAAAACAAGGGAGAATCCTCTAGGCATTGACGGTTGTATAGGTTATATAGATGTGGCCGACCAGGGGAATGATTATACGGCTTTGTTGATAGGGGCCTTAATTGGGAATCAAATCTATTTAGTGGATTATTTATTTAGCCGTGAAAACACAGATATTACGATCCCTATGGCGGCCGCAAAATTAAATAAATGGAACGTTAGTTATTGCCGTGTGGAATCTAACGCCATGGGGGCGATGTATTCTAGAAATTTGCAAAAAATGGTTAAAACTCGAATATTGCAAGTTCATAACCAACAGAACAAAATGACTAGGATAATCATGCAAAGCGCATTCATTTTAAACACATTTAATTTTGTTGAACGAAAGGATGCTAACTATTATCAATTTATAGAGAATCTAGCGGCTTTCTCTAAAGAGGGAAAGAATAAGAACGATGACGCACCCGATTGCGCTGCGGGGCTTTCAATGTTCATTCAATCGATGTTTAAAAATTTGAGATAAAAAAACCCCCTCATAAATGAGAGGGCGGCGCTGCGGGAAATAACCCCTCTATTAAAAGGGCCGTTTCGGCATCGCTCTAAATTCCAATTATCAAACGGATTTCCTCATCGCTTAAATTTATCCCTGCGGCTTGCGCTTTGGTTATAACATCGGCTCTTAAATTCATCGCCGAGGCTTTAGCGTTTTCATCTTGTTGCAAAATCGGTAAATGAGAAAAATCAGCGGTTAATGTTAAGCCCTCTAAATCTAGTCCCAACTGATGAGTTAATGACGAATAAAGTTGTTCGGTTTCGGGGATAATGGTATCAGTATAAGCCATACGAACGCCCTCTTTAACATTTGAGAATGTGGCCCCTTTATCCTGGCTAAAGATGTAAGAATTTAATCCAAAGGCATCGATTAAAGCCAATTTATCGGCGTTTAGTTCCTCAAATAACATTAAATCCTTTGTCGGATAAGACATAGGTTGCCAATTAACGTCCGCCTCGGTTATAATTAATTCATCTTTTGAACGTCTGTACCAATCGTTTCGAATTTCGGCCTTTTCTTCGGGCGTCATGGGGATAGCGCCACCAATATCATTTGATTTCGCCGATAGAATTCCTATCGCTCCGATATTTTCTAATAGAACGTTTCGTTTGTTATATTGAGCCTTTAAATTAGATAAAGGAAATTTTAAAGAATCAATTCTAGAGGATGGATTCACTATCGAAATTCCGTCGGGAGTTGTGAAATATAAAACATCGTCCATCGACAATTTCTCGTTAGTATCCTCATCGTAATTAAACGTAAAGGAATCTATTAAACCGCCCTGCTCCATTTGCTTTAATTTACGGCCCGATAGGTTTATTCGCATTTTATCCGATGGGAGCGGAACGATTAAATTTCGAACATTAAAAGAACGTTTCGGGCAATAAGCGAAAGCATTCGACCAAAGCCCGTCATTAACTGAAATGCAAAAAATAACATCACTCCAGGATTGAGTTGGATTTGGTTTTTTAATTAAATCTAAAACCCAATGATTCTCAACAATATTCCCGTCAGAATCCTTTAGAACGGGAACGCCTGCGGACATCATTGAAGCCCGTCTATCGATCACCATTCTTAACTCGGGAATCTCGATATAATGGCGGAAAGCGTTAGTTGTATCTATCCAAACGGCGGTTTTTTGGCCCCATATCCTAGTATGGTAGGGGTTCCAATTCATGAATTGATTAATAAATCGGTTATTATTGTTAAAAAGGTCTATTCCAAAGAATGAGCGCCACAAGGATGGGTTAAAATTATTTTCCATATTTCGAAAAAAATGTTATTTATTTACAAATTTACTATTTTTGTAATCAAACAGACAAAATATGTCAAAACAACTTAACACTTATAATCTGAAAGCGGCGGATATGACGCTCAAAGATTTTGACGAGGGAAGCCGAAAGGTTTCGATGTATCTCGCACGTTTCGATATTAAGGATTCGGATTCGGATATAATTAGAAAAGGAGCGTTTACTAAATCAATCCAGGAAAGAGGGCCACAATCAAACTCAAATAGAAAGATAGCATATTTGCGATACCATAACTGGGAGATGCCGATAGGAAAGTTTTTAGAATTGAATGAGGACGATAAAGGACTTTTTGCCGTTGCTCATTTGAGCGAATCAACTGCGGGAGCGGATGCGATGGCGGATTATAAAGAGGGAATCATTCGAGAGCATTCTATCGGATTTCGATATATCCAGGATAAAATTAGATTCATCGATTTAGGCGATGAGAATAGTTATTACGATGTAACAGAAGTTCAATTATTTGAGGGAAGCGCCGTAACTTTCGGAGCGAATGAATTCACTTATACAATTGACGTTGCAAAATCGGAGAGTAAAATCGAAATGGCAAAGCGCCTGCACGATGAGATAAATATTATCGGGAAATCTTTATCAACGGGCCAGGGTTCGGACGAGAGATTATATTCCCTAGAAATGAGATTAAAATTTTTGAACGCCAGGTTTTTAGAACTCGCAAACATGGAGCCGTTTGTTAAAGAACATTCAAAGAGCGAGCCTATCGAAAAACCGACCTTTAATTGGAATAATGTAATAAACAAACTTTAAAAAACAAAAAAAGTGGAAAATCAAAATTTAACACCCGAGGAAGTTGTAAGCCGTATTGAGGCTAAAATCAACGAGAAAACACAAGGATTCGTTTCTAAAGAGGAAATGGTATCTATTAAAAGCGATTTGGCTGCGGTTAAAGAACTTGCAGAAAAATCAGATTTGACAGAGGTTAAATCAACTATTGCTAAAATCGAGGGCCTAGTTGAGGGATTGAAAGAAGAGAAAGTATCGCCACGTTCGGTTGCACGCACTTTGGGCGAAGCAATTTCTAACGCTTACGAGAAATCCATCGAGCAAATCAAAAGCCTAAAGGCAGGGCAAACATTGGAACTTGACGTTAAAGCGGCAGGAACAATGACAATCGACAACAATTATAGTGGCGGAACGGTTGGCCTTTCAACACTAGAGCCAGGAGTAACTCGAGTTCAAAGACGTAGACCATTTTTGCGTTCTTTGGTAAATGCAGCGGGAACAACTTCACGTTACGTTGTATGGATTGAACAAGCAAACCCAGACCCAGGGGTTGCAGGAATGACCGCGGAGGGCGCTGAAAAGGCTCAAACTGATTTTGATTTAGTTGAGCGTTCTAGCGAGGTTCGCAAAGTAACTGCGTTCATTAAGGTTTCAAAAGAAATGTTGGCGGACATCGCCTTTATGAGAGGCGAAATCAACGCAGAACTTATGGAATTGGTTTCTCTTAAATTGGATGAGCAAATCCTTTTAGGGGATGGAACTGCATCTAACCTAACGGGTATCGATTTAAATGCTACTCCATGGGCTGCGGGAACATTTGCAGGAACAATACCATCGGCTAACGAAACAGACGTTTTGCGAGTGGCTATCGCTCAAATCGCACAAGCAAATTTCGAGGCTAACTATATCGTGTTAAATCCTGCGGATGCAGCGGCTCTAGAGTTGACTAAAACGCAAACGGGAGAGTATACTTATCCTATTAACATGGTTTATGGAATGCCAAAAACGGTTTACGGAGTGCCAGTTATCGAAAACAATTTGATTCCTGCGGGCGAGTTCTACGTTGGAGATTTCACTAAATGTAACCTAAGAATGCGTGAAGACATGAACATTCAAGTTGGTTATGTTAATGACGATTTCACTAAAAACCTTGTAACAATTTTGTGCGAGGCTAGAGCGGCTAATTTCGTTAAAGTAAATCATTACGGAGCGTTCGTTAAAGGTGACTTTGCAACTGCAAAAGCGGCTTTGGAATTGATTCCATAATTTAAAAAAAAATAATGGGAGCGCCTAGAGAAATCGAATCGCTCCCTTTCTTAAATCTAGGCTATGGCTGAAAAGAAAACAACTAGAAAAGTAACCCCAAAGGCGGAAGTAATCGAGCCAAAAGCGGAAATTAAATTTATTTTGCATAAAACTTATAAAGTCGAGGCTCTAGAGGGTGCAAAACATTTGATTCCAGGCCGTATTTATGAGGTTTCGGGAGTTATAGCGCAGGAATTAGTAAAAAAGGGTTTCGTTAAAGCGGTTTAACATGATTATTCTACAACTATCGGACTTCGAGAGCGGAAAATTTGAACTTCATACGGGAATGTATGCCGTTAATAACCTGCAACAATATATCGATAAATATGAAAAAAGATATATTTTAGATTTATTAGGGGCAACTCTAGGAAATGAGTTTATAAATGATTTGGATTTAGGAATGGGGATGCCAACAGAACAAAGGTTTATTGATATATTCGAGCCTATCGAGTTGGATTGGAACCTTTGCTTAATTCTATCCGATGGAATGAAAGAAATGTTAAAAGGTTTTATTTATTATGAATATTTAAAAGACCAAGTGGCCCAGGTGACTGCGGTAGGGATGGTCACTCCGAAAGGAGAGAATTCAGAAAGAATAAACTCTTTATTTACTCAAATGTACACAAGATATAACGATGCGGCTCGCTCTTATAAAGGCGTTCAAAACTATATTTGGACGAGGCGCGGCGATTATACGGGATTCAATGGGAGAGCAAAACAATTTATAACCTGGTTATAATGGATGAAATCACGCAAATAGTAGGGGAAATTGTATCTAAAATCGATCGTGCGATTTATGGAACTATCAACCCATCTAGCGGAGTGAATGAATTTTGCGCGACGAAATGGGGCAGAAAAGGAAAGTATCTAGAGGATTCGAATTCGGTATTATTTAGAATAGAATCTATCGATTATGATAACTCAATAGATGCGGTTTCAATGCCTGCGGGAACTCTTTTTGATTCGGGAGCGTATTTATTGCCCGAACCGTTTTATATCAGTGGAACTAAGTTAGCGACTAATCGAGAGTGGACTATCGCGGATAGTAATTTAATGAAAAAAACGCCTATCATTTGGCTATTGGAAACAATCGACGAGGAAAGGTTCGGCCGTGGGGATTCGAGAGAATTCGATGCGAGCCTTAGAATCTTTTTTCTAGATGAAACCGACATTAAAAACTATTATACGGAAGACCATCGACGTGAGGTTGTTTTGCCGATGCAAAATCTAGTTGAGGCTTTTATTGAGGCCATAAACGCAGATTTAAGATTTAAGCCTTTGGATTCGTATAGGATGAAAACATTTTCACGATTCGGAGTTGAGCAAGAAAATGGAATGTTTCAAAATATTCTAGATGCCAACCTTTCGGGAGTTGAATTAAATTTATCCTTAACAAAATTCAAAGCAAATTGTAAATGTTAAATAAAGTATTCACGCCTTAAAAAATAGAAAAAATGGCTATTGGATGTAATTGTAATATAGGACTTTCCAACACGGGACGTCCGAACTGCGTGCCACTTTTTAGTGTGGTTAGTAGTTTAATCGCGGTTCCTATGTTTGCGAACGATGGAACGGCGAACGGAATCGATTTAAATGCACCGCTCCCAACATGGGCAGACCTTGTAAATGAAGCGGACGCATCTAAAAGATGGTTCCCTATTCCTGCTTTTGAAAATGTTGAGATGCCTAAAGCAGACTCTCAATTTGAAGAGGCTAATAGTGGGAGAATGGTATTTTTGCGCCAGGGAAAACGCTCTTTTGCGGGCGAACTTTGGGCGGACGATTCAACTCCAACTTTCCTAGGAAAATTGCAGGCTAACAGATGTGTTGACTTCGGAGTTTATATCGTAGATATCAACGGGAATCTAATCGGCTCACAAGTTGGTGACGTTCTTTATCCTATCCAGGTGGACAATCCGTCATGGGACCCTAAATTTGCTTTCGCAACTGATTCGACAACTCAAAAAATCATGTTGGGATTTGATTTCGATAGATTATTTGACGAATCAACAATGTACATGATCACGCCTAGCGAGGCAGGAGTAGATTTTACAACATTGAAAGGTTTAATTGACGTTGAACTTTCAGTTGTTTCTAGTTTCCTTAGTTCGGTAATTTTAGACGCTAAATTCCATTACGGAACGGCTTTGAACAAAATATTATTCCAGGGAGCCTCAATTTCGGATTTTGTTGTTTTCAACAACTCAACATCTTCGGTTGTGACTTTGGCGTCAAGTTTTGAGGGGCCTAACGGAACGTATACCTTAAGTTATTCGGCGGCACAGACGCTAGGGGATAGTATAACTATCACAATAGATAAAACTGGGTACGTTGGTTCTGTAACAACGCTTATTTAATTAGTCGTAATGGCTGCTAAAGCGACGAGGAAAGAAATTTCATTCGATAGGGCGGGGATGCTAAATTTTCGCTCTATCAATGAGGCTCTTAAATATTTCTCGGAACCGAAAAACGGAGCGCGCTCTAAACGTTCAATTTCTAAACTTTTTAACAAGTCTTACGAACTCAAAGTTGGTTTTTTATCAATTAACATGGCGGCTTTTTTAGAAAGCCCGAAAGCCTTTGAAAGTTTAAAAGATAACGTTTTAAAAAATAAAACTTTAGCGCAAAAATTAGAAATAGAAATTGAAAAATGGGTAAAAGAAAATAACGGGAAAGATATTTCTAGCCCGGTTAAAGATTTAAAAAACGTTGAATTAGAACAAAAAGAAGCGGCGATTGAAGCCGATTTAAGTAACGAAAATTTGTAAATAATTCTTTCTTAAATCTAAACCTAAAGAGCGGTAGAATTAATTTTCTATCGCTTTTTTTTGTCTAAAAATTATAGGATTAAATATTAATCAGCGCATTGATTAGAAAATAATCACCACAGAACCCTTACCACATAAGCAAAACGCAGTACTCTGAAAAGACGAATGAATATATCACTAACAACTAAAACCTCTTAAAACGCACAAAAACAGTCTTAAAATAGATTTTGGAAATATCAACTATTTTGCGATAAAAATTCGTTTATCTTTGTAAATATGTTAAAGGAAACAATATTATATCAAAGGATGAGGGCCATAGCAAACGGCCCAGGCGATGACTTTGTTTGGCTCAAAACATTCAATTATGAATTTAAAAAGGAAATAATTTCCCTAATTCAAAACGATCAATTAACGGATAAAGGAATAGATGAGGCGGGGCAAATAATCGGATATTATTCCTATGTAACGGAACTAATAACAAGGGGCCAAAAGCAACAAGGAGAGCCGTATAATTTAAACGATACGGGGGCATTTTATCGCTCAATGATAGTGAATGTATTTAGAGATTCTTTTGTTATCGATGCGGATGCCGACAAAGGCCAGGATAATCTATTTGAAAAATACGGCACGGGAATAATAGGATTAACAGATGAAAATTTACAAAAGGTGGCGCTCAAAATCGGGGAAAAATATCGATTCGAAATGGAGCAATTATTATTTGGAATTGGATGAATTTCCTCTTTATAATTGGATAAAATGCCAGGATGGGGAGTTAATTTATTGCAGGCGAGAGATAGGGAACAATATCGAAATAGAACTCGATGTGGATGCCTGGAACAAACTTTATGATAGTTATATTAAAAGGTTTGGCCTAGGAAAACTTTATAAACGAATGCTTTCAGTAATGAAAGAAAAGGCATTAATTGAATGCGATTTCACGATCAGTCGGGATAGATTCAAGTTAACGCAAATTGAGATTAAAGAGGCGGAATTAAATTCAATGCTAAATAATAGAGGGCAGGGAATGACAATCGAGCAAACGTTAATATATTTAGGGAAATGGCTAGGATATAGGCTAAATCCTAAAGAGATAAATGTAATAGAGTATTATAATATTTTAGACGAATATGGCAAAGCAAATAAAAAGGACTGATATTGTCGAAGATGACATTTTTAAAGTAACAAGGGATTCGGCAAAGGAAACTCTAGAGGTTCTAGATAAATTAAATGCGGGCTTTAAAGAATCGGCGAAAATATTAAGTGAGGAAATCAAAAAAGCGACAACAGAAAGCGCTAAAGGAATCGATACATTTATAAAATCAACTGAAAAGGCGAACAAGTTAAAATACGATTCGATAAAAGCCGATGAGCAAACGATAAAAATTAAGCAGCAATTAGTTAAGTTAGAGGAACTAGAGGAAAAAAGAAGATTATCCAAAGAAAAGGCGGATGCGCTGGCGATAACGAACGCTCAAAAACTGCAAAGAGAGGAAGAGCGAAAGGCGAAAGCAATAGAAAAGGCAGCCAAAGCGGCAAAGGATGAGGGAAATGCCTATAAACAATTAGAAAAAAACACTAGAGATTTAAAAAATCAGTCGAAACAATTAGCGGCTGAAATGCTTGTTTTAGAGAAAAACGGCAAACGTAACTCAACTCAATATAGAGATTTAGCCGCAAAATATAAAGAGGTGACGAGAGCGGCCCAGGATGGGGATGCGGCTCTAAAGAAAATAGACGGAACGGTCGGGGATAATTTTAGAAACGTCGGAAATTATGCGGGAGCCGTTAATAAATTAAGGAATGGCCTGGCTCAATTAGGCCTCGCGTTTGGTATTGGAACAATCGTTAGGGATGCGGGAAAATCAATAGTTGAATTCGACCAAAAAATAGCGGATTTAGTATCTATCACGGGAGCGAGTGGGAACGATTTAGAATTTTTCAAAACTCAATCGATTGAACTAGGAAAATCTGTAACGGGCGGAGCCTCGGCAGTAATTGAGGCTTATAAGTTAATCGGTTCGGCAAAACCCGAACTATTGCAGAACGCTGCGGCTTTAGATGCCGTAACGCAAAGCGCAATTACGTTAAGCCAGGCCTCGGGGATGGATTTACCCGCAGCGGCAACGGCTTTAACGGATGCGATGAACCAATTTGGAGCGCCTGCGGAAGACGCTGCGAGGTTTATAGATGCCCTGGCAAATGGGGCTTTATTTGGAGCGGCCGAGATTCCACAAGTAACAGAGGCTCTATTAAAATTCGGAGCGGTTTCAAAAACTGCGAATGTATCTTTAGAGGAATCAACGGCATTAATCGAAGCGCTAGCCGAGAAAGGTTTAAAAGGGGCCGAGGCAGGAACGGCGCTAAGAAACGTAATGTTAAAATTATCGGCTCCCGACGCGTTGCCGAGAGAGGCTAAAAGGCGTTTGGATGCTTTGGGGATTTCATTCGCAGACATTCAAGACACTAGCAAGCCATTTGCGGAGCGATTAGAGGCCCTTAAACCGCTTTTAAATGATAACGCTGCACTAGTTAAGGTATTTGGAACAGAGAACGCCGTAGCGGCCACTAATTTAATTCGAAACTCGCAAAGAGTGCAAGAATTAACGGCCGATATGTATACCCAGGGAACGGCAGCGGCCCAGGCAGCGGAAAGAAATAAAACTTTATCATTCGTTTTAAATCAATTAAAGGAATCATGGAACGCTCTAATTTTAGGGTTTACAAATGGTTCGGGAGCGGTATCGGGATTAACCGAGGCTTTGGGATTTGTGGCTCGAAATTTAGGCTCTATCGTTTCATTTATAGGAAAGGCGGCTCTAGCATGGGGAGCCTATAAAACGGCTTTAGCAGGGATTAAAATTTATGAAAGAACAAGGGAGTTTATAGCGTTTGGGAAAGCGATAGCAACGGGAAAGGTTTCAACGGATGGGGCGAGCGAATCGATTAAAAAAATGGGGAGCGCATTTAAGGCTATCGGATGGACGGCTCTTATAATGGCTATTACCGAGATTGCTATGGCTCTTTATGACGTAGCAACGGGAGCGGACAAAGCAAATGCCAGGGTAAAGGCTTTAGAAACAACCCGCAAAACGATAGCAGCCCAAAATAATTTAATAACTCAACAGATTAAAAACGAAATCGATGCCGAAAAAAAGAGGCTCGAAATGATGGTCGTTAGAAAAGAGTTAACGCAGCAACAAGCCGAACAAGAATATAAAAATTTCCTATTGAAAAAAGAATTTGTGGGAACGGAATCGGATTTCGAAACTAGAACGCAAAAGGATATTTATAGAAATAAATTCGATTTATTGAGAAAAGAGCGGGCCGATATTGAAAACAATATAAAATTGAAAGAATATGAAATAAAATTCTTAACTAAACAAGGCGCGTTTCAAAATCGATTAAAAATTTCGGGTTTGCAGGGAGAAATCCAGGCTTTAAAAGAGGGCCGAACAAGTTTAAATTCTTATTTGGTTTCTTTGCAGGGAGAACTATATCAAACTAATTTAAACATATTATCTAACGAGGATTATACCTCATCAACAGAGGATAAAAAGAAAGCCGTTAAAGCGTTAAATACTGAAATGGATATTTATAACGAGTATTTAACTATTCAAAACGATTTATTGGCAAAATTGGCCGAGATTCAAGAGGAACAAAAAATAAAAGAACTTTCCGACGATATCCAAAAAATAACCGATGAAATGCAAATGTTAGCGGATGAGGGGATAATTAGCAATTTTGACGAAGTTGAGGCCAGGATAAACGAGAGATATCAATTAGAATTAAAATTAATAGCGGATAAATTGGCAGCCGAAAAGGCAGCGATAACAGAAAAATATAGGCTAGAAAGCGAAAAGGCAAAGCAAGCCGTAACAGATAATTATTTAAAATTGATTAGCCAACAAGGCTTAACTCCTGCGGAAAAATCTAAAATAGAGGCTCAATATAAAGAGCAAATGGATTTATTAGCACAAGATCAACTTCAACGTAATGCGGATTTAGATTTAGAGTTAAAAATTCTAGATGAAAAGGCAAATAATGAGGAAATCGAACTCGAAAAAAACAAAAATGAGGAAATAATAAACCTCAAAAATGATTTAAATGATAGGATAGTAAACAAAGAAAATGAGATAGCGGATAATAAAAAAGAGGCCGATAAAAAAGAACTCGATAAAGAAAAGGAAATGCGCGACGCTCGAATAGCAATTATTGACGCAATAGCGCAGGCGGCCATTGAAGCCTCTCAAAGAAAAGTTGAGGCTATCGATAAAGAAATAGCAGCCGCGGAAAAACAAAGCGATTATTTAAAAGAATTAGCGGCCCAGGGAAACATCGATGCAAAAGAATCTTTGGCGGAACAAAACAGATTAATAGTTGAGGCCAATAAAAGAAAAGAAGCGGAATTGAGGAAACAAGAACGAATCGCATTTGCGAACACGGTATATCAAACGTATCAAAAAAATGCAAGCGATGAGGCCGTGAAAAATCCTTTAGCAAAAACAATAACAGACGTCACTCTTTTATCTCAATTTATTAAAAATTTCCCGACGTTCCTGGATGGAACAGAGGACACGGGAACCAATGGAATGGGTATAGATGGAAAGGGCGGATTTCATGCAATTTTGCACCCTAACGAGCGAGTATTGACCAAAGAACAAAATTCCATGATAGGAAATTTATCTAACGAATCCCTGGCAAAAATTGCG
>Ga0315288_10010260_pt1 | contig 11803 bp, 12 predicted proteins | sample YL17G11_20_MG_FD_203454 | JGI IMG/M metagenome (GOLD analysis project Ga0315288, IMG submission 203454) | Sediment microbial communities from Yellowstone Lake, YNP, Wyoming, USA - YL17G11_20 | ecosystem: Environmental > Aquatic > Freshwater > Lake > Sediment | place: USA: Wyoming | collected... | reverse complement strand
AGGATGCGGCACAGTTCCCAGACCACCGTGGGGGAATGCTCCGGGATCCGGACGGGAACCCGGTAGTAGTTGTCGTGGGGCTCCGGCCCGCCCAGCTCCCAGCGCCCCGCCGCCGCAAGGTCCCGGTTCTCCCGGGAGCGGCAGAGGGCGCGAATCTCCGCGATGCCCGTCTGGCGATCGAGGGCCCCGATGTTCAGGACGATGTTCTCCCCCGCCCGGACGGAGAGGAGCCCTTCCTCCATCGTGAACGCTTCGGCCGATCCCGTCTTTCTAGTCATGGGTGTTTGTCCTGACGGCCCGCAGTATAGATACGGCGGCGGAAGAGTGTCAAGCCGGAAGCCTCTCCTGTCCTCGGTTTTCGGCCTCCTCCTCGCCGCGCTCGGGGTCCTTCCGTTCTGCCCCGCTCCCTCCGGCGCCGCCGAGCCCCCCGCCGACGCGGCCTCGAAGTACAACCGCCCGGACAAGGACTGGTACGAAGGTCCCGTGCGCTACATCCTCTCCCGCGAGGAGGAGAAGCAGTACCGCGCCCTCGTCGCCGACGAGGAGCGCGCCCGGTTCATCGAGGACTTCTGGGCGCGCCGCGACGAGGACCCTTCGACTCCCGCCAACGAATTCGAGATCCGGTTCTGGAAGCGGGTGGCGGAAGCGGACGGGTCGTTTCACGACGCCCCCTATCCCGGCTGGAAGACCGACCGGGGAAAGCTCCACATCCTCCTGGGCCCGCCGGACGAGATCCAGGAGGGGCAGGCCACCGGCCGTTTCGGTAAGGAAGTCCCCTACGTGATCTGGATCTACCACCGGCCGCGGTTCGAGGGAATGGACCGCGACACGGAGATCCGTTTCCTGCGGGACCCGTCGGGGGAGATGCGGATGACCGACCGCCTCTTCATGGGCCGGGTGGAACGGTTTAGCGGAGTGACACGCAGCCTGTCCTACCAGGCGGGGGTGGCCCAGAAACCGCCGGAGCCGAAGCAACTCCTGGACACCATCGCCGCCTCCCGGCCTCCCATGGACTCCGCCCGCTTCCACACCCACTATGACTTCTTCCTCGCCGCCGACGGAAGCACGTCGGTGGTCCTGACGCTGGGAATCCGGCCCGCCCCGCCCGACCTGCCGAAGGGGGGCGCCCCGCCCCAGACGGCCTCCTCCGGTGAATGGAAGGTCTACGCGCGCCTCTCCGACGGCGTCTCCTCCTACGATCTCGTGGACGCGGGGTCGTTCCGGACCTCGGAGGTGGCCAGGGGCATGGACGGGTTTCTTCTCTACCAGGGACGGGTCTCGGCCCCGCCAGGGGCCTACTCCGTCTTCTACGGCATCCAGGATCCGACCACGGCGGAACTTTTCTCCCTGGGCGACCGGGTGCAGGTGCCCGACTTCACCGGTGCAGGCTTCTCGCTCTCCAGCATCACCCTCGCCGCGCGGTTGGAGCCCGCGGAGCGTCCCGAGGAAAACCCGCCCTTCCTGGTGGGACGCCTGACGGTCATCCCGAAGATGGACCCTGTCTTCAAGAGCGGGAGCGAATTCGCTTACTACTTCCAGGTCTACCACCCGCAGCTCGACCCCGCGACGGGCCAGGCCAGTCTCGATCTGACCTACCAGTTCTTCCGGGCCGCCGCGCTGAAGAAGACCGGAGATCTCGATTTCACTCCGGTGGCCAAGCCGCTCCTTTTTGAGAACCAGTCCGGGCAGGTCCACGGCCGCGCCATTCCCCTGAAGGGATGGCCGCCGGGGGAATTCAAGATCCGGGTGCAGGTCCGGGACCGGATCGCGGACAGGACGATCGAAGCCGAAGCCCGGTTCTCCGTCAATTGAGATGATCATTCCCCCTTCCACCCGCGCCCCGGCCCTGAGCGATCCCGACACGCTCCGGCTCCTCTGCGAGTCGCTGAAGGCCAGTGGCGCCGGCCGCGTCCACCTGCGGGGCAACAGCATGCTCCCCACGCTGCGGGAGGGATGGAAGCTCCATATCCGGTCGGTCCCCGCCCGCGAGTTGCAGGTCGGGGACATCGGGATCTTCGTCCACCGGGACCTGCTCACCATCCACAGGCTCATCTGGAAGAAGGTGGAGGGCGGGCGGGAGAGGTTCATTTTTCAGGGGGACAACAACCCAGACCGGGAGAGGGTCGAAGCCGACGCCATCCTGGGACGGGTGGAAGCGGCCGAGGGAGAGTGGAGCCGCCAGGGAGTCCAGAACCCGATCCCCGTGGGAAACGACAGCCGAGCCCTCTTCTATCGGACCGCCTTCGGCCTTCACTCCTTCCTGACAACACTCATCCCCACCGCCGCCGTGCCGGACGAGGGGGCTTCCGGCGGCCTTCCTTACCGTTGCCTTCGCACCTGCTTCCGCCTCCTGGAGCCGCTCTTCTCCCCCCGTCCCCGCCGCTAAAGTACGTTCCTGTCATTTGTTACTCCAATTCCTTGACTGCCCCCGCAGCGCTCTTATATTAACTCCTTGTAGTTCAAGGGGATGTGCCAATTAATGTCACCTGCCGCCGCGCCCCAGGAAGCTCCCGCCGCCGGGTTCATGGCCCCGGGGGATCAGTTCTACCGCCACCTTTTCCTCAGCCTGCGCTGCGGCACCATCACCATCGACCGGGAGGGGAGGATCACCAGCATCAACGACCTGGCGAGGAAGATCCTCGAGGTCCGTGACCCGGATTTGGTGGGCCTCCCCTGCCCGGAGGCGCTGAAGGACCATCCCAAGCTGGCGGGAATCTTCATCGAGTCGTTCCGGATGAAGAACCAGCCCAACCGGGCCGAGATGGAGATCCGGCTGAAGGACGAGCGAAAGCGCACCATCGGCTTCTCCATGTCGCTCATCCGGGACGACCGGGCAGAGGTCTGCGGCGCCGCCCTTCTCTTCCGGGACCTCACGCAGATCGAGCACCACGAGGAGCAGGAGCAGCTCAAGGAACGCCTGGCCGTGCTGGGACAGATGGCGGCGGGGATGGCCCACGAGATCCGGAATCCCCTCGGGGGCATCGAGGTGACCACGTCGCTCCTCCGGCGCCGCCTCGCCTCCCGCACCGAGGATGTGGCGCTTTTGGACAAGATCATCAGCGAGGTGAAGCGCCTGAACCGCACCGTCAGCGAGAGCCTGGAGTACGTCCGGCCCCTGCACCTGGAGTGCCGGTGGGCGTCCCTGGAGGGGATCATCCAAGAGGCGGTCCGGCGGGCATCGGGCGCGCTGGAGGGGAAGACCATCGAGGTCGGCGTGCGCCTGGACCGGGAGATGCCGCCCCTCTGGATGGATCCGGACCAGGTGCGGGACGCCGTCACCAATCTCATCCGGAACGCCTTCGAAGCGATCCCCCGCTCCGGCAGCGTCCGGGTGGAGACGCGCCGGGAGCACCTCCCGACCCCGCTGCGGTTCGGTTGGGACCGGGAGGACTCTCCCGCCCCGTCCTTCGGCTCCTACGCCGTCATCCAGATCTCCGACACCGGGAAGGGAATCCCCGAGGAGATGCGGGACCGGCTTTTCTACCCCTTTTTCACCACCAAGCAGACCGGCTCGGGAGTGGGCCTGCCCCTGGCCCGGAAGATCGTCGAGGGGCACCAGGGGATCATCGACTTCGAGAGCGAAGTCGGCCGAGGGAGCACGTTCCTGGTCAAACTGCCCATGGTGGACCGGCACGACGCGGCCGTCCCGGCCGCACCGGATTCGGAGAGCCAAGCGAGATGAAGAACATCCTGATCGCCGAAGACGAGAAGACGCTGAGGGAAGGACTCTGCCAGGCCTTCACCGAGGGAGGGTTCAAGGTGGTGGAGGCCTCCAACGGCCGCGAGGCGCTGGAGAAGCTGGAGCGGCAGGTCTTCGACCTGGTGGTCACGGACCTCAAGATGCCCGGCGGCGACGGCATGGAGGTCCTCAAGCGCGCCAGGACCCTGAACGAGCAGACCCTGGTGATCATCATGACCGCCTTCGGGACCGTGGACGGCGCGGTGGAGGCCATCAAGGAGGGGGCCTACGATTACATCCAGAAGCCCTTCTCCATCGACGAGCTGGACGTGAAGATCCAGCGGGCCTTCGAGCACAACCGCCTGGTCCGGAAGGTCACCTACCTGGGAAGCAGTCCCGGCGCCAAGGGGATCGTGAGCGAGTCGGCCTCCATGAAGGAGATCTTCACGACCATCGAGAAGGTGGCGTCGAGCAACGCCACGGTCCTCATCAACGGCGAGACGGGCACCGGCAAGGAGCTCATCGCCGAGGCCATCCACTGGAACAGCCAGCGCCGGGACAACAACTTCGTGAAGATGAACTGCGCCTCCATCACCGACACGCTGCTGGAGAGCGAGCTGTTCGGTCACGAGAAGGGGGCGTTCACGGGCGCCGATCGGCAGCGGATAGGACGGTTCGAGCTCGCCAACGACGGGACCCTCTTCCTGGACGAGGTGGGCAACATGAGTCCCTCCACCCAGGCCAAGGTCCTCCGGGCGATCCAGGAGCAGGAGTTCGAGCGGGTGGGCGGCAACCGGACGCTGAAGGTGGACGTGCGTCTCATCGCGGCCACCAACATCGACCTGACGGCCGCCATCCGGGACGGGAAGTTCCGGGAGGATCTCTATTACCGGCTCAACGTGGTGAACCTCCACGTCCCGCCCTTGAGGGAGCGGCGCGAGGACATCCCGCCCCTCGCCCGGCACTTCCTCCTGAGCCTGGGGAGGGAGCTGAAGAGGCCGGTGAAGGGGTTCTCGGACACGGCGCTGGAGATGCTGATGAGGCACGACTGGCCCGGCAACGTCCGGGAGCTCGAGAACACCGTGGAGCGGGCGGTGCTGATGGCCGATTCGGACACCATCACCGAGAAGGACCTGAGCATCCTGCAGCGGCCCGCCGGCGGGGAGTTCGAGCCGCGCCCCGTGGTGGACCGGCAGCTTCTGAATCTGGAGGCGCTGGAGAAGGAAGCAGTCCTGGAAGCGCTGCGGCGCTGCAACTGGGTGCAGAAGGAGGCCGCGAAGCTGCTGGGGGTCTCCAGCCGCGTCATGAACTACAAGATCCACAAGTTCGGGATCACCAACGACCGCTGGACCCGGAACCGGCAGAATTGATCCCGCCCCGCGGGTCCGGCACGTCCGACCGGAATCGCCCGTCTCATGTTATAGTGCGCACCGCCGCCGGTCACCCCGGCGGCCGGGACCGGCGGAGAAGCAGCGGGAAGCGCCCATGTGCCTGTGGTGCGAGGTGGAAGAACGGGTCTACCGGTCCTGCGAGGACATGGAGCGGCAGGCCATGGAGGATCTTCGCAGGCTCCGGGACGAATGCCCCGGGGAGGCCGTCGGCGCGGAGCATTGCCCCGACCGGTCACGCTGCCTCTGGGAAAAGAAGCTGGAGTTCGTGATCGCCCGGATGCGGAAGGAGCGCCTGGCGGTCGAGATGGCCGGCTTCGAGACCTGTGACCCGGAGGATGCCGGCCGCACGAAAGGCCGCCCGATCCGGAGGCTCCCCTCCCCCACCCTCTCGCCCCACCTGCTCCGCGCGTTCGAGGTCTATATCGAGACGATGTTCGACCGGCTCACCCGGGAGGGAAAGCCCGCTCCCGCGCCCCGGCGCCGGACCCGCAAGCTGATCCCCTTCGCAGGCCCCGGCGACACGCCCCGGTAATCCGCGCCCTCCTTCTTCTCCTTCCGTCCCTCCGCACCGCCTGTTCTCCGCTCGCGCGCCGGGCCGCGCCCCAGGAAGCGCGCGACCGTCGGGATCGCCTCCGCCCCTGGGGCCTTCGCGTGATTTTTGGCCGCCCCTCTTGATTTTTCCGCTCCCCGCGGGTCAGAATAGCACCCGAACCAGGTTCCCGATCCATTTCGACCCATTCTCCGAAGGAGAGGCAGATGGCACCAGCGAAGAAGAAGGCCCGGAAGCCCAGCGCCGCGTTCATGAAGCCCATGACTCCCAGCTCCCACCTGGGCGAGGTGATCGGCTGCAAGGCCATGCCCCGCACCGAAGTGACGAAGAAGCTCTGGGCCTACATCAAGAAGAACAAGCTCCAGGACACCAAGAACAAGAGGATGATCAACGCCGACGACAAGCTGAAGCCGGTCTTCAACAACAAGAAGCAGGTCTCCATGTTCGAGATGACCAAGCTGGTGTCCAAGCACCTCAAGTAGTCGCTTTCTGGCCTCTCTTTCCACCGAGGGCCGGAGTCTCTCCGGCCCCATTCTTCTTTCCTCTCCGGGATGCGTCTTCACAGCCTCATCGCGTCGGGGTTTCTCCTTGCGGCGGTCGCGGCGGCGACGGTGTCGTCCGCCGCTCCGGACCCCGCCGCCCCGGCCCTGCCCGAGACGCCGTGGGTGGTGGTGGACTATTCCGTCCGGAGCGCCTCCTACCGGGTGACGGGGGACGTCTCCCTCCTCTCCCAGCGCTACAGCCCCGGATCCACGTTCAACCTCATCGTCGCGGCGGTGGCCCTCGAGTCGGGCGAGCTGACGGAAGCCACCGAGATCCCGTGCCGGGCCGGCGGGGAGTCCTCCCGCACCATCTCCCTCACCGTCTCCCGCGCGCTGCGGGAGTCCAATGACGATTTCTTCTCCCAGGTCCTCAAGCGCACCGGCTACGAGCCGATCCGGAAGTTCCTGGCGGCCACGCACTACACGCCCGGCGTCCCGGAGGCGGTGGCCTCCTTCGGCGACCTCGCGAAGGGGGAGCCGCTGCGGGTGACCGTCTTCGAGCAGAACCTCTTCCTGCAGGCGTTCCTGAAGCGGGACTTGCCCCTGAGCGCCGAGCACTGCGCGAGCCTGGAGCGGTGGCTCGCGGTGGAGAACGGGAAGGGGGCCTGGGGGAAGACGGGGGACGGGGAGATCTCCCCGGAGCCTCCACGCCACATTTCCTGGTTCAACGGCGTGGCGCGGCTGAGGGACGGCGCCCACGTGATCACCGTGGCCGCCCTCACCTCCCGCCACGAGCCCGCCGCCCTGGAGCGCTTCCGCCGCTACCTCGCCTCTCCCCGCCGCTAGTGTCGTGCATCTTACGCTTCTATACAATCGGCCTTGGTTTGGAACACCGCACCGTGCTTACACAATCCGAGGTTGAGGGTTGTAAAGCCATTTCGAAGGCATGACACTAGCAGCGGCTCGCCCGGGATCCCTCTTCGCTCAGTCCTTTTCCCTTTCACCCCGGTGATCGAGGGCCCATTCCACCTGGCTGAGAATGCCGCGGAGGACGCGGACCTCGCGCTCTTCCAGGGAGGTGCGGCCGAAGAGGCGGCGCAGCGAGGAGAGGATCCGGCCGGGGTTGTCCTCGCGGAGGAAGCCGATCCGCAGGAGGACCGCGTCCAGGTGCCGGAAGAGGCTCTCCCGGCTCTCGGCGGTGGCAAGGTCGAGCTTCTCCTCCTCGCGGCGGGAATCCGGCGCGGCGCGGAAAAGCTCGTAGCCGATCAGGAGGACCGCCTGGGCCAGGTTGAAGGAGACGAAGTCGGGGTGGGCCGGGATCCTGACCAGAACGTCGCAGAGATCCACCGCCTCCCGGGTGAGGCCGTCCTTTTCCGTCCCGAAGAGGATCGAGACCTCCTGTCCCCCGGCCCGGGGAAGGAGGTCCCGGATCCATTCGGCGGGAGAGTAGAGCGGGCGGCGGCCCTGGCCGCCCCGGCGGGTGGTTCCCACCACCATCCGGGAGCAGGCGACGGCGGAGGGGAGGTCGGAGAAGACCTCCGCCGCCTCGAGGATCGGGAGGGCCTCCATGGCCGGGCGGCAGGCGGAAGCAGCGAGGTGGTCCACGGCGCCCACCAGCGCCAGACGGGAGAGGCCGCAGTTCTTCATGGCCCGCGCGGCCATCCCGATGTTCTCCGGGACCCGGGGCTCCACCAGGACGATTCGGATGAGGGAAAGATCCAGGGGCATCGCCCCTCCGTGAGAAAGGCGGAGGATTACGGGACCGGCTCCGGCTCCCGCGCCGGGATCAGGGTCTCGGAGCCGGGATCGTGCTCCGCGTGGCGTTCCTTCGCCGTCTCCCGGTCCCGGGTGGCGTAGCAGTAGATGCAGCCGTGCAGGCAGGTGTCGTAGGCGCCCACGTCACAGGAGCGGGAGCAGCCGCACCCCTCCCGGCTGGGGGCCGGAGCGGCGCTGAACTCCAGATGGGGCCAGAGCCGCCGGACCTGGTCCCGATCCACGCAGCGGGCCTTCTCCACTCCCGGTCCGATCAGATCGTCGTTGCAGCAGGCCTTCACCGTGATGCCCCTCGCCGCCGCCATCTCTCCCAGCCGTGCCGCCAGCGCGCGCCGCATCTCCGGATCCGGCGCCGGAAGGGGGAGGCCCCGCCTCGTGAAGCTCCTCCGGACCTTCCCGTAGACCCGTACAAAGCTGAGGCTGCACTGGCGGGTGGCCCCTTCCAGGGCCGAGGCGAGGGACTCGAAGGCCCGCAGGTGATAGTCGGGGCCGGTCCCCGGCGAGATCAGAATCGGGTCGTAGCGCCAGAGCACCCGATCGGGGCCGACGCGGTCGGCGATCTTCCGGAACTGGGCCACCGCCGTCTTCACCGCCGGAACGTGAGTCTCATAGATCCGGGGGAGGATGGTGATGGTGAACTGGACCAGGTACCGGTAGCCGCGCCCTTCCAGCTCGTCCAGGTGGCGCATCATGGGGGCGAAGTTTCGGGTCCAGAAGGCGATGGCCGCCACGTCGTCGGGGGCCAGGGAAACGGCGGCGATCTGCCCGCTATAGGGATTGACCCAGGAGACGTTCCCGGCCCGGGTCCGCTCCATGAACCAGTCGGCGTAGAAGGCGGGGACGTCGGTGCGCCGGCTGGCCGATATCAGGTGCATGGGGCTCCTCTACCAGGCGCTGGATCCATGGTAGGGCTCCACGGCCAATCCGGTGCGGCTTCTCACCCGATCCGCGATGGCATCCACCTCGGCATCGGAGAGGGGCGCCACCGCCGCGACCGCCGGCGGGCGGGCCACGGTGTAGACCTGCACCAGGCGGATTTCCCCGCCGCCGGCGACCACCTCGCCGAGGCGGTCGCAGTAAGCGTCGATCTCGCCGCCCGCGGGGGGCTCCCCCCCCAAACGCAGGAAGAGGCTCTGGATCACCAGGGGGCGGACCCGCGCCGCGTCGAGGATATTGGCGAGGATCTTTGAGAACTTCGCGCCTCCGGGAACGCACACCTTCTCGTAATAGGCCTCCGTCCCGGCGTCCAGCTTCGCCCAGATTTCCCCGTCGCTGGCGTCGAGCAGCGCCAGGGCCTCCCGAACCGCCGGCCGGTCCAGGACGGTGCAGTTGGTCAGGACGGTGATTTTCAGGCCGTCCAGCCCCAGGTTCTTCTTGAGGCCGATCACCCGCTCGACCACCTCCCGGAAACGGGGGTAGGTGGTGGGTTCGCCGTCCCCGGCGAAGGCGATGTCGGCCAGGCGCCTCAAGGGTGTCGGCACCGAATCGAACGGAGGCACCCGGAAGAGGCGCCCATCCCCGGCCCTCTCTAGAATCGACTCAAGCTCTTCCGCCAGGACCGCCTCCTCCACCTCCCGGAAGGCCGGCGACACGGTCCGGTTCACCTGGCAGTAGACGCAGTCGAAATTGCAGACCTTGTCGGGGTTGAGGTTGATCCCCACCGAGATTCCCCGGGATCGACGGGAGAGGACCGCGTAGACGTATCGGTTCCTGTCGAGGGATCGGGAGTGCCGGCCGATGGTCAGGGAGGCGTCGCTCATCGTGGAGACTATAGCACCGATGGCCCGTCCGGCGGCCCTCACCGGAGGCGGCGCCGCGGGACCGTTCGACAATCGGAGGCCGCCCCGCTAGACTCTGCCCGTGAGCGACGCCCCCATCTTCGTCACCGGAGTCACCGGCTTCATCGGGAAGCGACTTCTTCCCCTCCTCCTCGCCGAGGAGAAGCGGATCCACGTCATCGTGCGGGACCCCTCCCGCCTGAAGGTGCCCGAGGGGGCCCCCTTGCGCATCTTCAGCGGCGACATCGGCGATCCGGGAGTGGTCCGGCGGGCCATGGAGGGGTGCGCCGAAGGGTACCACCTGGCCGCCCTGGTCCGGCACCATGCCGATCCTGCGGAGTACGAGAAGAGCAACGTAACGGGGACCCGCAACGTTCTGGCGGCGGCCCGGGAGCTGGGACTCCGGAGGCTTGTCTACTCCTCCTCCATCATCGTCTATGCCAACGACCCCTCCCCCATGAAGGACGAGTCGGCCCGGCTGGGCGGCGATGTCTTCAACAGCGACTACCACCGGACCAAGTACTACGCCCACCTCGAGGCGGCCCGGTTCGCGGCCGAGGGGCTCCCGGTGATCCTGGTGATGCCCTCCTCGGTCTACGGCCCCGGCGACGCCACCGACTCCAACCGGGTTTTCCACTGGTGCCGGCGCTTCAAGCAGGAACGGGTCCCCCACTGGCTACCGGATGAAGGAAAGCTGGTCCTGAACGTGGTCTATGGGGAGGACGTGGCCCGGGGGATCCTCCTGGCCATGCGCAGGGGTACCCCCGGGGAGGGGTACGTCCTCGGCGGGGAGAACATCACCATCCGGGACCTGATGGCGAAGATCGGAAAGCTGGCGGGAGACGGAAGGCCGTTCCGGAGCTTTCCGACGGCACCCCTGGCCCCCCTTGCGGCCCTCTCGGAGGGGATCGCAAGGATCAGCCGGACCAGGCCGCTTCTCTCCCGCGGCCTGGTCCGGGCCCTGCGGACTCCCTGGGCCTTCTCGTCGGAGAAGGCGCGCCGGGAGCTCGATTACACCGTCACTCCCTTCGACGAAGCCCTGCGCGCCACCTTCGAAGGTGCCTGACCCCGCTTCTACCCAGCCCCCCCGCCCACCGTCTACAGGCTCTTCCTTACCACCAACTCCAGCTCGGCCAGCTGCTCCCCCCGGGTGTCGTCGGCCAGGATGGCGTTGAACTTCACGGTATTGCCGCCGTCACCGAACATGACCGTCCGGCTCGCCGTCACCTCGTAATAGTCCTCGAAGATCTTGTAGCCCGGATTGGACTTGTTCTGGGCCTTGTAAACCTCGTCGGCGTTCTGGGCGATGACGAGCGGGAAGGTGATCTGGTTCTTCTCCTCGATCTCCTTCAGACGGGCCAGGGCGGACGCGGCATCGGCCACCGGGACGGCCTTCCCGTCCCGGATGACGGCGGCCAGGGCGAACACAGCCAGGCCCTTCCCGTCCTGCGAGTACCTCTCGTGGATCTGCTGGATCGCCATCAGGTCCTGGATCCAGGCGGGATCCTCCAGGTCGCCCACGGTGATCAGCTTGGGCCGCTTCCCGTACTTGCAGACCTGGCAGTAGGGGTCCCCGCCGTCGCAGTTCTTCACCAGGAACGCTTCGAGCTTCTCGCCGACGGCCAGTCCGGACTTCTTAGCGGCCAGGGCGCCGGCGACCAGCAGCCCGGCGATCACGGAAACGATCAGTACCCGCTTCATCGGTCCTCCTTGAGGGATTGGTTTGTGGGGCGAACGATGCCGCCCGGGAAGACATGGCCCCCCGCGCGGGCAAGAGAGGATAGCGGAAGAAAGAGAAATTTCAAGGTGGCGCGGACCTTCTCCGGGCTGACCTCACCAACCGATCCTTGGTGTGGACGGAGAGGACCGCGCCACCATTCAGATGCCCAGGCCGGAAACTTGCCGCGCCGGCTGCCGGGAAACCCTTGACCCCGGGCGGATTCCCAAACGCTTTCTAATTATAGGCATGGTCATTCCGGGCCGGAAGAGCACCCCCCCACGGAGCGGCCCGCGGGGCCTGTATTCCCGGCCCTTCCCTCCCCTCTTCACTCCACTATCCCTAGTCAACCGGAATCCGGGCGACGCCATTCCTTGGGTGGAGAGGCGGGGTGGCGAGACCGGCGGGGAGGCCGCCTCGCGGGGCGCGATTT
>Ga0315288_10010258_pt1 | contig 11803 bp, 4 predicted proteins | sample YL17G11_20_MG_FD_203454 | JGI IMG/M metagenome (GOLD analysis project Ga0315288, IMG submission 203454) | Sediment microbial communities from Yellowstone Lake, YNP, Wyoming, USA - YL17G11_20 | ecosystem: Environmental > Aquatic > Freshwater > Lake > Sediment | place: USA: Wyoming | collected... | reverse complement strand
AAGAGGTGCATATGTCATCGAGGGCGAAGGTGGTTGATTATTCCAGGTTGAAAGAAATCGTTGCCATGCCCAATCTGGTCGAGGTACAGACGCAGTCCTACGAGGATTTCCTCCAGGCTGACGCGCTCCCTGCCAAGAGAAAGCTCAAGGGGCTGCAGGAGGTTTTTAAAGAAGTCTTTCCGATCAAGAGCTATGACGAAACATGCTCCCTGGAATTTGTGTGCTACTCGCTCGGCGTTCCGAAATACGATATCATGGAATGCCACAGGAGGGGGCTCACCTATTCGGCACCTCTCCGTGTGACGCTCCGCCTCCGCGAGAGCGGCAACATCAAGGAAGAAACAGTGTACTTCGGGAGCATCCCCCTCATGACGGAGCGGGGGACCTTCGTGATCAACGGGGCGGAGCGCGTGATCGTGAGCCAGCTCCACCGCTCGCCGGGAATCTGCTTCGAGCGGACTCCCCACCCGCGCGGCATCCCGAGTTACTGGTTCAGGATTATCCCCTATCGCGGCTCCTGGCTCGAGGGGGAATTGGACAACAGCGAAATCATCTACCTCTACATCGACAGGCGGAGGCGCCGACGGAAGTTACTCGCCACGACGTTGTTACGGGCGACCGGCTATTCCACCGATGAGCAGATCCTGGAAGCGCTGCTCGGGAGGGAAGAGATCTCGCTCGAGGGCGCAGACAGCAAGGATCTCGTGGACCGGACCGCGGTTCAATCAGTCGCTCACCCCGCGACGGCAGAGGCGCTGGTCAGCCCCGGCGAGAAACTCACCAAGCAGAAGCTCCATCTCCTCCAGCAGGCGGGCATCAAGTCACTCGCCGTGACTGCCTCTGACAAGGGGGAGGCGGGCGTGCTGAAGATGCTCCAGCGTGACCCGGCAGATTCGCAGGATGAGGCGCTCAAGGAAATTTACAAACGGATGCGCCCCGGGGATCCGGCGAATATTTCGAGCGCCCGCACCATGCTCAAGCGGATTTTATTCGACCCCCGGCACTATGACCTTGGGCGCGTGGGGAGGTTCAAACTCAACAAGAAATTGGGGCTGGAGATCAGCGAGCGTACGCTCAAGATCGGAACGCTCCGGAAGGAAGACGTGGTTGAGGCGTGTCGGTATCTCATCAACCTGCGGCATGGGGAGGGGGGCAGCCTCGACGACATTGACCATCTCGGGAACCGCCGTGTGCGCTCGGTTGGAGAGCTGCTGCAGAATCAGTGTCGCATCGGGCTCGCGCGCATGGAGCGGCTCACCAAGGAGCGCATGAACCTTTACGACATGAGCGCCGAGACGGTGACCCCCCATCGCCTTGTCAACCCCAAGGCGTTCACGAGCGTGATCAGGGATTTTTTCGGGCGGAGCCAGCTCTCACAGTTCATGGATCAAACCAATCCGCTGGCCGAGCTCACGCACAAGCGGAGGCTCTCTGCGCTCGGTCCCGGCGGCTTGAGCCGCGAGCGCGCGGGGTTCGAGGTCCGCGATGTGCACCCGAGTCACTACGGCCGCATCTGTCCCGTAGAAACGCCGGAAGGCCCTAATATCGGTTTGATCTCCTCGCTGAGCACATTCGCGCGCGTGAACGAGTACGGCTTCCTGGAGACGCCGTATTGCAAGGTGGTCAACGGGAAGGTGACCGAAGAGGTGGTGTGTCTCACCGCGGATGAGGAGGAACAATACATCATCGCCCAGGCAAACGCCAAGATTGACGATAAGGGGCGCCTACTGGAGGCAAAGGTTTCGGCCCGCTACAAGGGCGACTTTATCTACGTGCCCCCGAGCGAAATTCACTTCATCGACGTGTCTCCCAAGCAGCTCGTGAGCGTGGCGGCAGGGCTCATTCCCTTCCTCGAACACAACGACGCAAACAGGGCGTTGATGGGATCCAACATGCAGCGACAGGCGGTCCCGCTGCTCACGACCGAGGCCCCCATTATCATGACCGGCCTTGAGTCTCAGGTGGCGAGGGACGCCGGGGTGATGACGCTCGCTCAGTCCCCCGGGGAAGTGGAGTATGTGGACAGCGATAAGATCGTGGTGAGCGGGAAAACGTACCGCCTCATCAAATATTTCCGCTCGAACGCGGGCACCTGCATCAATCAGCGTCCGATCGTCAAGGCGGGAGACCGCGTGAAGAAGGGCGACGTCCTCGCTGATGGCCCCGCGACGGAGGAGGGCAAGCTGGCCCTCGGGCGCAACGTGCTCGTGGCGTTCATGCCGTGGGGGGGATATAACTTCGAGGACGCCATCCTCATCAGCGAGAAAATCGTCAAGGACGACATCTACACGTCAATCCATATTGAGGAGTTCGAAATCGGCGCCAGGGATACGAAGCTGGGACGTGAAGAAATCACCCGTGATATCCCCAACGTCGGCGAAGAGGCGCTCAAGGACCTCGGCGAGGACGGAATCGTGCGCCTGGGAGCGGAGGTGAAGGCGGGTGACATACTCGTGGGGAAGATCACGCCGAAGAGCGAGACCGAGCTCTCCCCCGAGGAACGCCTCCTGCGTGCGATCTTCGGAGAGAAGGCCGCGGATGTGCGCGATTCCTCGCTCACGGTCCACTCGGGGACGGAGGGTATCGTGATGGACGTGAAGGTCTTTTCCCGGAAGGACGCGGCGCAGACCGATGAGGAGCGCTTGGAGGAGAAGCGGAAGGTGAAGATGATCACCGAGGAGTCCAAAAAGCGCATCGCGAAAATCAAGAGCGATCGTGAGCAGCGGCTGACCGAGCTCCTCCTGGGGAGCGTTATGGAGACGGAGGTCATCAATCTGCAGACTGGAGAGGTGATCATTCCGCCGGGGAGGAAGATCAGCAGGGCGCAGATCCAGCAGCTCCAGGACGTTGATTTCAGCGATGTCGAGACCGAGGATGAGCAGCTCGGCCTCGACATAAAGAGGACCCTCATGGAATTCGGCCACGCGATCGATGAGGCCGAGATGGCGGAGAACCGCGCGATCGAGAAATTCAAGCGAGGCGATGAACTCGACCCTGGATTGATCAAACAGGTGAAGGTGTATGTGGCGAGCAAGCGCACGCTCCAGGTAGGAGACAAAATGGCCGGCAGGCATGGGAATAAGGGGGTCATCGCCAAGATCCTCCCGGAAGAGGACATGCCGTTCCTTGAGGACGGTACGCCGGTGGACATGGTGCTCAACCCGCTCGGGGTCCCCTCGAGGATGAACGTCGGCCAGCTTCTCGAAACACACCTCGGCTGGGCGGTGAAGGAGCTGGGGATCACCATTGCCAGCCCCGTGTTTAACGGGATCAGAGAGGGACAGATTAAAGAGCTCATGAAACAGGCCGCCCTCCCCCCCAGCGGCAAGGCGGTCCTCTACGATGGACGCACGGGAGATCGGTTTGAGCAGAAGGTGACAGTGGGGTACCTCTATATGATGAAGCTCTCCCACCTCGTGTCGGATAAGATCCACGCGAGGGCGATCGGGCCCTATTCGCTCGTGACGCAGCAACCGCTCGGCGGGAAGGCGCAGTTCGGCGGACAGCGCTTCGGGGAAATGGAGGTCTGGGCGCTGGAGGCCTATGGTGCCGCGTACGCACTCCAGGAACTTCTCACGGTGAAGAGCGATGACGTGGTCGGGAGGACCAAGATATACGAATCGATCGTCAAGGGGCAGAACACGCTCGAGGCGGGCACGCCCGAGTCGTTCAATGTGCTCATCAAGGAGATGCAGAGTTTGTGCCTCGATGTGAGGACGGAGAGAGGATGAAAGTGAGTGGTAAGGATTAAGCACTAAGGATTAAGTAAGCACTAAAGAGTAAGCTTACTGCCTACCGCTTAATCCTTAGGGCTCATATGAGGGGGGTTTCATTTTGACTGACCAAAAGGTTGCAAAGGCGTTTCTGGGATTAGAGGGGGGCGAGCGCGCCTTCGATAAAGTGACCATCAAGATCGCTTCTCCGGAGGTCATACGCTCATGGTCAAAGGGCGAGGTGAAGAACCCTGAGACGATCAACTACCGCACCTTCAAGCCTGAGAAGGGTGGCCTCTTCTGCGAGAGGATATTCGGCCCGACGCGTGACTGGGAGTGCAGCTGCGGTAAGTATAAGCGGATCAAGCACAAGGGCGTGGTCTGCGACCGCTGCGGCGTGGAGGTCACCCAGTCGAAGGTGAGGCGGGAGCGGATGGGGCACATCGAGCTCGCCGTGTCCGTGTCGCATATCTGGTTTTTCAAAACGCAGCCGAGCCGCATCGGGAACATACTGGATCTATCAACATCCGAGCTCGAGCGTGTCCTCTACTATGAAGACTACATCGTGATCAACCCGGGGGACACGCCGCTCTCGAAGAAGCAGCTCCTCAATGCGGATGAGCACCAGAAGTACGTGAAGGAGTACGGGAAGCGATTCAAGGCGGGGATGGGCGCAGAGGCGATCCGCGAGCTCCTGAAGACCGAGGATCTCGATCTCCTCTCGGCGGATCTCCACCAGAGGATGGAGAAGACGAGTTCGAAACAAACCAAGAAGAAACTCAGCAAAAGGCTGCAGATTATCGAGGGGATGAAGCGATCGGGTAACAGGCCGGAGTGGATGATCCTGGGTGTCATCCCGGTGATACCGCCTGACCTGAGGCCCCTCGTCCCGCTCGAGGGCGGACGGTTTGCCACCTCTGACCTTAATGACCTCTACCGCAGGGTGATCAACCGCAACAACAGGCTTAAGGCCATCCTCGATCTCAAGACCCCCGAGGTGATCATACGCAATGAGAAGAGGATGCTCCAGGAGGCCGTCGATGCCCTTCTCGACAACGGGCGCCACGGGCGTCCCATTGTGGGCGCGGGCAACCGGCCGCTCAAATCCCTGAGTGACATGCTCAAGGGAAAACAGGGGCGTTTCAGACAGAATCTGCTCGGGAAGCGCGTGGACTATTCGGGGCGCTCGGTCATTGTGGTCGGCCCGGAGCTCAAGCTGCACCAGTGCGGTTTGCCCAAGAAGATGGCGCTGGAGCTCTTCGAGCCGTTCATCATCCGTGAGCTCAAAAATAGAGGGAGCGTGCACACCATACGCAGCGCGAAAAAAATGATCGGGAACGAGGCCCCCGAGGTGTGGGATATTCTCGAGCAGGTTACCAAGGGGCACCCGGTCATGCTCAACCGGGCCCCCACGCTCCACCGCCTGGGCATCCAGGCGTTCGAGCCCGTGCTCATCGAGGGGAAGGCGATCCGCATCCATCCGCTCGTCTGCTCTGCGTTCAACGCTGATTTCGATGGGGACCAGATGGCGGTCCATATACCGCTCTCGGTTGAGGCTCAGCTCGAGGCGAAACTGCTCATGCTCGCTCCGCACAATATATTCTCCCCCTCGAGCGGGAAGCCGATTGACACCCCCACCCAGGATATCGCCCTCGGCTGCTACTACGTGACGCAGGAGGTATTCACCGAGTCAAAGCCGCGGATTACCTTTTCTGACAGGGAGGAGGTAATGCTCGCCTATGACTCAGGTGTGATCACGCTCCATGAGAAGGTGCGGGTCCGCATCGACGGGAGGTTGATCGAGACCACGGCAGGGCGAGTGATGTTTAATCGGTTGCTGCCGCAGGAGATCGGCTTCATCAATGAGGAGCTCAATAAAAAGAAGCTCTCAGGGGTCGTCCTGGACTGCTACCGCGCGGTAGGCAAAACCAGGACCGTGGAGATACTGGACAGGATGAAGGATATGGGCTTCAGAGAAGCCACGCGCGCCGGCCTCTCCATCGCGAGCGATGATATGGTGATTCCACCCGAGAAGGGGAAATTCCTGGATGAGGCCAATCAGCAGATCCAGGAGGTCGAGCGGCAGTACCGGGGCGGCAGCATTACCGATGGCGAACGCTACAACAAGATTGTTGATATCTGGACCCACACCACCGACAGGATCGCAGAGGTCATGTACAGAGGGCTCGCGAGCTCCGGGGCCGAGAAGGGGATGAATCCTATTTTTATGATGGTTGACTCCGGAGCCCGCGGCAGCAAGCAGCAGATCAGGCAGCTCGCGGGGATGCGCGGACTGATGGCCAAGCCGTCGGGGGAAATCATCGAATCCCCGATCACCTCTAATTTCCGTGAGGGGCTGAGCGTGCTGGAGTATTTCATTTCAACGCACGGGGCGCGCAAGGGGCTCGCCGACACCGCGCTGAAAACAGCCGACTCGGGGTATCTCACGAGGCGCCTCGTTGATGTCGCACAGGACGTCATCGTGACCGAGGACGACTGTGGCACGCTCAACGGCATCACCATCAAGGAAATCCACGAGGGAGAGGATGTGGTGGTCTCCCTCAAGGAGCGCATCGTTGGCCGCACCAGCCTCGAGGACATCGTGGAGCCGGTCTCCAGAGAGGTGCTCATCAGGGCCAATGAGGAGATCAGCGAAGCCCTCGCGGAGCGGATCGATGAGATAGGGGTCGAACAGATCAAGATACGTTCGGTCCTCACCTGTGAATCGAAGTCGGGCGTCTGCAGAAAGTGCTACGGGTACGATCTGGCCAACGGTCGCGAGGTCGAGCTGGGCACGGCGGTGGGTATTATCGCCGCGCAGTCGATCGGGGAGCCCGGGACGCAGCTCACGATGAGGACCTTCCACATCGGCGGTACGGCGAGCCAGATCTTCAAGCAGCCCCAGATCGCCGCCAAGTCCGACGGGATACTCAAATTCCACAAGCTGAAGGTGGTGCTCAGCAAGGAGCAGACCCGCATCGTGGTCAACAAAAACGGAACGATCAGGATCCACGAGATCATCCAGGCCAGCCAGGGAAACATTCGCGAGGGACGAGAGCTCGAGAGCTATACCGTTCCCGTGGGGGCGGTGCTCGGCAAGGGGGAAGGCGAGCGGGTTCGGAAGGGTGAGGTTTTTCTCAGGTGGGATCCGTACAATACGCCAATTCTCACGGAGAAGGACGGCCTGGTCGAATTTATTGATATTCAGGAAGGGGTCACCATGAGGAGGGAGGCCGATGAATCAACCGGACTCATCGGCCGCGTCATCATCGAGCACAAGGAGAACCTCCACCCGCAGATTGTGATCACGAGCAAGGACCGGAAGGAAGTGATGGGGTACTACACCATTCCTCCGGGGGCTCACATCATGGTTGATGAGGGTGACTTCGTTACCCAGGGCAGCCTGATTGCGAAGAGCCCGCGGAAGATCAGCAAGACAAAGGATATCACGGGTGGCTTGCCCCGTGTCGCTGAGCTTTTTGAGGCGAGGCGTCCGAAGGATGCCGCGGAGATCGCGAAGATAGACGGGATCGTCGAGTTCAGGGGAACGTTCAAGGGCCGTCGTCGTCTCGTGGTCAGGAATGAAATCACCGGTGTCGAGGAGGAGCACCTTATTCCCTACGGGAAACATCTCGTGGTGTACAAGGGAGACCAGGTGGCAAAGGGACAGCAGCTCACCGAGGGCCCGATCGTGCCCCAGGAGCTCCTCCAGGTCTGTGGCCCGAAGGAACTCCAGGAGTATCTGGTCAATCAGGTTCAGGAGGTCTATCGTCTCCAGGGCGTTGAGATTAACGACAAGCATATCGAGGTCATCATCAGGCAGATGCTGAGGAAGGTGCGCATTGTCGACCCCGGCGACAGCGGGTTCCTCTTCGGCGAGCATGTGGATAAGCACATCTTCGAAAGGGAGAATGAGCGTTTGCTCAAGAAGGACAAGAAACCGGCAGAGGCCTCACCGCTCCTCCTGGGCATTACGAAGGCGTCGCTGGGAACCGAGAGCTTCATCTCCGCGGCATCATTCCAGGAGACCACTCGTGTGCTCACGCACGCGGCCGCCACAGGCAGAACGGATGTGCTCACCGGATTCAAGGAAAACGTGATCATGGGGCATCTGATACCGGCGGGCACCGCGTTCAAGAAGTACCGGCAGATCGATGTGATCCCGCTCGTTGAGGCCAGGGCGGCGGCGCGGGTTCTCGAGGGTGCGGCCCCGCAGGGAGCGCCTGCGGAGGGGGCCCCGGTGGCGGAAGCGCGTGCCGCTAAGGCTGAGGAGAAGAAGAAAGCGCCAAAGGCAAAAAAGAAGCGCGCAAAGAAGAAAAAGGGAGTGTAAATCCGCACACGGGTGAAAGTAAGGAAGTGGAACTATGCCGACGATCAATCAGCTTGTGAGGAGAGGGAGACAGAAGCAGCGGAGGAGAAAGAAAGCCCCCGCCCTCATGCAGTGCCCCCAGAAGAGAGGGGTCTGCCTCCTGGTGAAGACGCAGACGCCCAAGAAGCCCAATTCGGCGCTCCGCAAGGTCGCGCGGGTGCGGCTGACGAACGGCATGGAGGTCACTGCGTATATACCCGGAGAGGGGCACAACCTTCAGGAACATTCGATTGTCCTGCTCCGCGGCGGGAGGGTGAAAGATCTCCCTGGTGTCCGCTACCACATTATACGTGGAACCCTCGATACGGGTGGTGTTGAAGGCCGGAAGCGGAGTCGTTCGAAATATGGCGCGAAGACCCCGAAAATAGAATCACAAATGAAAAATACCAAATGACAAAACTGTAACCGAGCCTTTCGCCGACAATTTTAGCCGAAACGTGTAGCCGACACTTCAGTGTCGGCGAAAAAATCGGGGGTAGAGATACGCGATTGGAGAGAGGCAAAGTACGAGAAACGAGCAACGGGCAACGAGAAACGAGAAACTGAGGTAGCAATGTCACGACGACGCAGGGCGATAAAGAGGCGGGGCTCGGTTGATGTCAGATTCAAGAGCCCGCTGGTCGCACGGTTTATTACGAGCCTGATGAGGGACGGAAAGAAGAGTCTCGCGGAGAACATTTTTTATTCAACCCTGGAGCTGATCGGGCAGCGGGTTCAGGATCTCCCCCCGCTCAAGGTTGTCGAGAAGGCGGTGGAGAGGGTCAAGCCCTTCCTCGAGGTTAAGTCGCGAAGGGTAGGGGGCGCGACCTACCAGATCCCCGTGGAGGTCAGATCTGACAGGCAGGTGGCGCTTGCCCTGCGCTGGATCATCACTTTCGCGCGCGGCCGCAAGGGAAAGCCGATGCAGGAACGGCTCGCCGCCGAGCTGCTGGATGCGTATAAGGGGGAGGGCCCCTCGGTCAAAAAGCGTGAGGATACGCACAAAATGGCCGAGGCGAATAAGGCATTCGCGCACTACAGATGGTAGAGAAACAGTTACTCATTACTCGTTGATAGTTTCTCGTGGGAAGAGAATTAAACAATGGGCTTCAGCACTGTAGCACAGAGAGAGACACACTGCATCATGACGGATCATATACCATTGCACAGGGTACGAAATATAGGGATTATGGCGCACATAGATGCCGGCAAGACTACCGTCACGGAGCGAATCCTCTTCTATACGGGGAAGACGCACAGGCTGGGCGAGGTGGACGACGGGACCGCGACCATGGACTGGATGGTCCAGGAGCAGGAGCGGGGGATCACCATCACCTCTGCGGCGACCACCTGCATTTGGAATGATCACCGTGTGAACATTATCGATACCCCCGGGCACGTGGATTTTACGGTGGAAGTGGAGCGCAGTCTCAGGGTGCTCGACGGCGTGATCGCGGTATTCTGCGGCGTTGAGGGCGTGGAGCCCCAGTCAGAGACAGTTTGGAAACAGGCAAACCGCTACCATATCCCGCGGCTCGCGTTCGTGAACAAGATGGACCGGGTGGGCGCGCACTTCGATTTCGCGGTGAAGCGGATGCGCGAACGGCTCGCCGCCAATGCCGTGCCGATCCAGATCCCCCTGGGGGTGGAGGCTGAGTTCAGGGGGGTGGTGGATCTCATCACGATGAAGGCGATCGTATACGACGATGAGAGCCTGGGCGCCCGGTTCCGTGAGGGGGAGATCCCGGATACCGTGCGCGACCGCGCGGCGAAGAGCCGCGAGAAACTCCTTGAGGCGATCGCGAGCGAGGACGAGAAGTTCTACGAGCTGTTCGTCGCGCACAAGGGTTTTCCAGAGTCTGAAATCAAGGAGGCCCTGAGGAGGCTCGTCATCGCGAACCGGATTGTGCCGGTGCTCTGCGGCTCGGCGTTGAGGAACAAGGGAATACAGCACCTCATGGACGCCGTGGTGGACTACCTCCCCTCGCCGCTCGACGTGCGGCCGATGACGGGGGTGAATCCGAAGACGGGTGAGGTTGTGGAGCGCAGCGCCGATGAGAAGCAGCCGCTCTGCGCGCTCGCGTTCAAGGTGATGTCTGACAGCTTCGTGGGGAAACTGGTGTACCTGAGGGTCTATTCCGGGATACTGAAGAAGGGCGTGCAGGCGTACAACTCAGTGACGATGAAGAGAGAGCGGCTGGGGCGTCTTCTGGTGATGCACGCCAACCACAGGGAAGAGTTGGAGCAGGCGTCGGCGGGAGACATCATCGCGGTGGTGGGATTGTCGAGGACGGTCACCGGCCACACGATCTGTGATGAGCGCCATCCAGTTGTGCTTGAGTCTATGCAGTTTCCGGAGCCGGTGATTGCGATGGCAATCGAACCGCGCACCAAGGCAGACAGGGATAAGCTCATGGTTTCCCTGCGTCGGCTTGCGGAGGAAGATCCCACATTCAAAACCAAGACGAATGAAGAGACCGCCCAATTGATCATATCCGGCATGGGTGAGTTGCACCTCGATATCATAAAGGACAGGCTGCTGAGAGAGTTCAAGGTCTCCGCGAAGGTGGGCAAGCCAGAGGTGGCATACCGCGAAACGCTCACCATCCCCGCCAGCGGAGAGGGAAAGTTCATCCGTCAGTCGGGGGGGAGAGGGCAGTACGGGCACGTCATCATTGACGTTGCCCCCGGCGAGAAGGGGAGCGGTATTCTGGTGGAGAGCGAGATCACGGGTGGGGCGATCCCGCGGGAGTACGTCCGGGCGGCCACCAAGGGGATCAGGGATGCGTGCTACAGCGGCCCTCTTGGCGGTTACTCCATGGTGGACATGAAGATTGTCATCAGGGACGGCTCCTACCACGAGGTGGATTCCTCGGACATGGCGTTCGAGGTTGCGGGTTCGCTGGCGCTCAAGGACGCGGTGCGCAAGGGAAAGCCGGTGTTGCTGGAGCCGATCATGGATGTGGAGGTCACCACGCCGTCGGAATATCTCGGTGATGTCATCAGCGACGTGAATGCTCGGCGGGGGAAGGTGAGGGAAATGGAGTCGCGGGTGGGCACGAACATCGTCAGCGCCTCTGTACCGCTGGCGGAGCTATTCGGCTACGCAACCGCTATACGGTCGCTGACGAGGGGGCGCGCGTCATATTCGATGGAGCCGCGCTGTTTCGAGAAGATCCCGAAACACAAGGAGGAGCAGTTGCTGAACGTGGCACCCAAGTAATCGTTTAAACCGTTCAAGCCGTTGAAATTGTTCAAGTCGCGAGACGTCTAGCGATTTAAACGACTTCAACGACTTGAACGATTTAAACGGGGTTAGTTCACTGATAGTGTGAGGAGGGAGACATGGGCAAAGAGAAATTTGAGCGTACGAAGCCGCACGTGAACGTGGGGACGATCGGGCACGTGGACCACGGGAAGACGGCATTGACGAGCGCGATCACGAAGGTGCTGTCGAAGAAGGGGTTGTGCCAGTACGTGACGTACGACCAGGTGGCGAAGGCGAGCGAGTCGCAGGGGCGGCGCGACGAGACGAAGATTTTGACGATCGCGGTGGCGCACGTGGAGTATGCGACGGAGAAGCGGCACTACGCGCACATGGACTGTCCGGGGCACATGGACTACGTGAAGAACATGATCACGGGAGCGGCGCAGATGGACGGGGCGATACTGGTGGTATCGGCGTCGGACGGGCCGATGCCGCAGACGCGGGAGCACATATTGCTGGCGCGGCAGGTGGGGG
>Ga0315288_10010256_pt1 | contig 11803 bp, 6 predicted proteins | sample YL17G11_20_MG_FD_203454 | JGI IMG/M metagenome (GOLD analysis project Ga0315288, IMG submission 203454) | Sediment microbial communities from Yellowstone Lake, YNP, Wyoming, USA - YL17G11_20 | ecosystem: Environmental > Aquatic > Freshwater > Lake > Sediment | place: USA: Wyoming | collected... | reverse complement strand
GCATCCGAAACTCATCGAGCACGCAGCCGCACCGGCCCCAGCAAACCCGAGGGCAGGGGCTGCAGGTTGTCCATATCCTGCGCCTGGAAGCGCTCGCCGTAGCGCTGGTTCAGCGCCCGGTAATCGGCGGGCGGCTGGCCGGCCAGGGCGTTGATGGCCAGGTTGCCCACCACGATGCGCAGGGTGTTTTGCCCGGCGCGGAGGAACCGCGTGACCTCGACCTCGTAGGGCGGCCGCCACACGGATGCGGCCCGCCGGCCATTCACGTAAACCACGGCCGCCTCGCGCACCGGGCTTTCCAGCAAGGCCCGCATGCCCGGCCCGCGTTTGCCCGACGGCTGCACCGGCGTGCCTTCGCCGAAATCCAGAATCGCGGCCACAATCGGTTGCAGGAACGCCGCCGGCACTTCAAACGACTTCTCGTAGGTGGCGCTGCCGGAGAAGTACTTTGTCTCCGCGTCGTCGGTCCAGGAGCGCAGGCGGTCCATCGGTACGGTGCGATCCAGCTTCTCGAAGCTCACTTTCCAGCCGGAAGTGAGATCGAGGGGGGGCGGCAGTTTTGGCTCCCCGTCCGCTCCCTTACGGTCGCGGCTCTGATCGCGGCTCTGATCGCGGCTCTGTTGCAGCTTGGAGAAAACCAGCACGCGTGAACCGTATGGCTCCAGATCCAGCGGGACGCTGACGCCCGCGGTCGAGCGGGTCCTGACCTTGGCGGGCGACGTTGTCCCCGTAAACGGGTCCCACCACTCCGGCTCCAGCCCCTGCACGCGGAACGTGGCCAGCGTTTGCCGCCCCTGGTTGCTGGTATTCGCCAGGAAGTAAATCTCGGCCGAATCGAGCCGGCGATGGATGAAGCCGATTTCCGGAGCGGCGGGTGACATTGCCAGATCCGCTGTGGTCAACCCGGCCAGGGCGGCGCCCAATTGCGATTCATCGGCAAGAAGCCGCGTCCGCGCCTGCCCCCCGCCGAACATCCGCTCGGAAATCTGCTTGATCTCTGGCGTGTCCCTTTCGGCTTCCATCAGCCCGGGAGCCAGGGCCGGCGCGCGCCGCGTGGCGATGACCACGCCTCCTTTCGCCGCATACTGCTCCAGCTTCCGGTAAGCGGGAAGCGGAATGCGCTCGACGTTGGGCAACACGATCGCCGCGTAAGGGATGCCCAGCCGTCCGATGGCTTCGTCGTCGATGAAGTCGAAGTTGAAGCCGGCATCGAGAATTTGCGGAATCACCTGCGGGCCCAGCAGCGTGTCCATGGCGTCGTTGATCGAGGGGCGGCGCGTGGTGAACTGTGCGCGGGCGTCGGCGGTGGGCAGATACAGAGCGATGTCGTTGGCCGGCCGGCCCTGCCGCAGCAGGAAGCTGACCCGTTGCAGGTAGCGCGTGATGTCAGGCATTACCAGCCACCACGGGTTGTGGTGGTTGAAGACGGCGGCGGCGTAAAACCGCCAGCCCGGTTCGCCCGCCGACTCCGGCGAATACGGCCAGCCATGCCCGATCAATTGGTTGATCCCCTGCAGGAAGTGGAGATCGGCCTCGGCCTTCATGTCCAGCGGCGTGGCGCGAAAGGCCGGCGAATGAAGCCACGTCCAGGTTTCCGAGGAGGTGACCGGGCGGCCATAGAGGTGGCTGGCCGACGCCGCCCAGCGCGAGGGGCTGAAGCGCCGCCAGTGCGGCTGCTCGCCTTCGGGCAGATCCACCAGCGCGTTGCTGGAGAGCGACACCGGCGGAACGCCGTAGGTTTGCGCACGCAGCAGCGTGCGGTGCTGCCTGGCCCACTCCGCGAGCGGCGCCAGAAAGCGCTCGTTGGCCACCTCGGTCAGCGTCTGGCCCCAGTCGTGCCGGATGGCGCCCGTTTTCTCACCGATATCGCCCGCCAGCGCCGGCAGGTAGGGCTTCAGGTCGTAGCCGCGCCGCTTGCGGAACTGTTCCAATAGATCGCCCGTCCAGTCGGAAGAAAACACCTCCAGGCTGTCGCAGAAAATGGCATAGGGCGGATTCGAGCCGAAGGCGCGAAGCAGCGGCTCGCCGGCCCACTTCAGGTGGTTGTCGAGCGCGGCCCGGTCGTAGTGGTCCAGCACCAGGCCTTCGGAGCCCACCGCGGCCCGCTTCACCATCTGGCGCGTGCGGCCGGCGATGAAAAACAGCAGCACGTTTTCGCCGCTCCGCTTCCCCGGCAGGGCCACCGCGCCGTCACGAATCTCGCTGATTTCGCGGGCCGCCCTGGCATCGAAATCCCTCGGAGCGCCCGGCGCCAGGAACACGGCCAGCAGTTTTTCGGCCTCGCTCATCTGCGGCAGCGGAACCGTGCCGGCGTTCGCGGGCGCGGCCACACGCTCGATGCGCAGCCGCCCGGCGGCCTGCGTGGCCGGAATGTTCGGCCCGCCGTACGGCCAGCCGCTGCCCAGCGTCAGATCCACGCGCAGGCCCAGCTCCCGAGCTTTGTCCGAGGTGAAGCGCACCGCATTCAAAAACTCGGCGGAAAGGAACGGCAGGTTGCGGAAGCCGGTCTGCGGATCGTCGAGCGCCAGCGGATAGACAGGCTGGATTTCCACGCCGCCCATGCCGCCTTCCTTCATCAGGCGCAGTTCGCGCTCCAGTTCCGTATGGGTGACGGCAGACCCGAACCACCACCAGCGCATCATGATTCTGGCGTCGTCCGGCGGAGACTCGAAGTTGCGGCGCAAAGTGGCCAGCGACGCCGGATTATCCGCCGCCAGGCACAGGAAGCAGAGAGAAACCAGAAGCGAGAAGACCACAATTCGCCACGGAGACATTTGCCTCCTCCTTGGGACTGCCAAGCCAGCCTCCATTTAATGCCTTGCGGCATGGGGGCGCAAGGGGCAAGGCGTAATCCGCGGATTATGCGGATTCACGCGGATGTGGCTACAAACCGGGCAGATCGAGGCGGACCATCTGCGGCGGGTAGAGCGTGTTGCGGCGGGGGCGGTTCGGGTCGTACAAAACCGTGACCGCCTGCCCGGGCTCCGGCGCGCCGGCCTTCGATGCCATCGAGCTGCCCGCCACTTCGTTGCCGGCCATGTCGAGGAATTGGTAGCGGACGCTCTGGCCGTTCTTGACGGGCACGACGCGAGTGACGATGGCGCCGGTCGGATTGCCGGACTGCAGCAATCTCCTTTGCGTCAGGACCGGGAGCGGAAGCAACACAATCACCACGACAAAGATCACGGGCGGGAAAAGGATCAGCCAGGAGGGCGCGCTGCTTTCCAGATCCAGCCGGCTGACCTCCGGGTCGGAAGGGGCGTAGCGCATAGCGACTTGCGAGCCCGGGCTGAGCCGGCGCCAAGCGCTCGAGGAAATGCGCGCCCGCCGATGGTAGAGCTTGTCGCCCGCCTCGTAGCTGTACTGCACGTAGTAGCTGGTGTTTTTCCCGCTGGTGGACCACTTCCGCACCACCGTGGCCGCGCTGCTCACGCCTTCGCGTCCCAGCAGCTCCGCGCGCTGCCGCTCGCGCTCCATGGCCGTGACGCCGAAAACGGCAAAGGCCGCGGCGCCGGCCAGGAAAAGCACCATAAACCCGACCACCAGCTTGGCCTGGACGGTCAGCCGCACGGGCCGCGGTACCGGCAGCGATAGCAACTCCGCCGGGGCCCGCCACTGGTTCTGCAGGTCGAGCAGCCGCTCACGGTCCACCGGGACAGCCTTGGACCGGCGCCGGCTCAGAAGGATCACAAGCACGGCGATCACGCCGACGCCGATAATGACGAACGGAAGAAACGGAATGAGATTCGCAGGCATTTCACCACCACAGCACAAAGACACCACGATTTTACTACTTTCGACCCTGGTGTCGCCGCGTCTTGGGGTGATTAACGGCCTTCGGGGGCATCGACCGCCGCCTTATCGACTCCCGCACCTGCTTGCTGCTGGCAGAAGGCGCGCCGCTGCCTTGTGACCTGATCCCCCTTGTTCTGAATACCGGTCTGCTCACCGGCTCCAGCGAAGACAGGCCTCCAGCCGCCTAACATGTTGATTCGCAAGAGATTATTGAACAAAAACTTTTCTGTTGACAAACAAGTGTTATGTAACATATTTGTTATGTAACGAGGACGTTATGAATATCACGATCGGATCTCCCGTGGTTCCGAAGGATTTCTTCGACAGAGAAGACATGATCGAGGCGCTCTGGGAGACGCTGCAAAGCCAAAGCGTGCTGCTCGCCGCTCCGCGGCGGGTGGGGAAATCAAGCGTCATGCTGAAGCTCATGTTGGAGCCGCGCCCTGGCTTCGAAGTCCTGTGGTTGGACGGCCAAGACTACGACGGGCCGGAAGACCTCGTGGCGGACCTCGCTGTCAAAGCGGCGAAGCTGCAGGAGGCCGGCAAGCTGGGCAAATTTCTGTCGAGGATCGCGGCGAGCTTGGAGCAATTGGAGGTCTGGGAACTGAAGATCAAACTACGCAAGCAGCTTGCCGGTTCCTGGCGCGAGCAGGGGGAAACGGTTCTTCGCGATGCGCTCAAGGCCGACACCAAGCTGGTAATCGTGATCGACGAGTTACCGATTCTGCTCCACAAACTGATTAGGGCCGACAGTGACCAAGGCAGGAGGGCGGCGCAGGATCTGCTCGACTGGCTTCGGCATCTCCGGCAGGCCCCTGAGTTTTTCCAACAACTCCGACAGGTCCTCGGCGGATCGATTGGACTGCCGAGAATCGCTTCGATCATCGGAGCCTCGGCCAAGATCAACGACCTGCGCTGCATCGAGGTCGGTCCGTTCGAGCGTTCCAAAGCCAGGGAGCTCGCGACCGGCCTGCTTCGGTCGCGCGGAGTCGAGTTGCAGCCGGACGTGATGGAAGCGTTCCTGGATCAGATCGGCGCCTTGTACCCGATCTTCATCCAGATCATGGCGTCCGTTGTCGCCTCAGAAGTCGTCCGGCGGGAGGGACCGGCGACCGCCGAACTGATACGAGAGTGTTATGAACAGCGGGCGCTGGGTCCGGAATTTCGGCTTTATTTCGAAGACTACTACGAGAGGCTGGCGCGCTACTACTCGCCGGAAGAAGCGCGAGTGGCCCGGAGTCTCCTGCGCGAATTGGCCGTTGCCAAAGAACCCCTGCTGAAATCCTCTCTGCTGGCCGTCTATCAAAAGGACCTGGGGCCGACGGCTGAGGAATCGAAATTTGAGCTTCTGCTCACCTGGCTTTCGGACGATTTTTACCTCGGGGAAATTGGCCAAGGGCGCGTGGAGTTCAAGAGCCGCTGGATGCGGGACTGGTGGAGGACCTACCATGCATGCAAGCCCTAATACGGCGGCCTTTCATCCCCACTTCGCGCCGTGGCTGGCCGCCCCGGAGCAACTTTGGCGCACGCTCGTCGGGCACCATGACCTGCTCCGCGAATTTCTCGCCAGGCTCCAAGCGACCGAAAAGGGCGCTACGGCGAACCACCTGCTGCTCGTTGGCCCGCGCGGCATCGGCAAGACCCACCTGCTATGCCTGGTGGACCGATGCGTCTCTGGTCGCCTGCACATTCCGCAGGATTGGAGCGGCCCGTCGAAGGCATGGACCTCGGTATTCTTCGCCGAAGAAGAATACGCGGGCCAGAACTCCCTGGCCAATTTCCTCTTGAACCTGCTGGACAAGCTCCGGGAGGCGCTCCCGGCGGAGCAGTTGTGGAATCTGCCGCCGAACCTGCACCAGCAAACCGACCAGGCGGTGATCGACTGCTGCTTCGAGCGCATGGAGCGCCTGGATCGAGAACGAGGCGGGCGCATCTTGCTGGTCATCGACAATCTTCAGAAGGTGCTCCAGCAATGGCCTGAGGAAGAGCACCTGAGATTGCGAAGCTTTCTGTCACGCAACAGCCTCCTGGTGATTCTTGGTTCGGCGCCCAGTGTATTCAAGGAGGTGATGGACCAAAAGGCTGCCTTTCACGACTTCTTCGAGATCCGCATCCTGCCTGAATTGAGCAATGAGCAAGTCCTGGAGCTGCTGGCGCGCCGCTTTGAGGAAGATGGTCGGCTGGGCGAGTTCGAAGCCAGGCGCGCAGAACTGTCAAAGAAAATCCCGGCAATCGAAATCCTGACCGGGGGCAATCCCCGCCTCGTCCTTTTCCTCTACCAGATAGCCACCCGATCCGCTTTCCTGGACATCGAGCTGGCCCTGCGCAATCTGCTCGAAGAGTTGCGCGAGTATTTTGTGCGCCGGTTCGATGAGCTGCCCGACCAGGCTCGCAAAGTCCTGGACACCATCGCGCAGATGTCCGGACCTGCCACCCCGACGGAAATCGCCGAAGCGGCCCGATTGAAGCTGGCGCTGGTGAATGCCCAGTTGAAGCGGTTGAAGGAGGGCCATTACGTCCGTCCCGCGAAGTTCCAACGCCGGAGAGCGACCCGTTACGACATTACCGAGCGCCTTTTCCGAATCTGGCGGCAGACGGCGACCGTCGCGGGCCGCCAGCGCTTCCGGTTCCTCGCGGATTTTCTTAAGCTTTACTTCACGCCAGAAGAAATCCGGGAGATGTACTCACATCACCGGGCATACCTTCGAGCCGCCGTGGAAATTCCACGAGCAGAAATCATGCGTCACGTCGAGGAGTCGTTTTACTTTCAGGCGGCCGGCGAGGGAGCGCTCCGCTATGACGCATTCTCGAGTCGCATGGACAGTCTTATCAAGATCGGCGAGTGGGGCTGGGCGGAAGAAGAAGCCCAGTACTTCGCCGCCGAATCTCTCAAGGAACACGACAGAGAGGGGCTGGCAGTAGCCTACAGAGCAGGAGCACTGGTTCACCTGCAAGCGGGGCGACGCGCGGAAGCGTTAGAAGACATCGAGAAGCTGATTGGGATTGGGGCCAACGAGGAGGCGAAGTCCGCGGCGGAGAAAGTCCTGGATCTGGATCAACGTTCCGCGGACGCGCGGAGACTGTTCGGGGTTGCAGTGGGCAACATAGGTGACCACGCGCGAGCGCTGGAAGCGTTTCGCAAGGCGGCCGAGTTGAGCGAGCCTACGGCCGCGTTATGGACGTGCCAGGCCATCGCGCTCAACAGACTGGACAGGCCAGAAGAGGCGCTGCGGTGCGCGGAGCAAGCAGTAGGCCTCGATCAGAAGAGTGCCCGGGCGCACCAAGAACTGGGCGTCGCGGTCGCCAATCTTAGGCAGCACGAGCGGGCTCTGGAGGCGTTTCGCAAGGCGGTCGAGTTGAGCGAGCCTACGGCCGCGTTGTACACCTACCAGGCGATCGCACTGAACGATCTGGGCCGACACGGCGAGGCGCTGCGGTGCGCCGAGCAAGCAATGGCCCTCGATGAGAAGAGTGCCCGGGCGCACGAAGAACTGGGCGTCGCGGTCGGCAATCTTGGGCAGTACGAACGGGCCCTGCAGGCGTTTCGCAAGGCGGCGGAGGTGAGCCAGCCGACGGCTGCGTTGTGGACCAACCAAGCGATCACACTGAACAGCCTGGGCCGACGAGAAGAGGCGCTGCGGTGCGCCGAGCAAGCAGTAGGCCTCGATCAGAAGAGTGCCCGGGCGTACCAAGAACTCGGCGTCGCGGCCGCGAATCTTGGGCAGCACGAGCGGGCGTTGGAAGCGTATCGCAAGGCGGCCGACGTGAGCGGGCCGACGGCTCCGTTGTGGACCAACCAGGCGATCGCGCTGAACGGCCTTGGTCGTCGTCAGGAGGCGCTGCGGTGCGCCGAGCAAGCAATAGCCCTCGATGAGAAGAGTGCCCGGGCGCACCAAGAACTGGGCGTCGCGGCCGGGAATCTTGGGCAGCACGACCGGGCGTTGGAAGCGTTTCGGAAGGCGGCCGACGTGGGCAGGCCGACGGCTGCATTGTGGACCGCCCAAGCGATTGCGCTGAACAATCTGGGCCGACACGGCGAGGCGCTGCGGTGCGCCGAGCAAGCAATAGCCCTCGATGAGAAGAGTGCCCGGGCGCACCAAGAACTGGGCGTCGCGGCCGGGAATCTTGGGCAGCACGACCGGGCTCTGGAGGCGTTTCGCAAGGTGGCCGACGTGAGCGGGCCGACGGCTGCATCGTGGACCAACCAAGCGCTCGCGCTGGACGGCCTTGGTCGGCGTCAGGAAGCCCTGCGGTGCGCCGAGCAAGCGGTGGCCCTCGATCCGACTATGGCCTTCGCCTGGGAGGCGCTTGGCGCTGTGGCCAACAATCTTGGCCAGCACGAGCGGGCCCTGCAGGCGTTTCGCAAGGCGGCCGAGTTGAGCACGCCAAAGGCGACGTTGTGGATGGCTCAAGCGATCGTCCTCAAGAACCTCGAACGACCGGCGGAAGCCCTGCGGTGCGCCGAGCAAGCGGTGGCGCTCGATCCGAGTATGGCCCGCGGTTGGGAACAGCTTGGAGTTGCGGCAAGCAGTCTCGGCCAGTACGAACGGGCGCTAGGGGCGCTCCGCAAGGCAGCCGAGTTGGGCGCGCCTCGCCCGGCACTGCTAACCTTGCAAGCGGAAACGCTTCGGCACCTCGGGCGTCATCAGGAAGCTCTCGAGGCGATGGACGCAGCCTTGGCCTTGGAGCCCGGTTCCGCAGACGCATGGCGGCGAAAGGCTTGGGTCTTGTCCGCCCTCGAACGGTTCGAAGATTCCCTGGAGTGCGTAGAGGGCGCACGCCAACACGGCGCCAACGACAGAGACTATCATCACGACCGGGGAGACCTCCTGCTGCTGTCTGGGCAGTTCCAGGACGCGTTGGGCGATCTTGAGGCCGGATTGGAGTTACAGCGTGACGACTGGGATCTGCAGGCGGATCGCCTTATCGCTCTTGGATGCCTCGGGCAACAAGGACCATCGATGGAAGCACTGCCTGTGGCCCTCGCTCAGGTGCAAATTCCACCTGAGTCTGCTTCAACGGTCCATGACTTCATGCATGAAATCGGGTTGAACTGCCTGCGCCGGGCTGAAGACCAGATCAGCCGGGGGCTGTTTGCCGCAAGCCTGGGAATGGGGTCCTGGCAGGCCACGGAGTGGTTCGGCAAGCAAGTCGGCAATTTCCTGCGGCGTGTGTTGGACGTCAAGCCGGGCATGTTTCAGAGTTTCGCCCGGTTGCTGGCGGAGCGAGTGAGGAACGAAGGAGTGCTCAGGCTATTGGATCCGTTCCTAAAGGCGAATGACCTTCTGCAATCGAAAGATCTGACCATCCTCGAAAAGCTCTTTCCTGAGGTACGGGAACTGGTCCTGGACATTGTTCGCCACGTCGATCCCGAATTGCACGGACAACTCAAGCGCCTGACGTGATACCGAAGGCCAGTTATTTGTTCAGCAAATCGACGGCGGCGGCGGTCATGGTCTTGACGCCGGTGCGGATGGCGGGCTCGGGCAATGGAGTGAATTCGCTGGCTGTGGGCTGTAGGCTGTGGGCTGAATTGCGGATTTCAGATCGCGGGCTGCGAATTTCGAGCATGTGGCCCGTTCGAAATCCGCAATCCGAAATCGCTCCTACAGCTTACAGTCTACAGCCTACAGCCTACAGTCTACAGCCTGTTACCGCACTTCGGGAGCGTCAACGGGGGGCGGCAGCGGGTCGTGCGACGCGATCAGCCAGTTGGCCAGGCGCGCCATCATTTCCTGCTTTGGCGCCGCCCGGCCGGCGTCGCTCCACAGGTTATCGAGCTCGTGCGGGTCGCTGCGCAGGTCGTACAGTTCGCCGTAGGGCCGGCCGGCGTAATACACCAGCTTCCAATCGCGGGTGCGAACCATCTTGGTGGCCGGAAACTCGGCGTAGACGGTTTCATCCCATTTGGCTTTTTCCCCAGCCATCAGCGGCAGCAGCGAGCGGCCCTGCACGCCCTCGGGCGCCGGAGCGCCGAGCAGCGCCAGTAGCGTCGGCATCTGGTCGATTTCCTGCGTGAATGGCTCGACTAATTTGCCTGCCGGTAGCGTGCCGGGGAAACGCACGACCAGTGGCACGTGCAGCACCTGGTCGTACATGTAGCCGCCCTTGAATAGCAACCCGTGGTCGCCCAGCATTTCGCCATGGTCGCTGTTGAACACCACCAGCGTATTGCCGGCCAGCCCCAGCTTCTCCAGTTCATCGAGGATGCGACCTATGCACTTATCGGTCAGAGTAATCGACCCGTAGTAATAGGAAGTGATGCGGTGCAGATCGGCGTCGGTCATCTTGCGGAGATCGAAGCCCGCGGTCCCCTCCAGCGCCCGCTGGTGCTCGGGCGGCTTGTTGGCGAACTCGTTGGCGCGCCGGTGCGGTTTGGGGAACTCGGCGCTGTCGTACATTCCGGCGTAGGGGCGCGGCGGGTCGAAGGGATGGTGCGGCCGGTGGAAGTTGACCTGTGCGAAGAATGGCCGCCCGCGGTTCTGCCGCAAAAACTCGACCGCCAGGTCGGCCGTCACGCTGCTGCTGTCCAGTTCCTCGCCCCAGGGCACGGGATGGGCCTGAAATGTCTCCTTCAGCTTCGCTTCGTATTCGGCAACTTTCGCGCCGGTCCAGCCGGCCTTTTTCAATGCCGCCTCGTGCTCCGGGTCGCCAAAGATACGCTCGAAGCCGCCGGTGGCGTTGTTGGGGGCGAAGGGGCGGGCGCCGATCGACGCGGTCAGGTAGCCGCGCTCGTTCAGCACCCGGGCAATGGTCTGCTCACGGTCGGACAGGCGGTAGCGGTTGGTGAAGGCGCGGTGGACGTGCGGGTAGCGCCCGGTCAGCATGCTGCCGCGCGACGGCACGCATTGCGGCGCCTGCACGTAATGGCGGGTAAAGCGCACGCCCTCGCCCGCCAGCCGGTCGATGGCCGGTGTCTTCACGATGCCGTTGCCGTAACAGCCCACGCAATCGGCCCGGTGCTGGTCGGTGGTCAGGATCAGCAGACTTGCCGATTTCGGATTGCGGATTGCGGATTGCGGATTTCCCGCACCGACGACCACGGTTGCTGTGCCCAGGAACTGGCGTCTGGTTAGCATCCGTCTTTTTTACCACCAAGACACCAAGACACCAAGGACGGCGGTTGACTTGGGGGGCGCTCGGGTCTATTCTCGGCCTATCTGAAATCCCTCACATGACGGGAACGAACGTCGCGCACTATCGGGTTCTCGAGCGCCTGGGGTGGCGGCGGGATGGGCGTCGTGTACAAAGCCGAGGACACGGTGCTCGGCCGGCAGGTGGCGCTGAAGTTTCTCCCGGCACAGGTGAGCAGCAACGCGGTGGCCAAGGAGCGGTTCCTGCGCGAGGCGCGGGCGGCGGCCACACTCAACCACTCCATGAGGCCAGCAGTATCGCCCGACGGCAAGCTGGTTGCCTTCCAGGCTATCCCCGATATGCAGAAGCCGCCGCAGACCGCCATCGTCTCGATCGAAGGCGGGCCGCCCATCAAGATGCTGCCCATTTCAGTGCCGGTGGAATGGCCGCCTGACGGCAAGGCGCTTAGCTACGTGGAAACAACCAAGGGCGTGGGCAACATCTGGAGCCAGCCGCTGGACGGCGGCAAGCCGGCACAGCTCACGCATTTCGATTCCGACCGGATCTTCAACCACCGCTGGTCGCGCGACGGGAAGCGCCTGGCGCTGGCCCGCGGCCGCATCGTCAGCGACGTCGTCCTGCTCTCCAACTTCAAGCCGGAAAACAGAGAGTCTTTACACGGCGAGCGCCACGACGGGAGTCAGCACCTGGTTGACGGGATCTGGCGCCACCCTCAGCGTTTCGAGAGCCGTTAGTCCCAGAACCTCGATGTCTCCCGGCTCCGCAAAGACCACGTTCACTGCGCCGGAGCGGCCATCATAGGCCACGATCAAGTAACCGATCCTCCGCTCCACCAATGCACCGGTAATGGTTCTGAACTGCTCGGTTTCAACGGGCTGAACGCCTATTCCTTCGAGTACGGGGGCGGACACCC
>Ga0315288_10010255_pt1 | contig 11806 bp, 8 predicted proteins | sample YL17G11_20_MG_FD_203454 | JGI IMG/M metagenome (GOLD analysis project Ga0315288, IMG submission 203454) | Sediment microbial communities from Yellowstone Lake, YNP, Wyoming, USA - YL17G11_20 | ecosystem: Environmental > Aquatic > Freshwater > Lake > Sediment | place: USA: Wyoming | collected... | reverse complement strand
GAGACTAACTTAGCCACTGGTACAATCGCCGGGGGCAGGTCATATTAGCAGGAGCCCCCAGACGCTTCGGCAAGAGCTGGCTCGGGTCCTGCAGTAGGGCAAGGTGACAAAGGGTAGGATACGGCCGAGCCATTGTCCACCGCCCAGCACAAACTAGATACGGTTGCTTCACTTTGGACACGAACCTATGAAACAAGTCGCCGCAAGAAAACGCCAAGGTTGTCTGACTGCTCTTCTGTCGATGATTAGCCCACCTCGACCGGTGACCCAAATCTACGGATCGTCTGCTGTGGATCCCGGGCCGGCTGAGGCCGCAGCACAGCCAGAAAGCGTCGGAACCGCAGCCAGTGATGTTCTACCGTACAAATTGCAGTTCAGTATCCTCACGCCACCTGAAGCCACCTTCTACGCAGCCCTGAAACGGATCACGCAAGACCGAATCGAAATCCTCTGCAAAGTGAGACTCGGGGATGTGTTCTTCACTCCGAACTACTATCAAAACGTGGCTCACGCCAACAGGATAAACCAGAAGCATATTGACTTCTTGATTTGCGAGTCCAGCACAATGAAACCTTTGCTGGGTATCGAATTGGACGACGCCACACACAGGAGGTCAAAACGGCGGGACAGGGATGAGTTTGTCGACGACGTCTTTGAAGCTACTGGACTACCATTGCTCCACATCCAAGCCAAGCAGGCCTACGACTCACAGGAGCTAATTGCCCAGATAAGCGAGGTGATGGCCAAAGTGCCCACGAAACGCTGAAGAGGGGCTGTTTTGGTATCGCACTCGGCCTGGATTTCGGTCTGGGGCGCTTGCTCGAATGCCGGATTATCGGAAACGGAGCTCGATCGGGCCGCCTCTCACCTCCAAAGAAACGAAGGAGATCACCATGCCATTCAGTCTACCCGCAATAAGATTCATCCAAAAGGGAGTAACTATGGTTCTTGTGGCGCTCCCGATGAGCGAGCTGGATCGCTGTTGACCTGCCCCCGGCGATTGTACCAGTGGCTAAGTTAGTCTCGATTGCAGAATCGATGACAACAGCCAGGCTTGTGGTGCAGGGGGACGATATCCGAGTGAACTGTGTGGTCTGATGTAGTTATATTCCCTCCTCCAGCGCTCGATCAACACTTGGGCCTCTTTCAGAGTGTAAAAGATCTCGCCGTTGGGTAGTTCGTCCCGCATCTTGCCATTGAACGACTCGATGTAGCCATTTTCCCAGGGACTGCCTGGCTCGATAAATAACGGCTTGACGTTCAGCTTGCCTAACCATCCACGCAGCATTCGGGCTATGAACTCCGGCCCGTTATCTGATCGCAGGTGCACAGGCACACCTCTAGTACAAAACAACTGTGTCAGACAATCCTGGACATCTTCATGATCCAGGTGCCTGCGAACTCGCACCGCCAAGCACTCGCGCGTGTACTCATCGATCACATTCAGAATCCTAAGAGGCCGTCCATCCTGGGTTCGTTCCAGCATGAAGTCATAACTCCAAACATGCCCGGGAAACTCGGGCCTCAGTCGTACGCAGGACCCGTCGTTCAGCCATAATCCACCACGTTTGGGCTGTCTGGCAGGCACTTTCAGCCCTTCTCGTCGCCACAAGCGTTCCACCCGCTTGTGGTTGACGGTCCAGCCTTCGGCTTTCAGCATCGCCGTGATCCGGCGGTAACCATAGCGCCCATATTGGCTGGCTAGGTCAGCCATGCGCAGGGTGAGTGGCTCTTCGTCGCTCGGCGTCCTGCCCACATACCTTTGGGTGGATCGGGGTTGTCCCAAGGCCCGGCACACACGCCGCTCTGAAACATTGAAGACTTCCTGAGCTTGCTGCACGGCTTGTTTGCGTCTGTCCGGGCTTAGAAGTTTCCCCGAACGGTTTCCTTCAGAATAGCCTTATCCAGCGAGAGTTCGGCCACCAGCTGTTTGAGCCGGGCATTCTCTCTCTCCAGTTCCTTCAGCCGGTGAGCCTGATCCGTTCCCATGCCCCCGTATTCTTTCCGCCAACGATAATACGTTTGTTCGCTGATGTTGAGCGAACGACTTACTTCCACAGCGGTTTTCCCCTGACTGAGCAATACTTCTGCTTCCCTCAATTTGCTGATGATCTGTTCAGTGCTGAAGTACTTCCTGGGCATTTTGACCTGTCTCCATTCTCCAATCCTAACTCATCCGTTGGATCAGCTTTTGGGGGGCAGGTCAACCACTCAGGAGCAGATCCGGAACGGTCTGACGCTTGCAGGAGCCCGAACGACCCTGGCCGACTACCTGCAGGAGTGGCTAGTGTCCATCGATAAGTCCGTGCATCCTCACACACTCCAGCAATACAGACAGATCGTCCTGCAGCACATCGCCCCCACGCTTGGGGGCATGAAGCTGAAGGACTTGCGTCCCGACCAAATCCAGGGCTTATATAACCAGAAGCTCGTGGGCGGCATGAACGCCAGGTCGGTGATCATGATCCATGCTGTCCTGCATAGGTCCCTGAAACAGGCGCTCAAATGGGGAATCGTGGGTCGGAACCCTGTAGACGCCGTCACTCGGCCCAGATTCCGGAAAAAGGAGATGCAGACGCTGACTGATACACAAGTCCGCAGTCTCCTGTTGGCGGCACAAGGTACACGGTATGAGATCCTGTTGTGGATGGCAGTTGCAACCGGCCTACGGCAGGGCGAATTGCTCGGTCTTCGCTGGTCCGACCTCGATTGGCAGACTCGGAGTCTGCACGTTCAGCGGCAGCTACAGAGGCAACCAGGCAATGGCCTGCGATTCACCCCGCCAAAATCTGCAGCGGGCCGCAGGGTCATAGTCCTCGGAGAGGCAACCATCAAGAAGCTTCGCCAACACAATGTTCTTCTCCAGGCAGAGAGAAGACAGGCCGGAGAGGCTTGGCAGGAGAATGACCTGGTGTTTCCGTCATCCACTGGCACGCCGTGGGATCACCGAAATGTGTTCAGGTACTTCAAGAGGTTTCTCACGAAGGCCGCATTGCCGGATATCCGCTTCCATGACCTACGCCATACTGCCGCCACCTTGATGCTTCAGCAGGGAGTGAATCCCAAGATCGTGCAGGAGCGTCTTGGGCACGCCGACATCACCCTGACACTCAACGCCTACTCGCACGTGCTGCCTGCAATGCAGCAAGAGGCTGCGGAGAAACTGGATGAGCTACTTACCCCAATCGACATCAGTGAGCACATGGCGAGGCTCCGTGAACGTCAACCTTCCTACGCCGCCAGCGGCCTTGCCGCGAAAACCCCCTCAGGACGACGGTTGCCATCCTGAGGCACACTGGCCGGGTTTATCGGCGGGTGTTTGCCACCTCTGCCGACAATCCATCGGTCGCGTCCAGAAACCCAAGGAACCCACGAGCATCCCTCAATGCGCTGCGGGCAAGTATGCGTCAAGCCCAGGCCCAGTAGGATTCGAACCTACGACCAAGCGTATTCAGGCTCAATTCCAGTTGGGCTACGATTTCGCCCGCTCCAGGAGACCAGTTATGGACATAGCCTTTGGCCACTCGCATCTGAAGATGCATGGATGTTTCACTGGGTTCCTCGCAAGAACTGCCGCGTGCGACGAGTATTCCGGGCTTGCGGCTCACCGTCCAGGTTATTCATCCGGGATTCGAACTTTGTCGCCCCGCCATTCTATGCGTTTTGCCCTCTGCAACGTGCGCGCCGCGGTGACGATGCGAGCCTTTACGTCCGGGGTTACCCGCAGGCCGAATAGCCTGGCAGTTTCTTGTACTAGGTCATCAGGGGCAAGACTCCGCGCGGCCCTCATGCAGACCATAATGCATTCGGCAATCTCCTCGAGGGCAATATCCTGAATCGGCCTCTTTCCGCGGCTGCCATCCGGCAAGCGAGGAATCTTGTTCCAGCCGGTAATGGGCCACAAGAAACCATCCGAAGCGGAGATTTGACGGTTACTGACTGCGCGGTTGATTAAGGCACTGAGGCTATTGTCGATCTTAGAACCAATCCTCTTGACGCCCCAGGCCGAAGCCAGCCGACTCTTCGCGTTTCGCACTGAGATCGGCCCTTCTTGGTTTACCACACCCACAAGCACGCTGATGGCGGCAACAGGCGTGGCCTTGTAGAAACTCTCCAGGCCATATCCCTTTTGGGAAAACGCGGCCTCTCTGTACAGGACGGCCCCAGGCGGTACGGCCATATTTCCGAACACGGAGGTGCTGGTTGCCGAAGACCCGACTTCTATGAATAGTTCTTCATCAGCATCGCTGCTTTTGGGTTCCCCATTCCTACGGGGAGTGACCTCGCCTCGGCCAATGCTACTAACCTTTGCGAGGACTTTATCAATCTCTTGTTCTCGATTGGAGTACCAGTCCCGGGACCATATGCGATGCATCTCCCAACCTAAACCCTCGAGAATCTCTTGTCTTAGTCTGTCTCTATCCCGAGCGGTTGCAGCCGAGTGATACATCGCTCCATCGCATTCTATGCCCAGCAGGAATCGCCCAGGCTGAGCAGGATCGACCACTGCCATATCGATGCGATATCCAGATACGCCAACCTGCTGATGAAGCCTGAGACCTCTGGCTGTCAATGCATCAAAAACAACTCTCTCAAATGGGGAGTCGAATTCAGCGTCGTCGTTCACTTCGGCCCTTGAATACATGGCCGTCAGACCATCGCGGGCTAATGCCAAGTATGCCCTAAGTAGTGCGGCTCCTCGACTGCTTGTCCGCGAAAGATCAATATCCTCGGGCTGAATCGAGGAATAGACGCGTACGCCATTGCGAGCTCTCGTGACGGCCACATTGAGGCGTCGCTCGCCGCCTTCAATATTCAAGGGGCCAAAATTCATGAGGAATTTGCCGGCTTCGTCCTTTCCGTAGCCGACACTGAAGAACATGTGGTCTCTTTCGTCACCTTGGACCCACTCAAGATTCTTGATGAAGAAAGGTTCGCTACCCTCATCCTTGAGGAAGGCCTGCAGTGATGGCCGATCTCTAATGGCCTGATCCAGCTCAGCCTCAATGGCGTCTCTTTGAGCCTGGCTGAACGCAACGACTCCGAGCGATTCGGTGGGGCGTTTCTCGAAGTGGTCGATAATGCCGGTAACGACCTCCCGCGCCTCGACTAGGTTAAAATGGCCGCCAGCTCCTCGCCTATAGATTCCATTGGGCACGAACCTGAACTCGATGCACTTGTCCCCACCGTCGGGGGAGGGGAACGTATAGAGTCTGTTTCCGTAGAAGTGGTAGTTGCTGAACGCAATCAAGGATTCGTCGCGACTGCGATAGTGCCAATTCAGTGACACATCTGGCATGCCGACGGCATTGCACTCGTTCAAGACGCTTTCGAACTCGTCGTAGACCTGGTCATCAACAGCGCTGTCCGTTTCCAGCGTCTGAAAGAATCTCGTCGGTGGCAGCTGTTGCCGATCTCCAGCAATGATTACTTGCGAACCGCGTGCGAAAGCGCATGCGGCGTATTCGGGGGGGATCTGTGACGCCTCATCAAAGATGACTAGATCAAACTGGAATAGCCGCGGATCAAGGAGCTGACTAACAGTCAGGGGACTCAGCATTAAGCAGGGCTTTAGATCTGTTAGCAATTCGGGTATTTCTTTGAAGAGCCGTCTCAGGGGTTTGATGCGCCTCTTCTTGTTCATCTCTCGGCGTAGTATGGCTACCTCCGATGAATCTGCCTTCATCCAATCCGTGTCCGGATGCCGGGCTTGAAGTGCGGCTTGGATTTGGGTCCGAGCCAAACGAATCCTTTGTTTGTCCAGTGCGCGGAACTTCGCAACGGATGTCTCATGACTGGCGCCCGAAAATGTGGCGAGAATCGCGTTGTCAGCAAACATAGCATCGAGCACCATTGTGTAAAAGCGAAGATCGAACACGTCGCGCCAGTGATCGGCGGGCACATGGGCTCTTAAGGCTTCTTTTATGAAATCGCCCAGTCCGACAGGGGTCGCCGCCTCGACGAGGTCGCGAAATTGGATACCTCGCTGTATCAAGTGTGTGCCCTCAATGAGGCTTTCAAGAGTGTCGATCAACTCTTTGAAGCCCATAGTTCCCATACCTCGAATGTATGGCTGGCAAATGGCCGGATCGAACTTCGCGATGACTTGGCTCGACACCGTCGCGAGGTGGCCGGCGAGGTCCGAGAAGTGACCTAGCGGCGCCTCGAGTTCGGCTTCTAGGCCATTTGACCAGGGAACGACGGGTCCCGAATTCCTTGCAAGGTTTGCCGCGTTAGCGAGGGCTTTGCTGATTTCGTCGTGGCGGGTCAGGCTCCTGCTCCGAAGATGGGTCTTGATGGATGCTCTATCTCGCCAGTATGAGACTAAGAGGTAGCGCGCCAGCGACCGATACAATCCCCGATATCGCGAGCTTATCTCCTGAAGCGGAAGTGAGAATACACTCGGCTTGAAATCCGTTGCCAGCTGAAGAAGGCCTATTGCTTCCCGAAGCCTTTCTGGGGGAGCAGCGTTATATGCCTCAGCCAGTTGAGCACAATACTGGACAAGGGTGGTAAAGCCGTTTCTTAGCTCGAGCAATTGTTCGTCAAGTTTCTCCTTGTCCCGAAGTCTGAACTCCTTGTATGTTGCGCCTTTCCACGGATACTGATCATAATCATTGATAATGTCTTCAAAGGATGCCAGTTCAGTAATGTGTTCAACTAATTGACGGTACCCATCCGCTGTTATCTTCTCTATTGCCTGAATGTCGAAGCGCAGCTGATATGTGTCGGAGAGCCTGGACAAAAGCCCGTAGACCCTGAAGGGAGTGATCCTCAGTTGGAGCCTCGGAGTGTGCACGGCGCTGGCGTAGGCATTTAGCGTGGTCCTAGTTGTCTGCAGATCCTGAGGCAAATGGTTCGCTTCTTCAGTAAGTACTATGGGTCTACGGTTAAGCGAACTGCCAAGCTCCTCAATCACCTCCTTCTTGTTTCTTCGGTGACTGTGCACCTGAAGACAGAAATGGGCCAGCCCGACGTCCTCCAGTCTTTGTTGCACGACCTCCAGCGCGGCGATTTTCTGACTCACGAACAGGACCTTCTTGCCGCTCGCTAGAAACTCGGCAATTATGTTTGCAATTGTTTGGCTCTTTCCGGTGCCGGGTGGACCCTGGATAATCATGCTTGCGCCAGCCTTGGCGGCTTCAATCGCCTTCTGCTGGCTCGAGTCAGCATCTAGAACTTGGTAAGTCTGTACCGGAGAGACTTTGTCGTCCAGTTCGTTTTCGGCAATCACGATTTCAGGCGGCCTCAGCGTCAACTTGCCAAGACTGAGCGACTGTACCAATGGCGTCCGCACGAGAAAATCGGCATTTCTCTCCATATCATTGATGATCACTAGGTTCTGGAAGTTGAAAACGCTAACAAAAGCCTGCTCTAGAACTCCCCATTTGGGATAGTTGACTATCTTCGACGATACCGCGATGAAGAATTGTCGCAAATCATCCGCGCTGGACAGGTCGGGAAGATCTGGCAATGTGAGGTTGTAGTCGTTACGCAGCTTCACCTCAAGCGAAGGATTGAGGACAATATCCTCTTCGAGGATTTCGATGCTGTATGGTTTTCCTACGCCGACCCTCTCAACAGCGACCGGAATCAAGACCAAGGGCGCCTTCGATACTTCTCCGTTCGGGACCTCTGTCCACTCCAGGAAGCCCAAGGCGAGATACACAACGACAAGGCCTTGTTCCTCCAATGCCGTTCTTGCCCTCGACCGGAGATTGTATAAGCTTCTATGAAGCGATTTTGAAGATTGATTTACGGTGATTTGAGTGGTGCCGGAATCCGGCCGGTGTTGTGGCTTCGGCTCGGTTTCTGGGTCCTCATTCTCGGCGGTGGGAAAGTTCAGTTTCTTTCCCTCAACAACAATCTGCTGGAATAGATCAAGGACTTCTGGCTGCTTGATCTCAACCGTGTACGATCCTGACGGCTTGAAGAATAGTAGTCTATTACGCCCACTCAGATCCTGGAGCCGTTCTTTCCAGATCCGTAGTTTGGCCGTTACGGCGGTGACAATTCCTTCAGGAATGCTGGCAATGATTCTCGTTGCCAAGATGTCCTCCGCGAGCACTTTTAGCAAATATACTACGGGGCGACGTCACGGCTCGGTATCGCTGGCTCCTCTGGGCCGAAACTGCTGCCCCTTCATTCCCCAACATTGTAGAGGACCGCAATCAGCCCAGGGCATCCGCAATTTGTGGGCCCAGAAGGATTCGAACCTTCGACCAAGCGAATATGAGTCGCCTGTATGCCCAGTGCCGAATGACCCGCCACCCTCCATGCTATAGCCTTCACCAGTATAACAAGGACGTACCACGCACCATGAGCCCGCCACGCACGTTGCAGAGGCGGGCCATCACAGCGCGCCTTGGCAGCCCCACAAAACGCCGCGCCGAGTTGTAACCGACACGACGTAAACGCCGAGGAGGCTCTGCACGCACCGCAAGCATGGATGACTCCGCCTAGGCCGTCCCTAGTTCCTTACTGTCTGAGGAAAAGCGAGCTGCCGGGCCAACTATCTGCACTGTTTCGAGCACCTGCGCCTCGCGAGGGGGATGCCGTTCTCCAATGCCCTTGTGGGGAGAATGGGTAGCTGTAAGGTAGCTGTAAAAAAACGGCCGTCTCGCCCAAGACAGGGGTTCTTGCATCAGATACAGGGGTTTTCAAGTATCAAACCCCCATATTTAGGTGACCGACCAGGGACTTGAACCCTGAACCCACTGATTAAGAGTCCCCCGGTGACGTGTCTCTACAGTATATGCAGACGTACCATGTCTCTGCAGTCCCAAATATGGGACCAAATGACTGTTTCTTGTCTACTGTTTCCAATCTTTCTACCGTGATTGCTGTAAGATTGCTGTATATGTCAACAATGGCACCCAGCATCTAGGGGCAAGAAGAAGGCACCTTCGGCCAATTGACTTCAGCATCGATCACCGCCCGGTATTGCCACACGACCTTCTTGCGACTTGCCTGACCACAGCCTATATGAGGCCGCAGCACCCCGCCAACTTGGGTGCCATTGGAGGCTTCCTAGGCCTTCAACAAAAAAGCTATGCCGGCACCTCATGGAGTTCCCAAGGAGCGACCGACAAGACCTCGGGACCCGAGGGTGTAACGAGAACATCCTCCTCAGCATGGAAAATGCCATATTCTGTCGCAATCCCTGGCTCGATTGAGATCACCATCCCTGGCCGAAGCACGGTGCTGTCGTACTCCGCAACGTGCGGCGGTTCCGTCAAATCAAGTCCAATACCATGACCGATTCGGCCAGCCAGGCCGGAGATGGACGACGTAGTTGTCAACTCAAGCCGGGCCAAACGCGCATTGCAGTGTAGAGCAATGTCACACACACGCACACCCGGACGCGCCATCTCAACACCTTCTTGGGTGATTTCGTGGATCAAACGCTGCGCGTGAAGCTGCTCCGTAGAGGGGTGTCCAATCACTGCTGCCCGACTGAAGTCAGACCAGAAACCGGAGATTGCGCAGCCGCCATCCATCCAGACCATATCACCCGAAAGAAGTTCGCGCCCACTACCTGCGCCTGTAGCCAGGTCATAGTTGCCTCGGCCGGATGTCAGTACGACCCATGGGCTACCGCCGCCCAATTGGAGGTGCTGCATCTGCATCTGGACGGCAACATCTGAGTCTCTCATACCTGCCCTAAGGGATTGGAAAGTATTCGAGTATGCTTTCGAGGTGATGGCGCAGGCCTTCCGCAGCGCCACGATATCGCCCTCGGATTTCACCTGGCGGAGTTCCCACAATAGGTCGGCCGCATCATCAAGAATGCAAGGGAGGACTTCCTGGCGCACCCGTTCAAATTCGCGGAAGGGCAGCCCGAGCCGTTGCTCGTATCCGAGCTCGCAACCGATCCGCTTTCCGCTGAGCCCCAGATCGTGGACAGCCTGATTGAGTTGCGGTAGCGGTGCCACGGAAAGGGGTTTGTAGGTCCGCACATCCGAGATCCAGGAGTACAGCATGGCCTCGGCTCGTCGGCCTTCGTGTACGAGGAGGACAGGCTCCCCCTTGAGAGGCACCAGGAGGTAGAAGGGACGCGCGAGCGTAATCTCGTTGCTGGGATACCCGCTGAGGAACATCATGTTGGTGCTGTTAATGAGCAACAATGCATCGAAACCTTGGCGCGCCATGGCACCGCGGGCAGCTGTAATCCGCGCCTTGGCGGTTTCCTTCCTATCCTTTTGCAGCATTCGGAAACCTCCTCATGCGATCATGTGCATCGACCAGCGCCGAAGTAGTCGAACTCCTTCAGGTCAGAAGCCGCACGATGGTGAGAGCGAAGGCACGCGCAGCCTGGTGAACCTCCTGGAGTGGGACGAACTCGTCAGCGCGATGCGCAGATTCAGTGATGCTGCCCGGACCGAACACGATGGTTGGGATCCCGGCCTGAATTAGAACAGCGGCATCTGATGTTGCTCGCAGACCCCCAAAATCAACATCGGAGCCGCGGATCTCAGAAGCTGCACCGTGCAGTACCTGGCAGACGGGTGACTCCTCGGGAACCACAATCGACGGAAAGGAGACCAGAACTCGTTTGCTGTAGCGGAGACCCGGGCGGTCGGCCTCCAACTGCCGGAGCACCGAATCCAGGTCCGTTGCAGCTTGCTCCTGAGTTTGGCCGGGGACAATGCGCCGATCCACCGTCACAACGGACTCAGCGGGAACGATCCATGGTTCAACGCCGCCCTTGATCGTCCCGACGTTGTACGTCGGAGGGCCAGTCAGCGGATGGCGATTGCTCGCCCACAAGCCAGTCTGTTTCTCAAGCAGGGCCACGAAGGCCGTAGCATCGTAGATGGCATTGCGTCCCGCCTCCGGTGTGCTGCCGTGCGCAGCCAGTCCGCTAAACGTCACTTCAGTGACGATCTCCCCATTGCTTGCACGGAGGACTTGCAGTTCGGTGGGTTCGGCGATGATCGCCCACTCGGCCTGCCGCCCGCGTTCGACCGTGCGTCGGGTTCCCAAACCCCCGCTCTCCTCGTCGATGACGGCGTCAAACAGGACTCTTCCCTGCAACGGGATCTTTGCCCGCATGACTCCAATCATGGCCTGGGTGATAGCCGCAAGGCCACCTTTCATATCGCATGCACCACGCCCATAGACACGACCGGCCTCAATAGTCGCACGATGGGGCTCACGACTCCAACTTGGCCCAGCTGGAACCGTATCGGTGTGGCCATTGAAGAGCAGAGTTGGCCCAGTCGAAGCCCCGCAAGCGACCTCCAGATTGGCTCGGCCTGGCTCAATCTCGTCGAGGCGCGAATCCAATCCCACCGATTGGAATACTTCGAACAACTTTGCAGCCACGGCGGTCTCGCCGCCGGGCGGATTCTCGGATGGAATCCCTATCAGGTCGCAAAGCAGACGAGTGGTCTCTTCATCGTTGATGCACTCGAGAACACGCTTCTCAAGATCAGGATTTGATTTCGTCGATTTATTCACATTGTGCGCGTCCTTGTGAACACATCAAGACCGCGGAAAGAGGACCGCATGGTGCAGCGATCTCATTTCGGTAAGGGAAGCATGCCGGAGTAAGGTGGTTGGATAATGGGGCGTACTACCAATTGTCCAATGGCCACGTTTTGCGGCTGGCTCACCACATAGTAAATCGCCTCCGCGATATCCTCCGGCCGGAGGAAATATCTCCGATAGGGATCATCTGCCGGGCTCCATGAAAGGGGTAGATCGGTGTTCGTGTTCCCAGGGCAGATGTAGGTGACTCGAACACCGTACTGGCGCAACTCCTCGTCCAGTGCCTCTGACATTCCGATGACGCCAAACTTCG
>Ga0315288_10010250_pt1 | contig 11808 bp, 9 predicted proteins | sample YL17G11_20_MG_FD_203454 | JGI IMG/M metagenome (GOLD analysis project Ga0315288, IMG submission 203454) | Sediment microbial communities from Yellowstone Lake, YNP, Wyoming, USA - YL17G11_20 | ecosystem: Environmental > Aquatic > Freshwater > Lake > Sediment | place: USA: Wyoming | collected... | reverse complement strand
CAGTGCGTCCCTTCGAGGGTGGCCTTCTTCTCGGCTTCGTCCTTGGCGATCCATTGGGCCTTCCAGTCGGAGGGTTGGAGCAGGCCCATGCTCCACTTCGCCGGCTCACTCCAGTCACACTCCCGGCCGTTCTGGTCCCACACCTGCACCTTCCAGAAACACTCCTGACCTGAGGTGAGCGCCCGGCCTCCGTAGCCGACGTGGATGGACTGGTCTGAAAGGACGCGGCCGCTATCCCACAGATCGGCCTCGCCCTTCCTGAGCTTCGCCGTGCTGCTGGCCACGAGAACGCGATAGGTCTCCTGCTTCAGACCGCGTTCCTTGTCCGACTTCGGCTGGAGCCACCAACTCAAGCGCGGCTGAGGCGTGTCGATGCCCAGCGGATTCTGCAGGTATTCACAGCGCAGGTTCACGGGCGACAGCGGCCCGGCGAGTACGGGAGCGGCGCAGACAAGAAGCAGGCAGAAAGTGGCGCGAGAGACGTTCATGTTGGAGCCGAGTTTTGGCCGGAAGACCGGACAGCGGCGAGCGAAATCGGCATGCTGCACTGTGGGAAATGACATGAGGAGAGTCGGAAGGGCTGCCGACGGTCGCTGAATCGGCCCTATGAACATGGGCGGGCGGGCTTGGTTTTGGGTAGGGCGTGGCGTCCTCACCACGCCAGCGCAGGTTATGGGAACTCGCTGGGTACCGGGATCGTGGGCAGGATGGACAGGATGAACAGGATGACATTGAGCCCGGCCTCCTGGCTCATCCTGCTCATCGTGTTAATCCTGTCGGGATGCTTTGGGGGAATATCGGGTCCTGAGTTCTGGAGCCCCTGCTGGACACTCCAGTCGCGGGACCATCTTGCTGCACGGAAGCGTCGGCTACAGACAGCTCCGCTTCAACGTGCGTCGAGTTCCGGACTTCGGCTCTCGGACCTCGGAATTGCCTCGTTGCTCGTTCCCCTCAGACCAGCGGAGAACCAGACTTCACGTTCCGCGCTCCGCGTTCCGAATTCCGCTTTTGCCTGGAGCCCCTTCACGTCGGCTGTGACGAAGGTTCGGGGAATTCCCCGACACCCGCTCACGCCTTCGCCGCCAGCAACTCGTTCACTTTCCGCATCACGGCAAAGGCGTCGGCCACGTAAAGCACATCGGCCTTGCCGCGCGCCCAGCCGCAGTTCGGATCGAGGCTGATGGCACGGCGTTCGTTGATGAAGCGCCAACCGACCGCGTGTGGCTCCTCGCCGTGACAGCAGGTGCTCAGGCCCTTCGGATGGCGCGGCGTCGAGCCGGTCTGGCCGACCTGGTTCAGGTGTGACAGGAACGAGAGCACGGCCTGCCCTTCGCCGCCGAGATCGACCAGCGACTTGCTGCTGCCGAGCGACGCGCGCGTCAGCTTGAGGAAATCGCGGATGAGTGTCTCGGCCTCGGGCACGTGCGTCTGGCCATCCGCCTGTTTCTTCGTCCAACCCGCGCCGGTCACGAACAACAGGTCCGCGTCGGGCCGGATCGTCTGCGCGTCGGCGGCGGGTTGCCGGAAGCCCACGACGCTGGTGCGCTTGGCCGTGTCCGGCAAGGTCACGGTGACGTTCTCGAAGTTGGCCGTGCCGGCCGCTCCTTGCCAGGCGGGTTGGCTGCCCGGATCGACGAGGATGAACCAGGGCCTTTGCGCGCGCTGAAGCACCGCTTCCATGCGCTGGCGGTAATACCAGCGGCTGACCGACACCTGGCCATCGGTCACGGACACTCCGGTGACGTGGGTGTCCGCGCGGCCGTTGAGGCGCTGCGCCACGCCCGGAAGGCAGCGAGCATAGCGGGACGTGGCGGGCGCCAGGACGAGCGTGGCCTGGGCCGAGCGGGTGAGCGCCTCGGCCGCCGCTGCGTCGGAGGCGTAGCGGGCCGGGGCGAAATCGGCGCCGCTCACGCCGAGGAACTTCGCGGCGCCACAGGCGGCGATCTGGTTCGCGGCTGCTTGAACCTGTTCGCCGACCAAACCCACAATGAGGGTCGAACCGGTGAGGGAAGCGTCTAGCGACTTGGCCGTGCCGAGCGCTTCCAGGGCGGGTTTGCCGAGCGAGCCGTCGGCTTCCGTGTGGGCGAGGCAGAGGATGGTTTCCATAAGGTTGTTGCCGCAAAAAGGCGCAAAAGGCTCAAAAGCTAATTCGGTTGGGTCAGTGCGTACTTTCGGATCTCGAGTTTCGGCGCTCCAAAATTGATCAACAGACCGTGTTCGCGGCGACAGCCGCGCAAGTATCCGAGAAGCTGGGCGACATACTCGTCAGCCAACGCCTTGCAGGCCTTGAGCTCGACGATGAGTTCACCCTCCACCAGCAAGTCGGCGAAATAATCCCCAAGCACCGTGCCGTCCTCGTCCAACACCTGAAGACCGTGCTGCTGCTCGACGCGCACGCCCGCTTTCCGAAGCCGGTGCGCCAAGCCGTTTTCATACACTCTCTCCAGATGGCCATGCCGCAAATACCGATGAAGGGCGAACGCCGTTTCACGAATGCGATCACAAAGTTCGAAGAATTCCTTTTCTGTTTTCATGCCCCTCTTGTGCCTTCTGCGCCTTTTTGCGGCAATCAATCTTTCTTGATCCATTCCACAATTTCCTTGGCGATCTCGTCAGTCGAGGCGTCCTTCACAATTTTGGTGACGCGCTGCTGCTTGGGCAAAGTCACGCTGGCGAAGACGACGCCTTCGGCGCCGAGCTTGACCGGCTTGGCCTTCTGGAGCGCGGGCATCACCGTGCGCATGTTCACCATGCCGACCTGCGGATTGTTCTTCGGCTCGGGCAGGGTGCCGGTGGCCCAGCCCAGCAGCGCGGGCGGTCCGGCGCAACGCGAGACCTGGTGCCGACCTCCTTCGACGCGCTCGAGGATCTCCAGCGAGCCGTCGGCGGCAATCTTGAGTTCATCCACGCCTTGGAACTGATCCACGATGCCGAGCCGCTCGCCCACCATTTGTATCGTCGCACCCGCACCGCGCGACGCCGATTCCCAGCCGCCGAACACCAGCAGCCTGGACTTGTCGAGGCCGGGGATGGCCTGAATGGCGTCGGCCAGGGCCGCGGCGACTTCAGCGGCTTCGGTGAACCCGCCCGCCGGTCCGTCCAGGGCGACCAGTTCGAACGGCACCTTTTGCGCGACGTTCATCATCAACTGCTGGAGCTTGGCCTTTGGGCCGAGGCTGACGAGCCAGACCTTGCTGCCCGGCGCGTTCTTGGCGAGGTTCGCCGCCTCGTAGAGGGCGTGGCTGGCCCACGGGTCGAGGACGGCCGGAAGCATCATTTCGTTCTTCAGCGCGGGGCCGGTCGGGCCGGTGACCGGCTCCAACGTCTGAAGCGGGTCCGGCACGGGGCCGCCGCAAACCACAATCTGATAGGCAGTGCTCATAGTCTAAAGACGCGTCAAGCGGGGTCCTTTTAAGCACAAAGGCGCGAAGGACACCAAGCGGAAACTTCCCGGCGCAAAGGCGCAAAGGTGTGGCAATTCCGGAACGCCATCGGTAGGCTCCGCGCGCATATCGCATCGAGCCCATGAACTCTTCACTGATCCTCCCGCGCGGTTATCGTCCCCTCCTCGGCGTCAAGGAAACCGAGCACGCCATCAAGGCCCTCAAGGATTTCTTCGAGATGAACCTCGCCACCGAGTTGAACCTCAGCCGCGTCACCGCCCCGCTCTTCGTCAAGGGAGGCACCGGCATCAACGACGACCTGAACGGCATCGAGAAGCCCGTCGACTTCGCCGTGAAGGACATGGCGGGCGTGCGGGCGGAGATCGTCCAGTCGCTCGCCAAATGGAAGCGCATGATGCTCGGCCAGCTCGGTTTCGAGCCTGGCTACGGACTTTACACGGACATGAACGCCCTCCGGCCCGATGAGACGCTGGACAACACGCACTCGATCTATGTGGACCAGTGGGATTGGGAGCGCGTCATCACCCCGGCGGAGCGGAACGTCGAGTTCCTGAAGAAGACCGTCCGGAAGATCTACTCGATACTCAGGCGCGCCGAGCATTTCACGTTCGAGCGGTATCCGGCCATCCGCCCGGAGCTGCCGGAGGAAATCACGTTTATTCACGCGGAGGAACTCCGGGGCAGGTTCCCGAAGCTCACGCCCAGGCAGCGCGAACAGCGCCTGCTGCGCGAATGCGGCGCGGCGTTCATCATCGGCATCGGTGGCCAACTGGCAGATGGCACGATCCACGACGGCCGCGCGCCGGACTACGACGACTGGTCCACGCCCACGGGGAAAGGCCGGCGGGGCCTCAACGGCGACATCTTCATCTGGAACCCGGTCCTAAAGATGGCCTTTGAGTTGTCGTCGATGGGCATCCGAGTGGACAAGCCGGCGATGCTGCGCCAGTTGAAGATCCGCGGCTGCCCGGAACGCCAGCAGCTCTTCTGGCACCAGAAACTCCTGAACGACGAAATGCCGCTCTCGATCGGCGGCGGCATCGGCGAATCGCGCCTCTGCATGTATTTCCTCCGCAAGGCGCACGTGGGCGAAATCCAGGCCAGCCTGTGGCCGGACGAGATGGTGACCACCTGTCGGCGGCACAACATCCCGTTGCTGTAGCCCACGTCCCGGTTTCCCTTGCCAGACAGACACGTGCCCCTAGACTCCGCCCACGATGCCCGCCGCGAATCCTTTGCCGCCCGGGCACAACCTGAAATCTGAAACGCGATGAGCAAGAAAAAGACGATCGTCGGTGAAGCGTTGCCCAACATTCCCTGGGAGAAACGGCCGCGAGGTTGCCAAGACGTGGTCTGGCGTTACCGCGGGAACCCGGTCATCCCGCGCGACATCCTCCCGTGTGCCAACAGCGTGTTCAACAGCGCCGTCGTGCCCTTCGGCAAGGGCTTCGCCGGCGTGTTCCGTGTCGATGACACCACCCGGAACATGCGCATCCACAATGGGCGCAGCCGCGACGGCCTGCATTTCGAGATCGACATCGAGCCGATCCGGTGGCAGTGCGACGACCCGGAGATTGGCCGGTTCGTCGAGGCCTACGACCCGCGGGTCGTCCGGATCGAAGGCCGATACTACGTCACCTGGTGTAACAACTACCACGGCTACACGATCGGCCTGGGGTGGACGGACGATTTCAAGACGTTCCACCAGATGGAGAACTCATTCCTGCCGTTCAACCGCAACGGCGTCCTGTTCCCCAGGAAGATCAACGGCGACTACGTCATGTTGAGCCGGCCGAGCGATACCGGTCACACGCCGTTCGGGGACATTTTTCTGAGCCGGAGTCCTGACTTGGTCCACTGGGGCCGCCACCGGCACGTGATGTCGCCCAAGAAAGACAAGCTGACCTGGCAATGCACGAAGATCGGCGCGGGCCCCGTTCCGATCGAGACGACCGAAGGCTGGCTGCTGATTTATCACGGCGTGCTGACGAGCTGCAACGGCTTCGTCTATAACATGGGCGCCGCGCTCCTCGACCTGGATCAGCCGTGGAAGGTCTTCTACCGCACCCGGCCCTACCTGCTCAACCCGCGGATGATCTACGAGTGTGTCGGCGACGTGCCGAACGTCGTGTTCCCCTGCGCCGCGCTCAGCGATGCCGACACCGGCCGGATCGCGGTCTATTACGGCGCTGCCGACACCGTCACCGGGCTGGCGTTCTGCCAGGTAGACGAGTTGATCGAGTTCATCAAAGAGAACTCGGAGGTGTAGGTCGGGACGAAGGAAAATGGTCCTAGAGTCATGCCGTGAACCAGGGCGACAATCGGACGCAGGGTACCGAGGCCAGAGGCACGTGGTTCGCCACGACCCATTGGAGCGTCGTCCTGGCCGCCGGCCACAGCTCAGCGCCGGGCGCGCAGTCGGCGCTGGAACAGTTGTGCCGTACTTATTGGTATCCGCTGTATGCCTTCCTCCGACGAGAAGGACACAGCGTCGAGGATGCTGAGGATCTTGTTCAGGGCTTCTTCCTTCACCTGCTGCGAAGGGACATACTTCACACCGCGGAGCCGGGCCGAGGCCGGTTCCGCTCGTTCCTGTTGGGTACGCTCAAGCACTTTCTTTCAGACGAGAGGGGGAAAGCCGAAGCCCAAAAGCGCGGCGGCGGTCAGGAGTTCATCTCGTGGGATCTGGCCAGCGCCGAGCATCGATTTCAGCAGGAACCGGCGGATGACTCCTCCCCCGATCGGTTGTTTGAGCGCCGCTGGGCCCTGACCCTTCTCGAACAAGCCTTGGACCACCTCCAGGCCGAATGCGCCTCCGACGCCAAAGGGGTAGTATTCGAGCATCTCCGAGGTTTCGTCACGGGCGAGAAAGGGCCAATGTCCTACGCTGAAGCAGGCGCCAAGCTGGGCCTGACCCTGAGCGGGGTCAAGTCAGCGATCTTCCGGTTGCGCCGGCGCTACCATGAGTTGGTGCGGGAGGAAGTGGGCCGCACGGTGGCCGAGCCGGCCGAAATTGAAGACGAGCTGCGCTACCTGATCGAGGTCTTCAGCCGGCCCGGCAAATCTGCCCAGGACACGCAACTTCCCGCCGCGATTGCCCCAGTAGCGAGTGACAATGCCTAGCGAGACGCCTCAGAAGATCGGCTGCGCGGTTTGCGGAGAACCGCTCCCGGCCGGCACGCGGGGGCTGGTGTGCCCCAGTTGTGCCTTTGGCGGCGCGCTGGAGGAGGAGCGAAAGGCGAGAGGGCGGAAGCCGGAGGACAGTGGTCAGTCACTGGCCACTCTCGGCGCTTTTGGCGACTACGAGTTGGTCGAGGAGATCGCCCGCGGCGGCATGGGAGTGGTGTACAAAGCCCGGCAGGTCAGCCTGGACCGCCTCGTGGCGGTGAAGATGATTCTCGCCGGCGAGTTTGCGACCCCGCAGTTCGTCCAGCGCTTTCGCACCGAGGCCTCCGCCGCCGCGGTGCTGCACCATCCGAACATCGTCGCTATCTATGAAGTGGGCGTCCACGCCGGCCAGCACTACTTCTCAATGGATTTCGTGGATGGCCCCAGTTTGGCCGCCCTGGTGGGGCACCAGCCGCTGCCAGCCCGGCGGGCGGTCCAATACCTCAAAACCATCGCCGAGGCGATTCACTACGCGCATCAGCAAGGCATCCTGCACCGCGACCTCAAACCGTCGAACGTGCTCATCGACGCCAACGACCAGCCGCGCATCACCGATTTCGGCCTGGCCAAGCGCCTCGAGAACGCGGAACCGGGAACGCGGAACGCGGAACTGACCGTGTCCGGCCAGGTGCTGGGATCGCCCAACTTCATGCCGCCGGAGCAGGCGACGGCCAAGCACGGCAAAGTGGGCCGGTACAGCGACGTCTATGCCTTGGGCGGGATTCTCTACCACCTCCTGACGGCCCGCCCGCCGTTCCAGGCGGACTCCTTGGAGGTCATCGTCAGTCAGGTGCTAGCGGCCGAGCCGGTTTCGCCGCGGATGCTCAACCCGACCGTGCCGCGCGACCTGGAAACGATTTGTCTGAAGTGCCTGGAGAAGGAGCCGTCCCGCCGCTACGCCACGGCCCAGGCGCTGGCGGACGAACTGGGCCGGTTCCTCAACGGGCAACCCGTTCAGGCCCGTCCGATTGGCCCGACCGGCAAAGTCTGGCGCTGGTGTCGGCGCAAACCGCTGGTCGCTGGCTTGGTCGCCGGTCTGATGTTCGCATTGGCTCTCGGCCTTGCCGGCGTCCTGTGGCAATGGCGTCGGGCGGAATCGCAGCGAGCGCGTGCCGAAGCCGGAGAACTGCTGGCCCGCCAGAACGCCTACGCCGCCGACATGTTCTCTGCCCAGCATGCGCTGGCGGACAACAACCGGGGGCTCGCTGTGAGCTTGCTGGACAAATACCGCCCCACTGACTCTTCACTCGCCACTCGCCACTCGTCACTTGCCACTGACCTCCGCCATTGGGAATGGCGCTACCTCTGGCAGCTTTGCCAGGGTGACGAGCTGTCCACGCTGCACCGGTTTCCGCGCTCTATCCGCGCAGTCGCGGTCTCGAAAGATGAAAAGCTGCTGGCGCTGGCGTGCGGGGACCAGGTCGCGCTCTGGGATTTGACTACCAAACGACCATTGCCTGGGTTGCCCATCGCCACCACGGAAGCCCTGGCATTCTCCCCCACCGGCAACCTTTTGGCCGTGGGCACCTGGAATGCGACCGGAGAACCAGGGGTTGATTTGTGGGACGTAAGCGCGAGCAAGGTTACCAAGACGCTCACGCACGAAGCTGAAGTCCGATCCGTGGCCTTTTCTCCGGACGGCAAGCTGCTGGCGACGTTCGACAATCGGGGGAACATCAAGGTGGCCGACTGGGCGTCCGGCCAAACCCTCACCAACTTCACGGTGCCACCCCCTCGACGCCGGCCCACAGGCGTCGTGGTTTTTTCACCCGAGGGAAACCGGTTGGGCATCGGAGAAGATTACGGGCATGTCCAGCTCCTCGACTTGCGGACGGGAACCGTGGTGCCTTTCCAGACGCAAAGCGGCGAAGGCGTCACCGCACTCGTCTTTTCGGCCGACGCGCAACTGCTCGCGGCCGGCCTGGGCAGTGCGGTTCGCCTCTGGGATGCCAACTCCGGGGAATCTCGGGGGCAACTGACCAACCACACGGATGAGGTTCGTGCACTCGCTTTCACGCCGGATAGCCGGCAATTGGCCTCGGCAAGTGGTGACGGGACGATCCGGATCTGGAGCGTCGCTGACCGCGCCGAGCTTCGCTGCTTGCGGAGTTCCCGGGACGGAGGGCTGACGGCCTTGGCCATGCTGTCCGATGGCCGCACTCTGGTGACTGGAAGCGATGGGGGTTCGGTTTGCCTTTGGGACACCACCGCCAGCAGCCGAGCCCCCGCCCACACCAATTGGGCCGTAGCCTTTGGGTTTGACTCGTTCGCGGAGCTCGAGGCCCCGCACTTCGCTCCCGAGACGCTCGACCCGAGGGCAGCGCGCCGGCTTGGCTTCGCGTTTACGCCGGACAGCCGCAGCTTCATCACGACCGACCGCTACGGTTCACTCGCGCTCTGGGATGCCCGGTCGGTCCGAGTTACGGAAGACCTGCCCGCGTTGGGCAGCAACCACTGGGGCGTGGCGCTGTCACCGGATGGCCGTTGGCTGGCGGCCGGCAAGACTCCGGGAATACTGACGATCTGGGATTGGACGGCTCGCCGTGTGGCCACCAACTTCACCGTTCCCTGCGAGTTCCTCGGCTGGCTTGGCTTTTCCCACAGTGGCAACTTCCTCTTCGCCGCCGCTATTGACAATGAGTGGGTGACCAACATCCGAACCTGGCAAACCGGCGACTGGGAGGAGGTTGCCTTAACGGGAAACCAATTTGCCGGTCTCGGGTCGGTGGACTTATCGCCGGACGACCGGCTCCTGGCCACCGGATTCGCCAATGGCGCAGTGAGGCTGTTCCGCTTTCCCTCTGGACAGCACGAGACCACGTTTACCAACCACCAAGCCTCGGTGACTGGAGTGCTCTTCTCGCCGGATGGCCGGAGGCTGTTTTCAACAAGCTCGGACCGTTCTGCCAGGCTTTGGGAGGTGTTTGCCCGGCGGGAACTGGCGACTTTGTGGGGCCATTTCGGCTCAGTTCACAGCCCCGCCTTGTCACCGGATGGCGTACGGTTGGCCACGGGCGGCACGAGCCCAAGAGATGCCGTGAAACTGTGGGATCTGGTGGCGCACCGAGAACTGCTGACCTTGCAGGGCGAGGGGCAGTACTTCATGCACCTTGCCTTCTCTCCTGACGGGAACACCTTGGTCGCGGTTTCTCTCGATGGTATGGCCCACCTCTGGCGCGTGCCGTCCTGGGAGGAGATCGCAGCGGCGGAGAAGAACAAAGGCAAAGCGTTTGGTGGCGTGATGCCCGCTTCAGGCAGCCGATAAAGACAACCCTCGGATCACGCCGGCATCACACCCTCACTTGCTCTTCAGGTCGATAATCTCAGGGTAAGCCTGCTGCATCGGCGGCGGTTGGCCGTTGCTGGCTTCGAAATCATGATCGTCCTGGTCTTTCAAATAATGGCTAAAGAAGCTCAGGGTGCAGGCGTCCATGGCCAACGCAGCGCGGCGAGTCGTGGTGGAAGGGCCCGCGATCCACGCCATGTCTGTGAACCACATGTGGAAGGACCCCTTGATTCTCAGGCGGATGGCATGGTTGGTCGCCACGTTGTATAGCGCCTGGTTCTCTGCCCAGAAATTGTAGGCCGGGTCATTGGCATTGTTCATCGCCAGGAAGGGCTTCCCCACACCCACCTCTGGCAATTGCGTGTTCACCTCGAAGTGGAGGGCTCCGTCCAGCAGGGCGATGCATTTGATCCGCGCATCCGTTCGTCCCATCTCCGCCGCAACGGCGCCACCCAGCGACATGCCCAGGAGGCCGACGCGCTCGAAGTCTATTCGACCCTCCAGCGGGGAGTTGCCGGCATTCATCCGGGCCAACTCCTCCAGCACGAACTGGACGTCCTTGATCCGACTCGTGATTGCCGTACCGAAAGAGCTGAAAGAGCCGTACAGATACCGGCCATCGGGGAACTGGGTGGAGTGACAGTCCATGTGGTCGATGCCAACCACGAGGTAACCATGGCTGGCCAACTCCTCAACCGTCCGGGTGTTCATTTTCCGATTGGTAGGATGACCGTGGGAGTAGATGACGAGGGGAAACGGCGCTGGTCCGCCTAGAACCCCGGCTTCAGGCAGGCCATGGGCTAGGAGATGGGGCATGACCCGGGTATCAACGCCAAGGCTAGCCCAATCAGATGACTCCGCCAGCTTCTTATCCAAGTAGGCGCCCGGGAGCAGGTGAGCTTCAGCCACCGCGGGATACCAGAAGGACACCATAAACGAGCTGTTGGTCTTGACCCCGTAGCGATTGGTTCGCGATGGGTCAGTGACCAGCCGCGAGAAAGTGCCCACCGCATACGGCCCGGTCGGTTTCGGGAAGGCTGTGATCAAGTGGTTGGTGAAGGTGCGGTAGAAACGCCGGTCGAGTTGCGCCGCATTGGGGTCGGTGAACACAAGCGTGTTGGTCTTGGCGTTGGTGCGAACCAGGGTGACCAGCGGCATCCAGTCTGCCAAATTCGGTGACGCCTCGATTACGTAGAGGTCGTAAAAACTGGCAAATAGGTTGGAGACGCTGCCCCCCAAGCCAAGAGTGATCGTGTGGTCCGGTAGCGCCGTGATGTCGCGGAAGTGATGCGGCACGGGCTGCGCCCAGAACTTTGGCTGGATCGGGAGCAGAAGTCCCAGCCCGAGCAGGAACAGATTCGTTGGTTTCATGAAGTTTAGCTTGGTTGTTATAGGATTTGGGTTCATCCGTTCAGGGCTGACCTGGGGTCAGGACAGCCCGGAAACCGATGAAGTTGCCCCAGGAGTCCGGGAAGCTGATGAAGCGGTACGCAGACCGGCAGTCCCTGGGAATGCGCCAGCCGAACCCGGAGCACCAGCCGCCGCCGCGAATCACGCGGCTCGAGCCCGTGACAGGCCCCTGCGGGTCAACGGCAATCCCCCCGGGATAGGTGTCGAACCAGTCCTGGCACCATTCCCACACATTCCCATACATGTCATGCAAACCCCATGGGTTCGGCAACTTCTGGCCCACCGGATGCGTCGTTACGCCGCTGTTGTCCAAATACCACGCATAGTTGGTCAGGTTGGTGTAGCCCGAGTCATCCCCATAGCTGAACCGCGTCGAGGTCAACCCCCGACACGCATACTCCCACTCCCCCTCCGTCGGCAGCCGATACACACTGTTGGTCGCAATCCGCCCCGACGCCCGCTCCCGCTCCGTCAGCTTGGCGCAGCAGTAGGTCGCAACAAACCAACTCACCGACTCCACCGGACGGGAGAGGTCCTCCG
>Ga0315288_10010249_pt1 | contig 11808 bp, 11 predicted proteins | sample YL17G11_20_MG_FD_203454 | JGI IMG/M metagenome (GOLD analysis project Ga0315288, IMG submission 203454) | Sediment microbial communities from Yellowstone Lake, YNP, Wyoming, USA - YL17G11_20 | ecosystem: Environmental > Aquatic > Freshwater > Lake > Sediment | place: USA: Wyoming | collected... | reverse complement strand
GCGACCGGGATCGCGACCGGCGGCGGCGACGACGACACGCTGGCGACGATCGAGGACCTGATCGGCTCGGCCTTCGACGACACGCTCACGGGTAGTGCGAGCGCGAACGTCCTGACCGGCGGTGCCGGCGACGACACGCTGACCGGCGGTGCCGGCATCGACACGGCCTCATACGCGGACGCGGCGACCGGTGTGACCGTGAACCTTGCGACCGGGATCGCGACCGGCGACGCCGGCGACGACACGCTGGCCACGATCGAGGACCTGATCGGCTCGGCCTTCGACGACATCCTCACCGGCGACGCGAACGCCAACGCGATCGACGCCGGCGACGGCAACGACACGGTGAACGGCGGCGCCGGCGACGACACGCTGACCGGCGGGTTGGGCACGGACGAGGTGGACTTCTCCGACGCGACCGCCGGGGTGACGGTGGATCTCGGGGCCGGGACCGCGAACGGGGGCGACGGCACCGACACCGCTACCGGGTTCGAGAATGTGATCGGCTCGGCCTTCGTCGACATCCTCACCGGTACCGACACCTCGAACCGGATCCTCGGCCTGGCCGGCGCTGACACCATCTCGGCGCTCGGCGGCGCTGACACCGTGAAGGGCGGCGATGGTGCGGACGACATCACCGGCGGCGCCGGGAACGACGTCTTGCGCGGGCAGGACGGCAGGGACACGATCAGGGGTGACAGCGGCGGCGATGACATCTACGGAGGGATCGGGAACGACTCCCTCTACGGCGGGAAGGGCGACGACCACATCTACGGCGGTCCGGGCAAGGACTTCTGCAGCGGCGGGCCCGGAGCCGACGCCTGGACCGGCTGCGAGAAGCACTGACCCGGGTTGAGCCTCCGCCCGCTGGTCGAGCCCCGGCCGCCGGTCGAGCCTCCGCCCGCTGGTCGAGGCTGGGCTGAGGGCTCCCCAAGCACGTCCTCAGGTCCGCGGGCGCTGCGGCCGATGACTGTGGTGACATGCCGCCTCCCATCCGCGTGCTCGTGGTCGACGACCACGAGATGTTCTCTGCGGCGCTCGCGCTCCTGCTCGAGCGTCAGCCCGGGCTCGACCTGCTCGGGTCGGCGTCCGACGCGGAGGAGGCGCTCCGGCGCTGCCGAGCGGAGTCGCCCGACGTCGTGCTGATGGACCTCGAGCTGCCCGGGATGGACGGCATCGAGGCCACCCGGCGGATCCGGCAGGCGTGCCCCGCCACGAAGGTGGTCGTGCTCTCGGCGGAGTCGAGCGCCGACCTCGTCGCGAACGCGCTCGCCGCCGGCGCGTGCGGTTACGTGCCGAAGGCCGAGCCGGTCGAGGATCTCCTCGCCGCGATCCGGCGTGCCGCCTCCGGTGAGATCGTGGTAAGGGCGAAGGATCTCCCGCAGGTGCTCGAGGTCCTCCGCAGCCGCCCCGCTCCGGCGCCCGCCGGCGCGCGTGCCCTCCGACACCTCACGGCGCGCGAGACCGAGGTCCTGCGAGCGCTCGCGGTGGGTGATTCGACCGCCGGGATCGCCGAGCGGCTCGGCATCAGCCCGATGACCGTGCAGAGCCACGTGAAGAACATCCTCGCCAAGCTCCGCGTGCACTCGAAGATCGAGGCCGTCACGCTCGCTTGGCGGCACGGCCTGGCCGCCGCCCGCAGCGCCTGAGGCGAGACCTCGGGAGTAGCCTTGCGATGACCATGGCGCCCTCGACCGAGAACGGACGTGCCCGTCCCATCCGTGTCCTGATCGTCGAGGATCACCCCGTCCTGCGGGGCGTGGTGCGCCTCGCCTGCGAGGCGTCGCCCTCGCTCGAGGTGGTCGGCGAGGAGGAGGACGGTGTGGCCGCCGTCGAGGCGTGCCTCTCGCTCGAACCCGACGTCATCGTGCTGGATCTCAGTCTCCCCGGTATCGACGGCCTCGAGGTGGTGCGCCGCCTCCGCGCCGCCGGGAGCGATGTGAAGGTCCTCGTGCTCACGGGCCGGACCGACGAGCAGACGGTGTTCGAGAGCATCCGCGCCGGCGTCGACGGCTACCTGGAGAAGACCACCGGGGTTCGGCTCATCGCCGACGCGCTGGTGCGGGTCGGCGCCGGAGAGCGCGTGTTCACGCGGGAGCAGGAGCGTGTGGCCCTCGAGGGGCTCGGCCGTCTGGCGCGGCAGGCACGGGAGGCCTCCGGCCTGCGCCTGTCGATCACCCCGCGCGAGCTCGAGATCCTCGAGTACGCGAGCTACGGCCTCACGGTGAAACAGATCGGGAGCCGGCTCGGGCTCTCGCCTCGGACGGTGGAGACCCACCTCGCGAAGCTCTACAGGAAGCTCGGGGTGAGGAACCGCGTCCAGGCGGTGTCCCGGGCGAGCACGCTCGGCCTGATCGACCTGACCTGAGCACGGCTCTGAGCCCGGCCACAGGGGGTTTCAGCCTGCCCACGCACCGGCCGATAGGATTCATAGGGACCGCAGGCCCCAGGCACAACTGCGGGCCAGTCCCGTAGGCTATGAGGTGCGTATGGCCAACAGACCGGGAGCCGGGCGAACGGCGGTGAACCGGGCGCCGAAACAGCGGCGTCTGGGCGTGGTCGTGGTCGACCCCCTCCCGGTCGTCCGGGCCGGGCTCTCGCTCCTGATCGAGGACCGGCCCGACATGGAGGTGCTGGCCGAGGCCGGTACCGTCGAGGAGGGCCTCGAGGCGATCCAGCGGGTCCGTCGCAGCCGGGTCGTGGCCCTGATCGGGCTCGGTCTCGAGGGGGAACAGGACGCGTTCTGGCTGATCCGCACGATCCGTGAGCGCTTCCCGGCCCTCGCGATCCTCGGCTGTGGGGCCAAGGCCGACTCCGCTGTCATCTCCCGGGCCCTGTTCATGGGCGCGGACGGCTACGTCGACAAGAACGTCGAGCCGATCGAGTTCCTCCAGGCCCTGCACCGGGCCGCCGACGGCGAGATGGTGCTCTCAGGACCCCCGACCGAGTGGGTCGGGGACATCGCAGACGGCCTCGAGCGCCGGCGCGACTTCGAGACCGTCCTGACCGCGCGAGAGCGTGAGGTCCTAGTGGTCGCGGCTCAGGGCCTGACGGCTCGCGAGATCGCAGGGCAGCTGGGCGTCCGCGAACGGACCGTCACCACGCACCTCGGGAGCATCTACAGCAAGCTGGGCGTGGGCGGTCGGGTCGCAGCGATTAGGGCCGCGGCGAACGCGGGTCTCGTGTCGGTCGGTCTCCCTCGGTAGGGAGATGAGCGCTCCCCAGCGCGCGGGGCGCGTCGGGCTGAGCGTCGTTCTCGTGGCCACCCTCTGCATGCTGTTCTTCGGGTTCGCCCACAAGTCCCTTTGCCTGCTCGGCGATTTCAACGAACGCAGGTACACCGCCTTCTGCTACTCGGACATCGTGCCGCTCTACCGGAGCGAGGGGCTCTCGGAGCGGAGGTTCCCCTACCTCGACGCTCCGAACGAGTATCCGCCGGGGACCGCGCTGGTCATGTGGAGTGCCGCGCTCGTGAGCCGTGGAGAGGGCCAGTTCTTCCTCGCGAACGCGGCTCTCCTCGCCGCCCTGGCGCTCCTCACATCGTGGCTCCTGTACCGGGCGGTGGGTTCCCGGGCCCTGTACTTCGCGCTGGCGCCCACCCTTGCGCTGTACGCGTTCCTGAACTGGGACCTCCTCGCCGTGGCACTCGCCACGGCGGGGACCGTCGCGTTCCTCCGTCGCCGGGACGTCGGAGCCGGCATCCTCCTCGGGCTCGGCGCCGCCGCCAAGGTCTTCCCCGCCCTCCTGCTCGTCCCCTTCGCGCTCCAACGGGTCCGCGAGGGGGATCGGCGCTCGGCGATCCGGATGGCCGCCGCCGCGGCCGGCGCCTGGGCCCTCCTGAACCTTCCGTTCGTCACCCTGGCGTTCCAGCGTTGGTCATACTTCCTGCGGTTCAACTCCGAACGCGCGCCCTCCCCAGGAACGCTGTGGTACGCGGGATGTCAGGCGGCTGCGGGTGCTCCTGGCTGCGGGCACGTCCGCTTCCTCGACGTGCTCTCGCTGCTCGCGTTCGTCGCGATCGCCGTACTCGTGTGGAGGCGGAAGCGTGCGCGGTGGCCGGGGTTCCCTGCGTGGACCTTCGGCCTCCCGCTCCTGGCCGCGCTGCTCCTGACCACGAAGGTCTACTCGCCCCAGTACTCGCTCTGGCTGCTACCGTGGTTCGCTCTGGTGCTCCCCGATCTCCGGCTGTTCCTGCTGTTCGAGGCGGCGGACGCAGCCGTGTTCGTGACCGAGTTCTCGAACCTCGCCAGGTTGTCGGGGCAGGGAGGCGCCGCGCCGTGGCTACTGACGGCGGCCGTTCTAGCGAGAGCAACCGTGCTGGTCGGTCTTCTCGCGGCCTACGTTCAGACCCCGGAACCCGCGGTCGAGTCGACCCCCTCGGACCGTGTGAAGATGAACCCGTCCCCATCCTGGTAGAAGAGCTGCCACCCGGGGTCGTCCCGGATGATCGGGATCAGGTCGCGCTGCTGGTCACGGGCGAGAGCGACGACCGATACGTGCCAGCGGGCGAGGATCTCCTGCCATCCCTCGCGTCCCTCGGAGACCGCGACGTACTCGTTCCACACGTCCCGCGGGATTAGCTCGAACCGGGAGTCGGCCAGCACGGGGTTCTGCGGCAGCACGAGCTCGAACCACGATCCCCACTCCTGTGCGTTGAAGAATCGCTCGCCCGGGGAGAGGAGCTGCCGCAGCTCGCCTGTGATGCCAGCCGGCGCGTAGGCGACGAGGTTCGCGGGTGGCTCGGTCCCCGTGTACGGAGCCCAACGCACCATCGGCACGAGGGAGGTCACCGCGAGCAGCCCTGCGATGACCACGTTGAGGGGCCCGGCAGGGTCGCGCGCCGGCTCCTTCGGAGGTTGCTTCGGCGACGCGAGCAGCCCTGCGACGACGACCGGAGCCGCCAGTGCCCACCAGAGCATGTGTCGCATCGCCGTGAGGGTCATCGCGAAGAACAGGGCGAGTGCGAGCAGCCCGACCCACGCCACCGGTTTCCTTCGCCTCGCGAAGAGCGCAGCCACGAGCGCGACGGATGCGAAGAAGGCGATCCCAACCCAGTTGCGGACCGTCGGCGGCTGCCACTCGCGCACGGTCTCTCGGATCAGCGGGTTCGTGCCGACCGTGAACACGTAGGGCCAGACACGCCAACCGAACGGGTTCATGAGCGTGGCGAGCAGGGCGACGGCGCCGACGCCGAATACCCGTCGCGCAGCGCCGGTATGCCGGACCAGGTCATCCAGGCCCCCCAGTGCCAGCAGGGCGGGACCGAGGAAGAAGCTGCCGTGAACGTTCGCCCAGACGATTTGGATGGGGATCGCCCACCACAGGCGGGCAGGGTGCTCGCTCCGCCCGGCGACCAGCCACGCGATGGCCGCGAAGCACGGGAGGGCGAACGACTCGGGCCGAAGGCTCTCCGCGGCCAGGAACACGGCTGAGCCGAGGGTCAGGAACGCCGCCGCCCGCCGCCCGGCCCCAGCCGCCCGGCACGCGAGGAAGATCAGGATCAGGGAGAGGGCGTCCGAGAGAGCGCGCAGGGTCGCCAGCCCGAACCAGCCGGCCGACCGGTAGGCGAGGTCCAGCAGCAGCTGCGCGCCCCACTGCTGGTCGAGCCATGGCTGCCCCAGGGTCCAGGAGAGGAAGGGGTCGGTCCGAAGGATCCGGTGCGAGTCCAGCATCATCTCGCCGGCCCTGATGTGGTAGGCGAGATCGACGGCGACGATGGGAGCGGCCGATAGGACCGCTAAGGGGACGGCCACCGCGGCGATCGCCCACAGCTGCGATAGGCGTGGGCCGCGGGCCTCACCGGCCGCCCGGGCAGACGTGCCCGCCGGAGCTTGATTTTCGCCACGCACTAGGCAATCCTAGTCCGGCACGGCGCTGGGAAGGCTTTCGACTGTGGCCCGTACGTAGAACCACGTACTCAGGCTCAGTGGAAATCGGAATACCAGGGGGGGCATGCGTTTCGTACAGTAGAAGTGCTTGCGATGTCAGACAACCTTCGGAGCGTGACCGACGTTCGGCGAAGGGAGGTGAATGAATGCTTCTCGACTTCTATGTGAAGGCGAAGACCTTCCTCTGGGGTGTCCGTGATGGTTTCACCCGGGAGGACGGAGCCGTTGCCACCGAGTACGGCCTTCTGCTCTTCCTGGTCGCCGTTGCGATCGTGATAGCCGTGGGTGCTCTCGGGATAGCGCTCAAGGCGGTGTTCGAGTCTGCCAAGGACTCGCTGCCCTAGGAGCCTCGGTTCCTGAGCGGCCACCGTCGGCCGCTCGCTCCTCCCAGTACGCTGGGGGGAGCGAGGGGCCGACGGCGCGTGTCGGTTCGCGGGGCGATCTGGAGGCTTGTATGAGGAGGCATATGTCACGCGACGGGGTACGGGGCTCCGGCGAGGCGGGAGCTGTGGCGGTCGAGTTCGCCCTGGTCTTGCCGCTGCTCGTCCTCATCCTGTTCGGGGTGTTCGAGTTCGGCCTGGCGTGGAGCAAGGTGCAGGTGTTCGAGGGTGCAGCTCGTGAGGGGGCCCGGTGTGCGGCCGTGCGGGCAGCCGAAGCGAGCGTGGGCCTGCCCGTCTGCGATGTGGAAATTGCCGTGAAGAACGCGTCGGGAGGCTACACGCCGAGCTTGACGAACTTCTCCATCTCCGTATCGCCGAGCGGTGGCGGAGAGTGCACCGCGGACACGATCGGAGAGGAAGTCACGGTGGGTTGGGACGAGGACTTGAAGATCAACATCCCCTTCTGGAAGGACGTCACCGTTACCCGCACGGTGGAGGGGACGTTCCGATGCGAGTGACGAAGCGGTTCAGGAGCGAGGAGAGCGGCGCGGTCATGATGATTGTTGCGCTTTCGCTCGTCTTCCTGATTGGGATGCTGGCCCTGACCGTAGACCTCGGCCGCATGATTGCGGTCAAGCGTGAGATGGTCCGCGCGGCGGATGCCGCCGCGCTCGCGGCCGCGCAGGAGTGCGCGTTGCGACACGGTAGCGTAGAGGCGAAGAAGGCGGCGGAGACGATCGCGACCGAGAATCACGCCGGTAGCAACCTGGTGAGCTTCACTATCGATCCGCAGTGCGATAATCCGACGACGACGGACGCGAAGTTGGTCACGGTCAAGTTCCAAACCACTCTCAACATGTTCTTCGCTGGGATCTTCGGGATCAACTCGGGCACGGTGGGTGCGGAGGCTACGGCGTCGTGGAAGGCGGCCGGGCCGATCCCCATCACCGTCAACGTGGCCCCGCTCGAGAACTGCAAGCTACGCCCTGAGGAGAACTGCGTCATCGAGTACCCGAAGGAAACGCTGCTGGAGCCCCGCTGGGGGATCCTCGATCTCGAGCACTGGAACCAGACGCTCGACAGCTGCCCGCTTTCGGCGTCGTACGTGACCGGCATCATCACCGGTGGCGGTTGGCCGGAGCCGTTGCCGCTCAACGGTAAGTCGGGGGAAACCAGCCCGCCGACATATGACTGCCTCGACAACGGGCTGCAGTTCTCGTCGTGGGATGCGCTGGAGGGCAGGACATTTTGGTTCCCAGTCATCGACGTCCCGACCTCTCTCACGGAGAACGGTTTGAAGGAGGGTCTGGACCCGGCGTGTCCCAAATGCCGCGTCGTCAACGCGAACGTGATCGAATTCGTGCAGATGGAGGTCTTGACTGTGGTCAACGAGGGTTCCACCGTGGTCCTTACGACGAAGCTCATCCGTTCGGATCCAAGCAGCGTCCCGGGTATCGCGATCAGGTTGGTGGATTGACAGACAAGCAGCACAGATCGTCGTCGGTATCGGTTGGGGTCCGTTCTACAGGGGGGTAGCAGATGAGGGCTCGAGGGCTCGTGGTGGTGTTGGCGCTGATCCTGGCCGTCGCGGCCACCGTCGGTGTGTTCCTGTACGCCAGAGGCGTGAAGGAGGATGCGAGGACCGGCGGTGCGCTGACCTCGGTCATCGTGTCGAAGGTCAACATCCCGGCGAACAGTGATCTGAACACCTTCATCAGTGACCAGCAGTTCGTGACGGTGGAGATCCCGACGGATGCGGTGGTCCTGAACGTGGTCAAGAGCATCGGCCAGCTCCAGGACAAGCGGAACAGCGTTCCGATCTTCGCCAACGAGCAGATCCCGCTCTCGCGCATCCAGGGCGAGGGGCAGGTCCCCGGGGGTTACCTCGGTGTCCCGGATGGCTACCAGGCGATGACGGTTGCTCTCGACGCGCCGCGCGCGGTCGGCGGCGCGTTGTTCTCGGGCGACAACGTCACGATCCTGGCGACGTTCAACGGCATCGAGCTGACCAAGGTCGACAAGCAGGGCCTGCCGGTGGCGAAGGGCGGGGGCGGTGCTGCCGGTACCACCACGACGACCGGGCGCAAGGAGATCCCGCAGTTCAACGCGACCATCGTGCTCGTTCCCCAGGTCGAGGTGCTGCGCGTGCTCCGCCCGCAGTCAACCTCAGGCGGCTCCGCCGGGCAGACCCAGCAGGTCACCGGCAACGTATCGGTCACGCTCTCCCTCACGCCCGAGGACGCGCAGAAGTTCGTGTTTGCCATGGAGGAGGGCACGGTCTGGCTGTCGCTGCAGCCTCCGGGCGCCAAGGGCGTCGAGCTGAACCCGCTCACGATCGCCCAGGTCGTGGCGCCGTCGATGAAGCCCGGGAAGTGACGCAGCAGGTCATCGCCGTCGGGACGCCTCAGGCGTTCCGGGCCACGCTGGCCCGGGCGCTCGAGGTGGACCCGGAGGACGTCGGCTGGGTCCAGAGTGTGACCGCGGCCGAGGAGGCCCTCGTCGAGGCCAACGACCCCATAGACGTGCTCGTCCTGTCGCCCGAGGTCAAGGAGCCCGACGCGCTCGGCCTCGCCGAGTTCGTCGGGCGGGCGGCGCCGATGACGGCCATCGTGATGGTTCGGGACAAGTCGTGGAACGGCCTGTTGCCCGCGGCGATGCGGGCGGGCATCCGCGACGTCGTCGACCTCACGCAGGGCAGCGAGGAGATGCGGGACGCGGTCGAGCGGGCCATCGTCTGGGCGGAGAACCTGCGGTCGCTCCGCGGGCAGATGGCAGCGAAACCTGCCCTCCGCGGGATGGTCATCTCGATCTTCTCGTCCAAGGGGGGCACCGGGAAGACGTTCCTGGCGACGAACCTCGGGGTGGCTATCGCCGACCTCTCGCAGCAGGAGACGGCCATCGTAGACCTGGACGTCGACATGGGGGACTGTTTCTCGTACTTCGGCCTGGAGCCCAACAGGCAAATCATGGACCTCATCGGGCTCGGCGAGGGTGCCGACCGCGAGGAGGTCTTCGCGAACGGGACGAAGCTCGGCGATCACCTGTGGGGGTTCGGCGCCATCCCGGATCCCGCGATGCAGCCGCCGGGCGGTGAGGCGGTCGGGAAGTACCTGCGAACGATCCGCAGCAACTTCTCCTACGTGATCGTCGACGCGTCGGCCGACTACACGGACCTCGCGCTCGCGTGCTTCGATCTGTCCGACGCGATCTGCCTGGTCACCGGCCTCGATGTCGTCGGTGTGAAGCACCTATCGAAGGCGCTCGAGACGCTTCTCACGATCGGGCTGCCGCGGGACCGGTTCCGGATCGTGTTGAACCGCGCGGACAGCAAGGTCGGCCTCGACGCCGGGGACGTCGAGCGCGTCATGAAGATCCAGGTAGACACGATGATCCCGTCGAGCCGCCTGGTGCCCACGTCCCTCAACATGGGGCGCCCCGTCGTCCTAGAGGAGCCCGGCTCCGAGGTGGCGAGTAGCATCAGGAGGCTCGCCATGCGGTTCACGGGGGTCACCGGAGAGACTCAGGGCGAGGCGGAGTCCGCCCAGCCGCAGCAGCGCAAGCGCCGGTTCTTCCGGCGCAAGGGTTAGGAGGGAACATGTCGCTCGCAGACCGACTCGCCAAGGCTTCTCAGAAGGACCGGATCGGTGAGATTCGGACGCGCGTGCAGGAGCGGCTCGTCGAGGTCCTGGGCCCACGCCTGTACGACGCCACGCTCTCCGACACCGAGCTCGAGGGGCTGGTGCATCAGCGCCTCCGCGAGCTCCTCGACGAGGAGGAGCCGTCGCTCTCCGCGCAGGAGAAGCTCCTGATCGTCAGGCAGATCGGCGACAGCGTGCTCGGGCTCGGGCCGCTGGAGCCGTTCGTGCGCGATCCGGACGTCACCGAGATCATGGTGAACGGCTGGGACTCGGTCTACGTGGAGCGGGCCGGCAAGCTCTACTGGACGGGGTCGAAGTTCCACGACGACGCGCAGCTGCGCCGCACGATCGACAAGATCGTCTCGAAGGTCGGCCGGCGCGTCGACGAGTCGTCGCCCTACGTCGATGCCCGCCTGCCCGACGGCTCGCGCGTGAACGCGATCGTCCCACCGCTCGCGATCGACGGGGCGGCGCTCACGATCCGGAAGTTCTCGGCGGACCCGTACCAGGCCGAGGACCTGATCTCGTTCGGCACGCTGACCTCGCAGGTGGTCGAGATGCTCGAGGCGTGCGTGCGCGGGCGCCTCAACATGCTCGTGTCCGGTGGCACCGGCGCAGGCAAGACGACCACGCTGAACGTGCTGTCGTCGTTCCTGCCCGACGACGAGCGCATCATCACGATCGAGGACGCGGCGGAGCTGCGGCTCCAGCAGCCGCACGTGGTGCGCTTGGAGTACCGCCCGCCGAACATCGAGGGCAAGGGCGAGGTCACGATCCGCGACCTCGTGCGCAACGCACTGCGCATGCGGCCCGACCGCATCGTCGTCGGCGAGGTCCGAGGCGGCGAGGCCCTCGACATGCTTCAGGCCATGAACACCGGCCACGACGGCTCGATCTCCACGATCCACGCGAACTCGCCGCGCGACGCCCTATCGCGCCTGGAGACGATGTCGCTCATGTCCGGCATGGACTTCAACGTGCGGACGATCCGCGAGCAGGCGACGTCGGCGCTCAACCTGATCGTCCACCAGGCCCGCATGAAGGACGGCGTGCGCCGCATCACCCACATCACGGAGATCGTCGGCATGGAGGGCGACGTGGTCACCCTCCAGGACCTGTTCCTGTTCGACTACAGCGCCGGTGTAGACGAGGAGGGCCGTTTCCGCGGCAACCTGAGGGCCACCGGCCTTCGCCCGCGCTTCCTCGACAAGCTGGCGGACAAGGGGATCTCGATCGCCACCGAGGTCTTCGCGCCGCAGACGGGGGGGCGAGCCGCGTGAGCGCGATCGCGGGTTCGTTCTGGGGATCCAGCGTCGGCCTGTTCCTCGTCCTCGCGCTCGCCTTCTGCGCCATGTTCCTCGTGGCCTGGATGTTGCTCGGCACCCGCGCCAGGACCCGGCGGCAGAGGAAGCTCGCGAAGCGCTTCGGCCGGACGCCCGGCCCCGTGCCGGGCGGGGAGACCGCGGGGACGGCGCAGGCCCAGTGGGTGCCGGCCGGCCTCGCGGAGGCCGGCACCCGGATCGGAGAGGCGATCGGTTTCTCGGCCGGGCTCGACGACAGGCTCGAGCAGGCGGGACTTCCGATCCACGCCGGCGAGTTCGTGGCGCTGACGGCGATCGCCGGCATTGTCGGTGCGGTCTTCGCCGGCATCCTGTTGCAGAACGTCATGTTCGTGCTGCTGATCGCGGCGGGCGCCGCCCTGATCCCCTGGGTGTGGATGGCCCGCTCGCACTCGAAGCGGCAGCAGCAGATGATCGACCAGCTGGCGGACACGTTGTCGATCCTGGCGAGCTCGCTGCGCGCCGGGTACAGCTTCCTGCAGGCCCTCGACACCGTGTCGAAGGAGATCGGCGAGCCCTCCGCGAGCGAGTTCTCGAGGGTGGTCGCCGAGATCCGCCTGGG
>Ga0315288_10010247_pt1 | contig 11810 bp, 9 predicted proteins | sample YL17G11_20_MG_FD_203454 | JGI IMG/M metagenome (GOLD analysis project Ga0315288, IMG submission 203454) | Sediment microbial communities from Yellowstone Lake, YNP, Wyoming, USA - YL17G11_20 | ecosystem: Environmental > Aquatic > Freshwater > Lake > Sediment | place: USA: Wyoming | collected... | reverse complement strand
TACACCTTTGGACATTTAAAACGCCGACTTTTGCGTTAAAAAAATACAAAAATGTAAAATCAATATTGATGGTCTTACTTTTTCTTCTTCTCTTTGGTTGGTGAAGAAGTGAAAGACGAAATTTTATTTTGAAATTCTGTTGGTCTTGTTTGTTTGTCTATCCAACATTTCGTTAATTTCAAAATATTTATTGAGGAATTTGCATCCCTTGTTCTAAATACGATTTTTTTGTTTTCGCAACTCACGCAATTAGAACAAACCAATAGACGAAATACCTTTTTGTTTTCTTTATCTTTGTAATAGTCTAAATCTTTATGACAATCACAACATTTTTTACTTGTATTACATTCATTTATGGTTATTGTATCATATTTTTTATGTATTAGTTTCCTTAATCCTTTATTCATTGTAGGCATAAAAAATTTCATTTGAGTATCTCTACTCCAATTTCCATAACCGATTAATAGATTATCTCCAAATGTTTCTTTTATTTTATTTAAGAATGTATCAATACTTTTCTTACCATAACTATATTGTCTAAATTTCATTTTTCTCCAAGTATCTCTTTTGTAAAATTCTATTGTTTCTTTGTTTAATTTATTCTTTTCAACAAGATACATTTTGAATTTTTCATAATTAACTGATTTACTATTTTGAAATGATAATTGTGTTTCTTTTTCAATAATTCCATTTTTCTTTCTTTCATATAACAAAATTCGTTGATTACATTTTACTTTACTTTCCCTTTTTCTCTGTGGTGCGGTGTATTGTAGTTTATTTCCTTTATTATCCATCATATAAACTAAACTTCTTTTTCCAGGGTCGCAACCAATAATGGTTCTATCTTTTAGTCTATCTAATTGTTCTTTGGATAAATCTTCTATATTGTAAAAATCTTGTTTTTCCAATACAGGAACTTTTGCACCCCATTTTTTATCTTTCAAATCTTTTCTAATAAATAATAAACAACAACTAATTCCGTCAGTTTGAATTTGGTTATGAAACTGATAATATTTATTTTTGAATATTCTGTGATTTAAATTTAACAAATTACTCCATACTTCATTTTGATTATCTTTTACGTTACTTAATAATTCGCCCTTCTTAATTTTATTACCATTTTTATCCTTATCAGGACAAAATAAATTAATGATGCAAGCAGTATCTAAAATTATGTGTTTTGGTATAATATTATTTCTTAATGGTAAGGGTTGAAATAATTTACTTTCTTGTTTTTCCAATACACTATTCATATAGAGCATTCCTTTCAAATATTCAAATGGTCTAACCTTAACATCATAATAAACAGATTTTTTCACATTTTCAGGAATAATATTTTGAATATGTGTTTCTTTCCAGTTATTAAATAATTCATTTGTATCTGTTAATTCCATAAGGTTTTTTTTGAATTGAAATGATAATTGTTTATCTTCAGTAATATCAGTTGTAGTTTTATTAATAAATCGTAAGAAATGTTGAATAAAATGCTCTTGAATATTATTAGATAAAGAGGTATGAATTTGTGTTGCTAAATAAGGTAATAAAAATGTAGTATTCTTCAAATTAGTTTTTTCGTGATTGAGTAAGGGTTGATATTCAGTTTTGTAAAATTCTTCTAATGTTTCTAAAAGTTCTGTATCTTTACATTTTTTACCTCTATTATCACGAGTTCCTAATGTCTTGATACAATAAGAAATAAATGTATCGTTTAATTCAGGCAAGGGTTTATTATTTGAATAACAATACAGAACATATAACCGAATAAATTGATAAGTATGTATCACTAAATCATTCATTTCAAAAACCAAGTTATTTATAACAGGTTGCATTGTATAACGATTAAGTAAAATCGTTTTCAAAGGAATTTTTAGGGTTTTATAAGCAGTTTTTTCAGTATTCCTAAAATCTTGGAAAACTTCCTTTTTCTTTTTTCCCATTTATATATTTACTAAATATTTTATTTTTAAATATTTTAACGAAAATAATATTTAATTAAAAAATTTAATAATTTTGATTTTACTAAATATATTTAAATATTAATTATATATAAAATAATATGGAAAGCAAATTTTATTGTGAAAAGTGTAATTATAGAACTGATATTGCTTCTTGTTATAAACAACATTTAGAAACTACATTACATAAAACAGGCAAAAGAAAAGAAAGATGTGATAAAACACTTTATAAATGTAATAAGTGCAGTTTTGAGAATTATAATAAGAACAATTATTTAAACCATATTCTTAACAATCATTCAACAAAAGAAGAACGAAAAGATAAGTTTAAGTATTATTGTGAATGCTGTGATTTTGGTGTATTTGTAAAGTCTATGATGGATACACATTTGAATACAAACAAACATCAATTAAAATTTAATGATAGTCAAAATATAAATATTTAATTTGTTAATTAATTTAAAAATAAAATATTTAGTAAATATATAAATGAGTTTTTTATTGAATAATAAAAAAATTGAATTAAATAATATGACTGATATTAGTAGTAATATAACTTGTATTATTGAAGAAATGGATTTAACCAAATTGTCAAAAACAGAACTTTTAGAGAAGTGTGAAGAACTTGGAATTAAAAAGTGTAAGTCAAAAAATAAAGGCGAATTAATTGAACTTATTGATAACCATAAACATGATGTATTACAAATTGCTGATACAAAGATTAATTATAACATTAAAACAATGAGATATTTAGGTAATAAAAGTAAACATTTAGAATTTATATATAACACATTTTTAGAATGTGTAAATAAAATAGGATTAGATAATCCTACGATATTTGATGCGTTTGGTGGAACTGGTTCGGTTACTAGTTTCTTTAATATTAATAACTACAATGTAATATCAAATGATTTAAATAACTATAGTTATAAATTATGTTATTCTAGAAATTCTATTACAATTGATAATTTATTATTTAATGGATTAAAAATGGATTTGTCTAGTGTATTAGATTTATTAAATACAAAAAAACATAAGGGGTTCATATATTACAATTACTCGCCAAATAAAGAACTTAAATATGAAAGAAAATATTTTACAAATGAAAATGCTGAAATAATTGATGGAATTAGACAACAAATAGAACTTTGGAATCATAACAAAGAAATAACAGACGATGAATACATATTTCTTGTTGCATTGTTAATTGAAAATGTATCATTATATTCAAATATACCTGGAACTTATGGAGCATTTAATACTCAATGGGATAGTCGTTCTACACGCAAGTTTGAATTAGATAAGAATATTGTTATTTATTTGTTAGCAAAACATAAATATAAAACATACAATGAAGATATAAAAACGATTATTGATAAAGTAGAATGCGATATATTATACATTGACCCACCTTATAATGAACGAGATTATTCTGCTTATTACCATGTTTTAGAAACTATATCAATGTATGACAATCCTGAAATTAATGAAAATAAGACAGGAACAAAAAAAAAATGTAAAAAATCTAAATGGTGTAATAAATCTTCTTGTAAAGAAGAACTTGAATATATTATTAAAAATACAAATGCTAAATGTATAATTATGAGTTATAATAATGAAGGAATTATGACAACTGATGAGATAAAAGAAATATACAATAAATATGGTGACTATTTATGTAAAACTAAACTTGTAAAACGATTTAAATGTAATAATAATGAAAATGAAATTGAAGTATATGAATATTTACATATCTTATTTAAGAAATCTTTTCATACAGAAGAAAAAAAAATAAAATTAATTATTGAAGAAGATGAAAATGAAATAGTTGGAAAAACTGAAATGTTTGTTGATTTGGCAATTGTTAATCACACGATTAATGAAATTAAATATAATAATATTTACAATTGTTGTTGTCTATCTGGAATGTTAGAATTATCTGATAATGTTGTAGATTTAATATGTACTGATTTACCATATGGATTAACCGAATGTAAATGGGACACACCAATAAATTTAGATAAATTATGGCAAGAATATAAAAGAGTATTAAAACCTTATGGAACGATAATATTGTTTGGGCAGCAACCTTTCACAAGTAGATTGGTTTCAAGTAATTATGAAATGTTTAAATATTCTTTAGTATGGCATAAGTCTAAACCTGGCGGATTTGCACAAGCCCCATATAAAGTATTATGTGAACACGAAGATATATTAATATTTAGTTATGGAAAAACAAGTGAAAATGCTAAAAATAAAATGGTATATAATCCTCAAGGAACTTTACCATGTAATAAAGTAATGAAAGGAAAAACTGGAACTACAGAACACAGAAACAATAGAAAAACACAAGACGATTATATACAAACAACAACAAATTATCCAAGAAGTATATTAAATTTTAATAATGAAGGTAAATCACAACACCCTACACAAAAACCAATTGAATTAATTAAATATTTAATAAAAACATTTTCAAATGAAAATGATTTAGTTTTAGATAGTTGTATGGGTTCTGGAACTACTGCTTTGGCGTGTATTGAAACAAATAGAATGTATATCGGTTATGAACTTGATGCAAAATATTATAATATTTGTAAAGAACGCATACAAAATCATACGTTATAATAATATAACCCATTTAGGTCTATAGCAAATAAAATTGGAAACTGAATACTGCTATATTTATTAATATTTGAAATATCATCAATAGTTATACATAGTCCTTTTTTTATAATTGAGTCAGGATAAGATAATTTAATTAATTGTATAAATCTGTCTAAATTACTATCTTGTAGTTGATTTATTCCTAGGTGTATGTCTTTTTCTATTTTCCCTTCAACAATTAGCAATGTATTTTCAGTTTTGTCGTAAAACAATATATCTGGTCTTGGCATTGTCCTTTCAACAATTATATCATTGTCGTGCGTTTTAATGTTTGTCAAAGCACAACCAGAATGGTTTGAGAATATACAGGAATATTTTTTATCTATTATTTGTGATAATAATATAGTTGATATTTTTTCACTGCAACTATTTTCAATTGTAAAATATTTATTAGGCAAATCTGGTCTTTTAATTATTGTAATATCGCTAAATTCTACATCTATTTCATTAATAGCATACCAAAATTTACTTTTAGGTAGTTTATTAAAATAATCTTGTGTAATGTTATGTTTTTCAATTACTATTTTACACAAATTATTATTATTGTGTATAAAGTTAATTAATCCACTTAATAATCCTACATTTGGGTCGTGAGAAATTTTACCACTGCTATTTGAAATACCCTTATCTAATTTAGATGATATGTAATAGGTGTCATCTAAAGTAGTTATTTTAACAGATACATTTCCTTTTTTTTCCTTAATTTTATTTTTTTCACTTATCATTTCTTCAATTGATATAAATTTGTTTATTAAATATAAATCATAGAGATTTTCATATATGTAATTTTCACCATGATACGCTTCTATCTCTAATGATTTCATTAATTTCAAACCAAACTTTCCAGTATCAGTCAATTTTTTATTCTCCCATTTATTATTATAAAACATAACCATTTTTGCTTTACTATTTGGGTAAAGTTTTTTATATACCATAAATTTTGTTATTCTTTGATTTACAGATGTATTTCTGCTATTAGTATCATTTGTTTTTGTGCTTTCTAAAATACAAATAGCATTTTCTGCTGATGTATCATTATTTACATTTCCATTAAATAATAAATAATCAGGACAACTACTTTCTCCCTTGAATAATTTTATAATAATTTTGTAATTGTCAAATTGCATTTCCCATTCACCTTTAAATTTACCATTAATATAATTAGGCATTATTGTTGCTTTTTCAAATAAGGATTTCTCAATTTTTAATACATTACCAAGCATAAACGTTATTTCATCATAAGAGGGTACTTCTTCAGTTAAAATAGTAAATGTAATATTTGTGTTTTCATCATCTTCAATTATTAATTTTACTTTTTTTTTGGGTTGATTCTTACTTTTTTTTACCTTTGGGACAGAAGAAACATTATCATTACTCATTTCAGGTTTAGTTTCCATTTCTCTATATTGTATTATGATAAGTATTTTATTTATAAAAAGCAATTCAATTTTTTTATAAATAATTAAATAATATATATGCCTAAACATAAGAGCGAAGATTTCAAAATATCTGCTGTTGAATATTATTTAACAGAAGATGTTTCACAAGAACAAGTATGTAGAATATTTAAGTGTAGTCCAAGAAGTTTAATGCATTGGGTTGAAAAATATGATGAAGAAGGTGCAGTTAAAAGACATAACAGACAACCAGTAGCATATAAAATTAAACAAAATGAAGTTAAGTTTATACTTGATGAAATCAAAAAAGACAAAACAATTACTATGGAAGATTTATTAGCAAAGGTTCAACATAAATATCCTAATTTTGATATTACAAGAAGGCACTTAAATCGTGTGGTTAATAACAATAATATAACTCTAAAAATGACAAGGTTTAGACACGAACCAGTTAAAAGATTTGGTAAGGAAATAAATATAAATAGCAAAATTAAAGAATTTTATAATGAAATTAAAAAATATAATATTAATGATATTATTTGTATTGATGAAACAAGCATAAAATCATTAGAAAAACGACATCATTGTTATAGTGAAAAAGGTAAGAGATGTGTTATAAAAACACACTCACAAGAAGTGTTCAAAAAATATACAGGAATATTTGCTATTTCAACCAAAGGAGTTTTAGGTTGGGAATTATATGAAAAAAGTGGTATAAATGCTGATAGATTATATGAATTTTTAGAAACACATATAACAAATAAATACAAAAATAAATTAATTATTTTAGATAATGCGAGTAGTCATAGAAACGATAAAATAAAAGAGTTAGTTAATAAAAATAATAAATTGCTTTATGCTGTTCCTTACCAACATTTTACAAATTCAATTGAAAATTATTTTAGTATGATGAAAGCGAGATTAAGAAAAGTAGAAGGTTTAACACATAGCGAAATAAAACAAAATATTTCAAATGTGGTAAGAAATATTCCAAAAGAAAAATATGAAAATATATTTAAGGGTGCTTATAATAGAAATGCTGTATATGTAAAAAATAAAACAAGGAAAAATAAGAGCAAAAAATACCTAAAATAAAGTCGGCGTTTTAAATGTCCAAAGGTGTAATATATATTTTTTTTTATTCCCATTTCAGTTACACTTCCATTCAAATATATCTGTCATAATATTATTTTCATCCACATTACAAAACCACGTAAGCACTCGTGTATCTCCAAAGGATGCTTCTTTTCCCGCAACAAGAATTTCTATTTGGCATCGACCCTTGAACCATTCGGTCATTTTTTCTCTCACTTCAGTAATAGGTAATCCAATTAAACAATAGGGATGTAAACGAGGTGATTTTGTTTTATATAATTCTATTACAAGTTTATCGGGCATCGCATCCAACTCTTCGCGTGTATATGGTAACAAGTCTGACATTATTAAATGATATGTATAATAGTATTTAAGTTATAATATTTCAATTTAAATAATATATATTGTAAAACTACTTAAAGCCCTTTAAGTCCTTTTTTAATATATATTATTTCTCTATAATGATCTCCTTTGAAATATTTTTGATTATTTTATTATAATTTTTGTTACATTCTTCCACTGTGGATCCTGACATTGATTCACAAACGATTTGTAAGTATTTATCATTTTGTTTTGAACTGGAATCATTATATTCTGGATGGTGCTTTGTCCACTCGCTAATTTGCTTTATATTTTTATGTACAACGTGTTTAATTGCGTTTGTTAGTATTGCCTTATCTTCCGTCTCTTTATTCCATTCATTATTATTCTTAATATACAATGTTTCTCTTTTGAAATCAGAACAATGTAATGGTCTATCATTCACACTTATTTGCTTGAGTCCGTTAATAAATATTTTGGAAATTCCTTCAGCAAACCCTAATCTTCCAGTTTCTTCTAAATCTGTGAGGCCAACTGGTAACTGACTAACAAAATCCATAATATTCATAGCATTTTTACAGGTTTCGTTCAAGAATACTTGTAGATTAAAAGAGTTGTTAGTTGTATTGGTATTGGTATTGTTACTATTATTAATATTTCCAGATTTTTTGGCTAGTTCAATCATTTGCTTATTTTGTTCAATCATTAATTGTTTAAACTCGGTGTTTTCCTTAAGTAAATAGTCAATCAATTGCTGTTGTTTTTTCGCATCATTTAGGTCTTCTTTACAAGAAATAATACAACATTTTTGCTTGTGTTTCCATAAACTTTGTCTATGTTGATATGATTTTCCACAAGAGCAAATAAAATTCTCATTTGTCATTGATAATGATGTCGCGGATTTTTGTGCTGTTTTTTGAAGCATATGTAATTCATTTGTAAGTCGATTATGTTTAGCACTTGCTAAATGTGTATTGTAATTACATTTTTTACTTGTCCCGTAGTCACAAATTTTACAATAAAAAGTGAAAGCTGAATTTTGAAGCATTTGGGTGCCACTTGTTAACTCTCCAGGATAGTCATTTGTTTCTGCAACCTTTATTGGAGTTGGTATTGGATTTGATAATGGAATTGGCTTGTGTATTGGTGTTGTTTTTGATGTAGGTTTTATTTTTGGTTTTGGCATAGGTTCGACACTATTTAATGTAGCTTTTAGCTCAAGAAAGTATATTTGTTCTTTTTGTCTTGCTTCATAATGGTCAGCACAATTAAAAAAGTTGATTATTTCCATTTTCCAATTATTCCAACCACCATTATATCTTATTACTTCATATAATTTACACTTGTAATTGGATGATTTTATGTTACTACAGCTTTGTTTATGACAATGTTTTCTTTGAATAAAGTTTGTGGTATGTCCAACGTATACATCAGTTACATTAGGATCTCTGCAAGTTATTTTATAGATAATAGTATTGGAGTAATCTATCTCGGTTTTTGGCATATATATATTATAATAATCTTATATTTATATTATAATCTTTAAAATAGATATAAGATAATTATAAGATCCCTAAACAATTTGTAGAAAAAGTGCGAAAAATTTATCGTAACACTTTTTTTCACAAAAAAACGGAAATGAGAGCATTATCGTCACAAGTCGTTTTCGGTGTGTTTTTTCGGGAACTTGATTTGGATTCTCAATTATAGACATTTATAAATGTCCAATTTTGAAAACCTAATTTACTTTTGGGAAAATTTAAAAATCCAATAATATAATATATTAAAACTACTTAAAGAGAAAATTGAAATTTTGTTAGTTTGAAAATAATATAAAGTCAAAAGTTTATAATATTTATATATGATAAAAAAAATAGTAAACATTTTAGATGTCTGTTGTTTTATTATTAATTGGATTAAGTTTACAATTTCGTAAATGTGCTCCAATGCTAGCTTTATTTTTGCATGTAAATGAGTTACAATAATTACATTTAAAAACATCATCCGACTGAAAAATACAATTTTTGTTAAGTATTTTTTTAACAACGTTAATTTGCATACTCTCAATTTTATCTAATACTTGTTTGTTAGTCCGGTTTTCTAAAAATTTACCATCGATGGTAAAAATTTTGAAATTTGGTTATAAAAAAAATGTAAATTTAAAAATTAAGTTAAATAAAAGGTAAATTTAGAAATAATTTATAAAAATTAGAATAAAAATTTAAAAAATAAAATAAAAATTTAGAAAAATTGATATAAATAGCATTAAATAAAGGTGATATTTGAATACTTAAAACATTTGTTAGTTTGAAAATGTTATAAAGACAATTGTTTATAATATTTATATATGACAACAAAAATAGTAAAAATAGAGGTGCCTTTAAATTGGGATGAGCCAGAAGAATTAAATAAATTATCTCCAGAAGAGAATGCATTTATTTTATATGTTGGATGCGAAACAATAAAAGATGCGAGAGCATTAGTAGCAGGATTAAGTCAAAAAGAGATATATAAAAAAATACGCGAAGAGGCAAAAAGTGAAATTCAAAAACTAGAAATGGATTTGTTAGTTGAAAAAAAATTAAAAGGTGAGTTAGATAGTAGTATACGATATGTATATGATAAACAGTTAGCACAATATAAAACTCAAAATGAAGAATTAAGAGAACAGTTAAAATCTCAAATAACTAACAATAAGTTAATATATCAAGATGAATTAAATAAAGAGAAAGAAAAATTAGAAAAAATATTAGAAGATAAAAATAAACAGGTTCTAAGATTAACTGAAAATTATGAAAAAATATTACAACAAAATGATACAAAATCGAGTAAAAAAATAGGCGATGAAGGTGAAGATAATTTTATGATGTTAAGTGAGACATTTAAGGATTTTATAGGATATAAAATAGAAAAAAAATCACATCAAGGTCATAAAGGTGATTTTCATTTGTTTTTTGAAAATTTTAATGTGTTAGTTGATTTAAAAAATTATTCAAGTACAGTTCAAAAAAAAGAAATAGACAAAATAGAACATGATCTATCAATAAATAATACAATGGATTTTGCGTGGTTAATTTCATATGAATCAAATGTGAGTGATTGGTATAGATTTCCAATTATGTGTAAATGGATAGTAACAGAAATGGGTTTAAAATGTATTATAATTATAAATAAATTAAATTCAAATAATAATCCTACAGATATATTGAGAGTAATATGGAATATGACAAATGAGATACATATGATTATGAGTAAAACAAAAGAAAATAATTATAAAGAAATAGATAATATTGAGTTAGAAAAAATAAGAGAGAGGGATTATAATGTATTACAAAAAGTAAAAACAGCACAAAAGAGATTAAGTGAAATGAAAAGAAATGTTACAAGTATGTCACAAATAGTTAAAGATATTGAAAATGACATAATTGATACTATTAGTATGTTTACAAATGAATTATATAAGAAAGAATTTGATAAGAGTTTAAAAATAAAAGAATGGTGGAATAAAAATATAGTTTTTGATGATGATAAAGAAAACAAACTATCATCTGTTGAAATTTGGTCAAGATTTAAAAAAGAAAATAAATTATATGTGGATGAAAATAAAATATTAATATCTGATTTAAAGATATGTCTTAAAAATTTTGTAGATATAAATAATTATACTGAAAAAAGTAAAAAAGGATTAATAGAATTTATGGGTTTTAAATTTAAAGATGAGATAATTAATGATATATCGTCTAAAAATTTGTTAGTTCAAAATGAATTAATTATAGAAAAAATAGAAGAAGTAAAATTAAATATTGTTGATAAGAAAAAAAAGGTTATAAAAAAGACAGGTAAACAATTAGATAAAAAGATTTTGATAAATGAGATTGTAGATGAAACAATAGTTCAACAATATAATAATAGTAAATTAAATATATTGGATATTTCAAAGAATAATAATGTGTTAGTTTGGCAGGTGGTATCAATATTAATGAATAATAAAATAATAGAAAAACGTTCTGATGCAAGAGGTTATAATATATATATAGATACGGATGAATATAAAAGTAAAATTGTATTAAAAAGTTAAGAGCATAATAGATGTATGTCGACTTAGTTATATTTAATTTATATTTTGCAAATTAAATATATTATAAATTATTTTTTTGTAAAATTGTTACGCACTTTGGTCTTAATTTTATATTGCTAATGTATAAAACAGTGAAATACTTACGATAACAAAAATACTGCGAAAATATATTTATTTGTGAGCATAAATGGTGACAAAATATTAAATAAAAATAAAATAATTATGGTAACAAAAATACTGCGAAAATATATTTATTTGTGAGCATAAATGGTAACAAAATATTAAATAAAAATAAAA
>Ga0315288_10010245_pt1 | contig 11812 bp, 14 predicted proteins | sample YL17G11_20_MG_FD_203454 | JGI IMG/M metagenome (GOLD analysis project Ga0315288, IMG submission 203454) | Sediment microbial communities from Yellowstone Lake, YNP, Wyoming, USA - YL17G11_20 | ecosystem: Environmental > Aquatic > Freshwater > Lake > Sediment | place: USA: Wyoming | collected... | reverse complement strand
CCTGCGACAGACTGCGCCTGACCTGCAGGGACCTTTCTATGCGAGCATCTTTGGACAAATCGCGATCATTCTCGTCGGCGTCATGTCCGCACTCGCCTACTACATTATGAATCGAATCGGCTCGCGTGCGGTGCCGCCCCTTGAAAGCGCGGGGGTGAGCGCATGAACCTGCTTCTTGCTCTTGTTGGTGGACTCGGCGTTCTCTTGATCTGGACAGGGCTGACGCATCCATTCGTCACACGGATTGGCAACTCACGTCAACGCGTGCAACTGCGTGCGGAAGAGGGAGAAAGAATTCAGTTGTCGCCACTCCTTGATCGCGCCTTGGGTCCACTGCTTGAAAGTGCGAGCCACACGCTCGCCGTTCTTCTGCGACGCGAGGACAAGGATAGAGAGTTAATTATCGCCGCCGGTTATCCGCCGCGTTACCGCACGGTCTACAACTTCTACGCATGGAAGGTCTTTATCGCGGTCATGCTCTTTCTCGTCGGACTCGTCAATGCAGTGATCATCGGACCTGGCTTTCTACCGATTGCCCTGGGTTTGGGTGTCCTGGGTTTGTATCTGCCCGACTTTCACTTGCGGCAACTCGTTCAGAAACGACGCGAAATGGTGCGAACCGAAATGGCATTCGTGCTCCATCGTCTCGCGATCCAGGTCGCGGCCGGTCAAGCGCTGCCGCAGGCGATGGAGCAGATCGCGCTCAAGCCGGGTGGGCCTTTCATTCAAGAACTCAGACAGGTGAGCACGGATATTTCCACAGGGCGAACGCTCACTGAAGCGTTGGACGGACTGGCGGAGCGCGCGGCCGGCATTGATGAAGTGCGCCGCTTCGTTGACCTGCTCGAACGTGCACAGCAACTCGGCAGTCCGATTGCCGATGCGCTCACGAGCATGGGACGCATCATGCAGGATCGCGTCCAGCAAGACATCGAAGCGCGTGGGATGGCTGCATCGGTGCAGATGGTTCTGCCCGTCGGTTGTCTCATCTTGCCGGCAATTGCAATCGTCGTGATGGGACCGGGTCTTTATCTCGCGGCACAGTATTTCTTCTTACGATAGAAAGTGACAGTCGGCAGTCAACAGCTAAAGTTCTACCGGGGTCGTGATTGCGAAGCGCTGTAGGCTGCCGACTGGAAAGGAGGAATGTTGGGGCACATCCCTCCCGAAAAATCGGGACTGGTTTGAAACAGAGAGGCTGGGTGGCTCCCCACCACACCACCTCTCGATTCAAAGGAGTGAAAACATGAAGATTTTTGTTGACGCATTGCGCACGTTGCAACAGTTTCATGGGTCGGAGTCAGGACAGGACATCATGGAGTACGCGATCATCGTCGCTTTCGCGGTCACGGTGATCGCTGTCCTCGCCTTGCTCTACAACACCATCAAGGACGTACTGCGCAATGCGAATTCACAATTGCAAGGCATTCGGTAGCAAATTGCAAATTGCGAACACCTGCACTCCCGAAGGGGTGCGGTGCAAGTGTTGCGAGAGCCGAATCGCGCAAGTCGTCATTCGCAATTCGCGATTTGCGATTCGCAATTTCCATTGCGACGACAGCGGCCAAGACCTGGTCGAGTGGACGGTGGGACTCCCAGTGTTCATGATTCTCTGCGCGGGCATGGTGTTCTACGCGTGGATGTGGTGGAACCAGGTTGCGGCAGCCGCAGCCGTACATGATGGCACGTACCTGGCTGCGATGCGTGGTGGAGATATGGGCGCAGGCTACGCACGCACTCAACAGATGCTACGTTCGGCGGTTGGTGGATTCGCGAGTTCATACAGCATCGCGATTGGGGCAGATACAAGCCGACGAAGCGTGCGCGGCTCGGTGCGGAATAGCAATCTGTTCAGCTTACCGTACCTGGGTGCTTTGCCATTGAACATTCAGGCGCGAAGTTTCCAACGACTCGAGCAATTCTATGGCGGTCCGCCAGTAGGATGGTGGTGATGATGGAAGGCAGAAGGATGAAGGCAGAAGGATGAAGGATGAAGAAAAACCAAAGACAAGGAAAAACGAATAGAGCGTTTCATCCTTCCGCCTTCCGCCTTCATCCTTCCAGTGGACAAGCCTACATCGAACTCGTCATGGTGTTGCCCTTGTTCCTCATCGTCATCGCGGCGCTGATTCTCTTCGGGCGTGTGCTCTACGTCAAGATTGCGCTCGATATGGCGAGTTACGATGCGTGCCGTGCTGCCGTCGAAGCGTTGCGACCAGGGGATGGAGTGTCCCAGGGAATGATTGCGGGGCAAGAAACACTGAAGGGGTTCTATCTGAACCCGGCCGGTGCGAACCTCACGATTTCGCCCGCAGGCGGTTGGACACGCGGGACACCAGTGCGGTGTGTTGCGGCATACGATTTGTTCGTCGGGGACATTCCCGCTCTATCTTCCATCGCAAGCGGATCAGGAGTGCCGCTCCAATCAACAACCTGGTCGCGAGTGGAACTGTGGCGCTCCGACTGGCGATAAGTGAGCCTTTTGGTATGCGTTCGGAGGATTGTACGCGCGTGCAAAGCACCCCTTCTCAGGTAGAGATGTATCAGGCGAATTGCTTTTTGCACGCGCGTACACTGCCTACGCTTCAGAGGTTGGAGACTTGTTAACGCTGAAATCCAAGTGGCGGAACTTCTGCAAAATCTGTCGGCGAGTGTTTCATCATTCAAAGCGGGATGAGCGAGGACAGTATCTCGTCCAGACCGTCATCCTGCTCCCAATGATGATGATTCTGGTGGGACTCGTGCTCGACGGCGGATGGATGTACTGGCAGTACCGCCGCGCCGAAATCGCGGTGAATGCTGCCGCGCAAGCCGCGAGCCATGCGATTGATGTAGAGTACTTTCGCGAGACGAACCAGGTGCGATTGGATGCGGGCGAAGCGTGGAGTGCCGCCAGTGGTTTTGTGAACATCAATCAGCGGGGACAGATGCAGGTGACGGGCATCTATATCGGCAACAACCAGGTTATCGTAGACGCAAATGCACAAGTGCAAACAATTTTCTTCCGACTCGCGGGAATCTCATCGCTCTCGATGCGCGTTGAGGGTCGAGCCTATCCCGCGTTCGGGATCAACGTGGAGGGACAATGACACTGAAAGACAAGTTTGTTCAAGAGGATACGCTGCGAAATCGCAAACGGCTCGGTCCGCTTGCCTGGATCGTCATTTTCATCGCGGTTCTCTTCGTGCTCGCATGTGTGCTGGGTGCGTACTTGCTGCTCACCCGCAACGTCTCGCCGCTCCTGCCTGCGCCTAGAGCCAATCCGACGCAGATCGCAGAGCGCGTGACCATCACCGTCAGCTCGATAACGGTGACGCCGACCATTAAGACGTCCCAGGTCATCACGTGGACGGTGTGGTCCACGAAGAATCCGCTCGGTCAGACGATCTACGATGGACCGCAGGAGATCAAGGCCTGGGTGATGCGCGACTATCAAGCCGCGCAAAAGTGGAAGATGGATCACCTATTTGAGCGTGACTATCTGCTCACACACCTTTCCGAATATTTTACCGACAAGGGATTGGGGAAAGAGCGCCGCGACATCGAAGATAGTTTTGACGGATCGTTGAAGGTGATTTCTGCACCGCTCACGTTCCAATCGCGGTTGCCGTCGCCGATGGATAGACCTGTGTTCAATGCGTTTTCGGCGGACGGGATGCAGATGAACCTGTCCGACTTTAACGGACAGGACTGGAAGTTCTACGACACGCGAACGCGCAAACTGATCAACGCCAAAGTTCACAAAGGCACTTGGGGCTATACGCTCGAATATGACGTGCAAGCCAAACGCTGGAAGATCGCGCGTCTGACGATGAAGTATGACCTCGACGAAGACAAGGCAACGTACGTGGACGATGCGTTTCGCGTGATCGTCAAGTGACGGTGTGGGAAGAATCTGCGAATGCCTAGTTTGAAACTTGGACGTGTTGCACTCATCGTCGTCGCCTTAATCATTCTCACCGGTCTGTTCTGCTTTGGCGGAGCAACCTTGACGCGCGCGGATGATCCACCGCACGGGTGTCGGATTGACCCGAGCGGAGCGCTCATCTGTCAGGGGACTGCGGTTGTGACTGCTGTGCCGACACGGATTATCACGATTCAGCCAGGCACGCCGGTTCCGACGCGACCGCAACCGACGCGTCCGCCGACCGAGACGCCGCCGCCAGGTACGTATTACCGCTGGAGATATTGCATCCCAGATTCGGCTTCGCCAACGGGCTACTGGCATGCCAAGTACGTCTGCGACCAGGCGACGGGTCAGTGCTATCCAGGGGCGATCTCTCTCATCGCGGCATACAACTGTGGCACGCCAACGCCGATCACCATCAAGGTCAATCCGTTACCGTGTCCTGCAGGATTCACACAGACCGGGGTGTGGTGCTTGATCGGTTGGGTACGTCGCGCCGAAGCGCATATCCCACCTGTCCCAATCACCTATCGCCCGTATCCGCGCGGAATTGTCAACGACCGAATGGAATTCACTGCGCCAGGACTCATCGTTCAGGATTGGGCGTGCACATCACCGCAGGTGGACAACTGGAATCCGCGCACCTGGGGCTACGACGAAGACTATCGCAACCTGTACTTTTGCATTCGTTGGCGACAAATCGCGTGGCCCAATCCGTCGCCCGATCCTGCACCCGCTTGGATTCGCTACGTGTGGGAAGAGCGCGCGTGGGGACAACCGCAAGAAGATGCATCACGTCAACAACTAACCGAGCACATCTACGTCACATCGTCCGCGCAAAAACCAGAGAACGGGCCTGGGAGTTTGCCCGCCTATCAAGTGCAGGCGCACTCCTATTGGGTGATCGATTGGCGGATGACCTGGGAGCACGCGTTTCGTTGGACCGATTGTCGGCGCACAGGAAATCGCAACGACAGTTGCGATGGGCAGAGAGGGTATGAAGTCGTCCCACACGTCGAGTGGCGAGGTGAGAGTGACGACGGCACCGCTGATTTGCGAAACTATGGTGCGCCGCATTTCTACGCCGACAGCACGCTCATTCGGACACCTGATGGCCGTATCCTCAACGTACTCCCAGTGCCTGTGATTGAAGTGCAGGGTGTCATTGGAAACCCAGGTCAATGAACCAACACTTGCACCGCACGCAAGTGCAGGTGTGAACCAATTGGCTCACTACTAGAGGAAACTATGCCCATCAAACAACCTACAGTGCGTGTTCTCGTTGCCACATCACAAGTTCAAGTGCATACGGCTTTAGAGACCATCGCGCCTTATCAAGCGACGGAAGCCGTGACCACGCGCGGAGTGTATCACGCATTACCGAAAGTGCAACTTGCGATTGTCGAACTCGAAAGCCTCATCGAAGAAGAAGTGCCGCGGGATACGCTCGTCGAGATTCTAAATCGTTCGCACATTCCTTGGACGACACCCAACGACTTTCTCGCCGATCCAGTGACCTGGCGGTCGCATGCCCTCGCGGCAGCAGGGAATTTCCAATGCTTTCCACCCGCGACCGCTGCGCTCACCTCGTACAGCGGTGGTGTAGGCAAGACAACACTCTCGCTGGATGCCGCCGTGCATTTTGCGAGCCGCACCAAACTGCCGACCGCGATAGTGGAATTCCCGTACGGTCCAAGCGCGTTGCGCGTCATCACCGGCGTAACTGAAGGTGCAGGGTTCGTAGATGTGGTTCACAACGAGCGAGCGAATCTTCCTACTTGGCGCGGCGTCACTCTCGTCACTGTGAACTACAACGACGTTGGCGGACTGCTCAAGCCCGAAGAAGTGGTGCAGTGCTTTCAACGGATTCAAGCCGCGCACATTCTGACGATTGTAGATTCGGAATTCCCGCATCCCTGGCTTGAGATCATCGCGCGACATATTGGCACCTTCCTGATCATCGCCGCGCCGCGCGCCGATGCGTGGAACAATGCCGCCGCGCTGAAACAATGGATGCAGCGGACCCCTGACCTCTATCCACAACCCCAGGTCATCTTCAATCTGGTCGAGGGGTGGGGAGATCGTCTGACGCAGATGGGGCTCGAACGGGCAATGGACTTGCCGCGTATCAAAAATCCCGAACGATTCGACGGGCGACTCGGCACACAACTGCTACGAGGAATTTATCCGTACTGGAGGAGCGCGTGAAAAATCGTCTTGCCCTCTTAATCGCGTTCGTCTCGTTCATCGTTGCGCTCGGCGTGGGTTGGTTCGCCGAGACTCAGTATCAGCAACTCGTCGCGACGACCGAACTGATCGTTCCCGCTGTTGAGATTCCGCCGTACACCGTCGTCGCACCTGGGATGTTCAAGGTGCGTTCATTCCCTGCACCGATGGCACAGGAGCCCGTCTATCGCGACCTCTCCGAATTATCGGGAAAGATTGCGACAATCACCTTGAAACCCGATCAACTGGTCTATCGCGATCAACTCGTTCCGCTCAAGCAATTTCGATACACCGATGATGAACGCTTGGAAATCGTCTCGTTCCCGATCAAGCCCGAGCAAGCAGTCGGCGGTCAGATCAAGCAAGGACAGCGGATCAACCTCTACCGCATCGTGCTACAGGCGACGCCGAATCAGTCCGTGGTGAGCTCGCCCGATCCGAAAGTGTGGCTTGCCGCACCTGGGGCAGGCATCGAGGTTCTGGAACAGGATGTACTCGTCGTGGACGTGCGCTCGACACAGGGTTCGCCGATCGTGTCTCCGCCGAAAGTGCAGTCCAAGACATCGGAAGTGACGACGTACGAAACCGCAGATACGAGTTCGTCGAGCACGAATCGTCCGCTAACTATTCTTACGGTTGCCGTCGCGCCGGATGTGGCGAAAGACATCTTGCGCTTGGCAGGCGAGTCGCAGATCGCGTCGCGTTATCTCTTTTGGGTCTCGCTCTCGCCGATTGTGAAGAGCAAGTAATGTTTCGGGAAGAGTATTTCGAATGACGGACACGCACGCTACGCGCGCGCAATTGATTCTCTCCATTGAGAATGACCAGCGTATTGACCTAACGGCCGATGGCACAGCCGTACGCGGATACGAGACTTACATCCGCGAGTACGTTGGCATGGTCGAGTCGGGGTTGATGGCACGCCTGAGCAACGCGGCCTACAAGACTCTGCACGCGCTCGCGCTGCGGGCCCGCATCTTGGGCGCCCCGCGTCGACCTGGCGCCGAAGAAGAATTCCAGGAACTGGAACGCTTGGGCATTGTGGCGGCGCAAGACAAAGGACTACTCTTCTGCTTCCCCTCCCGTGAGCAATTGATGGAGGACACAGGGATTGGTAGCGTGCATACGATTGATGCCGCGATGCTCGAACTGAGCGCGCTCCAGATCGTCAAACGCGTATCGTCGGCGCAACCCCGGCTGGGGCGCGGGTGGTTCGGGCCTAATCTCTATCTCATCCATCCCGAGAGCTTCATCGCCAAGTTCGGGAACGCGGGAACACGGGAAGCAGAAAGTGCTTCCCGTCACGGAGAGCCAAAACCGCCCTCTGGGCGTCCCGTGAGCCGAACGGAGAGCAGTTCACGGGATACCGTCAATCGCGCGCTAAAGATAAATAACAACGAACACCAAGAAGAAGAAATTGAGATAATTTCAAAACACTTTGTAGCGAGCGTCGGCGTCGAACGCTACGATCCGAGCGAGAAAGAAAAGCGCAAGATCGCGGCGTTACTTACCGAAGGATATTCTGTCGAGGAGATTTGTGCAGGCATCACGCGAGCCGTAGAACGCGCGTCCACTGCAAGTCGAAAGGTGCATACGATTGCCTACTGCATCCCTGTCATTCGAGAGCAAGCCAGCCAGACACCACAAGGAAGAGCCGAAAAGGGAGCCCCGCAGCCGAAAGCCGTAACGGGACAGCCCCAAGCCGTAAACCAAGTGAATCCTGATTTGGAGAAACTCGCGGGTGGAGATGCCGAACTGCGCGATCTGCTCGAAATTGTGCAAGAACGTAACCCTGGACGCGCGCTGCAAAAGTCGGACGTGCGCGCTTGGAAAGCCATCGCCGAGAGGTTTCGCGATCTCGCGACAGCGCGTGACACGACGCCAATCGGTTTGATGATGCAAGCGGTGCTCAAGGCGATTGGATCACACAGCGATCGCGATGGATACTTTGCGCCTCGCCTCGCCGAAACGATCCTTGAGGAGTGGCAACGCGAGCAAGGTGAAAAACAACCCGCCCGAACCGAGGACAAACAAGCGTCAGAACCGAACGAACCAGGTCGGATAGTGAATCGGTCGAGCAAGACACTGCCTGCGATCCAAACTTCCGAAGGTCCGCTCGATCCAGCGCAGATATGGGACGCTGCCGTGAAAGAACTGCAAGGGCAGATGACCAAAGCCGCGTTCGATACCTGGGTCAAGCCAACGTTTGTCGTGGAGACGCGGAATGGCGAAGAACCAACTCTCGTTATCGGCACACACAATCAGTATGGCGTCGAGTGGTTAGAGCATCGCCTGCATACGACGATTCAGCGAACGGTGACGGGCATCGTGGGGCGCAGTGTGACCGTCAAGTATCAGCATTGCACGTGATGATGTACCACAGGAGAAGAGATGGGGGAAAGTCCTGAGCGTCAGTCGAAGGATCAAATCCTTCCGAAACTTCAAGAAGCGTTGTTGCGTAAGGGCGTGACCATTCCGCCGTGGCGTGCCACCGCGAAAGAGCGCAGTGATTTCGCGTTTGCAGTCGCGCGCGTACTAGCAGAAGAACGCTTGCTCCCCTCGGGTGACGCGCGTGCGGTTGCAAGCGATCTCGCCAGTCGGATGATGGGACTGGGAGTCCTTGAGCCATTCTTGCGCGAAGAAGGTCTCGAAGAGATCATCGTGCGACAGGGCGCGGTGCTGGCCTGGCAAAATGGGCACATCGAAGACACGCACATTCGCGCACCTGACACGTACTTTTATGCTCTCGCGCAACGTGTAGCCGAGATGGGTGGCAAGCCTCTCCGCGCGGCGAATCCTTTCGTGCTCGTTGATTTGCCCGATGGTTCGCGCTTTACCGCGATGGTACCGCCGCTCTCGAAACGCGGCACGGCGATCAACATCCGCGTCTTCACGCATCGCGTTCTGAATCTCGACGCGATTGTGGAAGCAGGCACACTCACGCAAGCGCAAGCCGATTTCTTGAAACAAACGGTCCTTGAGCGACGTAAGAGCATTCTGATCTCAGGGCGCCCTGCCGCGGGCAAGACGACACTGATGAATTCATTACTGGCGATATTGCCCCAGTATACCCAGCTGTGCGGCGCAGAAACGTTCGAGGAAATCGAGACGACGAATCCGTTTGAAGCGCGCGCGGTCGTGCGTAACGAAGCGGAAGCAGGGCGCGTCTCGATGGCGGATGTAGTCAACGTGCTCTACACGCGCATGCGTCCCGATGTGCTCGTCGTCGGCGAAGTGGTGAACGAAGAAGCACGCGAATATCTGCAAGCGATCAACCTGGGTGTTGTCGCGCATACGACGATTCACGGCAATTCGGTTTTGGATGCGCTGTTGCGGTTGGAGACGCTTGCGCGCGAAAAAGATGTGCCACTCGGTGCAATTCGCGAACGCATCGCGCGCGGCGTAGGTATCGGCGTGCACGTTGAACTGAAGCAGGCGAACGAGGGAGCCGCGTGGCGTCGCCAGGTGACTGAGATTGTCCAGGTCAGCGGTGATGCGGAGCGCTACGTGCTCACACCCATTGGAGGAGCATAACGAGATGTTCGAATCAATCGTCCGCATTCTATTCGACGGCGCGAGCGCACTCGCGGCAGGGCTATTCGTGTATGTCGCGCTTTCGGTGTTCGGCGGTTTCGGGCAGTGGGTGTTTCAACGCCGCAGACCCAAGTGGTTACGGCAACTGGAGCGACAACAAAAACATCTGCAAGCAGTGTATCCCAAGCAGGGCAACAACATCAGTCGAACCGTCATCTTGGGTCTTGCCGTGGGCCTGGGTGTGAAAGCTGCACTGACGGGTGGAATTCTCATCGCTATCTTCTTCATCGGGCTGGGTCTCGCGTTGTATCTCTATCTCGGTCAGCGGGCGGGCTCGATGGCACGCGAGCAAGTGACCGATGCGGTTGGCGACCTCATCGCCGCATACTACTCGGCCTACCTGGTGATTCCGACCGTCTTCGGTGCGCTCTCTGAAGCAATCAAGACACAGACGAATGCGTTTCTGCAAAACGCGGTGCAACACGCGCTCGATGCATTCGGCACGGGCAAGACGGCTGAAGAAGTTTTGGATCAATTGGATCGTGAAGTCCAGAACCCGTATCTCTCGCAATTCGTTTTCATCTTGCGGCACACGTCGGAGTCGAATCAGAAAGAAATCTTGAACACGCTGCGCGATTTGAGTAATCGTCTCGACCAACGCAAGCGGCTCAAGGATCGTTCGCGTGTCGCGCTCGCGCTCGTGAGTGGCACGGTTCGTTTTCTCCAAGCGGCGAATGGAGCGGTGATGGCGCTGGCCGTGCTCGCTCCGTTCTGGTGGAATTTCTACGCGTCGTCCGTTTCGCGGCAAGCCTTGTTGATGATCGGCGGAACCATTGCCATCCTGGGTTCCTGGTATTTTGAGAATCAGTTGACGCAGTTGCGGGAACGAGTGTTGTAGACCGACCGGCTGAAAATAGTAGCCGCGTGTTTTTGAAACGAGATCCGTTCATTCCCTTTTTGTCCTTCAAAAGAACTTATGTGCTATTCCGCGGGTGCGGGGAACTAGTCAAGTGAGGTCAAGTCATTCGTGAGCGAAATCATTGTGCACTCTCTTCTTCTTGGCAGCGCGTTCAGTGCCGTATTCTTCGGATTGTATGCCACACTGAACACAACGGGTCAAATCGTCCAGCGTGTGGTTCTCCTGAGAACGCCGGCGTGGAAACGTTTCTATCAGAAGAGACAAGTAGATACAGGCCCAAAAGATTCAGTTGACCAATTGCCCTGGGAAACCTGGCGACTTGTCTCAGGAATTTTCGGCGTAATTGCGCTGCTTTTAGTCCTGTGGGGCACGGAGTACGTGTACGGTTCGGTCTTTGGTCTGGCCGCAGCATACATTCCGTCTTTCGTGCGAGCGCAGATGAAAGAGAACGCCCGCTGGCGCTTGCGACTCGAAGTGCGCGATTTTGTCGCCGAGCTGCGCCTGGCACTCGCGCTCAACGTGACTGTGTCGCAAGCACTCGAACACATTGCCGACCGACCCCAGGAAGTGACGACGCCGTTCATCGAACGGGTGCGACATCACGTTGAGCGAACGCTGCGCATGGATGGTCCCGAAAAGATGTTGGAAGCGCTCGCGGTAGAGTTTGCATCCGAAGACCTTCGCAAATTGCTGGTCTTGGTTCGCGCCGCGTTGCGTGGGGGTATGTCGCTCGCCGAGGCGCTCGCGCAAAGTGCGGACTCGATCTCGCAAAGCATTGTCGCCAGCGCAGAACTGTCCATTGAAGAAATGCCGACCAAGTTGATTCTGCCGATGCTCTTTGCGCTCTTTCCAACCATCATGCTCTTGGCACTGATCCCAGCCGTCAGTTTGCTCATCACATCGCTGTCAGGGGTACCAGGGCAGCCATAACGAATCGCGAATAGCGAATGGCGAGAGGCGAAATGAATCTTGTGTTTCGCAATTCGCGTTTCGCAACTCGCAATTCACAAAACGAGAGGAGGTGAAGTCACTTGAATTTGCTGTGCCAGTTTCACAACGACGCCAGCGGTACGGAAATGGTCGAATTCGTCGTCGGGGCAACTTTGATCATCACCATCATGACTTTGGTCATGGTGGCGATCTGGAACACCACGAACGCACGCGCGGACGCGACCAACACGATCATCACCGATAACGTGCCCACCGCCGCGCAACCGTAAGCCCCG
>Ga0315288_10010243_pt1 | contig 11813 bp, 12 predicted proteins | sample YL17G11_20_MG_FD_203454 | JGI IMG/M metagenome (GOLD analysis project Ga0315288, IMG submission 203454) | Sediment microbial communities from Yellowstone Lake, YNP, Wyoming, USA - YL17G11_20 | ecosystem: Environmental > Aquatic > Freshwater > Lake > Sediment | place: USA: Wyoming | collected... | reverse complement strand
CAGATGACAATGTTAATTGATAATAATGTTAAGGCATCATTAGCTAATATGACTATTACAAATATTGTATCATCAACAACTGCTAATAAGAAATTCACATTAAATACTGGATTAACTTCTGGTACAACTGACTTAGCAAAAGGTGTATTATGTTTCTATACTATCGATGACGAATTTGTTTTAGCATCATATGGTATGATAACTAAAGATACTCCAGCTATTATATCAGGTACTTCAACTGATGATGGTGTTGTTGCTAAATACTCAACATTCTATAAGAACTACAATGATGGTTTAATAGAGTCTGGTGACTATTTCTATGAAAACATTTTAGGTGCTTCATATGATATATCATTTGCTGATTATTCTGGTACAGATTATATTATTTTCTATGATTCAACTGGATTCTTCACTGGATTACCGGTATTTGTTACAAACCAAAAGGTTATTGTACCAGATTCAGTATCTAATGTGGGTACATTCACTATCACAGATCCAAATAATAAAGCTACACTTATTGGTTTAACACCAAGTGGTAATTATAGAGCTTATATTTTAGCTGAGAATACAGTAGCAGAAACAGTAACATCTAGTACCTTATATGATGCTCAAATTAAACATTTCTTAAAAGCATACTTAGATGGTTCTAACAATCTTCATGTAGCATTCACTGATTCATTATTACAATCAGCAGAACCTATTCAAGATTTAGCTAAAAACACAACAATATCTGTAAAGTCACAAAAAACTAATTACAGACAAGGTGTTGAAATTGAAGTTCCAAGTGGTTATGTTCAATCACCGAACAAGATATTAGTTAACGGAACTAGATATACTGAAATTAAAAATGGTGATTATCTTGAAGCATATGTTGCTCCAGAGAATGATCCATTGGATATTGCTTATGTATCAACTAATGGCATACCAAAGAGATTAACTAGAATTATTAGCAAGAAGTTATATGCTGCTGATACAACTCTAATTGAAATTACTTGTGATGCTCGTATTAAAACATATTCATATAATGGTGACTTACAAACTAATCGTATAACATCAGTTGATGATTATGTAAATACATATAAAGCTATTACATTAAAAGGATTTAAGATTCGTCAAGATTCAATGCCTGATGGTACTGAAGAAAGACAGAATAGAATTCTGAATCTTGTAGCAACTGGTACAAACTTATTCAAAGCATTAACTGATAAAGAAGCAATCAGCTTCCGTTATTTAATTGATTCATTTGGACTAGGTTTAACAGAATTGTCTAAACAACAATATGCTGATATATGTGGTGCTAGATTAGATGTATTCGGATTCGTTAATATGCCTTCAATGAGATCGTTTAAAAATTCAACGTCACCAACATTCGTTGATAGTGAAGGTGTTTTACAAACAAGCTTCATTGCTCAAGGTGGTGATCCAGAATCAAATCCGGCATTCTTATACTCTCTAGCTGAGGGTACAGGCGTAAGTACAATTGGATATTTCACACCATATGTTATAGTAAATGATAATGGTAGACCAACAGAGTTTCCACCAGCTTCATTTGTTGCTACAACATATATGAGAAAAATTAATAGTAACCAAACTAATGTAACACCTTGGACTATCGCAGCGGGTGTAACTAACGGTGTTGTTACTGGTATTGCTGGTTTAGAAATGAACTTCAACAATGAAGACATCGAAAACTTCAATGGTATGCACGTTAATCCAATCGTGTCTAAGAAAAATAGAGGTTTCGTAATTGAAACTGAAAATACAGCTCAGACACTAATAAGATCAGCATTATCTTTCATTCACGTTAGAGAAGTACTTATTGAGTTAGAAGGTGAATTAGGCGCTATGCTTTTAAACTATCAGTGGAAATACAACACACCTGATGTTAGAGCAGAGATTAAGTTAAAAGCTGATTCAATCTGTGAGAGATTTGTAAATCGTAATGGTTTATACAACTTCTTTAATAAGATTGATGAAGAAAATAATACATCAGAAATTATCGATAACCAAATGGGTGTCCTAGATACTTATGTTGAACCGATAAAAGGTATGGGTATTATTGTTAACAACATCACAGTTCTAAGAACTGGTGCTATTCAATCAGGAGGTTTCTTAAACCCATAAGTTTAACATTACATAATTAATTAAAACCCAGAAGAAATTCTGGGTTTTTTATTTTAGGCAATTCCGAGGTTGGGATTTAAAACAAACCAATATATAAATCTATAAGGAATAGCTTATTAAAAAATAATTAAAATTATGTCAGAAAACCCAGAAGATAAAAAACCACTTAGTGAAGAAGATTTTCTTAAAAAATATTTAGAGGAAACAGATATGTCTAAATCTAAAGCACCTCAATTCGAAGAAGCTAAAGGATTTAAACAAGAAGATACTGGACGCGTAGCGGATTTACAATATTTCGCATTTGATGCCAAAGATTTACCACTGGGTATATTCTACCCAAATGGAACTAAAATAATGGTTCGTGCGGCACAAGTTAAAGAAATTCAATCTTATTCGATGGTTGATGATAAAAACTTCTATGATATGATTGAAAAAATGAATGATATGTTATCAGCATGTGTTCGTGTTAAATATGTTGATGATAAAGTAGGTTCATATCTAGATGTGAAAGATGGTGATAGAGTTTATTTAATATTTCTAATTAGAGAATTAACTTTCCAGCAAGGAAACGTATTAGCAGCGAATGCTACATGTAAATGTGGTCTTGAAATGCAGGTAGAATTAAAACGTCAACATTTCTGTTATCATGAAATGCCAGAAGCACTTGCTAAATATTTTGAGACTTTTGATAAAGTATTCAAGTTTGAAACAGTTAGTGGTCAAGTATATAATATCGCACCACCAACAATCGGATTACAGAAGTCATTCACAGAATATATCGTAAAAGAATATAATGAAAAAAAGACTCCAAATTTATCTTTCTTAAAAATTATACCATTCACATTGACTAATAGAAATAGTATTACAGTTGATGGTATTAAGGCTAAACTAGTTGAGTTTCAATCATTATCAATACAAGACTTTCAATTCTTAAATGCAGCTGTAAATAAAATGCAGTTTGGTATTAAAGAATTAAAAAAGATTTGCACGCAGTGCGGAGAGGAGGTTCACACCGATATGGTGTTTCCCAACGGACCATCAGCTATTTTCGCTCTTCCAGATGCCTTTGATCAGTTTATTAAAAAATAAATTGCTATTAAGCAAACACTATCACATGTCAGAGCGTGATGCTAATGATTTACCATTTTGGCAATTTGAAGAAGTTGTAAAGATTGTGAATGAGTTAACAGATGAAGAGAACAAAGATAGAGAAAAACAAGAAAAGGGTCAGAACAATATAAATCCAAGCTCATATATGAGGGATTTCAGTTCAATGGCTAATAAATTTAAAAAATAAACATAACATATGAAAGCAAATGTGATTAACAAAGAAAAAATGGCACCGAAAGAAACTTATTATTTATTGATTGTTGATGGTAGTACATCAATGACACACTTAACTAATAGTACAATCAGTGGCGTTAATGAGCAAATTGATGCAATTAAAAACTTAGAGAAAGAATTTCCAGATCAAAAATATAATATGTCATTTATTCACTTTAATAGTGCTGTAACTATTGAATATACAAATAGACCAGTTAAATCATTAGAACATATCAATGAAAGTAATTATAAATGCACTGGTATGACAGCTATGTTGGATGCTATTGGTGTTGGTGTTAGAGATTTAAACGAGAAAATTAAAGACAAAATTGCTTCAGGTGAGGCATCTGCAGTAGTAGTAATCATTACTGATGGTGAAGAAAATGCGTCAAAGGAATTCGATGGTTCTAAAGTTAAATCAATGATTCAAGAACTTCAGAAGACTGAACGTTGGACGTTTACCTTCATCGGTGCTAATATTGATTCAATTTCAACTGCTAGAAACTATGGTATCAACTTAGATAACGTAATGCAATTCAGCTCAGATGTTAATTCTAATTCAAGATTATATACTAGCGTTTCTAAATCAATGAAGATGAGAGCAAGTTCAATCAGCACAAACTCTTATTCCGCAGCAGACTTTGTTAGCGACGAAGATAAAGATATTACATCCAAATAATAATCTAAAACTTAATGAAAAAGCTACTCGCAAGGTGGCTTTTTTTATTTTTTCTAAAATGGAAAAAACTTTATTTTTAATTGTGATATATATGAGTATATTTGTTGTTCAAACACGGGGAAGTTCTGGCTTCGACGGTGATAGGATGAGAGTTATAAGCAAGTGTCGCTTTGTCTAATAAGTAGTGCGACTAATAAATTAGTAGATAACTTGTAAATGGAAACATTACAAACGAAGTTGGCTCTAGAGCTGACGTATTAGCAGTTATTAACGCACAGTCTAAGACTGTTGCGACTCAGGTAGAAGCTGAGTTAGTTGCTTAATATAAGACACTTCTAACAACACGAGTTCCCGATACTAAGTGTAAGTAGAATCGGCGAGTTTTTTGATTAGACCGCAAAATTAAATCAGATATTTTGTTAGCTTAGAAAATCTAACTAAACTTGTAGAAAGTGGTTCACGTATATGATCGGACACGGGTTCAATTCCCGTCTTCTCCACAAAAGAAAAAGAGACCAATTGGTCTCTTTTTTATTTCCTTTCAAAATTCACGTAATAGACAGTTTGTTCTTTCAAATCAAATGGTTTATAATCTGTCTTTTCTATATGGTATTCATAATCATTACCTAGTATATCTTTTAAAAAATTAATATAGATATTCATTCTCTTTTCGCCCGGCACACTAAAATAAAATTTATTAGGGACCTCCTTATTAAATCATTCTAAAAATAACTTTTTAACCTCACCAAAAACCTTAAATTGCTCGTGTAAATCTGTTCTATTAAATTTAGATATATTATCATCAATAACAGACCCAACACCCCACCCTACGCTATACCCTTTACCATCATCTTTTGGATCTCTAACTTCAAACCAATATTTATTATCATTGATATAAAAATCCCTTATGTAATTTTCATATAGTTTGATATACTTCATTATCTTATTAATCTATCATGCTTTGCTGGATCATATGGTTCTGCTGAATAGTCTAACCAACCTTCCCTTTCCTCACTGAATACTTGTTCAGCTTCATCTTCATCTTCAATACCATCTTCTTCCATTATTTCACCTATGTCTCTCAGTCCGTGTGAACCAGCGTAGTTGTCATAATCTTCACATGCCTTTTCCCAAGCATATTTATTAGCTTCATCTTCATTAGATGCATCAATTACTTCATGATTGTTAGCACCACCAAAGCCACCGCCTAATCCGTATGATATGAACCATTTATTATCTCTAAATGATTCGAATGTTTTAATTGTTTTCATTCAGTATATATTAAACTTTCACTATATTATTTTTATAACAAATAACTAAAAATAAACGAAAATTATGGCAGGATTAACTGGTTGGTTTGGTGGAAAAAATCAACATTCACCTTGGATTTACTCTTTCATTCCAAAAGATATTAAAACATATTGTGAACCATTCTCTGGTTCTTTTCCAATATACTTCAATGAAGATTTCTCACATGTAGATAACATTATATACAATGATGCAAATAAGCTACAAGTTAACTTTATGTTGTGTGCTAAACAACATGATAAATTACTCAAAGAGATTAAGGATTCTTTTAATCTTGGTGGTTTTTTATATTGTGATAAAACAGATATAGGTGCTCAGAAACTACATTATAGAAACCTATATACTGATACTAAAGATCCAAAGAAGTGTGATTTCTATGATGATATGAATTGGGATATGCCAAATTTTGAGAAAGCAGTTGTTTATGCCTTTATGATTACATCAGCATTCAATGCTTGTTATGCTAGAGGTGCTGGATTTAGTGGCTTTTCGGCTGGTAAAACACCTAAATTAAAGATTAATACACTTCTAAATAAATTGGGTAATGCTAATTATAAATCAAAGTTAGATGGTTTAACTGATATTGAAAACATCGACTTTGAAGATTTAATGAATAAGTATGATGATGTTGATACATATTTCTATTTAGATCCACCATACAAATATACGGATGGTGTTGGTACACACAATACTGATTATGGCTCACACATGACATTTGGTGAAGCTGGACACGAAAGACTTAAAAACTTTTTACTTAATAGTAAAGGTAGATGGTCATTATCATATTACTGGTTTAAAGAATTAGAAGATTGGTTTCCAAAAGATAAATATTTCTGGGTTGAAAAGGAGTTTCATCGCTCATCAGCGTCATTCTCCGATAATAATGCGAAAGGAACTGAGTTGTTAATTATGAATTATGATCCAAAAACCGGAAAGAAGGTTTAATTATCTAAACATGAATTTGTATTTATCGGGTGCTGATTTTAAATCCAACACCTTGGCTTTGATTGCTTCTTGATTTGTATTAATTGCTTTCTGCAATCTATGATGTCCATCTAGAATCATAGTATATTTACCATCTAAGCCTTTTGTTATTATAATTGGAAAATTCAAATCAGCGGCTGATACTCTTTTTAGAGTAGGCTCATCTGTTTTTGATTTGTGAATAGACATATCTTTTATTTCAGCAACCGGAATCTCAATCACTGGCTCATCTTTTAAATAATCTTCAACATCTTGTATAGTAATAGTGGCTTCTTCACCATTAATTACATCGGCCCAAGATGTTTCTTTATAGTTCTCAGTATATAATTTATAACCTTTTAGATATTTCATATAGTATATATTTAAATAAAAAAGCCCTCAAATGAGGGCTTTTAAGATTATACCTGTAAAGGTGGTAATAATTGCGCGTAGTTCGGATCAATCCATTCATCAGTCCAGTAGTCACAAACAAATGAAGCTTTAGTAGCTTCTACAATATTTGCAGTCTTAGACCAATCTAATTCAGAAATAGCACCATCAATACCTTTAATTTGAGTATTATGAAATGTAAGTCTTCTAATAATAAAACCTTTCTTATCATGTTGATTAACAATAACAGTACCAACCATATCTCTTTTGTAGAAATTTGTACCTACTTGTGAGTTCCATAGTAAATCATACCATGATCTTAAAGTATTCCAAGTATAGATAGAACCACCATGATTCACATTCACGTTGAAATTGATATCAAACGTAGTGTGAGTTTTATCAGGAAGTGGTAAGTAAACTCTTGTAGAATACTTGAATCTCTGTTGCTGTTCAGCAATAGTTGGTGTTAATTCGAATCCAGAAATATTAGTTGCGTTTTCAAGCAACATTAGAGGATCTCTGTTTTGAGCAACTAAGATTGCTGGTAATACAAAAGATATCTCAAACAATCCAGGATATACTGCTTCGAAGGGACCTTGGTTATCACCAAAGTGACTCGTTACGTTAGTAAAATGCGGTAATGGCATATTAGTTTTATTATTTTTATACTTTATATATTAAAGAGAGATTTATTCCCACTCGATATATACTATATATTATAACACAAAAATCAATTTTACTGCAAAATTGTTTAGAATTTCTCCATAAATACAGAAACATCACTTTTAAATTCATAATTTTGATACGCATCTTCCGCTAAAAATGAGCACATTGGTGCTAAAACTTTCATATATCTTTCCAAAGCATACTTAAGAACATATTGACATCTTTGTCTTTCACCTGAGTCCAAGTCACACTCATATAGAAATGATTTAGTTTCGTTATCTAGATATTGACTAGAAAATTCAGAAACCCAAGCCATCAATTCTTCAAAAACCTTTCTGAAATTATATTCTGAGTAATATTTCAAAGAACTATTATACATCAAATCACATCTACTTAAAGCATTTCTTTCTTTTTCTGTTAATGTCACTTCACGATAATTATATCCATACATATTACCCAATAGATACTTCATTGTATTTCTTAATTTAAAATAATACTCTGAACAACTCTTTAACACACCCTCACCCAATTGAGCATCATCTCCGTAGTTTACAACGGCTGACCACAAACGAAGAACATCAGTATTATATTTTGTTTGAACTGACTTAGGATCTACAACATTGCCCAATGATTTTGACATCTTTCTACCCTTATCATCAAGTACAAATCCATGTGTTAAGACCTTTTTATATGGTGCTTCGCCGGTCATAGCAACGGATGTTAATAATGATGATTGAAACCAACCACGATGCTGATCGGAGCCTTCAAAATAAACATCTGATTTTCCACCAACCACTGAATACCAACTAACACCAGAATCAAACCAAACATCAAGTGTATAATCACATTTAACTAAACCCAAGCCTTTAAATTCCTCAGGTAATAATTCATCTTCAGTTAAGTTAAACCAAACATCTGAACCATCTTTCTTAAATAATTCAAGTACATGATTTTGTAATACCTCATCTAGAAAAGGCACACCATCCTTTAAGAATGTAGCAAGTGGAAATCCCCATTTGCGCTGACGTGATAGACACCAACGGTCCCTCATGTTTAACATATTTGTTAATCTATTTCTCCAACGCTCTTCTCCCATATCAACATCTGATAAAACTCGTAATGCCTTTTGTTTTAAGTCAGTTAGATCTAAAAAGAATTGTTCAGTTAATTTAAAGTAAACTGGACCACCGGTTCTCCAATCATGTGGATAGGAATGTTCATATAAATCAGTTGAGAACAACATGTCTAAATTTAACATATCTGTCAAAACTGATTCGGAACCTTGATCTAGACAAAATAACCCATTTGATAACTTACCCGAAGCATCCGTTAAATCATTTGACGTGAGTCCAAATTTCTGACAAAGATCAAAATCTTCTTCACCATGTGAAGGGCATAAATGTACAAGTCCCGTACCACTATTGGATCTAACAAATCTATCACACACGACTAAACCGTCAGTATTAGTTAATTTATTATGGTATTTTACACCACTTAGCTCAGTGCCCAAGTATGTATTTAAGACCTCACCATCTAGTAGTGATAGTCTTGATTTAGAAACAACATACACAACATCATTGTGTCTAACATCAACATATTCTAAATCAGGATTAACACACACGGCTACATTACCAAGAACAGTCCATGGTTGTGTGGTCCAGACTAGTAGTTTTCTACCATCCTCAGTATCTAATGTGAAATATGCTGATTTATCTTTTCTGTTTTTATATTCTAACTCAGACTCCGCAAGAACAGTTCTAGACGATGGGGAATAATAAACCGGTCTATTATCTAAGTAAACTAATCCATCATTTAAGAATTTATAAAGTACTTTTAATTGACCAACTTCAAATTCTGGTGACATTGTATAATATGGATTGTCCCACTCAGCTAATACACCAAGAGATTTAAAAGATTCTTTTTGTTTATCTGAATATTCCTTTGCCCATTCTTTACATCTGAACCTGAGTTCTGTCGTATCTAATCTACCCCATTTTTTCTGAACGGCTAACTCAGTTGGTAAACCATGACAATCGAAGCCTGGTCTGAAATTAACTTTCTCACCATTCATCAGATGATATTTAGATGTCATGTCCTTTAAGACCTTATTCAATACGTGACCAACATGAACATCACCATTGGCATATGGTGGACCATCATGTAGCGTAAATTGTTTATCATTTAACCCGTTTCGTAATTTGAATACGTCGAGTTCTTGCCAGAGTTTTAATAACTCTGGTTCTTTTTTTGCTGCCTCGGACCTCTGTGTGAAGTCTGTCTGTGGCATGTTTAAATTTTTCTTTTCCATTTTATTTATATTTTTTGATTTTTTTGCAATAAAAAAAGCCCAAAGATTTTCATCCCTGGACTTCTACAATTTAGATAATAACTATTCGTTATCCAATTGGTTTATACCAAGGAATTGAGCGACGAATAATTATTATATTTCTATTTAACATGATTTATATATTGTTATTTTAGTTCTTCTTTGAAGTCTTCTTTTAATTTGTAACCTCTAACTTCACCTTTAAGTAAGCCATAGAAGGATTGTACTACATTGCTATTTTGTTGTTCAGTGTTGCTATATGATACACCAGGTACCATTTTGGCTTTTCTTTCTATCCACTTCTTTAGATTCTTATACTTATCGCGATATGAAAAAATAACACCTCGACTACCACTAAAAGAGCCCAAACGTTGCAATTCTTGATTGTCACCCTTCTTATTAAGAAGAAAGATTTCACCATTTGCTTCACAATGAAGCTCATAGCTTGAGAATTTACCAGTGAGTATTACTTTAGTTGCCATATTATATTAAGCAAATATACGGAAAAAGTTTAAATAAAAATTATTTAAATAATTTGTTGATCTTATTAGTCCTATTCTTGATCTTATCATACTCTTCCTCTGAAAGAATATCAGATTCCATAACTATATCATAAATAATATTATTATACTCAGTAAAATATGATATGAGATAGTGATCGCCATCCTTGCTAATCTTATCAATCGTAACCATTCTTAAATCTTTCTTAAGAACGACAAGCTGTTTTGTGTGTCTCCAAATCTTCATATCCGTATAAGTATATATTCTTTTAAACTTTATCGATTATGTGTATAAAATTATTAAAATATTACGACTTTATGGCTCAAATTTTTATGATTGGGGATTCCCATGCTTACATTTATCCAATTAATTATCAAAAATGGATGACCACGTTTAAACAATATTTTTATGACTTCTATATTCCACTTCTAAAGAAAGAAGCAAAACCAGGCGACATTTGTATACACTTAGGTGACCTATTTGACAATAGAAACTATATACCAATCGATGTCATTGTCGAGGTTCAAAAAATAGTAGAGGAAATCGCAGAGATACTACCATTTCACCTATTAATAGGTAATCACGACATATTCAATAAATCAACTAATGATATCAATGCCATTAGAATGTATAAACACATACCAGGCGTTACTATATATGAAAAAACAGAACAAGTAGATTTTAATGGCACTAGATTACTAATGATGCCTTGGGTTGAGCATAAGAATGAACAAATTGCTCTATTGCGTCAATATAGAGATAGTGATTATGTATTTTGTCACTCAGATTTAAATGGTGCTAAATTACACATGAAATCAGTTGCTCATAAGAATAGAGATAAGATTGAACTTGATGAGTTCGTTTCCTTCAAACATGTCTATTCAGCACACATTCATATTGTTCAAGTAGCTAAAAACTTCACATTCGTAGGATCAATATATCAAATGGATAGAGGTGATTTGGGTAATCAAAAAGGTGTATTCATATTAGATACCGATTTAAATGAAGATAGATTTGTACCAAATATGCTGTCACCTATTTTTGAAAAACTATCAATCCTAACTGAATTGGATGTTGAAAAACTGAGTGGAATCAATACTAATAACTATGTTGACTTATCGATATCAAATTCTCTATTAATTGGTAATCGTAAATTAAGAAGAAAGTTAGAAAAGATATTAGAAACTGGTGGATTCTCATCAGTCGAATATATTGATGATATCAATGAACAGAAAGCAGAAGAGACAGATGTTGAGAAGAAGCTGAAAGAGACCGACTTCACAATTGAAACAAACTTCGAGTTTGAAGAGATGATAAAGGATTATATTCAGCAACAAACATATGAGAGTGATAAAACAAAGCTTGGTGTTGTTGGTGAGTATGATAGTATAATTGATATCTACAACGAAAATTATAAATTCAAAAAAGAAGACTAACAAAAAACCCACTACTTTAGTGGGTTTTTTGTTTATCGCCCTTGTCCGCGATATTTTTTCTTGTAGTTCTTTGAGAATTTACTTACCGAATTTTTCT
>Ga0315288_10010240_pt1 | contig 11815 bp, 8 predicted proteins | sample YL17G11_20_MG_FD_203454 | JGI IMG/M metagenome (GOLD analysis project Ga0315288, IMG submission 203454) | Sediment microbial communities from Yellowstone Lake, YNP, Wyoming, USA - YL17G11_20 | ecosystem: Environmental > Aquatic > Freshwater > Lake > Sediment | place: USA: Wyoming | collected... | reverse complement strand
AGGGAGTCCCTGTCGCGGGCCAGGCGATGAAGGAGTAGGGGCGGTTTGCGAACCGCCCCTACGGCCCTGTCACCCGGAGCGTCCACCTTGTCATTCCGAACGAAGTGAGGAATCTCGAAGACCGATAGCGCCGGCATGGAAAGCGCCGAGATTCCTCGCCCCTTCAGGGCTCGGAATGACAGCCAAAGGTCAGGTACTGAACGTGACGCGCAGCACTTCCTCGACGGTGGTGACGCCCTCGGCGGCCTTGCGGAACCCGTCGGCGAAGAGCGTCTTCATGCCGCTGGCGATGGCGGCGCGACGGATCTCCTCCTCGGGCCGGCGGGCTGCGATCATGTCGCGCAGGACCCGGTCCACGACCATGACCTCGTGCAACGCGGTGCGCCCGTAGTAGCCCCACTGCTTGCAGCGATTGCAGCCCTTGCCGCGCATGAACTGAATGCCCTTCTCAGGAAGGACGTAACCGCCGGCCGCCGCGCGGGCGCGGAGTTCAACAAGTGTCTCCTCGGGGACGGCATGGGGCCCCGCGCACTCGGTGCAGACACGGCGGGCCAGCCGCTGCGCCACCACGCAGTTGAGCGCCTCGCTGATCATAAACGGCTCGCAGCCCGTGTCCATCAGTCGGCTGACTGCTCCGGGGGCGGTGTTAGCGTAGAGCGTGCTCATCACGAGATGGCCGGTCAGCGCCACCTGGAACAGCATCTCGGCCGTGGCAAGGTCATGGATCCCGCCCGCGAAGACGATGTCGGGATCCTGGCGCATGAACGCTCGGAGGGCGGCATCATAGGTGAGGCCGACCTTGCGGTTCACCTGAACCTGGGTCGCCCAGGGGAGGGTTATCTCCACGGGGTCCTCGATGGTCAGCGTCTTTTGCTCGGGGGAGAGGATGGTCTGCAGCCAGGTGTAGGCAGTGGTGGTCCTGCCGCTTCCGGCCGGCCCGGTGAAGATGATCAGCCCGTTGGGCTGGCGCACGCAGGCTGCAACGCGCTCGCGGTCGTCAGTCGTGAAGCCCTGCCGCTCCACGCTGGGCAATTCCGATGAATGCGACAGGATGCGCACCACCAGGCTCTCGCCATACACGGCAGGCACGAGGGCGATGCGCAGGTCGTAGGCCTTTCCGGCATATTGCAGGTGGATGCGGCCATCCTGCGCGAGCCGGTGCTCCGGCACGTTGAGGTCGGCCATCGCTTTGAGGCGCGAGATCAGCGGGCCCTGCAGCGACTTGGGCATTTCGCGCATGACGTGCAGCACACCGTCCACGCGATAGCGCAGAATGAAGGCGTCGCGCGTGGGTTCGAGGTGGATGTCGCTGGCGCGGCGCGCGATGGCCGTCTTGATTACCAGGTGGACCAGGCGCGTGACCTTCGCTTCGGCCTCGGGCTGGTCCGTGTCGCGCCCGTCCCAGGCCTTGCGGTCCTCCTTGGCCAACTCGGGGCCTGCCAACTTGAGCATGGCCTCGATCTCGGCGTCAATCTCCACGGGCGCCTCGGTGATGGTTGCGCCGCGCTCCTCCATGAAGCGCTGGAGTTGACCCGGCCGGAAGCGCCACTGGCCGCCCACCTTGAACCCGGGCAGCGTGCCCGCGGCGAGCCAGCGGTAGAAAGTCGTCTTGCTGACCTTGAGCAGGCCAGCCGCCTGTTCGACGTCCAGGAGTTCCGGCGCCTGCGCGGCCTGCACGGCCTCAGCGGCCTTCTTCGCCTTCGGCTTGCTCGGCGGCCTCGGTGCCTTCTTGCGCGTCATGACCGTCTCCTCTGCTCCGCGCTCTGGCCGCGGCGCTTCTTGTTATTCACTATCAAACCAATCTTGCCATATTTTGGTAAAATGTCAAGGCCTGGGAGTCACTTTTTGGCCCAGCCAGCGGATGCGTGGCCGGCTTTCTTGGGCATGGTGACCGGCCAACGTAGGGGAACACCTCTGGTGCCCCCGGGTTCGGGCCGACCGCCCTTCAGGACCCTGAGGTCCTTCAGGACCGAAGGGGAGGTCGGTCCCTACGGAGTCCGAGGGGCCAGGCTTGCATTCTCGCGGGGTCTTGTCTATAATCGCCGCGTTGTTCGATCGCCCCTAGGACCGCCCTGGGGCGAATTCTTTGCCACGACCCGGTCGGGGCGGGAAGGAGCCCAAGAGTGAGAATCGGTGTGCTCACCGGCGGGGGAGACTGCCCGGGGCTGAACCAGGCCCTGCGCGCCGTGGTGATGCGCGGCATGGACCACGGGTTCGAACTCATCGGCATCAAGCGCGGCTGGGACGGCCTGATCAAGGTGGATACGGTGCCGCTGCGGCTGGAGGACGTCGAGGACCTGGTGGACAAGGGCGGCACCATGCTCGAATCCTCGCGCACCAACCCCTTCAAGAACGAGGTCGATTGTCAGAAGACGCTCGACAACATCGAGAACCTGAAACTGGATTGCCTCTGCGCGCTGGGGGGCGAGGACACGCTGGGGGTGGCGAGCAAGTTGCACGACCTGGGGGTGAAGACCGTCGGCATCCCCAAGACCATGGACAACGACATAGATGAGACCGACTACACCTTCGGTTACGATTCCGCGGCCCAGGTGGCGACCGAAGCCTGCGACCGCCTGCGCGACACCGCGCGCTCCCACCGGCGCCTCATGGTGCTGGAGGTGATGGGGCGGAGCGCGGGCTGGGTGGCGCTGGCCAGCGGCGTCGCCGGCGGCGCCGACTGGATCCTCATCCCCGAGGTGAGCCTGGACCTCGAGGAGATGTGCGAGCACCTCACGCGGGTGTATGAGCGCGGCAAGCACTGGGGGCTGGTGGTGGTCTCCGAGGGAGTCGAGATCCCCTCCGCCGACGAGGAGAGCGTGGGGCGCGATGCCTTTGGCCACGTGATCCTGCGCAAGCGGGGCGTGGGCGAGTTCATCTCGCGCGAAGTCGAGCAGCGCACGCCCTTCGAGGAGACGCGGCTCTCGGTGTTGGGGCACATCATCCGCGGCGGCGCGCCCACCTCCTTCGACCGCTTCCTGGCCACGCGCCTGGGCCTCAAGGCCATGGACCTGGTGAAGCAGGGCGAGTTCGGCAAGATGTCCTCCATCCAGTGCAACCAGATCACCAGCGTGTGGCTGCGCGACGCGGTGCACGAACTGAAGCGCGTGCCGGTCGAGTTGTACAACGAAATCAAGGCCCTCTTCAAGTAGCGCCGCCTCCGAGCGAGGTCACCCCTTGCCCGACGCCATCTGCCTGGGCGAAGCGCTGATTGATCTCGTCGCCCTGGAATCCGGAGTGACGCTCGCCGGCGCCTCGGGGTTCGCGAAGGCGCCGGGGGGCGCGCCCGCCAACGTGGCCGTGGGCCTGGCCGGGCTCGGGGTCGAGACGGCGTTCATCGGCAAGGTGGGCGACGACCCGTTCGGCCATTTCATGGCCGACACCCTGCGCGCGCACGGCGTGGAGGTGTCGCGGTTGCGCTTCAGCCGAGAGGCCCGCACCGCCCTGGCGTTCGTGGCGCTCACGGCCGCGGGCGAGCGCGACTTCGTCTTCTACGGGCAGCCCAGCGCCGACATGCTGCTCGAGCCGGGCGAGATCGAAGAGGACTTTGTGGCTTCAGCGCGCGCCTTCCATTACGGGTCCATCACCACCCTCCGCGAGCCGGCGCGTTCGGCCACGCACCGGGCGGCGCGGGTCGCGCGCGACGCCGGGCTGCTGGTGTCGTATGATCCCAACCTCCGCGCGGACCTCTGGGACCGCCTGGACCGCGCGAAGCAGGAGATCATCGCCGGCCTGGACTACGCCGCCGTGGTGAAGGTGAGCGAAGAGGAACTGGAGTTCATCACGGGCGCCGGCGACCTGTCCGCCGGGGCGCGCCGGCTGCTCGAGTATCCGGGGGTGCGGCTGGTCGCGGTGACGCGGGGCGCGGCGGGGTGTTTCTTCAGCACCGGCGAGTGCCAGGGGTCCCTGGCCGGGCTCCGGGTGCCGGTGGTGGACACCACGGGCGCGGGCGACGGTTTCGTGGCGGCGCTCATCGCGGGCCTGCTCGAAGCCGGCGCGCCCGGGGCGCTGGGCGAGTTGGGCGCGGAGGACCTGGAGCGGATCTTCGCCTATGCCAACGCCGTGGGGGCGCTCACCTGCACCAAGAAGGGCGCCATCCCCGCCCTGCCGAATCGGGCAGAGGCCGACGCATTCGTCGCATCACAACAGGGAGGCGGCGCATGAAGACGATCGCGGTGCTCACCAGCGGCGGCGACAGCCCGGGGATGAACCCGGCCATCCGGGGCGTGGTACGAACCGCGGTGGCGGCGGGCATGGAGGTCATCGGGGTCCGCCGCGGCTACGCGGGCCTGATCGAGGGCGACCTGATCGAACTCCGCACCACCTGGGTGAGCGGGATCATCCGCGAGGGCGGCACCAAGTTGCTCACCGCGCGCAGCGAGGAGTTCAAGACCCCGGCCGGCCAGCGCAAGGGCGCCGAGACGCTCAAGGCGCGCGGGGTCGAGGGGCTGGTGGTGATCGGGGGCAACGGCTCCGCGCACGGGGCCTATTGCCTGCATCAGAAGTTCGGGATCGCGACGGTGCTGGTGCCCTCCTCGATTGACAACGACCTGGCCGGCACCGATGTCTCCATCGGCTTCCAGACCGCGGTGAACACCGCCGTGGAAGCGATAGACAAGATCCGCGACACCGCGGTCTCGCACGACCGCGTCTTCGTGGTCGAGGTGATGGGGCGCGAGGCGGGGTTTCTCGCCCTGGAGGTGGCGCTGGCCGGCGGGGCGGAGCACGTGCTCATCCCCGAGATCCCCTTCAGCCTCACCAAGATCGGCATCGCGATCAAGGAGGGCCACGAGCGGGGCAAGGTGTCGTCCATCATCGTGGTCGCGGAGGGGGCGGCCAAGGGGATCGCCGTGGCGGCGGAGATCGAGGCGATCACCGGGGCCGACACCCGCGCCACCGTCTTGGGCCACGTGCAGCGCGGCGGCTCGCCCTGCGCCACCGACCGCATCCTCGGGGTGCGGCTGGGGGCGGCGGCGGTGGAGTTGCTGGCCAAGGGCCAGAACGGCATGGTGGGAATCAAGGGCAGCGAGGTCGTGGTCTCGCCGATCGAGACGGTCTGGAGAAAGAAGAAGACCATAGACAAGGATCTCTACGAACTGGCAAGAACGCTGTCCCAGTGACGGCGATGCCAATGTGTGTCCAACCAGGAGGGAAAGACTGTTGACGTCCGGCATGTTCGCACTCATCACGCCCCTCGTCGCCCAGGCAGGGCCCGAGGCGGTAAGCGAAGCGCAGATCAAACTGCCGGCCCTGGGGTCCGGCGAGATCACCTTGATCTGGGCGGTGCTGGCGACGGCCATCGTGGGGTTGCTGTACGGCCTGTACCTGACGATCAAGGTGCGCCGCGCCGACCCGGGGTCCGAGGCGATGGTGAACGTCTCGCGCGGCATCCAGGAGGGCGCCATGGCCTACCTGGGCCGCCAGTTCCGCGCGCTCATCGTGCTCATCCTGGTGATCACCGCGGGCCTCTACTTCATGTACATGGGCAGGTACCCCGATCAGAAAATCCCGCTGGGCATCGCCCTCGCCTTCCTGATGGGCGTGTTCGCCTCCTACGGCGCGGGCTACGTGGGCATGGGGCTCGCGGTGCGGGCCAACGTGCGCGTGGCCAACGCGGCGCTCACTTCGTTCAAGCGGGCGCTGGAGATCGCGTTCCAGGCCGGGACGGTGTCGGGGATGTTCACCGTGGGCCTGGGGCTGCTCGGCGCCACCATCATCTTCCTGGTGTTCCGCGAGGACGCGATGAAGGTGCTGGTGGGCTTCGGGTTCGGGGGCTCGCTGGCGGCGCTCTTCATGCGCGTGGGCGGCGGGATCTACACCAAGGCGGCCGACGTCGGCGCCGACCTGGTGGGCAAGGTCGAGGCCGGCATCCCCGAGGACGACCCCCGCAACGCCGCGGTGATCGCCGACAACGTGGGCGACAACGTGGGCGACTGCGCCGGCATGGCCGCCGACGTCTTCGAGTCCTACGAGGTGACCCTGGTGGCGGCGATCATCCTGGCCCACGCCGCCATTCCCAGTTTGCAGCGCACCTTCGGGGCGTCCGGCACGGCGTTTGGACTGAAACTCATCATCTATGCGCTCCTGGTGCGCGCGGTGGGGGTCTTCGCCTCGATCATCGGAACCTGGATGGTGCGCGGCAAGGACGACCAGCACATGAACCCCATGCGTCCCATCAACGTCGGCTTCTGGGTGTCGGCGCTGCTGGCAGCGGTGGGCTTCGGGATCGTCAACGCGGTCTATCTGAAGCGGCCCGACACCGGCGCCCCGGACTTCCGGTTCTTCTGGGCCACCTTCATGGGCATCGGCCTGGCGCTGGTGATCGGCCGGCTCACCGAGCACTTCACCGCCGTGGACAAGGGCCCGGTGACGGAGATCGCGCGCGCCACGCGCACCGGCGCCGCGACCATGCTGCTCAGCGGCCTCGCCGAGGGCATGGAGAGCAGCGTCTGGGCGATCCTCGCCATCGCCGCCACCATCTTCGGCTCGATGGCGCTCTTCGGCGGCGACCCCGCGCTGAGCGCCTTCGGCGTGGCGCTGGCGGGCCTGGGGCTGCTCACCACCACCGGCTACATCCTGGCCATGGACACCTACGGCCCGATCTCCGATAACGCCAGCGGCATCTTCGAGATGTCCGGCGCGCTCAAGGAGGGCGACCAGAGCAAGCAGGCGGCGCACCGCATCGTGGCGCGCCTGGACGCCGTGGGGAACACCACCAAGGCGCTCACCAAGGGGTTCGCCATCGCCACCGCGGTGATCGCGGCGGTGTCGCTCTTCCGGTCGTTTGTGGGTGAGGCGAACCTGATGAGCCTGCGCGACCTGGTCCCGGGGCGCATGGAGAACATCGGCATCCAGGTGAACGTGACCCAGGTGTTCATCGGGCTCCTCATCGGCGGGGCGGTTCCGTTTCTCTTCTCCTCGTTTGCGATCCGCGCCGTGAGCCGCGCCGCGGGGCTGCTGGTCGAGGAGGTGAGGCGGCAGTTCCGCGAGATCCCCGGCATCATGGAGGGCACCGGCCGGCCTGACTACGCGCGCTGCGTGGGCATCGCCACCGCCGCGGCCCAGAAGGAACTCATCGGCCCCGGGCTGCTGGCAATCGCCACGCCGGTGATGGTCGGCTTCGGCCTGGGCGCCGGCGCGCTGGGCGGCTACCTGGCCGGCGCCATCCTGGTGGGCCAACTCCTCGCCGTGTTCATGGCCAACACCGGCGGCGCCTGGGACAACGCCAAGAAGAAAATCGAGGACGGCCTCTACGGCGGCAAGGGCACCGAGTTCCACAAGGCGGCGGTGATCGGCGACACGGTGGGCGACCCCCTCAAGGACACCGCCGGGCCCGCGCTCAACCCGATGATCAAGGTGATGAACCTGGTGGCGATCCTGCTGGCGCCCTTCGTGGCCGCGGGAGCGCTTCAGGCGATGTCGGGGCTGGTGCGCGGCGTGATTGTGGCCGTGTCCTTCCTGGCGCTGGCGACCGCGGTGTTCTTCAGCAAGCGCACCGGCGAAGCCAGCCTGGCCGGCAAGGAAGAGCCCGCCGCACCGCCGGCCGTGGGCGGCCGGGCCGAGTAGCGCCGACCAGCTCTTTCTCTCCGCTCGGAGTCGTTGGGCCGGCGTGATCGGCGAAGTGTGCCATCGGCGCACAAGGCCGCGGGGCCTGACATCGCGAACCACGACCGCGTGACGGCCCCCGGTGACCAGGCGGCGGGTTCGTACCGATGCGCGTGCGGTCGGCCCTCGCAGGGCGGCGCGACGGCGCGGTGCGGACCGGGCGCCAGGGCTGGTGAGGCTGCTCCGGTCCCCGAGGGGACCGTCCGTCCGGGGTCCGATGGACCGCCTGCCTGGGAGAGGGCAGCATGACCACACCTGGTTCGGCCGTGAGGCAGGCCGCGCGCCGGCACTTGCGCGTGAGACGGATCGTCATCGTCCTCTTCCTCATCGTCATCGTGGAGGCCGCCAGCGTACTGCTGGATACCCGCTACGGCGACCGCATCATCCCCATCTCCTATCTCTACGTGCTGCCGGTGCTCTTGGGCGGACTCTACCTGGGCTACGCCGGCGGCATCGGCGTGCCGGTTTTCTCCATCGCCCTGTACCGCCTGGAGCAGACGGCTCTCGCGCACCGCACCTACGGCGAGGCCGATTTCCTCCTGCTGGCCATCCTGGTCATCGTGGGGCTAATGACCGCCCGCGTCCAGGCCGACCGCCGCCACCTGCGCCGGTACAGCCTCGAATTGGAGCGCCTGGGCAGGGCCAGGGAAGAACTCACCGCCCTCATCGTCCACGACCTGCGCACCCCGCTGGCGGGGCTCACCATGGTGCTGCGGCTGATCGCGGAGCAGAAGCAGTTGGCGCTCCCCCAGGCCTACAGCCAACTGGTCGAGGTGGCCCTGGCCACCGGCGAGGACATGGCCGGGATGATCGGCGACCTCTTGCACCTGCACGCCATGGAAAGCGGCGCCCTGGAGTTACATCACGGGCAGGTCGGGGCTGCTGAGGTGGTGCAGGCCGCGGTGGGGCAGGTCGAGCCGCTGGCTCGCCAGCGCCGGGTGCGGATCGAGGTCGGGGTCGAGGAGGGGCTGCCCCGGCTGCCGGCCGACGAGGTGATGCTGCGGCGGGTGCTGGTGAACCTGCTCGGCAATGCGCTCCGCTTCAGCCCGGATGACGGAACCGTCCGGGTGGGCGCCCAACGCTCGGGGGCGGACCTCCTCTTCAGCGTGGCCGATGAGGGCCCCGGAATTCCAGAGCCGCTGAGGGAACGGATCTTCGAGAAATTCGCGCGGGCCGACGAGGAGGTCGGCAAGCACGTCTCCTCGGGCCTGGGGCTGGCGTTTGCGAAAATGGCGGTCGAGGCCCACGGGGGCCGCATCTGGGTGGAGAGCCCGGCCCCTCCGGCCGAAGACGGCAAGCCTGCGGGGGGCAGCCGGTTCGCCTTCTCGCTTCCCCTGATCCGCTCGCCCGGGGTCGCCCCGCCCTAGGCGTCGTGGCGGATGGGGCTGATGAGGTCGTCGGGGACGTCGCCGCCGGTCCAGAGGCTGACCTGGTTCTTGCCGGCCTGCTTGGCCTGGAACAGGGCCCGGTCGGCCTTGCGCATGATGAGGGTGGCGGAGGGCTCGCGGCCCTGGGCGGCCACCCCGGCCGAGAGCGTCACCTTGTAGATGGCGCCGTCGGTGGTGAAGAGCCGTTCGTTGAAGCGCTTGCGCAGGGCGTCGGCGACGGCGTGGGCGCCGCGGTCGTCGGTGTGGGGGAGCAGAATCATGAACTCGTCGCCCCCGTAGCGGCCGGCGACATCCTCGGCCCGGATGCTGTCCTTGATCACCGTCGCCAGGGTGCGCAGCACCTGGTCGCCGGCGGCGTGCCCGCAGGTGTCGTTGCAGGCCTTGAAGTCGTCAATATCCAGCAGCACCAGCGACAGCGGATGGCCGTGCCGCTCGGCGCGCTTCACCTCGGTCACCAGGCGCTGATGGAACTCGTTGCGGTTGAGCAGCCCGGTGAGGGGGTCGGTGGAAGCCGCGTGGCGCAGTTCCGTGCGCAGCCGCGCATTCTCGACGGCCACGGCGACCTCGGCGCAGAGCGCGGCCACCAGGTCCACCTCCTGCTTGCTGAACGGCTTCTCCCAGGCGCTCCACAACTGCAGCACTCCCAGGGTCTCGGCGGCGGACTGCAAGGGCACGCACAACGCCGTCCGCCAGCAGCGCGGCTTCGCCTCCGGGCTGGGAGGCGCGGTCTCGACCTGGGCGACGGGGGTTCCCTTGCGCGCCTGCGCGGCCAACTCCCGGTCGAACGCGGCCTGGGGGAGGCCTTCGGGGGACTGCGGGGGCGTGAGCGCGGCCGTCACCTGGAGTTCGCCCTCGCCGTCGCGCAGGGCGATGAATCCGCCCTCCGCCGAGACCATGCGGCAGGCCTGGGCCAGGAGCGCGTCCAGCACCTCCTGGAGGGTATCGGCGTTGTTCGCGGCGCGGGCCACGTCATAAACCGCCCGCAGCGATTCGATCGCCTGTTGCAGGCTGGCCGCCAGGCGCCGGTTGGTGCGAGCCTCGCCCGCGAGCAGCGCAAAGAAGACCGCCAGCACCAGGGCCGAGGCGCCGAACGCCGCCACGCGCAGGAAGGCGCTGGTGATGATCGGCTCATCGAATCCCGAGGAGACCCCGACGAAGAGATAGCACACCGCGGCCAGCATCGAGGAGGTGATGGCGTCGCGGAAGTTGAGCCTCAGGCTGGCGTGGAGCACCGGCAGGTAATAGAGCAGGTAGTACTGGCTCTGCATGCGCCCGCCGAACCAGATGAGCATGGTCACGAAGAGAACATCGGTCGCCACCATGAGGCCGCGGCTCCGCTCGGTCGGGAGCAGCAGCCGGTGGGGGAAGAAGGTCGTGATCAGGATATAGAACGTGCCGGCCGCCAGCGTGATGTCCATCCCCAGCGACCCTTCGCCGCTCAAGCGGACGACCTCGCTCATCACCACCACGGTGAGCAGCACCACGCAGCGCACCGTGGCGGCGACGCGCTGGCCGGTGTCCGACTGCGCAGGCCTAGGGTTCACGGTAGGCTCCCGCCAGCGCAGGTTCGCTGGCGACCGTCAGGTTGAAGTCGCGCGCAAACAGGTTGGAGAGCATCTCCGCCGCCGCGCACACCATCCCGCCGATCTCGCGCAGGCGCTCGTCCGTGACGCGACAGGCCGGGGCCATCACCACGACGCCGCCGAAGGGTTGGCCGTGGGCGTCGGTGACCGCGGCGGCCACCACGCCGACTTCGTAATCGGCGTACGCCCTTGCCGCGTAGCCCTGGCTGCGGATGGTGTCGAGGTCTGCCAGCGCCTCACCGACCTCCTCGGTGGGCAAGCCCGTGGCCTGCGCCCAGCGGTGGGCCGTTTCCGTGGCCTCGGCGTCGCTCGACTCCGCCAGGCAGGCCCGCCCCAACGGGCTGCGCAGGGCGGGCAGCGGGCAGTAGGTGGGTGGCACGACTCGCACCACGCACGGCGGCTCGACGTGCGCGACCGAGGCCGCCGTGCCGGTTCGCGAGTCGAGCATCGCCAGGAGCGCGGTCTCGCCGGTGCGCTCCGTCAGCCCCTCCAAGATGGAGCGGATCGCCGCGAAGCGCACGTGGGCGGGTCGGCAGAGGTTGGTCAGGCGCAGCAGGCGCAAGGGGTCCAGGGCATAGCGGCCGGTCGCCTCATCCAGGCCTAGATAGCCGCGCTCGAGCAGGGTATCCAGCAGGCGGAGTAAGCTGGGCTTGGGGCACTTCATCCGCTGGCTCAGCTCGTGAAGCGTCAGGCCGTCTTCGTGGCCGTAGAGCGTCTCGAGCACCGCCAGGCCGCGCGACAGCGTTTGCACGAGGCAAGTTTTCGGCGACCGCGACATGGTAGTCTGACCCAAGGTCGGCAGGCGGCGGCCCGCTGCCCGGATAGGCAACCGAATTGGAACGCCGTTCCAAACTATTCCACATTTCCAGCCCAGCCTACAGCAAGCCGCGGCCCAATGTGACGCGCACGGCCGGCCAGAGGAGTGCTTCCCCTCGGAAACGAACTATCCCGCGCGGAGGTGGCCTGTTTGCCGGCTGATTCCCCACCCGGCCCCCCCGCGCGCCTGCTGGCGCTGGCTGCCGTGGTCTACGCGGCGCTCGCCCTCTGGGGTGGTCCGCGGCCTCCTCGCCGATCCGTCGCACCGCGTGCTGGGCTGGCCTGGCGATAACTTCGCCTAGCTGTGGCGGCTGTGGTGGTTCAAGCGCACCCTCTTGGGGACGCGCTATCATCGCAAGCGCCTGCTCGGCGGGGCCGAAACCTTCATGCCCCCGGCCTTCGAGAAGCGCTACCACCTCATGG
>Ga0315288_10010239_pt1 | contig 11815 bp, 8 predicted proteins | sample YL17G11_20_MG_FD_203454 | JGI IMG/M metagenome (GOLD analysis project Ga0315288, IMG submission 203454) | Sediment microbial communities from Yellowstone Lake, YNP, Wyoming, USA - YL17G11_20 | ecosystem: Environmental > Aquatic > Freshwater > Lake > Sediment | place: USA: Wyoming | collected... | reverse complement strand
GGCCGGTTGGGCGAAAGAGATTGTTAAGAATATAAAGTCGTTCAACAACGAAACGTCGGTTGTAGGGAAATAAGCGCAAAGATTATACTTTATCTGACGAGTGGGACGAGGTTAAGCCCGGCGTATGAACGTTCATTCTGTCAGCACAGCTGAAAAGCAGTTTCCCTACGTCTAGCGCGAATGTCCGAATCCGGACATCCCCTGTCTCGGAAGCGGACACGGCTTCCTGAAAACCACCTGAGGCCTCCCAGATAATTCAATCGGAATACTGGCACAATTCTTGCATACCTAAGATTTTGATGTATTTAAGATTTTTTGGTATCGGGAGGTCCTGACCATGTCGAAAACGCTCATCGCCGCCACGGCGAAACCGATGGTCCTCTCCCTCCTTCTCCGGGGAGAGAGCTATGGCTACAGGATTCTTCAGGATGTCATGGAGTTGTCCGGGGGGACACTCGACTGGTCCGAGGCACTTCTCTACCCTGTCCTCCATAAGCTCGAAAAAGACGGTCTGATCCTGTCCCAATGGAAAACTTCCGGGGAAAACCGGATGCGGAAATACTATTCGCTGACCGATTCCGGCCGCAGGGAGCTCGAGGACGAGAAGGAACGCTGGCTCAGCATCCACGGGGCGTTCGTCAGGCTATGGACGCCCGCTGAATCTTTGGAATAACGATAGAGGTCCGCTATGTTCGACCTGGAAAAAGCCGTCGCCCGCTGGAGGAAACAGATGGGATCCGATCCCGCTTTGGAGCCGGGGTATATCGCCGAGATCGAGTCCCATCTCCGGGACAAGATCGACACCCTCGTCGGAAAAGGACGAACGCCCGAGCAAGCCTTCGACGAAGCGGCTCGGAGCCTTGACCGATTGAATCTCGTCGGATCCGAGTTCACCAAAGTCTATTCCGCCCGCCGCAGCGGCCGGCCGTCCTGGCAACCGCCGCGTTTCGTCCCGGCCATCGCTTGGAGCTATATCCGGACGGCGACGCGCTTCGCCCGCAGGCATAAGGGATTCGCCGTCCTCAATATCGCCGGATTGACCGTGGGGATGCTCTCCTTCCTCCTGATCATGACCTGGGTCCGCAACGAACTGAGTTATGACCGGTTCCACGAAAAAAAGGACCGGCTGTTCATGATCCTGAGCAGATCCGGGGACGGGCCGACCTGGAACTCGACGACCTATGCCCTTCCACCCGCCCTGAAGGCCGGTTATCCCGAAGTCGAGGACTACGCCCGGGTCTGGCCCTGGCACGACTCCCTGGTCCGATACGGGGACGTCCGCTTCGAGGAGCACGAGATCACCCTCACCGACCCGGGGTTCTTCCGCATGTTCTCCTTCCCCTTCGTTCGGGGGAATCCGGAGATGGCCCTCGCCGAAAAAAATTCCCTCGTCCTCACCCAGGAGACCGCGCGGCGCTACTTCGGAGAGGAAAATCCTCTCGGAAAAACCTTGTATTTTTCGAACCCGGGCCAGGATTTCACGGTGACGGGAGTCGTCAGGGATGTCCCACCGAACTCGAGCCTCCAGTTCGACATGGTGACCCGGGTGGAGTGGCTGGGAGAAGAACGCCTGGCCCGATGGACTGAATATGTCGCCTACGCCTACGTCCAGCTTCGCACCGGGGTATCGGTGGAGGCCTTCAATCCGAGAATCTCCGGGATCCTTATAGAGCACGTGGGGCCGAACTGGAAGGACACGGCTCTGCTTCAGCCTTTCACTAAGTCCTATCTCTACGAGGACGGGCGGCCGGGCGTCATCATCAGGGTCGTCATGTTCTCGGGAATCGCGGTTCTCATCCTGCTCATGGCCTGCATCAATTTCATGAACCTGAGCACGGTTCAGTCATCGCAACGGGCCCGTGAAGTTGGCTTGCGGAAGACCGTGGGCGCCGGCCGGGCCCAGATCGCCAGGCAGTTCCTGGCCGAAGCGCTGCTCCTGTCGGCGATCTCGATGACCTTGGCGCTATGCATCGCTCCGCTCGTCCTGCCGGCTTTCAACCTTCTGGCCGGAAAAAGCATGACCCTATCCGGCCCTGATACGGGCGGGCTCATCGTCATCGTGGGCTTGGCGGCAGTGGTCGCGGGGCTCCTCGCCGGGAGCTATCCCGCCTTCCTCCTGTCTTCTTTCAAACCCGTCGAAACCCTTCGCAGCCGGATCTCGGCCATCCCGGGAGGGGCCTCATTTCGAAGAATCCTGATCGTCTTTCAGTTCGCCGCCTCGGTGACCCTCATTCTCTGTTCGATCGTCGTCGCCCGCCAGCTCCGCTTCATCCGGAATTCCGACCTGGGGTTCAGCCGGGACCAGGTGGTCACGATCGAGAACAACCTCCAGCTTAAGCCAAAATTCGATGTCTTCAAACAGGAGCTCCTTGGCCAGGGGGGGATCATCAACGTCACCGCCGGCGGGCAGAGACCGAACTCGGTCGGCCAGACCATCCGCGTCAACTGGGAAGGAAATCCCAACCCTCTTCCGGCGCCGATCGGTTACACCATGGTCGATTATGATTTCTTCGAAACCTTTGAAATGAAGATCGTCCGCGGGCGGTCCTTGTCCCGGGGATATGCCACGGACGAGACCGAGTCTTGTATCATCAACGAGGCCGCGGCCAAAATGTTCGGCTGGGACGATCCCATCGGGCACATTCTCTATTGGAGCCAGGGCGCGATAGATCCTTCGCTTCGGAACGTCCGGATCGTCGGCGTCGTCAAAGATTTCTATGACCGATCCCTGCGGGCCGGGATCCGGCCGTTCATGTTCAGGATATACCGGCCCTGGCTTCAATATGTTTTCATCAAGGTCGACAAGAATCAGATCCCGGAAGCGCTCGGGCGGGTCCGGGCGGCATTCGAAAAATTCGCCCCGGATTACCCCTACAGCTTCGAGTTCCTGGACGAGGCCTTCAACCGCGATTATTCCGTCGAGACCCAGCAGGGACGGCTGTTCAATACCTTCGGGATGCTCTCGGCCTTCGTCGCGGCTCTCGGTCTCTTCGGATTGGCCGCATTCACGGCGGAGCGCAAGACCAAGGAGATCGGGATCCGCAAAGTCCTGGGAGCGTCGGCATCCAGTCTCGTGGCCATGATGACCAAGGAGTACCTCGTCTGGGTCGCCTTAGCCAACATGATCGCCTGGCCGGCCGGATATTATTTCATGACCAAGTGGTTGAACGGCTTCGCCAGCCGGATTAGGCTCGAGGTCCCTTTTTTCCTGGCGGCATCGGCAGCCATGCTCGTCGTGGTCCTGGCGGCGGTCGGCACCCGGACCCTGCGAGCAGCCCGGGCCAACCCCGTGGATTCTCTGCGATACGAGTGAAGGTTTCGAAAGTCTAACCAGATATTTCCGGGATATCTCGGACTCCGAAAAACTTCCGCGGCTATCCGGTTAATAATCGCTCCTCTGATGGATATTTGAGTCATCGAATCTACGGCTTGCAATTTAAGATGTATAATTCTAAGATGAGACAGCAATTTTAAGGGGGATCGGACCCGGCGGAAGCTGTCACGCTGATCCTGAATTACATCTTAGCAGACGCCCGTTTCTGGAAGACTGGGCCACGCTCTTCAAACTGCTGGAAGAAGGCAAAATCAAACCGGTCATCATGAAGAAGTTTCCCATCCTGGAAACGGCCCAAGCCAATGCGCTGTTGGAAAGCGGCCAAGTCATCGGCAACATCGTTTTGTTGGCGCCGGAATTGCTGTAGGTTTTTCGGTTTTTCAGCGGGCGATACGGAGGCGGACGATCTTGCCCTTGTTCCCGGCGGCCCAGCCGCACGAGCCGTCGGGCGCGAAGGCGACCACGTGGCAACCGTCAAGCGGGAACGGCCGCCAAGTCCGGCCCCCGTCGGCGGAATAATCAGCCCCGCCCGGTCCGACGGCGAGGACGTCCGGCCGGCCTGGGACAAAGGCCGCGCTCTCCCGGAAGCCCGAAATTCCCGGTGTGCTGAGGGGCCGCCAGCTTTCCCCACCGTCCAGGGTGGCCGCCGCGACGGCGTCGCGGAAATCCATCTCCTTGTAGTCGCCACCGACAGCCAGGCCTTCTCCAGCGGAGCGGAAGGCGATGCCGAAAATCCCCCGCGTCGCCCGGCCGGCGGAGACGGGGACAACGACGGTTTTAAACGCGCGGCCGCCGTCGCGGCTGATGAAGACCCGAGCGGTCTCACCGCCGCCGCTGGCGATCCAGACCAAGGATTTTTCCCTCAGAATCATCGAACCGTTACTTGCGGCGAAAAACGCCTCTCCGGCCAGCGGAGCCGGCAGACAGTCCTTGGGCATCGGCTGCCAGGAATCGCCGCCGTCGACGGTCTCCAGGAACAGAAAAACACTGTCCATCGGATCGCCAAGGACGAGTCCGTGCCGGTCGTCCCAAAAAGCCATGTCATCTATGAAGAAGGAGGGATGGTCGTTTTGATAGACGGCTTTCCAGTTCTTTCCGCCGTCGTTCGTCTTAAAGATGAAGCCCGGGCTGCCGACGCTGGCGACCAGGGCGCGTTCGGCGTCGAAGGCCGCCAGGGAGCGGAAATCCAAATTTTCTCCGCCGGGTACCCGAAGCGCCGACCAACTCCTCCCCCCGTCGATCGTCAGGCACACGGAACCGCGGCTTCCGCTCGCCCAAGCGACGGACGAGGACAGGACCCGGAGAGCGCGAAAAGTGCCCTCGACCGGGACGGCCTGCGGCTCCACGATCAAGAGTTCCTTGTCGCGATTTCCCTGAGTCTCCGGATTCGAGGCGATAAGCCAACCGGCACATAGCCCAAGAACGATTATTCCCATGGTGCGTTTAAACATGGGTCAAGTGTCGGACAATGAACCGGCCCTGTCAAGCCGGACGGATCGCCGCGTTTGATATCGTGGGGAGCCTCTTATAAAATAAAAGAGTTGGTGCTGAGGTCGGCGGATTAGCCAAGGCAAAAGCCCATTCGGGGGACCCGGCGCCGGGGCATACTTTGTGGCCTCATCTATGATGTCTATGCGCACTGTCAAATGAACCGCCTGAGCAGTGAAAAAAGCCCTTACCTGCGCCAGCACGCAGGCAACCCCGTGGACTGGTATCCGTGGGGCGACGAGGCCTTCGACCGGGCACGGCGCGAGGACAAGCCCGTCTTTCTCTCCATCGGATACTCGACCTGCCACTGGTGCCACGTCATGGAGCGCGAGTCCTTCGCGGACGAAGAAGTCGCCCGGCTCCTCAACGGGACGTTCGTCTGCATCAAGGTGGACCGGGAAGAGCGGCCCGACCTCGACCAGTATTACATGGCCGTCGGTCAGATGCTGACGGGTTCGGGCGGCTGGCCGCTGACGATTGTGATGACCCCCGACAAGAAGCCCTTCTTCGCCGGGACCTATTTCCCGAAAGAGCAGCGCTGGGGACGTCCCGGGCTGAAGGATCTCGTGCCGCGGATCCGTGAAATCTGGGAAACGCGGCGCGACGATACCGTGCGCTCGGCCGCAGGGATCTTCGAGGCGGTCCGCGAGGCCCGGGCGCGGGCGGAAGCCTCGGCCCCCGTCCGGCCGGAACTCGGGCCTGCAATTCTCGACAAGGCGTTTCATGATTTCGAGGCGAATTTCGACGGCAAGCGCGGCGGTTTCGGGAGCGCGCCGAAGTTCCCCCTCCCGCACAACTCGGCCTTTCTCTTGAGATATTGGAAACGGACGGGGAACGCCGCAGCCCTCGATATGGCCGAAAAGACGCTCCGGGCCATGAAGCGCGGCGGCATCTGGGACCATCTGGGATTCGGCTTCCACCGGTATTCGACGGACGCTGCATGGCTTGTCCCCCATTTCGAGAAAATGATCTATGACCAGGCCCTCCTGGCCGAGGTCTATGCGGAAGCATATCTGGCGACAGGAAAAGGAGATTATCGGCGGACCGCCGTCGAAACGCTGGAATACGTCCTCCGGGACCTCGCCACGCCCGACGGCGCTTTTTTCACGGCCGAGGACGCCGACGCGGAGGGAGAGGAAGGCCGGTTCTATCTCTGGAGAAAGGAAGAGATCGACTCGGTCCTCGAGGGCCGACAGGCCGCGCTCGCCGGGCGGGTCTTCGGAGTCCGGGGCGAAGGGAATTTTGTCGAGCAAGGCGGTGAGCGGGACGGCCGCAATATCCTTTATGAAGAGAAGCTCCCGGCCGAAGCCGCGGCTGAGCTCGGGATTCCGCGGGAAAGGCTCGAGACAATGATGGCCGCCATCCGCGGCAAGCTCTTCCGCGCAAGAGAAAAGCGGTTGCGGCCGTTCATGGACACCAAGATCCTGGCCGACTGGAACGGGCTTGCGATCGGCGCCTTGGCCCGCGTCGCCCGGATCACGGACGACTCCCGGTTTCTCGACGCGGCGGAGACAGCGGCCCGCTTCATCCTCGAAAAAATGCGCGATCCGGAGGGACGGTTGTTCCACACATTCACGGAGGGCGAAGCCCGCATCCCGGCCTTTCTCGACGACTATGCCTTTCTCGTCAAGGGCCTCATCGAGGTCCATCAGGCGGGATTCGATCCTTACTACCTTGAGGGCGCGCTCGAGCTCATGGACATCGCCATGGCGGATTTCATGGACACGAAAGACGGTGGGTTTTTCGCCGTGTCCTTCGGCACGGAGCTCTCCATCCGCGCGAAAGAGGTTTACGACGGGGCCGTCCCCTCGGGGAATTCGGTCATGCTGATGAACCTTCTCCGCCTTGGCAGGCTAACTGGACGCCGGGACCTGGAAGACATCGCGGCAAAGCTAACCGCCGCATTTGCCGGGCAGGTCGGAGCAAGACCGGCCGTGCATACCGAGTTCCTCCGCGGAATGGACTATGCCTTCGGGCCTTCCGCGGAGGTTGTCGTGGTCGGGCGCGCCGGGGACACGAGGGCTGAGACACTGGTTAGGGCGCTTAAGAACGCCTACCTCCCGAACGCGGTCATTCTTTTTAGGCCGGCTCGAACGCGCTCACCGAAAATCGAAAAGCTCGCACCCTTCACGAAGGGCATGCGGGAGGTTGACGGCGGAGCTGCCGCGTACGTCTGCACGGGAGGCCGCTGCCTCAGGCCGGTCACGACCGCCGAAGAGCTCGTTCGGGTTCTTTCCGGAGTTCATTCGGAACCGCACTCGCGATAGAATAAAAGCAAATGAGAAGACGTCAACAGGAGTTGATGCTCAGCGGAGGAAAGGGGGAGTCTATCAAACTCCCCGAGGAGGTGTATCACATCATCATGTTATCTTACCCTTCAAACTGGAGAAACTCTCATGCCACAAACACCACACACTGATCAACAGCACCGTGCAATCTTACAGAGCATTGCCCAGAGGGCGATGCTGGAGAGAGGCTTGTTCCCCGACTTTTCAGCTGCGGTGCTTGCCGAACTTGACAGGATTAAGGCGCCCGCGGGCGTGAACGGTGAGTCAGTCGGAGATCCCTTTGGGATTCGTGACCTGACGGATCTCCCGTGGGCTTCCATTGACAACGATGACTCTCGCGACCTGGATCAGCTCACTATCGCCGAGGCCCTGCCCGGAGACAAAGTCAAGATTCGTGTAGCCGTGGCTGACGTGGACGCGCTGGTTAAGAACGGCTCAGCCATTGACGAACACGCGCGCCACAACACGACCTCGGTGTACACGGCGGCCAAGATCTTTCCGATGCTGCCTGAAAAGCTTTCCAACGATCTCACCTCCCTGAATTTCGATGAGGAGCGCCTGGCCGTTGTCGTGGAAATGGTGATCGGCGCGGATGGCTCCTTGCAGGGCTCGGATATCTACCGGGCGCGCGTCCGCAATCATGCGAAGCTCGCCTATAACAGCGTGGCAGCCTGGCTGGAAGGGAACGGCGCTGTCCCCGAGGGGATTGCGGCGGTCAATGGATTGACGGAGAATCTGCGCGTGCAGGACCGGATCGCCCAGAGCCTGAAGAATTTGCGGCACGTCCACGGGGCGCTGAGTCTGGAAACCATCGAGGCGAAACCGATCTTTGACGGCGACCAAATCCGTGATCTCGAAGTAGAACAGAAAAACCGCGCCAAGGAGATCATCGAGGATTTCATGATCGCAGCCAACGGCGTGACCGCCCGGTATCTCGCGGCAAGGAAATTCCCTTCAATCCGCCGTGTGGTGCGCACGCCCAAACGCTGGGATCGGATTGTCAATCTTGCCCAGGAACACAGATACAGGCTGCCGGATAACCCAGATTCGGTGGCGCTTGATGAGTTTCTAGTGAAGGAGAAAGCAGCCGATCCGCTGCAATTCCCCGACCTCTCCCTCGCGGTGATCAAACTTCTGGGAGCGGGCGAATACGTGGCAGAATTGCCGGGCGATACGGGCCCCGGGCACTTTGGTCTCGCGGTCAAGGACTATGCCCACTCCACCGCCCCGAATCGCCGCTACACCGATCTGATCACGCAACGCTTATTGAAGGCCGCCATCGCCGGCCGAGCTGCGCCGTATAGCTATGCTGAACTGGATGTGTTGGCCAAACATTTCACCGAAGAAGAGGATGCCGCTAACAAAGTCGAACGGCAGGTCGGCAAATCTGCGGCCGCGCTCCTCCTTGAACCGAGGATCGGCGAACAGTTTGACGCCATTGTCACGGGTGCTTCTGATAAAGGCACCTGGGCAAGGTTGCTCACCATCCCTGTTGAAGGAAGGGTGGTGCGCGGGTTCAAGGGCGTGGATGTCGGCGACCGGATTCAAGTGCAACTGATTGCCGTGGACGTTGAGCGGGGATATCTTGATTTCAGGCAAGTCGGTTCATCAAGAAATGGCTGAGGTAAGCATGGATTCTCCGAAGCCAACTCCGACTCCGTCTCAGCGCCCAGGTCATCCCCCCGGCGGGAACGGAGCCACGATCTCTGCTCAGTTGTTGGCAAAAGCGCGCGCCGATATCTCTACCCTCCTGCAGGAGCTTGCGTCTCGCTTGGAAGGCCTGAGCCAGGCGGAAGCCGATGCGCGCTTGAAGCAGGTCGGGCCGAACGAGATCGCCCGCGAAAAGCGCCAGTCCCTCCTGAGGCGCCTGCTGAATAACGTCAAGAATCCGTTGGTCATTCTGCTGGTCGCGCTGGGCGTGCTGTCGTATTTGACCGGTGACCTGCGGGCGACGGCGGTCATTTTCGTGATGGTATTGCTAGGCGTGGTGTTGCGCTTCTTCCAGGAGCTACGAGCCGACAACGCGGCCGAGAAGCTCAAAGCGATGGTCAGCAACACGGCGACGGTGGTGCGCAGCGGAGCGGAAGCGGAAATGCCGCTCAAGCTGTTGGTGCCGGGCGACATCATCCACCTGGCCGCCGGTGATATGGTGCCGGCCGACGTGCGGCTGCTCGCCGCCAAGGACCTGTTCCTGAGCCAGGCGGCGCTCACCGGCGAGGCCTTGCCCGTGGAACGCAAAGCCGACCCTGCGCCAGCGGACGTTGAGAACCCTCTCGATCTGCCCAACCTCTGCTTTCTCGGCTCCAACGTGGAAAGCGGCTCCGCGACCGCCGTGGTTATCCACACCGGAGACCGCACCTACTTCGGCTCGCTGGCGGCCAGCATTGTCGGACAGCGCCAGCTCACCAGCTTCGACAAGGGCATCAACAAGTTCACCTGGCTGATGCTCCGCTTCATCACCGTGATGGTGCCGGCGGTCTTCCTGATCAACGGGCTGAGCAAGCACAACTGGTTGGAAGCGTTTCTGTTTGCCCTGGCGGTGGCAGTCGGTCTGACCCCCGAGATGCTGCCCATGATCGTGACCGTCAACCTGTCGAAGGGCGCCCTGGCCATGGCGCGCAAGAAAGTGATCGTCAAACGCCTGAACGCCATCCAGAACTTCGGAGCGATGGACGTGCTCTGCACAGACAAGACCGGCACCATCACCCAGGGCAAAATCGTGCTCGAAAAGCACCTGGACGTACGCGGCGAGCCCAGCGAGAAAGTGCTGCACTACGGCTATTTGAACAGCTATCACCATACCGGGTTGAAGAATTTACTCGACGAGGCGATCCTCGCCCATGAGGAGCTGGAAGAACGCCTGCAGGCGAAAGAAAAATACCGCAAGATCGACGAAATCCCCTTCGACTTCGTGCGGCGCCGGATGTCGGTGGTGGTGGAAGATGAAACCGGGTTGAACACGCTGATCTGTAAAGGCGCGGTGGATGAAGTGATGAGCCTGTGCACCCGGGTGGAAATCAAAGGGGAGGTTCTCGATGTTCTACCCGAACACGACGCCCACCGCCGGCAGATGGTCGACGAGCTGAACGGTCAAGGCTTCCGGGTGATCGCCCTGGCCTACAAAGAAATGCCAGGCTCCTCCGATGAGCCTGTTTACGCGGTCAAGGATGAGTCCGATCTGATCCTTCTGGGTTTTCTCGCCTTCCTCGACCCGCCCAAGGAGACCGCCGCGGAGGCCTTGCAGCGGCTGCACGGCCTGAAGGTGGACGTCAAGATCCTGACCGGCGATAACGAGATCATCACCGCATACATTTGTAAGGAAGTGGGCCTGCCGGTCGAACAGATCTTGCTCGGCTCGCAGGTCGAGACGCTGAGCGAGGCGGCGCTGGCCGAAGCCGCCAGCGCCACCAGCGTCTTTGTCAGGCTGGCCCCGGCCCACAAGGAGCGCATCATCAAGGCGCTCCAGAGCAAAGGGCACGTGGTGGGCTTTATGGGCGACGGCATCAACGACGCGCCGGCCCTCAAGGCCGCCGATGTGGGCATTTCGGTGGACAGCGCGGTGGACATCGCCAAGGAGTCGTCCGACATCATCCTGCTGGAAAAAAGACTGCTGATCCTGGAGCAGGGCGTGCTGGAAGGCCGGCGCGTGTTCGGCAACATCATCAAGTATATCAAGATGGCGGCCAGCTCCAACTTCGGCAACATGTTCAGTGTCGTGGGAGCCAGCGCGTTCCTGCCCTTCCTCCCCATGCTGCCGATCCAGGTGTTGACCAACAACCTTCTCTATGACTTCTCGCAGACGGCCATTCCCACGGACGAGGTGGACGCCGACTGGCTGACCAAGCCACGCAAATGGGCGATTGGCGCGATTCAGCATTTTATCCTTTTTATCGGCCCGATCAGCTCGATCTTCGATTACCTGACGTTTTTCATCATGCTGACCGTGTTCAAGGCCTGGCACAACCCGGCCCTGTTCCACACTGGCTGGTTCGTGGAGTCGCTCTTCAGCCAAACGCTGATCATCCATGTGATTCGCACCCATAAGATTCCGTTCATCCAAAGCCGGGCCAGTTGGCCGCTGATCGCCTCATCCTTGATCATTGTTGCGGTAGGAGCCTGGCTGACGGTTTCGCCCCTGGCCGGCACGCTCGGGTTTGTCCCACTTCCGCCGCTGTACTGGCTGCTGTTAGCGATCATGCTGCCATGCTACGTGATCCTCACTCAGCTGGTCAAAACCTGGTTTTACCGCAGATTCGGCGATTGATGGCGGTCGCTCTATGAATGCGGAAAGCGGATTAGCCAAGGCAAAAGCCCCTTCGGGGGACCCGGTGCCGGGGCGTGCTTTGTGGCCTTATCTATGATGTCTATGCGCACTGTCAAATGAACCGCACGGTGCGACGGGATTTCTTGTCCCGATATGATCCTCGGGTATCGATTTTTGCCGTTATTAACAGCGCCGCCCGGCCGGCGAAGATTGGCCACACTCCCCCACTTCACCACCTCGCCTCTCTCATCCAGCCGGGTGATATGCGAGTATTGACGATGATGGTCAATACCGACATAATTCATCTGTGCACCTCCTAAAATCAAGATTCTCGACGGGGAATCTATCAAACTCCCCGAGGAGGTGTATCACATCATCATATAACTGGCGAGACCTGTTACAATAACCGTGGTTAGCGCCTGGTGATATTTTTTATGGGAG
>Ga0315288_10010238_pt1 | contig 11816 bp, 8 predicted proteins | sample YL17G11_20_MG_FD_203454 | JGI IMG/M metagenome (GOLD analysis project Ga0315288, IMG submission 203454) | Sediment microbial communities from Yellowstone Lake, YNP, Wyoming, USA - YL17G11_20 | ecosystem: Environmental > Aquatic > Freshwater > Lake > Sediment | place: USA: Wyoming | collected... | reverse complement strand
ATGGATCGCGGCAATACAATCCTTGAGGAGATCATCCATCCCCATGGTGACTATTACGATGCTGACCATAAGACTATGAGCCTTTCCATGACATCAGCGGGGGCGATAGCCAGCATGCACCGTGGATCGCGGCATTCCCTCCGGTTGCAAGGTACACAGGAGAGCTGTTTCTGGATCACCTCACCCCTGAAAGGGCCCGTCCGCCGCGGGTCTGATGGACCGAAGAGCGCCACCACATCTTTTCCCAGGGCGACGGCCAGGTGCATCGGTCCGGTATCGCAGCTCACCATCGCCTTTGCACCGGCAATGACCTCTTTCAGCTCGAGGAGCGTGGTCTTGCCTACCAGGCTGATCACAGCCCCACCCGCCCGACGCTCGATGGCATCCGCCATACCACAATCCTCTTTTGCGCCGGTGAGGACGCTCACAAGCCCGTACCTGCGCATGACCGCCTCAGCCAATTCCGCGAAGCCTTGGGCCGTCCATTTGTTCGCGCTCTTCGTCGCTCCAATGTTGAGCACGAGATATTTTGCGGGAAGGTCGAACGAATGCACGCCGGATACGGGAATCTCCCATCGTACATCCCCCCTGCCGATCCCGAGGTATTCCGCAAATTCCATGTATTGCAGGATCATGTGTCTCCCCGGGTCCTGCGGTCCGACGCGCTCGAAGGGGAAAAGCCAGGTGAGCTCCTTGCAGCGCCGGCGGTCAAACCCGACCCGCCTCCCGCTCCGGGAGGCCAGGCAGAGCAATCCCGACTTCAGGATCCGCTGGAGATCGAGCGCAAGCGTAAAGGTCACGCCCCGGATCGTGCTCATTACATCTGGAAGCGATCCGCTCCAATCGTATTTATCGAAGAGGATCACCCTGTCAACAGCAGGGTGCTCGACGAGCAGGGGATAGCTCAAAGGCTCGACGAGCCAGTGTATCCTGGCATCGAGTTTTGTCTTCGCATGGATGACGAACGGCAGGGTGTTGATCACATCCCCCAGCGCCCCGAGCTTCACGATCAGGATATCCATGTCTGCCTTGTTATTGCATCTTCAATATTTTCGCAACCCTTTGCATCGCCCCTCTCTCCCTTCCCCCCCCTGACGAATGTGATTCGGGCCATCCCTTGCCCTCACCTTTCAGGCGCGTCTTGCGACACGTCCAATTCAGCTATCCTGCTGAATTGTGATTCGGGCCATCCCTGGCCCTCGCCCTACGAGCACTCCTTCAGAGCGTCCATTTGTGCTCTCCTGCAAAATTGTGGGGCAACGGCTGAGAGATTTTTTCACTCCTCGTCCGCTGTCGATGTAGTTGACGGACGTGGCGCGGAAAAATCGGTCGGCGTCTGAAAAGTTTTCGGGGAGGGGCTTGGGGGACCCCCTTTTACATAAGGGGGTCCCCCAAGCCTTTTACGAAGCGAAACTCTCTTCGGCGATTTCCATGATGGACATATCTTCGCTCTTGATGGCCTTGACGGCGGCGTCGACCTCGGGCAGGACGTTCTTGATGAAGTATTTCGCACTGGCAAGCTTACCGGCGTAGAAGGCAGCGTCCTTGTCATCCCGGAGGAACGCAGCCCACTTGGCCCAGTCGGTCGGGTCTGCGCCTTTGGCCTTGGCGAGCTCGTCGAGCTTCGTCTTCGCCACGCCGGCCTCCCAGAGGAGGAACCAGCCCATGATGACCTTGCTCATCAGCATGAGGAACGGGTAGGCATTGCCGACGGGGACGAGGAATTTGCCTGCCTTGGCGCAGCTCCCAAAGTACATGCCCATGTCGGCCAACGCATTCACGGCTGTCTGGACATCGTCGGCGAGGTCCTTCAGGCTTTCCTTGTACTTGGCAATGGTGGCGTTCATCTCGGTGAGGAGGCTCATGAAGTAGGCCCCTTTCTTCATGCCTATCTTTCTCCCGACGAGGTCGAGGGCCTGTATGCCGTTGGCGCCTTCGTAGATGGAGGCGATCTTCTCGTCACGCATGAACTGCTCGACCGGATATTCGGAACAGAAGCCGTAGCCGCCGTAAACCTGCATGGCCGTCTCCGTGACCCGGAAGCCCATATCCGAGCAATAGGCCTTCAAAATAGGGGTCAGCATCTCGGTCAGGCCCAGCCACTTGTCCTTTTCGGCCTCGACCTCGATGACCCGAAACTTATCGAAGCAGAAAGCGGTAAAGTAGGCCATGGCGCGCATGCCTTCCACATGGGACTTCATCCAGAGGAGCATGCGCCTGACGTCCGGATGCTGGATGATGGGCACCCTGGGCGCCTCGGGGTTCTTGAACTCGGTCAGCGCCGAGCCCTGGAGCCTCTCCTTGGCATACTTGAGGGCATGGAGATAGGCGATGGAGGCGCTGGCAAGGCCCTGCATACCGACGCCGAGCCTGGCCTCGTTCATGAGCTGGAACATGATCTTCATGCCTTCGCGCTCCTGGCCGAGCAGCTCGGCATAGCAGTTGCCGTTGTCGCCGAAATTGATAAGGCAGGTGGCGCTGCCGTGAATACCCATCTTCTCTTCGATCTTGGCGATCTCGAAGTCATTGCGCCTGCCGAGGCTGCCGTCGTCGTTCACGAGGTATTTCGGGACGATGAAGATGGAGATGCCTTTCGTCCCGGCCGGGTCGCCCTCGATGCGTGCCAGGACCGGGTGGATGATGTTCGGAGTGAGGTCGCTGTCGCCCGAGGTGATGAAGATCTTGGTGCCCTGGAGCCGGAAGGTCCCGTCAGGCTGCCGAATGGCCTTAGTGCTCAGGTTGCCGACGTCGGTCCCGGCATTCGGTTCGGTGAGGCACATGGACCCTCCCCATTCGCCGCTGATCATTTTCGGCACGTATTTCTTCTTCAGTGCCTCGGCCCCGTAGACCTCTATGAGGTGGACTGCGCCTTCACCAAGACCGGGGTAAGAGATAAAAGAAAAGTTGTGATTGAACCATTCATGGGAGGAGACGCGCATGACCGCGGGGAGCCCCTGTCCGCCGACTTCCGGCGGGAAGGACATAGCGTTCCATCCACCTTCGCAGAAGAGCTTGTAGATGCGGTGGAAGCACTTCGGCACATGCACCTGCCCATTCTCCAGCCGGCATCCCTCCTTGTCGCCTTCGGCCAGGGTCGGCAGCACCTCTTCGGTCGCCAGTTTCTGCGCCTCGGAGAGGATCATATCGAACATCTCCCGGGAAAAGTCTGCAAACAACGGCGCCTCACAGAGCTTTTCCACTTCGAACATTTCGTAGAGTACAAACTTCTGATCCCTTTCATCCAAGATCAGACTCGCCATAAAAACCTCCTTTCCTTGTGTTTTTATTGATTCATCTCATTGCTGGTGCATGTCACGACGATCAAATGCGTTTGCATGTTTCTCCAGCAACGCATTGGCCCTGATGGCTGTATGTCGATGACATGCCAACCCCAAACGGAGAAATAATACACGCTCCTCCCCGGTTGTCAAGCTTGTTTCCACAGTGTGTAAAAGACTACCGTCAACATCCCTCATACCCACCGCCCCGTGAGACATATGGTTAGAGGTTTATCCACCCCAACCCGAGGCATTCTCCCGGGGCACAGCTGTTTATAATGCGAGCATTTTACCATATAATGCTAAGGTTGGGTATATCCATATCCCTGTAATGTCGCGACTCTTTGATAATGTCCCCTCTTGGACTCGATAGAAATGTCCCCTGAGAGAAGGTGATAAAAGAGGCCTCATGAGGAGGCCTTGAGAATGGGGGACATACGCATGAGTGAGAAGGAGCGGAGGCGACTAGGTGTGATGGAGCGGGTATAGGCAGGTAATCTGAAGCTTAAGGATGCGGCGGTGATACTTGGCATGAGTTACCGACAGGCGCAGAGGGTAAGAGCGAGGCATAAGCTGGAAGGCGACCTGGGTCTGGTACACCGGAGCCGGGGGAGAAAGTCGAACCGTGGTTTTCAGCAGGAAGTGAAGGACAGGGTGCTTTGCCAATACCGGGAGACCTACGCGGGCTTTGGTCCGACGCTCTTTTCGGAGAAGCTCCAGGAGAGCCGCGGCATTGAGATAGACCAAGCGACCTTAAGGCGATGGCTGCTAGACAAAGGGCTCAGGCAAAAGAGGCACCGGAAGCTCCTACCTTAAGACTATGTAGGACTAGAAGACTGACATTTGAGAAGATTGAGAGAGATCTTCCCCTTTTCAAGAGTGCAATTCAGGTACCCATTTATGTCATAGGAATCGATCTTTAATTTTCGTCCAACAATGGCATAGACTGCGACGCGAACAGCTTGGCAGGGGATGGCCGGGATTAATCTCATATTGAGTAATTCGGGGCGAGATGGGCAAAGCCTTTGGACATGCCCGTGGGCGAGAGGGATGCCCCAGCTTTTTATAGCCACTGTAGATGACAGATGATGGGTTCCGCAACGCTCCACCCCATCCTCCACAGGCTCTATCAAGGCCGGTTGTCATGGATGAGGTCGATTAAGGTGACCTCCGGGCTTGCGAGGACGCGGATCGGCGGGCCCCAAGTCCCCGTTCCCCGGCTGACATACAAATGGGCTCCCTGGGGTAGATCGTACCATCCCGCATCGTGAGGGAAGAAGATACGGGTAACGAGCCGGAAGGGGAAGATCTGTCCCCCGTGGGTATGCCCCGAGAGCTGCAGGTCATACAGCCCGAGGGCGCTTGCATTGACGTTTGGCTGATGCTTGAGGAGGAGGGTGAATGTATCCTTTGGGAGCCCCGCGAGCAGTTCCTTCTCAGGGACCCCTTTGGACAGGCCGAAGCGCTGCCCGGCGGGATCGTCGACACCTGCGATGTTGATGAGACCGGCAACGGTCTTTGCCGCGCCGCGGAGGATGGAAAAGCCCGTTGCTTGCGTGAATTCCAGGGCATGCGGGAGCCCGGCGTAGAATTCGTGGTTCCCCGTGATGGCATACTTTCCGTAGCGAGGCCGTATCTCCTGAAAGGCCTCTGCCAGCCCTGCGAGGCTGTTGGCCTGCCCGTCTACGAGATCCCCCGTGGATATGAGGATGTCCGGGTTCGCCTCCCGGATCACGCGGACGATTCTCTTCAACCGCTCTTCTCGGACCATGATACCGAGATGGACGTCGGAAATCTGGGCGATCCGCAGACGGCCCAGAGCGGCGGGGATCTTGGACGACCGGATGGTGATCCTTTCGGGTCGGATATGCAGGGCTGCGAAGTATCCGTACAGGGATAGGGCAAAAGCCAGGCAGAAGGGGATGAGAAATAAAACCCGCGCCGAAAGCATGAACTGGACAATGTCCCGGCAGAGGATCAGCCCGGCCCCGTGTACCAAGAGCCAGTAGATATCGGTCAAGAGGGATATGCTGAAAAAGAGGAAGAGGAAGCCCATCCAGCTGTAACCGATGTAAGCGATCAGCCGGGCCAGAGACTCATAGCCCTGCCTTTCCAGGAGCCGGACCAGGATGGGGGCACAGATCATGGCCGCCATGAAGACGGCCAGGAGCATGCCCATACCCACCCCGAAGGGGAAGGCGGCTTTCACCTTCAGGAAAGCATAGACATGCACGGCACCGTAAATGCCGAGAATGGTGAGCAGGAATAAGGTCATGACGTTCTCTTCGAGAGTCCCATTACATTTCCCGCCATAGTAACCTACTTTTCACGGGATGTTCAAGCGTTTTGCAGGGGGGCCCTGTGCCGTGGAGGGAGACCTGATCAAAACACAGATAATTCTAATGAGCGCAGGGCCGGCGGCTGTGGCAATGTCTGATATAGCGGGGTCAAGTCTTGCATTATAATATTTTTAGGCAAAACATAGTAAGAGTATGTCGAATCATTCACCCTGCTGATTTTCCAGCCCTTCTGCTGGGTTGGGGGCAGGCTCGACTTGTCCGTCAGTTCCCGGAGCGGTGGTATCGGGAGGATGGGGGTTCTGGATCATCTGGGTTGAATCGCCGACTGTATTCTTCTGGCTTTCCTCACCGGAAGGCGGTAACGGCCCTGATGTGTTCTCCTGCCCGGCCAGAGACTCGGGTATCACCTCCTCGGTCTTCTCCTCCGGAGCGTTCATAACCTCTTCATACTCCGGTATCACAATCCCCCGCAGTACCATGATTCTATATATCCTCGCCGCGCGATTCCGAACATACCTCGATTCCCCGATGGGCTTCAACCGTGTGGGGTTGGGAAGAACGGTGGCAAGCTGCGCCGCCTCTTCCGCACTCAGGGCGGAAGCCCGCTTGCCATAGTAGTGCCGAGCAGCGGCCTCGATGCCGAATTGCCCGTCCCCCCATTCGGCCACATTGAGATAGAGCTCTACGATCCGCTTCTTCGAGAGCGCACGTTCCAGCCGCCAGGTGAGGATGGCCTCTTTGATCTTGCGAATGGGACTCTTGGAAGGGGCGAGGTAGATGTTCTTCGCCAGTTGTTGACTGATGGTGGAACCTCCCGCCTTGAATCTCCTTTTCTGGATGTCCTTTTCGAGGGCCTTCTGCATGGCCTCGAAATCGAACCCTTCGTGCCGCCAGAATTTATCATCCTCGGCGATGATGACCGCCTTCACGAGATACGGGGATATCCCTTTCAAAGGCACCCAGTGCTGTACGATCTTTTTCTTGATCCCCTCATCCGCCCACTGCTTCTCCCGGTATTCCATGAACGCCGTTTTTTTCGGATTGTGCTTCTTGAGTTTGGAGACGTCCGGATACACAAAACAGACCGTTATATTGGCGACGATGATCAGCATAACAGCGAGCACCGTATAGAGCATAGCTTTCTTCAGCATTGGAATAATCCTTACCTCAATCGAGGGTTCGTTTCTGTGATGCATCTCATAGACTATTTATAGAGAATTATCAAATGGGGCAGGGGTGGGGGATGCGAAGGACCAGGTCTCTGAAGGGTTGTTGCTCAAAACCGGAAGAAAAAAAAGGCCTGGTTTGGGCATGTGACAAACGCTGAATATTCGTCAAATGCCAAGACCAGGCACCGTTGGTTCATTGCGTTATTTCTTCTTTTCCTTCAGCATGTCCGCAAGCGCGGCAAAGGGATTGTGGGTAATGGGGCCGGTCTCTTCATCAATGATGTTCCCGTTTTCACCTGGCATATCATCGAGATATCTCCCATGCTCATAATCATGGCAATAGACGCAGAGATTTTCCCAGTTGCTTCCGTTGGGAGGATTGTTGTCGTGATTGTGGTCTTTGTGGTGGACGGTAAGCAGGTGGAGATTCTTGAGCGTGAACTCCCGGCCGCAACGGGCACATACCCAGGGATGGATTTTCAAGGACTGCTCGCGATAGCCTTGCAGGCGCTCCTTATTGGCCTGACGGGCTTTTGCCACGATCTGATCCATCTCTTCCTGGCTTAACTTGGCGCTCCCCGGTTTACGGGTTCCTGAATTTTTCAAGCCCATAATCGCCCCCCTGCTCCATACACTATTGACTATTGAAAGAGAAGCGTTCTATTTATCTCACATAGGAACGATGTTCTTTTTTTTGTTTTGCTGTATGGATTATAATAAGGAGAAGAAGAAGGCAAATCTGCACACCACAAAACGAACATCAGCGTTAATAGATAAGGCAATAATCGGACAAATGCATTATATCAACAAATACCTGGAGGTGCGAGATTATGAAAAGATGGAAGAGAAACGCTCATCTTTGTTTGTGCTTCCCGCTTATCGCCGGGTTGGTGTTTGCTTCGAGCTGCGCGAGCCCGCAGATTAAAAAACCACATACGGAAGAATTTGCGGACGCTCGAATTCCCGCGGCTGTAAAAGCGGATAACGAGGCGCGTGAAAGACTGAATCAGTACAAGGCGCAATACGGCCCGAAAGAGGAATATGGGCTTGTGGTCGAAAAAAATGTCAGCATCCCCATGCGCGATGGCGCTATCCTGAAGGCGGATATCTTCAGGCCGGATGCGAAAGGAGTTTTTCCGGTTATCATGTCCATGACCGCGTATATGAAGGATAGGCCGTGGCCCGTTCCCGAAGGGCATGAGGCTCGTCCGGGCAAATACCAGTGCTGGGAAACACCCGATCCCGAGCGCTGGGTGCCGTGGGGCTATATCCTGATTCGGATTGACACGCGCGGCTTTGGCCAGTCGCCCGGAGGAAAAGTTGCCGCTCTGAATGAGCAAGAGGCACAGGACTATTATGATGCCATCGAATGGGCGGCGCGTCAGCCCTGGAGCACTGGAAAGGTGGGACTTTCCGGTGTTTCTTATATAGCCATCAACCAGTGGTACGTTGCGGCAAAACAGCCGCCCGCTCTCAAGGCCATCATTCCCTGGGAAGGCTTGGCGGACCAGTACAGGGACTCCTTTTTCCGCGGCGGCATCTGGTGTCATACCTTTGCCACATTCTACATAGCGGAATTTTATCGTGATTATACCGTGCGCGGCTGGCCGCATAAGCAAACCAAGGAAACGCTTTCAAAAACTAATTTATTGGATTTCATGTACAATCGCCTTGACAATGATTTCTGGAAAGACAGACATGCGGACTGGGGCAAGCTTGCCGTCCCGCTTCTCAGTGCAGGCAACTGGAACGGCTGGCTGGGGGCCGGTCATCTGCGCGGGAACATGGAAGGATTCAAGCGTGCGGCTTCACCATACAAAAAACTCCGCGTGCATACGGGCGGCCATCAGGACGCATATTATTCACAAGAGGGCTTCATGGATCAGCTGCGGTTCTTTGATTACTGGCTCAAGGGCGTTGACAACGGCATTATGGGTGAGCCGCCGGTCAAGCTTGCCATTCGGCATGGCACCGATCGCTTCGATTTTGAATGGCGCTCTGAAAACGAATGGCCCATTGCCCGGACACAGTATAAAAAATTGTATCTGAAAGCCGCCGGTGAAGGCGGTGTTGGCAGTTTGCAGAATGATCCCTCTGATAAGGCGAGTACCGTCACCTATGATGCACCGGGAGGATATAAGGAGAAGGACAATCTGGTCATGTTCGTTTCAGATCCTTTTGATGAGGATACGGAAATCACGGGTGAAATCAAATTGGATCTGTGGGTTTCCTCGACCATCGACGACATGAACGTACACGCGATCATGCTGATCGTGCAGCCGACGCTGCACCCCTTGCTGCATAAATGGTACGGCGAACGGGAAGTCGTTACCGTAGGCTGGCTGTCTGCGCAGAACCGGGAACTAGATCCAGAACTGACCACGGATTCCAGGCCATATCAACTTCACAAGAGGCTTTTGCCGCTGGAGCCTGGTCAGCCCACTGAAATACAGGTTGAGATCTGGCCTACCAGTATGGTGTATAGAAAAGGTTCGCGGCTGGCACTGGTAATATCGGCCGATAATCCCATGACTCTGCAGCACTCACCGGTAGGGGGCTACAGAGCGCGCCATGCCAAAGATACAATCTATACAGGCGGCAAGTATAATTCTTATCTCCAGATACCGGTTGTGCCGCCGAAGAAGTGATTGGCGATACATATATCCCCTTGTATTTCAAAATGGTAGAGATTTTGCGAGAAGAGAAGAGGGCATCCCCTGCATAGTAGGGTGTCGGATTGTGCAATTTAGAATTTGGACCCATACACGATCAATTTCCAAGACCCGATACCCTCGTTCGCCCCTGGGTTTTTTGACACGCAACTTCTCTCACCCTCTAACTTACCACGCTGATTTCAATGATTTCGAGGGAGCTCATTGTTGATGCCTCTTTACAAAACCACGCATGAGTCGGTACAGTAGCGGTACCCTGATCGCATGTACTTGATCACCCTATCATGAAGCGAGGAGGTGTCACGCATGTCCAGACGGCCGCGATGGTGGATGATGGTGCAAGCCCTGCTCTTCCCATGGACGCGCAGGCGACTGCAGGAAACACAGACCACACGCATCAGCAGGCTCGCTTCCCGGATTTCCGTCCCGCTGTTGAGCGGCAGAAATTCCACATCACCTACCTGCCGGTTAACGAGCAGATCGAAGGTGTTAGGAGCTCCCTGATCCCACAGCATGTTCTCAAGGAGTGAGCTATCGCCCAAGATCATACAGCCAAGCCTGAACCCAGAATTTCATTAATCCCCTTTCCTCCGGGACAACCGGGGGGTCTGGGCTTGACTTATGTCAGGACGCCCGGTAGAAAGATCATGGTTATCCGCTATCCTGTTCCGGGCAATCCGGAACGGACAGAGCAGTGCGTATCACAAACAAAGGGGGTGTTTGTATGAGAAAGATAGCTATCCTGGTCGGGGGTTTGTGCTTGTTCCTCGGGTTTTCCTCTGCATGGGCCGATGCCACGCAGGAATCATTCATGAAGTCCGGGGGATTCCAAGGTATGGGGGCCTTTGAGGGGGACACGGTCTCGCGCATACAGGGGGTAAAGATGTGGGAGTCGACCGCGACCAAGTTCACCGGAGCCATTCTGTCACGGGTCGCCGGCGGAGGCGAGCAGATCGCTATCACCCGCATCGACAAGGGGGTCTTATGGGCGCTCGACCCGAAGAAGAAGACCTACACGGAAACTCCGATCGAGCCCTTCAAGCTCGGCGAGATGGGCGACAAGGAAGTGGGAAAAGAGAAGCCCAAAGTGCGGGTGGCGAAGGCTGAGTTCACGGTCAAGAAGACCGGGGCATCGGAAACGATCAACGCCTTCCCCTGTGAGGAATATCTCATCACCTGGCTCGTCGAGATGGAGAATCTTGAAACCAAGGCCAAGACGAGAGACACCATGACCACCAATCTCTGGACCACCCCGGAGACTGCCGCCATCAAGAAGCTCCAGGCGGAGCAGGCTGCCTTCTCCAAGGCATACATGAAGAAGATCGGGATAAACCTCTCCCGTACGGAGATGAAGCAATTCGGCATGGAGGCGTTCACGGCCATGAGCGGGGCTCCGCAGAAAGATATGGAGAAGGAGTTCAACCGGTTCAAGAACGAGATGGCGAAGATCAAAGGCTACCCCATCCGTACGGTCGTGAACTGGAAGGTGGAGGGCGAGGGGATGACCGCCCCCAAGGCCGAGCCTTCCGCCCCGGAGGAGAGCCAGGGAATCACGGGTGGCATCGGGGGTGTTTTTGGCGGGCTCAAGGGTGCCATCTCCAAGAAGCTGATAGGCGAGTCGAAGCCTGCCGGGGAAGGCCCGTTCTTCTCGAGCACCGTGGAGGTGAAGGCCATCAATACCGAATCCATCCCCGCCGATACCTTCGAGGTTCCTTCCGAGTATGTGAAGAAGTGAGATCAGGAAGGGCCAAGGGAGGTTTGTGATGCCGCTACCGCCGCAGTTGCTTCCCTATGCAACAAAGCTCGGGTTCCCGGAATCCGAAACCCTGGGGAAGATCTTTGCCATCCTTTTTAAAGACCCCGACAGCATCGCGATCGCCGGGGTCCTTCCGGGAACCGTGAAGGAGATCTCGGCACGCAGCGGGATAGCCGAAGAGAGAGTGAGGGAGGTTGCGAAAAGGCTCGCGCGCCGGGGCATCATCAGCCGCATTCTCCACAAGGAGGATGCCTACCGTCTCTTCCCTGCCATGATCGAGCTGCGGGACGCCACGGTGATCACCCCGGATTATCCCCAGGAACTCTTTGACATGTGGGAGATCCTCATTCGCAAAGAGATGCCGAAGATCGTACCCTTGCTCAAGTCCCTCGATCTCCCTCCCATGCTCAGGGTGATCCCTATCGAAGAGACCGTCGAGAGTGCAACGCAGGTGCTCGACGTGGACTCCGCCCGCAAGATCATCAAGGGTGCATCCCTGATCACGGCCATACCATGCCCCTGCCGCACGCAGGCGAACCGGGTGGGAAGGGCCAAAGATTGCCCTGCCCCGAAAGATGTGAACCTCTGCCTCCAGGTAAACGGTTTTGCCGAGGCCGTCATCGATCGCGGCGTGGGAGAAC
>Ga0315288_10010236_pt1 | contig 11817 bp, 14 predicted proteins | sample YL17G11_20_MG_FD_203454 | JGI IMG/M metagenome (GOLD analysis project Ga0315288, IMG submission 203454) | Sediment microbial communities from Yellowstone Lake, YNP, Wyoming, USA - YL17G11_20 | ecosystem: Environmental > Aquatic > Freshwater > Lake > Sediment | place: USA: Wyoming | collected... | reverse complement strand
CGACTGTCCTTGTAAGGCTCCTAGTTGCTGGTTAAAACCTTGCCCTTGCCCTTGCAAGTAATTCGCCCAATCCGTACCTTCTGCCCCGGTCAAACCTTGTAACCATCCCATTTGATTGCCGATATCCTGTCCCGTGTAACCAATGAGTTCTTGCTGTCTTCGTTCCTGGTCGGCAATGTTTTTCATGGCTTGAGCGGTAGAAATATCCATTGTGCCTTCCATCACGGCACGGTTGATCTCGTCCATGCTGTTATCAAGGCCACCATAAGAACCACCACCACGCCTAGCCGCCGCAATGTTCATCAGGTTTTGTGTTGCACCGCCGCCCGCTCCGCGTACCCGCTCCATTGCCTGATTGAATTGGGTCTGCTCATATTCGGGATTCTGCTCCATGAATCCGCTATACATATCAGCAAGAGATTTGGGTTTATAATTGCGCCATTCTTCCGCCGTTTGCGGGAGTTTTGACATATCAATTCCGGGCTGATCTACAAGATCTTGCCAACCGCCATACATACCTTTGATTGATTTCTGTAGTTGTGGGGAATATTGATCTTTAGCCCACTTGTATCCCGCGGGCGAAGTAGGGGCTTTCCAATATCCGTTACCGCTTGTATCTTTTTGAGCCATTGTTTTCTCCTTACATCATGCCGTTCATACCGTATCCGGGATATCCCGAAAAGTCGCCATACCATCCGCTCCGCATCCCTTGGTTCGGATAGCCTCCCATTCCGCCGCCCATTCCGTATCCACCAAATCCACCATAACTCCGGGGCATTTGGGGATACTGGGGATATTGCGGCATTTGATTATATCCGCCACCAGGTCCGTAAACGGGCTGAGTAGATGGTGTACGACCTCCGCCGTAGATCGGGTTTATTCCACCTGGCCCACCATAGATCGGGTTTATTCCACCTGGTCCCTGTATGGGCATATTCGCTCCACCACCTCCGCCGCCACCAAAACTCAACTGTTGTCCGTTAGGTTGCCATCCGGGTTTCCAGGAACTATAGTCATACCACCCGCCGGGCGTTTTGAAATTTTGCCATTGATTATTGCCCGTCTTTTTGTTGTATAAACCCATGCCTCTCAGTTCTTGGTCAGTTCTCGCACCGGGAAATAACTTGCGCCAATCCTGGCCCGTATTAGCCTTCAATCCCCATTGTGAAATATCTTTCCCGGAAGCTAAGCCCTTTTCGATGTCCTGTCGGCGTTGATAACCGTATTTTTCATTCCATTGCAGACCACCACCAACGTTAGGAGATCGCCACCAGCCAGGATTTTTTTCGTAGGCACCGCCAGCCCCCATCCACGTAGGTTGATTAGCCATATCTATTCCCCTTTACATCATGCCCATGCCGTAGTTCGGCTGTCGCATGAAGTCGCCGTACCATCCGCCCATATTCCCCATATTGCCTTGCATCCCGCGATTGGGATACATCCCCATGCCCTGGTTTCCGCCCATGCCAACTTGCATTCCCGGGTACATCCCCATTCCGCCGTCCATTTGGGTTTGATTGATATTGGGTCTGAAATTTCTCATATTGGGATACATTCCTATACCCATGCCACCTTGAAAACCACGGTTGGAAAACTGGCCCATATTGGGCATACCCATTCCGCCCTGCCATCCACCCCGTATCCCCTGGTTCGGATACATTCCCATGCCCGGCATCTGATTCATGCCGGGATATCCCGGCCTAGTCATGCGCTGTCCCGGTACGGGTGTACCGAAATCTCGCGTCCGCCCAGGTTGCATCGGCTGAACACCAGGTGGTAACGGCCTCCCCATCCCACCGCCCATAGCATTGGGGTTAGTTGCGAATGGAGTCATATTTCCCACCCCGCCCATTCCGCCACCCGGCGAAACTTGGGTAGCCTGTTGCATCCCTTGAATATAGGGATTAGCCGGATACTGTGAATTAGGTTTATAAAGATTTTTGTTTACCATTTTTATTACTCCTTATCCGAGTTGCGAAAAATCACCATACCATCCGCCCTGCCCCATGCCACCTCCGCCCATTCCAGGTCGCATACCTCTCCCCATTCCTGGACCCATGCCGCGTCCCATTCCCGGTCCTTCCATATTCGGATTCATGTTGGGCATCGGCATTGGATAGGGACCATTTCCAGGCGGGATTTGCATAGGTGGTTGCTGTTGTGGCATTAGGGCCGCAAAGAGTTGGTTCATCTGATCCATGCCTCCTGTTCTCCCCTGCGGCATCCCCCAATCACCAAACATATTCATCATCCGAGAGGCCAATGCGCCTTGAATCGCATTGTTTAGCCCCGGACTTTTGAACATGAAGGATTCCTTGGGGAGTTCGGGGAATAGTTGATTCGCTTTGGCTTGGTAAGCCGCTTGAGCTTGTTCGTAGGCTTTTCTAGTTTTCTTTTGCTTTGCCCCCTTTGCCATGCCGCCGAAAAGACCACCGAGTAAACTAATGGCGGCACCGATCCCGGCTCCGGCTAGTGTTCCGATTCCGGGAATAACTGAGCCAATCGCGGCTCCCGTTCCCGCTCCGCTGAGCATACTGTTGCCCATGTTGCCGTCCCCGCCACCGCCACCGCCACCAGTAAAATCACCATACCATCCGCCGCCGCCACCACCACCGCCCGATGATGTACTCTGCCATCCACCTGTAGTAGGATAGCTAGGTAAACTGTAATATGGATTTATAGCCATGTTTTCCCCCTTAGAAGCACTCGATATGAATCATAACCTGGCAACCTTTATCGGTTGTTGGTTCTGTAATTTCGATATAGTGAAAACCCGCCGCGTAGCTTTTCCATGCAGAGGCGTTCAATTCACCCGTTCCGGAAACATGAAAAGCATGGGTGTCCGTCCCATCTCCGATGTCTGACCATCCAGTAGCGACCTTAATAAGACCCGTAACATCAGTACCGTCAATGGAAACTGTTAAATGATGGGCGTATTGCTTTTGATCTTGACTGAGAACTCCACCATTAATGCCCGTATAATTTATGTCAATATTGGTAACAGCTGAAGCCGTTGGCCCAGGATCGGTATATCCCGAATAAACCGAGCCTAAATCTTCAGATCCTACTGAGGCCGTTGCTGATGGTCCGGTGGATGTGTCCGAAAATGAATGATTATGAGAAGATCCGGCCCCGGAAGAACTTGATAAGGTGTGGTCATGCACTCCCGCTCCTATGGTTTCGCCGCCGCCTACGGTAACTCCATCGTGATGGTGTGCAACGACATTACTAATGGAATAGGAGCCAGCTCCGTGTGTATGTGAGTTTTCGCTTCCAGTAGTTCCGCTGACATTATGGGTATGGCTTGAAGATCCGAATGTTCCGGGATGGGTATGAGATCCCAAATTAACGTTATGCCTGTGCGTTCCACCAGCCTGGTGAATATGGCCCGCGTCGCCACACGCATGAGTATGAAGTCCAAGCTCTGTGTAAAATCGTTTCGGGAACATTAGGCCCATGAGGGCAATTTTAACGGTAGGACTTGCACCTTCAGTTTTGAACCACAGTTTTGAACTGTTGCCATTGTCCAGGTCGAGTGTTGCCGAATAACTGCGAACTGCCCCACCCGTGTACCCACCTACATAATCAATCTGATTCCATGCCGTCCCATTCCAACCATAGAATTTATTGTCTGTCGTGCAATAGACAATTCGCCCGATATCTCCCGCTACGCCACCAGGAAGGCTTGCCACCTTCTCGCACACAAAGTTTTTGGCCTGTGATTTATCTAGGTCAATATTGGCCGAAAATTTCTGTTCTACCGAGAAAACGTTGGCCGCGTTTGTCTTCGGAATGTTGGCCGTGAGATAAATATCGGCAATCCCCCCGGTGTTGAAAACCGGATTAGCCGAAAAAGTCCATGCAGCCGAGATTGTCATAACCGCGTCATTTAGGCAGATTGCAGATCCCGCCTTGACGTTGTTCTTTTCCAGGTTGCCATTAAGAACAGTCACAACCGCACCAAAATTGGCGTTCATCTGGACAGCATCAATAATGTTGCCAGCCCCGGTTCCGTTTGCGAAGGTATTTGGAATTGTTAAAAGCATCTTATTTCCCCCTAAAAGACTTTAAAAATCGCCTTAGTCAATCCTTGGGCTACTCCGAATTTCAGTATGAGGTCAACTGCTAGACCCGCAAGACTTGTGATTAAGAGATAAAAAATCCAATCCGTTTTCCGCTGTAGGTGCCTAAAATCATTCTCTTTAAATTCCTTGAATAGCTCGTATAATTCTTGGGTAGTCAATCTATTTATCCCCCTTGTCTTTATTGCCAAAAAACTTCTGTAGAATTGAAAGAATGGTCGAAGCCAACCCCAGGATTTTTAGGATTTTATTAAATGGAAAGGTTGCCCTGAAATTCATTGTACCCTCGCTTCCCCGAGTAAGATTCTGCACCAGATATCCCAACCCTCTGACGGCGGGGAATAAAACCAAGAATAGTATTCCCGAATGAATTGTTGTCCGCTGGTGTTTTGGAGTCGAAGATTATTGTAAGTAACCCAGGTATTACTCATGCTTTTTTCAAAGTAGAACGAAACGAATGATCCATTGTAAAAATATGACCAACACATGATGGACCCGGATTGCATCCACCCATTCTCGGACACAATGCTACCTAATGTTTCCTCACGATTGCCGTCATAGATTCGGATATCATCCGGGTATCCAAGTAACATGAAAAGTTGTCCCCGGTCCGCGAAGACCCCTCTGTTGCCGCTTTCGCTCCCAAAGAACTTATTGCACATATCAAGTCGGCCATAGAACTCTTGCTTTAGATCATCTTCAAGATATCCCCGGAGCTTCCAGAAAACCTTGATATATTGCCGCTTGAGATCGGAAGGCAGACTCAAAAAATACTTAGCCTCTGTCCGCATTTTATGATCTACATAATTCGGTACACGGGCTTGCATCCAGACAGAATGAACGTCATACCAGGCCATCTGGTCTTTAGGCAGGGCATTGTATTGCCCCAGGCTGGCACAAGAAACCATGAGTAAGCCGATAATAAAAATTGATAATAGATTACGCATTTTATTCCACTAAAAACCAAAGGCCATTATTTTGCAGAAATACCTTCAGTATCGAGAGGGGATTGCTAAAAATATATTGTTCGTCATAAAGACTAATTCCGCAGTACATCAAACCAATGATTTCGCCATGTTCATTTTTGATTGAACCGCCCGAATCGCCAGGTCCGCCGGGATAAACAGTTAAAAAGTAGAATTTTCCCAAAAATCCCAGGTGAAGGATCCCGGTATTTACGTCCCGGAAAAAATATTGTCTTAGGTCAACCGCATGGCCAATCCGGGTCCAAAACGCAAGTCCGCCCGTTGATCCGCTGAAGATTACCCATTCGCCATGCCTAAATTCATTTTTGGCAATTTTTAATCCGTTCCTCTTGACATCTTCATTTAACTTCAAAACGGCATAATCATCATAAAATTCCTTGCCTTCGCTAACGGCGATCACATTACATTCAACGGGATGGTCAAGTCCCTCAAATATGGCATAAATATGGATTGCAGATTTACCGCTTTCGTCTTTAATCATATGCCGGACGGTAAGAATATAGTTGTCTTTTAAGAGTGTTCCCGCACCTATATAAACGACTACATAATTCGGACTACCTTGTGCTTTGCCAAGCGGAACCGTGATAAGGGGATGGCCTATACCCGATCTTTGTTCCCGTTCCTGACCTAATTGTTCCCCGGTCATTTCAAAATAACTGGTGATAGCACAGATCGCGCTATCAACCTTTTTCATTGTTTTGGCAGAAACATCCGCAAGCAGAGTCCCGCCTACCATGATTAAGGCCAGAAAAATAAAGAATACCTTTCTCATAACACCCCCCCTTTGCTGACCGAAACTTAACCTAATTGTTAAGTTATTGAGATTTAAATTTGTAAATCCCGGTGCTTTCGATGAAGACTAATAGGCCGTAACCGATTAGGCTTATAATGCTGAAGGTATGCGAAACCAGGAGCAAATAATAAGCCGTTGCCCCGAAGGCAATCACGGCAGACAAGGCCAACGCTTTCGCGTCTTCCCATTTCAGCCATGACTTCACCGCCTGAATTACGAATGACACAATCGGTCCCGCGATAAGTGCGAGAATGACCGCAACGATTTTAGGATCGAAATTCATAATATCCCCCTTTTGAGATTAATATATGTTTCAAGAACTCTATCTACATAGAGTTGATTTCTTAATTTGCCTTCCATATCGGGATTACGGAATGATCCACCGTTATACCTGCTCAAACCGATTTCGATGGGCCACAAATCAAAATTGCTATAATCATGTTTTTTCAACCGCTCCATAATTTCAAATAGAGCCTTGGCTCCCAGATCAATATTGATGGTAGGATCGTAAAGTTCATCAGCCGTTCCCACAAAGCCAAGTCCACTTGCGGTTGTGAAAAGTATCTGCATAAGTCCATAGGACGCGGCTACTATCGTTGGCTCTTTGTCTTTCCAGGAGTCGAGGTGTTTCAAATAGTGTTCCCAATACTCAGGTTCATGGCGGTAGGCTCTCGGATTCAAGGCCGACTCTCTAACAGCAATAGCCTTGAGAAGCAGGGACTTGATATGGTAGTCTTTCCCCGTCTTTTCAAAGAGTTTATCAAATTCGTTGGTCATTAGAGTTTAATCATCATGCCGAACATGGTTCCAATGCCCGCGCCTAGTGCGTACCAGAAAAAAATGCTTCGGCATTTATTCATAATCCCCCGCTCTGCAACCAAAAAGGGGACAATCGTAACCAAAACTGACATCGAAAATGCAAGCCAATAAATTTGGTTTGAGATGGCCCTGTAATACAGACAAATAAGTATATCGGTCAACATCCCTAAACAGAGATAAAACAACCACTTCAAGCGGGGGTTCATCTTGTTCACTTAATCCGAACACTTTGTTCATTTAGGTTATATATCCGTAAATCTGTACAAACTTTGCGGCCCCGGCATTGTTCGGGGCATTGTATTGACATTTCCTATCGCCATCCAGGGGGACAATAGCCATACCCCCGGCCCGATAGCTATTTGACGCAACGGGGGTTGAGGTAATTTCCAAAAGTGAATCACTATCCCCCTTTCTTCGCCATTGAAAGCTTGCTATATAATCACCCACCCGCATTGCATAAACCGAGAAAATTGCCGCCGTTGCACCACTCGGAACCCAGGTTGAGCAATCTAGGTCACGCCAGGTTCCGTCCCAGGTCAATGAAGATGTAATATTAGTAGGCGTAATGAAAATCATTCCGTGTGCCGCTATCGTTACCTGGCCCGCCGCATGACCTATAGTAATACTTGCCCCGGCAATGAGTTGTTTATATTCTAAGGCGGTGGCCCCACTATTGGACCCGAGAATATAATTAGCCGTTCCGAAGGTACTTAGGCCACCAATAGACAAGGTTCTGTTTTGACTCAAGTTGCCGCCGCCCGCGAGTGGAGAGGTGGTATTAATCAGCATGGTCTTGTCTGCTTTATTCAATAAGACTTGATTCGTTTCTTCAACGTTAGATTTCACTTGTTCAAAGTTCTTGTCTGTTTTCACTTCGCCAACAACAAACGGTATCTTCATTAAAGACTCTTTGGCTGATAGAAAAACTGATAATCAGCAATCCCGATCTTTTTATTAACCGTTCCATAGAATTGCGCCGAGAAAATACGACCATGAATAAAGTTCGGTTTTCGATAGGTTACTTCCCCGGAAGCCCCCCAATAGTTCTGCCCCCAATGAGCATAACCCCAATAAGAAGCCCCCTGGTGAGTGAGTGAAACCACCGGGCCTTCTATCTCAAAATCCTTTAATATCTTGTAATTTAAAATTACTCCATCCGCCCCGAAGACCGTAGGAAATATGAGGCGGATATTTTTCTGGTCATTAATTCCGTCTAGGGTATTCCATCCATTTTGTACGATGAAACTGATATCTACTTCATCATCGGTGAATCCAATATCATGCTGATAAATATATTGATTATTATGACTTCGATAGAGCAAGCGGTTATCATATTCACGGTACAAGGCGGTGGCCTTCACGTAGAAATCTTCATGGGTTGTGAAGGCGTTTACGTCTTTATGCCAAACCAGAGTAAGATCGTTATTGCTGTTTGAGTAGTAGGGGACCGAGATATGGTATTGATTTTTGGCTTCATAATAAACGCCAACGGCTTTTGCTATGGCATCCTGTTTGCACTCCCGAAAAATACTGGTGATCGGATTGATCGCCCTGGTTCCGTCTGAGCCGGGGACTGCAATCACTATCTCATCAATTTTCGTTCCGCCATTGGTAATAATCTTCAGCCCTTCGGAAGACAGGCAGATTAAATCTTCTCCAAGGTTAGCTACGGACATTGGGGCTACAATCCCGTATTCCGTAGTGAGGGGAATATAGGTACTATTGCCCGGTTCGTTTACATCGAAGGAGAAACAGAAAATGCCCGTGTTTTTGAGAACGATGATATTGTCGTAACTTATCCCAAGTGCTAAGATCTTGCCGCCGTCCCTATCTTCAATACCTTGCCAACTATTGACATGGACAGATCCGGGAAGCAAGGGTTCTGACCAATAAAGGCGGCTAGGATAGTCTGCGTTGACATAGAACATACGGTTAAGGTGATATTTGAGAATGGCGGCCTTGGGTGGTTCACCGTTCCGAATACTAATTGCTGGTCCTAAATTATTGTCAGCTATGTTATCCGTATAGTTATTGACATCGTTAGTCTTTTCCCCGACATAGTACCAGGTCGAAACTCCGGTTGGATTCCGGTATATTCTAATCTTGTCAACCTGGGGATCGGTACTTGCTACGAAAGAACTAAGCGTGACCTGTTTGTTTGTGACCGCGAGAACTCCCGAGATAGGGGATGGGTCGCTTTCTTCGCCCGTTGTGGAATTGTAATACGTCCAGTACCAATAATACGTTCCATTGAGGACTCCCGCCCCGCCATCCGCCGGAGTAATTGCCGCCGCGGGCTTCGTGATTCCGGCCTTCCATAATACAGATTGACCCACAACGTATTTCATAACACCCGTACTATCCGTGGCCCCGATGTATAGTCTATTCTGCGCTATCTCTAGGGTTCGGAATTCCTCTGTATCTGGCATTGCGGCGGAAAGCTGTGTCCATACATCAGGTGTACCTTTGTCAAGGCGTTTTACATAGACACCACCGTAGGCAATGATCTTGTCGTAGGAGTCGGTTTTGAAATGGATGAAGCGGTCTATTTCCGTCCCGAAAGCCACGGTTGAAACTTTGGTATAACCCCCGCGCACTTCAATCTCACCGTCCACATAGATATTGACATTCTTGGCCTTGATTAGTTGGTGAGGCGCAAGTCTGGTTTTAGCCATCATCGTAACCAGACCGCCGCCGAAATTGAATTTTTCGGTAGGTGTTAATCCTTTTTTTCGTTTCATGTTTATTCGTCTATCGGATCTAACTCGCTATCGGGATCACCATATTCAGGCAGGTGAGTAGTCCGCTTGTAATAGACATTCCTGATTAAATCCTCTAGGGATTGTGCTTTCCGTATCAGGGGTACATCTTCATCTTCGTCCAGGTCTAGGGCTTGAATGGCCGCATAAACGGCGATCAGGTCATGGCCCAAATAGGTCGGGACATCGGGGATAGAATCATCGGTTGCTAATTCAGCCGGAGCATAAACGTATTTATAGGTGATGATTTCCGCCTGTACCGGAATATCTAAAAATCCGATTTGGTTTTTCTGAAAATAAAAGACCACGACTTCACCGCGATTTAAATATTCTGATCTTTTAGAGACAGCGATCTTATTCAGCACCTCATCGTTTTCGTTGTGTATTTCCTTGAGCCGGATAAAATCAGCGGGGAGGGGATAGAGCTCGGTAGTGACCGTAAGATCAAAGTGATCGTCTTTGACATAATTGGTTTCGTCCAAGCACAGAAATAAGGCGGCCACTTTATTTTTCGCTTCTTCAATAAGACTATTCAAATTGGTATCTAACCAGCGGTTTTCCAGCGGTTCATCCAAAAAGATTCTTGCCCGGGTTCTTATTGCGCCTCTGTTCATTTCAGTATCCTTAATCGAATGAAGATTTCGCCATGCCGATCTTCACAAGCAATCAGTTGCCTTGATAGTTTCTCGGCAAATTCAACCGAACAAGAAGGTGAAAATGTCAAGGGGATATTTCCCAAATAAATCTTTTGCGGGGATTCCAGAGCATAAGTTGAATTTGGTAGTATGGCTACCGGAACATTACCCGCATAGACAAACTCACCAGTTCCCGTATCGAGATAATAAGCAGAATTGGGCAGAAAAGATAATGGCAAATTGCCGCTAAAGCTTTTTTCTAAAAAGCCTTTATCCACATTAGGCAAGAAGGTTAATGGTAAATCCCCATTATAAGATTTTTCCAGTACAGCGTTGGGGGTTGACGGCAAAATATTTAAAGAGACTCCGCCCTGATAAATCCGGTCTAAGATCGAAGTATAGGTGGGTAAAATAGTTATTGGCACATTGGCAGAATAAACCCGATCCAAGATTGACGCATAAGAGGGCAAAATGCCAATCGGAACATTTCCCGAATAGGGTTTTTCTAACGGTGCTATTGGGAAATTTGGCAAAATTGCAATAGGAATATCGCCACTAAAACTTTTTTCCAAGGGGGCTATTGGTGTCGTGGGTAGGATTGTCAGGGTTACATTTGGATTGGCATAAATCCTGTCCAAAATAGATGTATAAGTGGGCAGTACAGAGATGGGAATATTTGCCAAACTATAGATTCTATCTAAAATAGAAGCATAGCTTGGTAAGACAATAAGCGGTATGTTCCCGGCATAGGCAAATTCATTGGCCGGTGTTTCTGGCCGAAGCCTTACATCGGAAGGGGTAACTTCTCCCGAATATAAACGAAGGTCTGCCATTTTATGAACCCACTAGAGTATTTATCGTAGTTCCCATTACGGGAGTTCCGTCTTTATAGGCGACTATAAAGCATTCCGTAGTGGCATCGTAAATGCCTACCTCATACACGCCGTCTGAGGCTGAAACTACCATCATCAAATAGGTCTTATCCGATGTTCTGTAGAGATAGACGTTACATCCACCCAATGCCGCGCCGCCCGAATCTTTCGTCACTCCGGCGATACGTTTCCAACTGGCTACGCCCCTCTCCGAAACCATCCTGTTTCCCCAGGAAGCACCGCGAAAAATATTTCCCCCCGCCCCAACATCACCATAGTAAAGGCTATCGAACCATTCCCGATCTGCCAAAAACTTGCCCGGGATGATCTGCTCAAAACCATAAGAGTCGGATAGAAGCGGGGGCAAGAAGGCCTCTCTCCTTGTGGCTAAAACACAACCTGTTCCTAATTGGGGAAGATGAAGCCTACTCATTCGTCAATCACCGCCCATATATATAGACCCGATGTCCCCGAAAAGTTCCAGAGGACAATAGAGGATGATGGCGGAATAACTATCCCCTTCGGAAATGACCAAATCATCCCGGCGCAACCAACGTCGTCTGCCATTATCGTCCGGAAGAATCTAAGTGGGACAGTCGGTTCGGTACCCCAATTTGTTGCAAAGGTAACAGTTCCGACCGCGTCGCTGGAATTTTCTGGCAATACGGTTATCGGGGACGATGGCCCGACCCCCATGTTTTGTGGCCTTCCCAATCCAATGAATCGGCCTCCGTAACCTCCCCCGGCAAATCCCATTTCCAGAAGTCGGGCACTATCCGTTGCCGCTGTCCGAATTTCCAGTATGCAACGGTTTAGTATCCACGAATTCGAGGCTATCGCCAGAGAGTAAATCGCCATCAGTTATTCATCC
>Ga0315288_10010233_pt1 | contig 11819 bp, 15 predicted proteins | sample YL17G11_20_MG_FD_203454 | JGI IMG/M metagenome (GOLD analysis project Ga0315288, IMG submission 203454) | Sediment microbial communities from Yellowstone Lake, YNP, Wyoming, USA - YL17G11_20 | ecosystem: Environmental > Aquatic > Freshwater > Lake > Sediment | place: USA: Wyoming | collected... | reverse complement strand
TAAAATTCATTGTTTTACCAAAACCTTGTGGTTCAGAACTTCTATTTGGTGCTGGTGAATAGCTTCTTGTTGGCGCAGAATAACGTTGTGATTCGCTACGTCTTTGCGGATTTGATTGCATAATTGTACGTGATTCTGTACTTATTTCTGTACGTCTTTCTGTGGTTCTGTTTATGCCCTTACTATTATTATATGCAGGTCTTGTACTCATACGTGGAGTTTCATATGTTGGTTGATATGACCTACGTGAATCACCATATGTAGCTTTACCTTGTGGATTCACCATCCTTTGTTGTGGCGTTCCTATGCGATTACCTTGTGGTTGCTTGTCAGCCAATCTTCTGTTTGTAGTAGGATTAGTCTGTGTGAAATTAGCAGGTCTTTCTCTACGACCATATTGAGGTTTCGATTGAAAACCACCATTCCAATTGTTATTGTGTCCATAAAAATTATTATGTCCACCATAGTAGGGGTGATACATATTCCAACCATAATTCCACCCGAAGTTCCAACCCCAATAATTATTCCAACCAAAATAAAAACCACCATAATAAGGATAATTATATCCATAGTAAGGATTCCAACCCCAACCAAAATCATCATACCAAGGGTCATAGAAAAATGGATTATAATGCCAATAATTGAATCCACCGTGATAAAATCTTCCGATATTACGTGAATAAAAGAACGGGTCGTCATCGTAATAATAATTATTAATTGTAATGGGGTCTTTTATGATACTTGTTTTTTTAATAGTATCCCTTTTTATGGTGTCTCTTTTCATCATTTGATGTTTCATCATCTTACCGTCTTTACTTGGTTGATAGTATAAATCATCAAATTCTGGTTTAGATTCGGATTTCATTTGCATGTGCATCGGTTTATCCATTTGCATGCCATTCTTTTCTTCCCAATACTTTTCATAATTGGATTTTTCTTGAGGTGGTTTTGAACCGGGTGTCCATGTTGAATCGTCTGCCCATTCAGGTAGCATATATCCTCTACCGCCCTTAGTTTCAAATCTACTTGAAAACCTTTGTTGCTTATGTTTAATAGTGTCTTGCGGATTGCGATATGCAACAACACGTACTTCCGGAAGAATAGTATATCCTGCTTCTCTGAGGTCATTCAAAAATTCAAAGTCTGCATGATTAGTTGCACGATAATCTGCATGATAATTGTTCCTCATGCCAAATAAGGCGGTTGTTAAGAACAAAATTGCTGTGAGTAATAGTAGTTTTTTCATATGCTTATATATTATATATGTATAAATAGGCAATATCTATGCCAAAGGATTGAAATTAAAAGTCATTAACCCTACGTTAACTAAATACTTTTTAATGTTCATTGTGTATTTATGATAAATTCTATTCTATGAAAAAGCCTGATAGTAAACAAAGACTTATAGAAGTTATGCAAAGACTTAACCCAAACTTCACCGGAAAAGCATTAAATGAAGGATATAGCGACTTAGAAAGTGGAGTTAAAAATGACAGACATTCTAATGCATATGAAGATTCTCCGGAATATGCTCGAAAACAAAAGGCATGGCTAAATAGAGAACCAGACCCAATTTATGGGCGTAATGACTCGTTTGAAGGCGCACCCGATGAACCAGAAGAAGTAGATGAAATATCAACAAGTGTAGCAAATGCTGCAGCAATTAAAGCAAATAGTGCTACAAACACAGCATACAATAATGATAATCCAATATTGGGAATGAAAAAGGGAATACAAGCTACAAAATTTCAAGGCTATGTCAATCCCGAACTTCAAAAAGCAGTAAATCCGGAATATCAAACAAAACCAGAATCATCAGAAGGTTTCTCAATTTATAAAGCCGATAATGGTAGTACAATTTTAAGTATAAACCCAAATCCTGGTCAAGATGCTGTGCAAACAGATAAGATTTTAATCTCAGTAAAACCGGATGGATATAGTATTACAAATGGTAGTGCAAACCAAATTCCCCCAAATAAATTGTCAAAGGTTATGAATTTTGTTAAACTAATTCAAGCCGACCTTAAGGGTGAAAAGTCTAAAGTTAATCCTGCTGCACCTGCACCAGTAGTTGCCGAATCACCAAAATTTGGTGGACAAAACGTATCTCAGGACCAATACGATGAACTTCAATATGATAAATCCACTATGGAAAAGGCAATGGGTGATGCATTTAAAACACCCGAAGGTTATCAAATGAAAAATCCTATTAAAGGCGGTGAAACTTTTCAATTAAGTGATGGTGATTCAGTACAAGTATTATCTGTTGAAGGCGATGTCATTAAAGTAAGAGTATTGGTTGCTGATGAAGAAACAAAGAAATATTTTCCGAAAGGATACTTTGATATCTCTTGGAGTCCAGTACAATTTGATGCAATTGTAGGTAACAAAGGAAGTGTTGATGAAAAATTCAATAAATGGGGTCAATCACAAGATGCTTGGGCAAGTATTGAAAATGGTCCTGCAAATAGAGGAAAAGATTTGCAGAAAAAAGCAAATTTAGCAAAGAAAAGTACCGATAGTCCGGAAGTTGGAAGTGGAAACGGAAGTTCACATGTACCAGAATATTATTATTCATATGATTCAGATGAACCAATTCCAAACACTAATAATCTTACCCAAGGTCAGATTGATGCAATGAACGATAAAAGGCGTAATAGCATGCAACAAGATGTCAGAAGGTCAATGAATCGTGGTGATGGTGGATGGTCAATGGATGAAAATAAAGAATTAGATTTACCTACAAAAGATGGTAAATCAATTAAGGTTAGCATTCCAAATTATAAAGAAATATTTATTAATGGTGACCCAATAGAAGAAATATTAGAATCAGTTGGTGATGACGAAGCAGTTGGAAATTTTCCGAATGGAAAAATTAGTTTCAACACGTATTTTGATTGGATTACACATAGACCAGGTGGTGTATCAGAAGAAACATTCAATAACAACAGACTTTTTAGAGTTAATATTGAATATTTGGTTAAAGCGTATGATAAGTATCAGGAAGAAGAAGGACTTTATGAAAGTAAGGAAAAATTTAAATTTGGTCAAGGTACTAAGAAAAGACTCTTCGAAGTAATGCAAAGAGTTACACCAAATTTCAGTGGTAAAGCATTAAACGAAGATTTGGGTTTAGGTGCTGAACAACAGCAAGGAGTTAAATATCGTGCAGATGTAACCGGAGTACGTGAAAATGTATGGTCAACAAACGCAAAAGAATATAATACCGAAGAGGAAGCAAAAGCAGCATTAGATAATTTAGCAAGTCGTTGGTTTGGATTTGATATGAGTCGTGTAGTTCCTACAACAACCCCAACGGGGCAACCAGTGGACTTACAAAATGATGTTATATACCAAAACTTCAGAAAATAATTTAAAATCAATATAAATAACGAATTTTTTATAAAAAAGTTTGTATTTATAAAAAATTGATTATCTTTGCGAAGATTATTTAACAACAAAAAATAGAAATGATGAAAAATTTATTCGACATATTGGTAGCAGTCCTCATGGTGGATGTCCTATTATGGGCAGCCGAAGAGGATAAGTTATGCACAGTCGGGTAATACTTTGAATATTACAACTCCTTTCTTATAAAAAGAAACCCGACTGTTAAAAATGGTCGGGTTTTTTGTTTTTAATGGAGTAATGTTCTTTGACATGCTGGAAATTTGGTCTCAGGAGCTGCTTGGTGTGGCTGCCGGGTTGTCACCCCGGAACAGAGAAATCTGACAGGTGGATTCGAATTCCACTGGGACCGCCAATTTTCGAGGTCGTAGTTTAATGGTTAGAATGTTGCCCTGTCACGGCAGAGAAGGGGTTCGAATCCCACGGCTTCGGCAAAATTACCGCTATAGCAGTAAAATGTGAGAAAAAGTGCCATATATGATACTTTTTCTCACAAATAAATCAAAACTTACTGTTATAGCAGTAAAAAGTGCCATATATGATACTTTTGCATGCAATTGCATATAATTGCATAAAAACACATAGATTCATATGCATTTGCATATAAAATGCTGCGTTATACAAGTGGTTAAAGTGTCCAGACCTTCAATCTGGCTCGAAAGATTCAAGGGTTCGAATCCCTTACGCAGTACGAGGTTCAGTATGAAATAAAAGGGTTTCAGAGATTTGTTCATATTGAGGTTTAGTGATACCAAGGTCGCCAAACACAGACCAAAAATCTCGCCATGCTCGGTTCTTCTAACGGTAAGGAAAATAGACTCTCAATCTATGAATGCGGTTTCGACTACCGCACCGAGTACCAAATGTTCGGTTCGTCTAATGGTTAGGACGCAAGGTTTTCATCCTTGCAATAGGGGTTCGATTCCCCTACCGAATACTACAACACGCTGAAAATCAATTGTAGTCCAAATTTGGACCACAACAATATTTTGAAAGTGTTGCATATTATCCCCAAAAACACTACTTTTGGGGAAAATATACCTCAATATGAAAAATCTGATACTTGGTGACGGCTTACTTGGAAACGAATTAATAAGACAAACTGGTTGGAATTACATTTCAACACATAAGGATGGCTTCGATGCTAATCGTTTTGACGCAATGATTCACTTACTTTCTCCCGCAGAAACAATTATAAATTGTATTGGTTACACCAAAACATATGACACCGAAAAAGAATTGCATTGGAAAATTAATTATGAATTTCTTGCAAATCTTGTTGACTTCTGTTCAGTAAATAATAAAAAATTGGTTCATATATCAACAGACTATATTTATGCAAACAGCAAAAACAAAAAGTCCGAAGAAGATATTCCGGTTCATCAAGAAACTTGGTATTCATATTGTAAATTAATTTCTGATGCATACGTACAACTCCGGGCAAAAGATTATTTGATGTTCAGATGCAGTTTCAAACCAAAACCCTTTCCATATGAGAAAGCGTTTGTAAATATCATGGGAAATTTTGATTATGTTGATGTACTTGCAAAACAAATGATTGATTTAATCAATGAAAATAGAACTGGTATTTGGAATATCGGAACAGAATTTAAATCAGTATATGAATTGGCAATTCAAACACGAAAAGTAGTAGATTTTTCTTATTCAAATCAACTGCCGATAATTGAAATGGATTTGTCGAAATTTAACAATCGAAAGTGACGGGAGTTTAGCTCAGTTGGTTCAGAGCACTTGCCTTACAAGCAAGAGGCGAATAGTTCACGGTGGTTCGAATCCATCAACTCCTACAATGCTCCTTTAACTCAGTTGGTAGTAGTATCTGCCTTACATGCAGAATGTCGTAGGTTCGAGTCCTACAGGGAGCACCAAATATCGGCTTTACAACCGATAAACACCAAATATCGGCTCTACAACCGATAAACAACCTCAAGTGGTGGAACTGGAAGACACGCATGCCTAAGAAGCATGTGCCAGCAATGGTTTGCGAGTTCGACTCTCGCCTTGAGGACAACTTTTAGTAGGCATGATAGTATTTATGGGTAAATATGAATACCAATGAGAAATAAGTATAGTAAAGAAATGATTGAATCTGCAGTTGCATCAAGTATGTGTTGGGCAGATGTATGTAGAAAGTTAGGCGTACAGCCAATGACTGGTTCACAAACACACATAAAGAAAAGAGCAAATGATTTTAAAATTGATTATTCGCACTTTACTGGTAGTGGACACAAAAAGGGAAAAACATTTAAGAAAAAAGATGCAATGGAATATTGTTTTAATGGCAGCACCATTGGTTCACATAAATTAAAAAAGTATTTAATACGTGACGGATATAAAGAAAAACGTTGTGAAAAATGTAAAAATGATAAGTGGTTAGGTGAAGATATTCCATTGGAACTTCATCATATCGACAGTAATCATTCAAACAATGAAATTAAAAATCTTGTAATTCTGTGTCCTAATTGTCACGCAATTGAAGACGCAAAAATGGGGATGTGATGAAATGGTAGCACATGCGAGTTTTAGAAACTCGTGCCTTCGGGCGTGGGGGTTCGAGTCCCTTCATCCTCACCACGGGGTCGTGGCAAAATTGGCTAATGCACCTGCCTTGCACGCAGGGGATTGAGGGTTCGAGTCCCTTCGACTCCACAAGTATCTCCCAAAGGGAGAAAACTTTGGTACGCATACCGCAAGAATGCGCAGTCCACTCACGGGGTGGACTTTACGGGGCAGTGGTGACAATGGCTAACACGATAGGTTTGCAACCTTTAAATGAGGGTTCGATTCCCTTCTGCTCCACCAATCCATGATAATAAGGCAAGTAACAAATCTTGTATTCGTAGGGTAGCATGTCCACACGTGCGTGAGGATAAGTTGGTCGGGACTCCAATCATGTCCTACGAAGGATTGCCCTATGCCCCGTTGACGTAATCGGCAACCGTATCAGTCTTAAAAGCTGAGTTTCACAGTTCGAATCTGTGACGGGGTACAATAGTATTTATGATAAACACTAATTATGGACTATCATGTATTTTCTTTTATTATGATGTTGGTAGTATTTCTATCATACATATCATTTATTTGGATTAAATACGGCATACAGAAATCAATTTCAATGAGTTATTATGCATTGCCAGAAAACCTAAGATTTCTTTTTACGTTATTTTGTTGGGGTTTTGCATTTCCCGCAATAATATTGGGTGTTGAAATAACTCCATTAATGTTTTTTGCCGGAGCGGGAATTTGTTTTGTGGGTGCTGCGTGCCAGATTCTTAAAAAGGACGTATATAGATTCCACATGATTGCAGCAATTAGTGGTATAATCTTCAGCCAATTGGCAATAATTATTGGCTTTCATATGTGGTATATTAGTTTAATTTCTGCAATATTATGTGCAGTCATACCATTCTTAACTAAAAAGTACTATTTTTGGTGGATTGAATTAGTAGCATTTTCCGCAATATGCTACGTCTTAGGAACAACAATATTCTAAATAAATTGCCGGAAGCTGCCGGATAGAAAAGTTAAGTGATTGATAATCAGCAATAATATCAATCAAAAAATTGCCGGATATTGCCGGATACATACGTCAGTGACCGAGTGGCTGAAGGTGATGGTCTCCAAAACCATTTGCGAAAGCACACGTGGGTTCGAATCCTACCTGGCGTGCAATGAAGTGATAGTAAAAATCGCAGGTATGCGTAGCGGGTTGGCGTTCAGTCCAAATGAACTAAGAGTACAAACACCACTGAGGGCATTCATTTGTTCCCAAGAGCAATATCAGTTAGCTACGCACTACCACTTCAGAGATTACTAATTTACCAATAATTAGTAATGATTAGTAATAACTTAACAAGAAAGGAGCATGCCTTCAAAATCAGATTTAGGTACAGAAAAACATTGTGGTGGAAATTCGTACATTACAATTACTTCCACAAGCAACTCTTTAAGAAATATTATATTCAAAAGAGAAGAAAGCCATTTAGTGACAAAGAAATCAAGAAGTATAGATTATACCAGAAACTCGATGATTTAATAACATTGAGAAAAGTTGATTGGCTACGAGAATTTATTTGGAGATTAGAACCATAATTTTGTAACATTTTAGTTTTTTATACGTATAATGCTATTTATAAGAAACTATGACTATGAAGAAAATATTGATTTTTTTATTATTTTTTGTTTTTGCAACAGCAATATTGTCGTTTCAATTAACAAAGCAACGTGAATCCTACTATCAGAAAAAATTCGGAAGCATAATGAATGGAAGAGTTGAAGTAACTCTTGATGACCAAACTCGTGTTGATGTTTTAACTGATACCTTTGCAATCGAAGTTGATTTTGCTGAAAAATGGTCACAAAGTGTAGGTCAATCACTATATTATGCAGAAAAACTCAATAAAAAACCCGGAATCTTACTTGTGATTAATGGAGTTTTTGATGATAAATATGTAAAAAGATTAATGACGGTTGCTTACAAACACGGAATTACCGTTTGGATAATGGATTATAATAATGATACTTGGGGCAAGGTTGACGTTAATGTTAAATATATTTATTAATTCTTGCTCCCCTCAAAAAAATAGCATAAATTTGTCACCATGTATATCATTGCAAAGAAAAAGGATTATTATGATGGTGTTGCTGGAACAACTGGCATCGACAAAACCATTGTGTATGAGCGTGAAACAATCGAATTCGAAGGCGAAGATATGCCAAAAGTTTTCAGAAGCAGAGGTTATTATACAAATTTCAGAGACAGAGAAAATAATCCGCTTTATAAGTTAGGTAATTCTCACATCAAGAAAGAGTATTGGAAAACATATCCCCGTCATTCATATTTTCTTATTGGGTTTTGCGGAAAACTCTACGTTGGTTTTAAACTCTACGGTCTTAAAGACACTGAGGAATACAATAACGTAAACACCACAATCACATTCAATCAAGATTATATGATTGAACTTTTTGAAAGCAAAACATATGGTGGGTATTTTCAAGACAATTTGAATAATGTATATCAATATGACGCATTGCATTGGTTTAGGGATATGAGAACACCGTGTTTTGTATACGACCAAGACTTTGGTGGGATTGACCATATTGATTTAAAGCATTATTGTTGCAATTATCATTCAAAATTTATTATAAACCCTCTTTTAAAGGACTACCAATTTTACAAAGTCTTCGATGCCGTACAAGCATTTCAAGAAATCAGTATGTTTATGGGTGGCGTACTTGGCAGGGGTGAAAAGGAAATTGTAGAAGTAGCTGACAAATATAAGATTGCACAACACGGATTTAATAAGTGGAGTTTCAGAAAAGAACCGGAAAATAAGAAATAATATGAAAAAATTATCCGAAGAAAATAGGGATGCGTTAATCAAAGCATTGGAAACCCATCTGGACACAAGAGACAAAAGGTTTATGTTCTTGAAAATAAGTTTCAGAGACCTTGTTTCCCGAATAAACCTCGAAGGTCCGGCACACGATGTAGCTTGGAATATTTATAGTGAGTTTGAGAAACAGCAGATGTTAGGTTCTTTAATGGCACACATGAATAATGTTTTTGATATTGACTTATATTTAAATCACTAATGGATAAAAGATATGGTTTAATGTCGTACATTTCCACAGGAACGGTACGAATACCGACAAGAAAAGAATTAGAAGAAGCATTCAGCAAACCTTGGAGTATGCCGAACACCGACACAATATTATGTGGCATAGAAGCTGCAGAAATTTTTAATGAAGTAATAAATGGAACAGGAACTACACAAAATAATAATAATCCCGGCAAGGTTCGTTGAAAAACGTGAAGAAAAATACGTCATCAAATGCTTAATTGATGATGATTATTGTGAAGACCGACTATGTGACGAGTATTCGCTGATGGGAATGCAAAATCCTAAGTATTTATTCATTGGCATAATGACGGGCGTAGGATATTCTCAGATTAATTTTGTTCAAGCAGATGAATATGAAAAAATGTTTAAAAGAAAATGGAAGATTTTAACAAAATAAAAGAAGATATAAAAGCGCAACTTGATAAAGCAAATTACGCTGGTGATATGTCAGATATTGGTAATGAAATTGGAATTGCAATTGGTAATCAATTTGACAAAGATTATACAATTGAAGACTTCATTCACGGAGTAAGACATGGTGTATCTTTGACAGATGGCACACACGATAAAGAGTATCACGAAATTTAACGTTCTTTAAAAATAATGGGGATGACCTGGTTTTGACTGAATGTCAGACTTGGTATAGTAAGCAAGTCTTAGTTGAATCAGACTAAGTAAAAAAGGTTCAAAACAACAAACGCAGAAGACATAATGTCTATTCCAACTTCTCTCACGAGAGGTAAAGCAGTATTCGCAAGAAACGCTGAACTTGCACTCGCAGCTTAAGGAATCCGAAACTCGGCAAAGAACCCCGGACTTGATAGGGACAAATTCAAGCGATTTTGTGGTTATATTGATGAAAAACCAATATTTTGTTGACTTAGAAAAGTCAAATAAACTTGTAGAAAACGTATTAATCACATTCAACACTGGGGTTCGACTCCCCACATCTCCACTAAATATTTATTGCGGACATGAAGGTATATAACAAGTTAGTAAGGGACAGAATTCCCGAAATCGTTCAAGAAAAAGGCACTAAGTGTAATTATCATATTGCTAATGATGAAGAATATTTAAAAAAATTACAAGAAAAAGTCCTTGAAGAATTAGATGAATTTAAATTAAAACCAAGCATTGAAGAATATATCGATATAATTGAAGTACTTGAAGCACTGGCTAAGTTTCACAATATTGACTTAATGCCAATGAGACAAAGAAAAAGAATGAAAAGACAACTTCGTGGTGGATTTGATAATCGAATAATACTTGAAGAATCATGAAAAAGCATAAACACAATTTTGAATCAGATGGTGGACAATGCATTACATGTAGAAAAACTATGATTGAACTATTTGACGAAAAAGACAATAAAATAAGCAAAAAAAGACTTGCTGTATTAGATGATGATGATATTCCTGTTGTAAAAAATTCCACAGACGGTGGTTTTTGGGGTAATAATACAACAGGTCATCGTGACAAAGAATGACATTTGGCGTAGTGGTGGAATTGGTAGACACGCTGGACTTAAAATCCAGTGGTCAGTAATGGCTGTGTGGGTTCGACTCCCATCTTCGCTACAATAACAGTATTTATATAAAAATTGTAATTATGAAAAAGTTAAAAATTTTAAAGGAAGCAATAAAAACTCCGGTTGAGAAGAAACTCAGAGTTCCGGTTGACCCTTTATTGGAAAAATGCAACAAAGCAATTGTCGAAGAAATTGCCAAAGAATTTCGTGAAGAAGCAAAGGAAGTCATGAGACTCACCACCGAAGAGATTCGCAAAGAATTTCTTGGATATTACGAAGAAGACAAAGGTAATATTTGCTGTTTGGTTATTGATACTGCAAAGCGCAAATTGATTGCCGAAGGTAAAATGACTGCAAACGATGACGATGCTTTCGGCAAGCCATTTATGTTGTAAATGTTACCCTACGGTAAAAATAAAAAATTCAGATATAACTATACTGATTGTCATCCCAAAAGACTCGGTAAAGGAGTGGTGAATTGGTGGGAAACAGAACTTGGTGACGTAGATAAGGGTGCTGAAAGACAGCGTGCTAAAACAGAATTAAAGAAGGAACTAAATGACAAAGATAATTAAAAAAGAAGATGATTGCGGGTGCGGTAAGCCATTAAAACTCACCGACCCCCGCAGAAAGATTATCCGTAAAGTTCCGAAGAAGAAATAACCTCAAGTGATGGAATGGTAGACGTGCTTGCCTCAAAAGCAAGTGCCTCCGGGCGTGTCGGTTCGAGTCCGACCTTGAGGACCAATAGATATTTTATGTTGAATATACTTAAATTTCCCATGCGGGAACAAAAGTATGATTTTGATTGTAGTGTTGCTGTTGCGTGGTCATATTTAAAACATTTTAAAATAAACGTAGAATACAACATACTTTTAAAAACATCAAAAGTCTGTCCGGTTGATGGATTACACCCGCAAAAATTGGTTAATTTATTTAAAAAGTTCGGCTTAGATACAAAACTTGAAGAACGTAAAACCATAAGATTTCTTAAAAGTCAAATAAATAAAGGAATCCCGGTAATTGTTCTTCTGCAACACAGAAAAGAATATAGAAAATCCTGGCAAGATACTTGGATGTACGGACACTATGGTGTGGTATTTGGTTTTGACGACAACAGAGTATTTATTTATAATCCATCAATGGGTGGAACAAAAATATTAACCTATGACCAACTTAACTGTCGTTGGCATGATGATTGGAATGGTGGTTTATTTATAAAAACAGTAATTTATATT
>Ga0315288_10010232_pt1 | contig 11819 bp, 6 predicted proteins | sample YL17G11_20_MG_FD_203454 | JGI IMG/M metagenome (GOLD analysis project Ga0315288, IMG submission 203454) | Sediment microbial communities from Yellowstone Lake, YNP, Wyoming, USA - YL17G11_20 | ecosystem: Environmental > Aquatic > Freshwater > Lake > Sediment | place: USA: Wyoming | collected... | reverse complement strand
GTACGGAGCGCTCTGGGGAAACTCCCCCGTGCGCCCGCAGCGCACCCATTGCGGGTGGGTCCGGATCTCCGGCAGTCCGACTGTGGCATTCCGCTCCGTGGCGGGCGGGAACTTCTGATCATAGTAGCCCCCGTAGCTGGTCACAAAGCCTTCCTTGGAGAAAGCGTTCTGCGGGCTGGTCTTCATGAACTCCGGGCGCATCCAGTACGAGGAACGGATGCCCCGCTCGCGCAGCTTCGATGCGTAGCGCGCGATCTGCGGGTTCACGCCGAAGTTCTCGTCCAGGCGATACTCGACTGGCACGGTGTAGGGCGAACTGAACCAGGTGGTGAAATCGAACTCGACGGTATCCACACCGTAGTCGCCGTATTCCTGGGCGATCCACTCCGCCGCCTTTTCCAGCGAGCCAGCGGCCTTCTGGATCGGACCGTCCAGCCCGCCGCACTGCGCGAACGCGGTGCCGACGAAGCCGGTTTGCAACTGGTAATGCTTGCTGATACGCCGACCGAACTGCATCTTTGCGTTGCTGTAGTGCTGCGGCGCGCCGGCCTTCGGTTCCGAAGCGTAGAGATATTCGAAGGTTTTTACAAGGCAGCGGTCCGAAAGCCCGGTGACATCCACGGAGAAATTCGGCCAAATGCCGTCCAGGCCGAACTTGAGGTAGTCGCAGTTGGCGCGACTGACGCTGAAATAGAGACGTTGCGCGGAAAGAATCAAGCTCCCGGCCTTGCGGTCGGGACGCGCGTCCCATTCGTAGAGGAGGAACGGCTCCGTTTGCAGTGTGTTGCCGTCCGGGTGATAGCCGCGTCCACTGCGCGCGTCGCGTCCCCAGCCGGAGTGATCTCCGCTCTTGGTCCAGGCTACGATGTTCCGGTTCGGTTGGCCCCAGCGGATGCTGATGCTGGTGACACCGTCGCAGGAACCGTTCGGCCCAAAGCCGTCGTTCATCGCCAGACTGTACCCTTCGACATTGAAATGGGTGGGCACCTTGATTTCGATGCTCCGAGCGAGACCGCGATAGAGGTCACCGCCGATGTTACGTTCGATCGGCCACCAGGTTTCCCAGACCTGGGCGTAGGTGAAGCTGCGAAACGCATTCACTTGCAGCGGCAGCCAGGTCCCCAGCGTTACCCGGCCGTCACGCACCTCGACCCCGCGGAAGTCTTGCATCGAATCGGGGTGCGTGCTGCGCCGGGGCGAGGTGTAGTCGCGGGTGAACAGGTTCCGGCCCAGCCATGGGGCATCCTTGCTCGGCTCCTGCGATTCGATCATGCCGTAGGCATTGAAGCCAATGAGATTGATGCCGTTGCCGTAGAGCGCCGACTGCATCAGCGGCGTGCCGTCGCCGGCAATCCACTGGCGGAGCCGCAGGTGGTTCCTGTCGTAGATCAATTGCTGCCCGTCCGGCCAGCGGATCGTGATCGCGTCCTTACGCTCCAACGTCACGGGCTTGCCGTCGGCGTCGGTGAGCATCGCGCCTTCGACGATCTTGGGATCCTCGATTGCTCGCGGATTGACCGCCACTATGTTCGAGCGGCGCTGGTCTTCGCCGGATGAAGCTATGGTGGCCACGGCGTAGAAATATGAGGCTGCTGGGTCAAGCTTCTCGTCGACAAAGCGGGGCGTGTTGACGGACTTGTCGGTGACGCGCGTCCAGGTCTTGCGATTCGTGGACCGATAGATGTGCCAGCCCGTGACGCGTTTATCCTCGATGGCGGGGTTCCAGTTCAGGTAGGCCCGCCCGTTGGCGCCGTAGGCGGTCAACGCGCCGGGTGCGAGCACCGGCATGGGTGGAAAAGGACTCTCTGACTGGGCGGCTGGCGCGGCCAACGCGGCTGGGAAAATGGGTAATGTGGAGAGAAGGAGCAATATCAGAGTGATTTGTTTCATAATTTGATTGTGTTTAACGCTCGGAGGGTGAAGTGCCTGCCGTTTCATACCCGCTTCAAAACCGCCACGCCGCCAATTGCGACGGGGATGTCGATGTTGATGACTCCGTTCTTATCCTTAACCGCCGTGTCCTTTCCTGCAGGTTTCAGCATAAGGTCGGGGGTGGTGATCCGGTAGGTTCCTTTCGCACCTTCCACACGGGTGAAAACCTGGATGAGGAAATTCGGCACCGCCTCCGCCGCGTGAAAACTGGCAGTCACGCCGAGGAACGAGGCGATCGAATGCGGCGCGATGGAAGTGTGGTAGGCTTCGGCCAAGGCGGCGATTTTATTGTCAGTCATCAGAAGTCCGGATAGGTATAGCGCGCCTTCTCAAGCGGCAGGTCAAGCACCTCGATCTTCCCCAGATCGGCCGTTCCCAGACCCACTTGCTCGGCCAGCATCATAAGTTCTTATTTGACAATTGTTAATCATTTATTGACAAACACTTACAAAACCTTCAAACGGATTAGAAATCCGTTGCTCTGTCCAACTGAGCTACGGGCGCAAGACTATTTAAGTCTTTGTAGTATAAACAGTTCCTAAACACAGTGTCAACCACCATTCAATGTCAAAACCTTTGCCTTACTCCGCTCAACTGTAATCCCCAGTGACTGAAACCACCCAAATAAATCACGCCCCATAGCTTGACTCAACACTGCTACGCTATCATCTGCCGTGAATTCCTTAATCTTGTCCGTCGTAGCCAGTTTCCGTTTTGTCTGGAAGTAACGTGCCACGATATCCGGCTTTTCTTTCCGCAACTGCTCAAAAATCCACATTGGTTTTGCCATTCGCACCGCGTGAGGAATGTCCCGGCCGTTTGCCAGGTCATATTTGGTCATATCCGCATCATACCGTTTTGCATCCGAAATCCAGCCTTCCAGGGTGGCATTTGCATCTTTCTCCAGTCCTAATTTACGACCGACCAAAATACCGATGTAAGTTGCGATCCCCTCGTTCCACATTGGTTCTGGAAAAGGATGCACCCAAGAATGGGTTGATTCATGAGAAATAAGCTCAACCATCCCGTATTTCTTCTCAGGGAAATCACCCCACCATGCAGCCAGCCCAATACTCGAACCAGAGGAGAACCCACCGCCACCGGTCGGCAGAAGAATCAGGTTACTTAGCATCCCTTCTGAGGGCGGAACACCCATTACCTCCTGTATGACCGGAAAGCACTCGTCATAAACTGCATATATTGCGTCTGCGTAGGGCTTCATATAGTCGGAATACTGAATGGGAAGCCTTTCTCGTTGAGTCTGGTTTTCGGGCATTTGATGTTTTGGGTGACTTTTTGGGTCGATAGTTTTGTTGGCGGAAATCTCTTTGAGCAAAGGTTTCCACCATTTATCGTTGATAGGGTCGCTGGCGTCCGGCTTGTGACCACATAGCGAGCGCGAAGCTACTACCAGCTGTCCTTTGCCCAAACTTCGCCGAGCCATTACAACACGACCATTTGTATCTTTGACCAGAACTTCCCAGTCGAAACGTTTTTCGAGTTTTATCGTTTTTGGAGAATAACTGTCAATTTCCTCTTTCTCCAGAATCGAGCATCCTTTCAAAGGTTTCTCAGCGGATTCATTGACGAACTCAGCACCGAAATGCCTGACCAGTGCATTCAAGTTGTATTCCTTTTCTTTACGAAACAGCTCATAGTTGCCCAATACAACAACGCCGCCGCCATCCAGCAGGAATCTGTGCACTGTTTTGATGTCTTCGGGTAAATAGGCACAAGGCGATGCGGCTGATTGCAGAATGAGCAAATTGACGTTATTGAAATCATACTTATGTAATGTGCCCCAGTTGCGCACGTCAATACCGTTCTGGGCTACATAGTTCTTGCCGAACCGCCCGTCAAAGTAGAAAGTAAAATCGTGTGAAATATCCGTTACGCAGTGAATGCGACCAGCTTGGGCAGCAGAGGCCGGCTGGCCTGCCACGCTCGCCGGGCACATATACATCAGAATAGCTAAAATAATCCTGCAAATTGTTTTAGTCATAAGATTGCGCCTCTGCCTTGACCTTTGCTAATAGTCGTTTAAAATTCAGAACCACTCCATCATTGCCTTGACAACAAGCTCATGGCCTTTTCGATTAGGATGATTGACCTGTGACATAAGCTCATCCAAACAACCTCCATTAGAAATATAGGCCTTAAATTCTGCCAGGCTGTCAACCAGTCCGACATCAGACAATCTGGAAAGCTCCCGAACCAGCTCAGCCTGCTTATTTAGCGGGTCTTCGGGGTCACTTAACTTGGCACTGAGGTCTCCTGTCGGTGTTAAAAGAAGAATCTTGATTCCACGGCTCTTAGCCTGCTCAATCATAGATGTCAGAGATTCCCTTGATTTGTCTAATCCAATCCTGCGGTCGTTCAGAGCATAGTCTATAGTGATGACATCAGGTCTATGAGATAGAACATCCTGCTCGAAACGTTTTGCACCGCTGTCGGAAGCCTCTCCGCCGATAGCCGTAACAATAACGTTAATCACTGAGTATGGATACTTTGCCTTCAGAGCTTGATGAAGCAGATGTGGGTAGGCGTTGAAGGTGTCAACATCTGGCGTCTTAAAGTAGCCGGCCGGCACGCTGTGACCGTGACAGACGATATTTACGGTGTGATTGTTCGGCCACTTCTGCTGCATCAATTCCTTGACCTCGGAAAGATATGTCTTCTGCGTTGTCCTAAAAACACTTATGGAATACTTCAACGGTTCATAACCAGCCAATTCTTTGATTGGAACGGCGCCCCAGGTCGTGTTCAAATGCCCGACCATTCTCGGATTAGAAAATGTTCGGGAATAATCAATCAGAGCCTTGGCAGCCTCCGGTTTCCGCCAGCTTGCCGGCCAAACTCGAAATCCCTTATTCAAAAACATTGGAATCGATTCGTAGGCGTCTCTTCGCTCATAGTGCCAGTCGCAGACGATAATATCTTTGGGGATAATCTCAATAGCTCCTGCTGTATTGTTAGCACTGGATTCCCATTTGCCGTAATTTATCTTGCTTGAATCAATCAGGCGGTCTGACCACATAAGCATCTCAATCTTATGTTTATCTACGATATGCTTGTGATAGTCGTTTACTGCCTTTGCAAACAGTTCTGCCTTGCTCTTGCCTTTACAGCGCGGACAAACATCTTCGCCAATCAGAAATACCTCATCCATTCCAACGTGCAGGGCATCTGCTTCAAACGCTCCTATCAATTCATCCATAAGGTCAAATATAATGGAATTAACCTCAGGATGCAGAGGACACCAGCTTCTACAGTAAATCGCTTCATTTTTCGAATACTCACCAGGCGTCTCGTCAAACTGCGGATACCTTTTAAGCAATGGAAATGTCGTTTCTTTCCAGGACTGATGCCCGAGGCATTGAAACTGAGGGATAAGTCGAATGTGGTTCTCACGGCATTCATCCACCAGTTTTTTGATAAGCTCCTTACTACTTGGATTGCCGCTTGTCAGTTCAGGATGGGATTTGTATTCATATCCGTAGTTGATTTCGGCTACAATCGAATTGACTCCTATTTTTGCAAGGTCCTTGACCACCTCGGTAAGCTGTTCGGTTTTGTCTTTTGTCGTTATCAAAATATGCAGTCCAAGCCACGGCTGTTTTTCTGTCAACGTTGTCGAACAATCCGCCATACATCGGGTGGATAAAAATGCAGCCGGTGACACAACAAGGATAATGTAGAATAAAAGCACACAATTTTTCTTCATATATTTTTACTACTTCTTCTCTGGTCAATACCAAATAGTAACTATACTCTTTTAATAATCTACCGTAGCCAACGAATTTGGTTTTCTAAGTTTTAATAGGAGCATCATCCCTATCCCATTCGTAATCCCACAGTCTCATATATTCCTGACCTGTCAGGAACCGGTCATTCGTCTCTTCCAGTTTCTCATTGAGGAGCTTATCCAACCAGGTCCGCAAATCCCGATACTTGGGTTCGCAACAGAGGTTTGTAAGCTGATATGGGTCTCTATCATTATCATAAAGCAACCACGGGCCTTTGATATCACGGACATAAGTATGTCTTTTTGTCCGAACCCCGCGATACTCCCGTCCTCCCTTCTTATAATTCCATTGATGAAATGGCACAGGACACATAATCAGAGCAGCCTTTTCAACCACCCTTTTTTCTGCACCCGTAATGACTGCCGAGTAATCTTTACCTTCGCAGCTCTGTGGAATATCAACAGAGCTTAATCCAAGTATCGTCGGCATAATGTCAGGTGTGTTGATTGGCACATCAACCACTTTACCTTTGTTGCCGAGTTTTGCCGGATACCTCAACAAAAAAGGCACCAGAATAGATTCGTCCCACGGCCTCTGTTTACTGGTTTGCCCCTGGGAGTAAAGCATATCACCGTGGTCTGAGGTAAAAACCACTATGGTATTATCTTCTATGTTGCATTCTTGTAATGTCCGCACTATTTTACCTACGCAATCATCCAGAGCTGCAATATGCGCGTAATAGCCGGCCAGGTCTTTTCTCGCATCATTGGCCTTTGCCGCGGGCACATTAGGCCGCAATGTTAGTTTGCCAAGGTCATTGAATCTCTCCTGATACTTCTGTGGAGCTGTATGATATGGGTCGTGTGGCGGTCCCCACGACAGAAACAAAGCAAAGGGACTGCCGCTTTTATGCTCACGAATATATCTTATCGCTTCCTGCGTCTGTGCAATAGCATCATAGCCGTTCCAGTAAAGTCTCTCATCTGTATCTGCATAATAGAGCGAATTGTTGTAATCGTGCGTGCACTCACACGCCCTCCAGAATCCAAATCCCTGGCGTCTATCTTTAGGAATGAACACCTGGCGACTTTCTGCCAGAGCAGTGTTTTTGTCGTGCCCGTTGAGATGCCATTTGCCAATATAACCCGTATCATAACCCGCCTGGTTATATGCCTGAGCAATGGATGTCGCCTCGCTGCTTAAGGGTTTATCGTTGTAGAAAATCCCGTGCGTAAGCCAATATTGGCCTGTCAATAAACTCGCCCGGTATGGCGAACACACAGGGCAGCCCGATACAGCTGTGGTGAATTTCACGCTCTCTCCTGACAGACCATCAAGATTAGATGTCTGAATATCTGTGTTCCCAGCGTAGCCGGTTGATTGCGCTCGCCATTGGTCGGCCAGGATAAAAACCAGATTAGGCCTTGCTTTCCCTCCCGGTGACATCCTGGTTCCGAGACATCCTGGTAAGGAGATTGCAGGTACTACAAAGGCACTTGCCTTTAAGAACTCTCTGCGAGACAATCGCTTTAGGGTCATTTGCAACTCTCCTTTAGTTGTTTGTAGCGCTCACGCATTGTCTTTAGTGCCGCACCGTATGCCCTGGCATTTGCAAGATTGTTCTCTTCGCAGGGGTCGATTTTCAAATCATAGAGTTCTTCGTATTGATAATCAATATATCGAATATATTTGTACCGACTGGCGACCACTCCTTCCGAGAGAGGAATGGGGTCATATGACTCACCCGTTTTTTTTCTGAATATGGGCAGTGCGTGCTCGTACAGAAAGTCTTTGCGCCATCGGACTTTTCTGTCTTTAAGTAGCGGCGTCAGGTCACAACCCTGCATGCAATCCGGAATAGATTCACCAACTAAAGAAAGAATGGTCGGTGCTAAATCGATGTTGAGAGCAATCTCTTCCCGCCGCTGGCTGTGGTTGCTAACCAGCCGTCTCGGGTCATAAATGATTAGTGGCACTCGGATAGATTCCTCGTAAGCGTACCACTTGCCTGAAAACCCGTGCTCGCCCAGGAAAAACCCATTGTCCGAACTAAAAATGATAATCGTGTTGCCCGATAGACCCATACGCACAAGCTCTTCCCGAATTTTGCCAATGGCTGTGTCAACACCTGTAATCAGTCGGTAATAACCTTTGACCATCTTCTGGTATTTTTCTGGGGTGTCAAAACACAGGTGCCAGCGTGTCCGCGCAATTGTCTCATCAGCCTGCAAGAATCCTGGCATAGCTTTCAAGTGATGGTCGGTTGCCGTCTTCGGCTTCGGAATAGTGACATTTTGGTACAAATCCTCATAAGCTGGGTCATAGACAAACTGCCTCGGGTCTCCATCCTGGGCATGGGGGGCTTTGAAACTAACCGAGAGGCAAAAAGGTTGGTTTTTTGAGCAGGTTCGCAGGAATTCAATAGCTTGGTCAGCCATAATCTTGGTAAGGTGTCTATAGTTTCCGCTTTCATCTTTTCGCTCATAAGGGTCACATTGGCCTGGGCAGCCTCGCCAGAAGTCGAATTTATCGGCGGGGAAATCTTGACCTCTGCCGACCCCATATTTTCCAACAAAACCGATTCTGTACCCGCCCTGACGAAGAAGAATAGGGTAAGTCCGGCTCAAGGCCTCCTCCGAGAAACTTGTTGCGAAATCGGCAATTCCATGTCGGCAGGTGTACTGGCCTGAAAGAATGCTGGCTCGGCTTGACGCACATATAGAGGTAGTGACAAAAGTGTTAGTAAACAGGACACCCTTCTTGGCCAAGTCATCTATATTAGGTGTATGGATAATAGAATTACCTGCGCAACCCAGGGCATCCCATCGCTGGTCATCTGTGAGTAGAAATAAGATATTAGGCCTCTTGCATTCGATGCGGCGAACACTGGAAAGCTGTCCGCACGAACAGAGCATGAAGGTGCCCAGGCCGCTTAGGATATTCTGTATAAAGTGACGCCTTGACAGACCCTCGTTTCTCATTCAACTGACCTTTCGCAGAGATATCCTCTTTAGAAGTAATTGAAAAACATAACGAGCACTTTAAAGGCTTCCTTCTTACCTAAGCTAATGGTGCTTCATCAAACATTGTGTGAATTGTATCGAATTTGTCTTACAAAGTGTATCTCTCTTTTAACGTGTAACTGGTATAATGAGAGAGCGGCATGAATTGCGACCCGATATATGCCAAGACGAGATTATGCTACAGTTAATTACCTTATTCACTGGTCTAAATTTCCGGGAGTATTATATACCTCTGCTCAGATGTCGTTATCGGCAACAGTGTTACGACTTCTTGCGTAGTAGGCAGGCGTTCACTCGAATTGTTGAACCTCGCCTGCATAAACCGATATCCTTTCCGTAGTGAGTAATGACCGAGAGGAGTGGCCTCTCAGAAGGCCAGACGGAGCGAGGCGGATATTCGATGGTCTTTATTTGGGGGAGTGGGTGTTAGGTATCGTGGAAACTACGGGATTTTGCGGAAAAAATACTCAAACTTCCCGATTTTTTCATAAGTGCTCTCATAACAAGTCCCTCCTGACGTAGAAACAGGCGTTGAGGATGTGCGTAAGGCCAGTCAGCAAGCGGTAGAGTATGAAGTCGACTTCATCGGGAAGTACCTGGGCGTAGTTGATCAGTCGCTCGGCCAGTCTGATATGTTTTTCCCACAGCCAAGCCAGATACAACATCACCACCGCCGAAAGCTCGACCAATCGGCAAATGGCCGTCCATCGAAACGTGCGGATCGCCTCAAGATTCACCTGCTCCTTGAGGAATTGCATCCCTTCTTCGCATTCCCACCGGCGGCAATAAAATCGTAGGATGCGTTTGGCATCGGCCAGAGTTTCTACCAGAAGATTGGTCAGCAGCATGAAGGGGACATCGCTCCCGGGGCTACGGGCGACGATCATTGTCAACGTTTCATCTCGTCCCGGCAGGCGCACCTTGACCCAACCGATCTGGGAAATTCTCAGAACAACGCGGCCTTTGGACTTAACCAGCCGCGACCAGTGGTGCGGTGTCGATGTGCGTTCGGCCAATTCCCTACCTTCCATGGGAACCCACCATCCATCGCTTGCCCCTTCAGAAACCGCATAAAACCGCATCAAATCACGGTCTCCACGCAACCGAGCCACAAAGCGATAAGCGTTATCCAGCCAGTCGTCCAGGAACACTCGAGCATCGCCGCCTCGGTCCACCAGTACCCCTCGACCATCTGTGAGAGTGAACACATGGCGAACAGCATCTATCACTATCGGGTTTTGGCCGGGGCATTGAGGTTCTTGATGACTGAATGGTTCCAGAAGAATCGGGAACGGATTCTTCCGTCCAATCGAGGCGTATATCTCGACCAGCCAGTAGCCGTTGACGAGCTTGCCGGTACTGCCGTCTCGCACGGTTGCCAGGTAATCCATCTGTGTTGCCAACGGCTTAGCCAGATCAGACAGGTCAAGTATCAGCGGCGTATCATCGGTGACCAGAGGCACCCAGATGTTCGGAAGTGATTGTTTAATCCGCTCGTCAAAGTCGCTCTCGGCCGTCAGGTGTAAATCCAGCCGTTTGACCCTGGTGGTATATTTCGGTCCTTGGTTAGGTACCTCACGGGCAATCTGACACACAATCGGATGGCCTGCCCGCACCAGCCCAATCAACCCGTCCCGCAGAAATTTTTTATCCGGGACAGACAAATTGCTCTGAATTTGGTTTAGAAATCCATTGAGGTTTGACGATAATGACTCCATCAAAGCTTCCTGCTTGACCATGACATATCTCCTTATGTCGAAACGAGTTAAATGGAATGCTACACTCCATTTTTCATCGTCAGACATGGGGAGATTTCTTCTTAAAAACTCCTCGCCTGAAAATTTTTTAAAAAATCGGGAAGTTTGAGCAAATGATAATAATTGACAAGATGCCGGGAAATAAGTTATCCTTTTACTCGCAGAATGAACACTCGTGCGCAAAAATCTGTAGCAATAGACCATAGGCCAAAAAGGCCAGGAATAGAGGAATAAAACCGGGCTTAGCAAAGTAGCTAAGTGAAGCTAACTAACAAACACAGGCTTTATAAGGAGTCAGATTGTGAGTGATTTAATGAATCGACGAGAGTTCCTGGAGGCAGGTGCAGCAGGAGCAGGAGCTGTGCTGTTAGGCACACGGCTGGTAGGACAATCCGCAGCGGCGGGCGGGGCTGAAGAATGGCCCCCTAAGTTACCCGTTGTAAAAATCCACCAGGTTTACGTTGGCAGGACGGGTGATATTTACTTATCCAGGCCGACAGAGGAGATAGGCAGGTTCGAGGAACACCTGGCTAAACTGGAGCGTAAACTCGGCGACGTCAAGTTTGTAGGCGGCGAGTTAGTGCCGCCGGCCGAAGCAGCCCAGGTGGTGGCCAAGCTGGGCGAGGCTGACGGTGTCCTGCTATTTCATCTTTCCGGTCATGGTGGAGACGCTCCGGAACAGGCGATGAGTCAGATTATTGATGCGGGAGTACCCACGGCGGTGTTCTCGCAGCCATACAGCGGGCACGGCTGGATGTACTTTCCTCGGTGGCAGAAGGAAGGCAAGAAGGTAGTTCTCCTGCCGACCAGTGACTGGGGTGAGATAGACAAGGTAGTTGCACTGATGCGTGTGGTGCCACGAATGAGGCAAACGCGCATTATTGTGGTGAACGGACCTCAGGGGACAGATGCGGCGTGCTCTGATGAACAGGTCAAGGGACGTTTGGGGACAGAGATGGTGCCGATTACTGTTGAGGAGACCCTAAAAGCTCACGAAGCGGTCGATATCAAGGCCGCTGAGGCTGAGGCCGAAAAATACTGGCTTAGCCAGGCCAAGAAGATTGTCGAGCCTACCAGAGAAGAAATCATCAACTCTGCACGGTTTTATCTGGCGACAAAGAATATTATGATGAGAGAACGGGCACAGGCCGTCACAAGCTCAAATTGCATGGGAGAACCGGCGAAGGGGTGCCTTACGTACAGCAAACTGAATGACCTGGGATTGGTTGGGACCTGTGAGGGCGATATGGACTCCACGCTGACAATGCTGATATTCGGGTACGCATTTGGTGTGCCCGGATTTGTCACCGACCCGGTGTTCGATACTTCCAGGAATGCGTTAATACATTTCCACTGCACTT
>Ga0315288_10010230_pt1 | contig 11820 bp, 6 predicted proteins | sample YL17G11_20_MG_FD_203454 | JGI IMG/M metagenome (GOLD analysis project Ga0315288, IMG submission 203454) | Sediment microbial communities from Yellowstone Lake, YNP, Wyoming, USA - YL17G11_20 | ecosystem: Environmental > Aquatic > Freshwater > Lake > Sediment | place: USA: Wyoming | collected... | reverse complement strand
TTGCTGCCTATAATTGAATTGCACTTGCGGGTGTAACTCAGCGGTAGAGTATGTGCTTCCCAAGCACAGAGTCGTGAGTTCGAATCTCATCACCCGCTCGTTTTAATTTTCCGGTTTGCTTAACTTTTTGCTTAACACTATTACCTTTCATTAGCTTCCTCCTTTTGTTTTTCAGAAGTCCGATGTTCTGCAATAAGAGTCGTACATTCCACATTCATTGTCAATAGTAGTTGACAAATAAGTAGAACTAATTAGTTTTAGATTATTTAGCTTCATTTTCAGAATATGCCCGGACGTAAATTGTAAATAATCCAAACCTGGATTGAAAATTTGAAAAATAAATTCAACGGATAATCTGAATCGGGTTTTAGGGCAACAACGTAGAGCAGCATACTTGACACCGAAGCAGCATGTCGGGGCAGCACAGAGAATCGCTAGGCGCTGTAAGGCTGTGCTGGACAGAATATAGGGGTAGAAGAAGGTATGCCGGGACAGGGGAGACGTCAGGATTCCAATCCTGGCGTCATACAGCTTCTTAAAGCGGGCTGGGCTTGCTTCTATGTCATGGACGGTGCTCATTTCTGCAATCGTGAGTACGATTAGAAATGTCTTCTTAGTCACTTATAGCAAAACAGTGAATATGTGACTACGGGGACATTTTTTAGCTACGTTGTGAGAGTACGCTGGCGACAATAAATTGCAGGATAAGCACTTGTATACCCACCCTACAACCTATGAACAAATCGTCCATTTGTCAAGCCAAGCGCCTTATCGGATGAGTGATACGCTCGAAAAAGGGGTTGCCTGCACCGAACTCCGTATTCAACATAACCGGAAATCAGGTGCTCCACTAGGACTTGGTATTGGAGTATAGTTCACGCTTGGCCTTGGTTGACAAATGCGTCTTCCAGTGGTATAAAATGGCTGACAAGCTCTCCTGCGATTTATTATTACGTTTAACTATCACTCTGTCTTCATAGAGGGCAGACTGCCATGGCAGGTAAACCATGAAATGCCCAAAATGCCAGTCTGAGAACCCAACCGAAGCACAGTTCTGCATCAACTGCGCTACCAAGCTGGAGAGCATTTGTCCTAAATGCGGACAAGGCAATCCGTCTGGGAGCAACTTCTGTATGAAGTGCGCCTACGACCTGAGAATCAAAGCGGCCCCATCCGTTGACTACTCCCAGCCCCTATCCTACGTCCCTAAACATCTGGCAGACAAAATACTGGCACTCCGACCCTCCATAGAGGGGGAGCGCAAGCAGGTAACAGTCCTCTTTGCTGATGTCAAGGGATTCACTTCGATATCAGAGAAGCTAGACCCTGAAGAGGTTCAAACACTAATCAGTGAGTGCCTGGTATTCTTCACCGAGGAGATACACTGCCACGAAGGTGCCATAGCGCAGTTCTTGGGCGACGGCGTGATGGCTCTCTTCGGTGCCCCTATAGCTCATGAGGACGCACCCCAGCGTGCTCTCTATGCTGCCTTGGCTATTCGGGAACGCCTCAGTGAGTATTCGGAGAAGCTGAGGAAACAGGGCATTGATTTCAACATGCGCATCGGGCTTAACTCCGGCCTGGTGGTGGTGGGCAAGATCGGTGATGACCTGACCATGGAGTACACAGCCATGGGGGACACGGTGAACCTGGCCTCCAGAATGGAGAGCACAGCGCAGCCAGGTACGATACAGGTCTCGGAGAACACCTACCGCCTGACCGAGGGATATTTTGAGTTCAAACCTCTGGGAAAGATTGAGTTAAAGGGCAAGACGGAGCCAGTGGAGGCCTACCAGTTGCTGGGTGTTGGCCAGGCCAAGACCAGGCTGGGAGTATCAGTGGCGCGTGTACTGACACCCTTTGTAGGTCGCCAGAGGGAGATCGAGCACCTCAAGGACTGCTACGCCAGAGTCAAGGAGAGACAAGGGCAGGTGGTGGGCATAGTCGGCGAGCCCGGCGTGGGCAAGTCTAGGCTCCTCCTTGAGTTTACCAAGACGCTGCTGAAGGGAGAGTACACGTATCTTGGAGGCGATTGCCTCCACTACGGAGTCTCCATGGCCTATCTGCCTTTCCTGGATATCCTGAGAGCATACTTCGATGTCAAGGAGGGAGAGCGGGAATTCATAGTCAGGACTAAGATGGCAAAACGGATAGCATCACTGGATGAGAAGCTCAAGGGAACCCTGCCGCCGCTGCACGACATCCTCTCCCTCAAGGTGGAGGACGAGACATACCTCAATCTGGAACCCAAACAGAGGAGGGAGCAGACCTTTGAGGCCATCAGGACCCTGCTGATGCGAGAGAGCCAGAACAAGCCCCTTGTCCTCGCTATAGATGACCTGCAATGGGTTGACAAGACCTCGGAGGAGCTGCTGACCTATATCATCGGGGGTCTGACCAGCACCCATATTTTGCTGATCCTTCTCTACAGGCCTGAGTACACCCCCGTGTGGGTAAGCAAGACCTATTACAGTCAAATCCGTGTAGACCAGCTTTCAAGCGGCGGTAGCAGCGACCTGATTCGAGCCATTTTGGAAGATGGAGAGGTGGCGCCAGAGTTGAGGACACTCATCATCAATAGAGCCTCTGGCAATCCCCTGTTCATGGAGGAATTCACACATTCCCTGCTGGAAAATGGCTCTATCCGGAAGAAGGACAATCAGTATAAGTTGAGCAAGAAGCCCTCAGAGGTCCATGTGCCCGACACCATTCAGGGGATAATTGCGGCCCGAATAGACCGGTTAGAGGAGAGCCTTAAACGGACCATGCAGGTGGCATCTGTTATTGGCAGAGACTTCGCCTACCGCATACTTCAGACCATCATGGGGATGCAGCAGGAACTCAAATCGAGTCTGCTAAACCTGGAGCAGTTGGAGTTCATCTATGAGAAGAATCTTTTCCCCGAACTGGAATACGTGTTCAAGCATGCCCTGACCCAGGAGGTGGCCTACAACAGCCTGCTCGTCAAGAGAAGAAAGGATATCCACGAGAGGATAGGGAAAGCGATAGAGGAGCTGTACCCCGACAGGCTGGAGGAGTTCTACGAGGTCCTGGCGCATCATTACTCCAGGAGCGACAACCTCGAGAAGGCATACCAATTCCTGAAGCTCTCCGGAGATAAAGCAACACGAAATTATTCACTCTCGGAAGCCTTCAACTTCTACAAGCAGGCCATCAATGCCCTCAGTAAGTTGCCTGGGACGGAGGAGAACAAGAGAAGGGGTATTGAAACCCGTCTCCCAATGTCAATCGAGATGATGTCCCTCGGTTACCCTGAAGATTCCCTGGAGATCCTTCAGGAAGGTGAGAGGCTGTCCAGAGAGCTGAACGATACCAGGAGTCTGGCGAGATTCCACGGTAGTATGGGCATGCATCACGCACTAATGGGAGACAACCGCAAGGCCAGAGAGTACCTGGAGGATGCCTTCCAAGAAGCCGAAAAGGCCCAGGATATCGAAGTGATGGCTCCCATCGGTTTTCAACTGTGCAACATATACTCCATGGGAGATGACTTGTCGAAAATAGCTGAAGTGGCTCCCCGGGTCATCGCCTTGCTTGAGGGCGCACAAAGGGAGGGCGGACTTTTTGGCTCCCAATCTTTATACTCCTCACTTGCCTCAATCTATGGGGATGCTCTAGCCGTTTTGGGGAATTTCAGGGAAGGGCAAGCCCAGTGTGAGAAAGCCCTTCGTGTCGCCACAGAGATTGATGACAAAGGCAGCATGGGCTATGCGGAATTAATGTATGGCATGCTTTTCATACATAAGGGGGACGGTAAAAATGTCGTAGAGCATATGCAGAACGCCGTCAAGTATTGTGAGCAGGCACAGGTCGTCACAATGCTCGGTATCTCCTGGAGCCGCCTCGGATATGGCTATGCTTTGCTCGGCGATTATGAAACAGCGCTAAAATATATGGAGAAAGGCCTTGAGACCGACCGTGATTTGGGGCTTTCTTGGAGTCTGCCTGGACATTATTTGTTATTATCTTTGGTTTATATTGAAGTAGGTGAGATAGCAAAAGCCCGGAACGGTGCCGAGGCAGCCTTAGAGATGGCCCAAAAGAAGCAGATGAAAGGGCTTGAAGGGCTGTCATTGGTAATTTTGGGAAGGGCGCTGGGCAGAACGGAGATATCACGATTTACCGAGGCAGAAGCATGTATTGTGCGTGGCATGAAGCTGTTGGATGAATGCAAGGCGAAATCACAATATGCCTCTGGGTGTCTGTCACTTGGAGAGCTTTATGCTGATGCGAGGCGGACGGAAAATGCCCTCGAGTACCTGGAAAAAGCCCGTGACATGTTCAAGGAAATGGGAATGGACTACTTGCTAGCCAAGGCCCAAAGCATGCTGGAAAGGCTGCAGGGCTAACTGAGGATAACCTAATTGTCCATCCCATTCAAGCTGTTACATCCAATTTGACACATATCCTCCTCTTAGTTATTATGGGCGCAATTCCACCACGACACACCCACACTAGCACAGGATGCTGGAATGGAATTGGATTATGAAGAATGTCCATGATTATATCGTATCGGCAATTATCGAAGTAGAGTCGGTGTTGAATCACGGGCTTGATATTGATGAGCCCGAGAGATAAAGGGAAGTTACACTTGAAGAACCACTTGAGGAGGACGCAATGAACAAAGATGTCCGGCAGATGAAGGTCTTAGCTAAGAAATCCCTGTCACCAACAAGCGGCACCATCTATGTCACAGGCTTGAAGGATGAGGTCCGCATCATTAGGGATAAGTGGGGCGTACCTCATATCTTTGCCAACAATGTGGAAGACCTCTTCTACGCTGAGGGTTATACCCATGCCCAGGACCGGCTGTGCCAGATGGAGTTCACCCGGCGGCTGGCCTGCGGCACCCTGGCTGAAATGTTAGGCGAAGCCGCGTTAAATACCGATATCTTCATGCGCACCTTGGGGTTCAGGCGTATCGGTGAAGAAGCAGCGAAAACCTGCGAAAAAGAAGTTGACGATTTTACCAGACACGCTAACTATGCCTATGTCCAGGGGGTCAACGAGTTCATCAAGAGGAGTATCGATAACCCGCCTTTTGAGTTTGAGGTTCTGGGCTGGCAGCCCTCCCCCTGGACATGGGCCGACTCGCTTGCATGCGCTTCGCTCATCTGCTGGGTTCTGGGCAGAAACTGGAGCGTCGAGCTCGTAAGAGCTGCCGTGATGGAAAGGCTGGGCGAAAAGCGAGCCAGGGAACTGTTCCCATCCTTTCCTCCGGAGACACCGCTGGTCGTGGCATCGCAGCGCCAGTCCAGTGACATCGCTGAATATCTGTCAATGTTGCAGAAGGAGTTGGGAGGTTACGCAAGCTCCAACCTGAGTTCCCCAGCGTGCAACAACTGGGTGATAGATGGAACCAAGTCATCCACAGGCAAGCCCCTCTTCGCCGTAGATGAACATCTGCCCATCAGCATGCCCTCTTTGTATTACGACATCCATCTGATGGCTCCCGGGTTCAACGTCACCGGAGACACAATAGCGGGGCTCCTCGCGGTGTTTAACGGACACAACGAGCGCATCGCCTGGAGTGCGACCGCCCTGCACGCCGATGTGCAGGACACATACGTCGAGAAGTTCAAGCCCGACAACCCCCACCAGTACCTGTATCAGGGTAAATGGGAAGAGGCTGAGGTTTGTCTGGAGCAGTTCCAGGTGCGAGGTAAGGAGCAGCCGGTCACCAAGGAGGTGCTCATCACGCGGCACGGTCCCATCATTGACTCGGTAATGCTACGATGGACAGGCGAAATCAGGAAATTGTCCCGCGAGGGCATAGCGGTGCGCTGGACAGGGCATAACCCATCGTACCATTCTCTATCGGGTCAAGGATACTTGAAACTCAACCGGGCGGGCAACTGGGAGGAGTTCAGGGACGCCTCGCGTTTGATAACTGTAGCCCCCACGAACTACCTCTACGCCGATGTCGATGGAAACATCGGCTATCAGGTCATCAGTCTCATCCCCATCAGGGCAAAGGGCCAGGGCCTGGTTCCCGTGCCGGGATGGACGGGAGAACATGAGTGGGTGGGTTATATTCCCTTCGACGAACTGCCCAGCGCCTTCAATCCTCCTGCCCACTTCCTGGCTACTGCAAATAACAAGATAGTGCATGAGGACTACCCCTATCTTATCAGCCATGATTGGGCACCCTCCTACAGGGTGCGGCGCATTGTTCAATTGCTGACCGACAAGGAAAGGCTTTCCATGAAAGACTTTATGAACATGCAGGGTGATGTCTATTCCTTGTGGGCTAAGGAACTCGTCCCCTTCCTAATACGGCTCGAGGGGCAAAACCGGAGACAGCGCCAGGCTCTGGGCTACCTTCGCAACTGGGATGGCTACATGGGAAAGGATAGCGTGGCCGCCACTGTCTTCCATGCTTGGTATAGGAAACTGCTGGAAAACACGCTCAGGGAGAAACTGGGCCAGGACCTCTATGAGCAGTACTTCCGCTGCCTGGGACAAAAACACCTCCTAGCCCTACCCCAGTTGCTGGAGTATCACGACTCCTACTGGTTCGGCAGTGGCTCCGTATCAAACGTGGCGAATAGGGACAAGTTGGTCCTGTTTAGCCTCGAACAAGCGATAGAGGAGCTCACAAAGACACTCGGCACAGATATGTCCACTTGGCGCTGGGGCAGGGTGCACACAGCCACCTTTCGCCATCCGTTCGGGATAGCGCCACCCCTGGAACAGGTCCTGAATGCAGGTCCGGTGGAGCACGGCGGTGACGAGACCACTATCAACGTAAGTGTATTCGACTATACTGAAGGTTTTGGAGCGCTTGAAGTCGCCATAAACCGCTTCATCATCGACATGGGAGACCTATCCAAGTCGGTTGCCATGTCTGTCCCTGGCCAATCGGGACAGCCAGGCAGCAAGCACTACAGGGACTTGGTAGAACCATGGAGCAAGGTTAAATACCACCCTATGCTCTTTAATAGGGAGGATATTGAGAAGGAGGCCAAAGAAGTGCTCCTGCTGATACCAGGAGGTCGGAAGAAGCTCGCTCGCAAGAACAAGAAGTCTGGATAGTGCACCAATTTTGCTGTCGCCAAATTGGCTATGCTTTTCTCGATCGACCCCATTGGATGAACATGGATATGTCTGTTGACTTGTACGTATAGCTGCACAGTGCTAAAGTTCGACTTTAGGCCGGTTCAAGTCCTTACGAAGTAGCCACTTTTTATCCACTAGGGCTATCCTATTTCCTTGAGTTTGTTAGCTGAATAATAGCTAGAAATGGCGTTATAGAGGCAATCCCAGAGATAGAACCCATGAAACCAAACTATTGACAACCGTATGGAAAAGTAGTATAAATTCGTCTGGCACGAACGTCCCTCTATTATTTGTGCCGTTTGCTCTGCCTCCGCTGCGAGGCAGACTTTCAGGGTCAGGTGATATCACTCTGCCCCCTAATTTTCAAATCCGGTACTTGTTCTGTGACAGTAGTCAGGTATGGTACTAGGCGTTAATTCTATCGACCCTTGTACTTACCGTTGTCGAGGGTGACCATTTATGAAATTGCTCTATCTTTAGAAACGTGCATGCCTGGGTGCTTTGCCCCTTTACCAATATAAACTTTGAAAGGAGGACTCTCGATGAAGTTCCTGACTCTGTCTATGTGGCCTCTTGAGAAAACAGCAGAGGTTTCTGCCGCAAGCGATAAGGCAGCGGCCAAACTGCCAAAAGAGCTCAGAGGAAGAAGTAATTATATACTAATGTGCATCCCGGCTGGCTTGAACGTACCCCCAGGTTCAATGGTGTCTGTTAGCATCGATGAAGCTGACAGTGTGGAAGATATGGCTGCGGGCTTATATCCATTCGAGCTCGCTGGTGGAAGCGCCCAGGTAATTCCTCTTCTGGAAGTGCCTATGGGTGGTAGTGCGAAAGCGGACAAGAAATATAGCGGTTGATCAGTCAGGCTCATGTTTCTTAGGGGAAAGCACCCAGGCGTCGTCAAGCTGGAGAGATGCAATCGAAAGAATTCTCTGGCTCAAGAACTGAGAACCGTGAAATCACGTACTCGATTTGTGTTCAATTTCTATGAAGATGCATGATGCGCGACGCAGGCCTCGAACCCCATCCTTTTGTGTCTAGAATAGCCATTTTGACCGCCATGCTAATTCGATATAGCCTTTTGGGTTGGCACACTAGCTCTCAGGCTCATAACCTGAAGGGCGTTGGTTCCTGACTGATACTTTGCTAGTGGTAGTGACAGTTGCTTTATATGTGGAGTGAAAGTATAATCATCGTTCGAAAGGAGGCAAGCGGCCTCCGCCTTTTCTAGACCTTGCTTTGGGACCATGAGGTCGGGGGTTCAAATCCACTCACCCCGACTTTATTTTGTCCACGCCTCTCCTTCGGCTGACATTAACCCACTAACCCTGTGGGAAACAACGGGGCCGCAACTGCTTCAAAGTCGTTGAGAGTGGGAGCAAACCCCCAGGTGTTCATTATCTTTAGCCGCTGAAGTGTCCCATTAACGTTGACGATCTACAAACACATTCACATGATTCAACGAATACGATTCCATGAAGGCAAAGGTTGGGGAGGCAATAGATACGCATATAGGACAGGATATTATACGTTCGACAAGAAAATGCAGAGAATTGTTTGGGGTCAGTTTACCCAGTTTCTTACGCAAAGTGAATACAAAGAATTGCTTAGTAAGGCAAAGGAAAAGGGGTGGCCTATCTTTTGACAATGGCATCTCGATTGTGGTTCGGAGGGACACCACCGCCCTGCAGTGCTTCATGCTGTCAGGAAATCCAGCACTTCCTTATTGAATCTACCTCGCATTTCATATGTTAGTGTATGCGAGCCACCCTCAAATTTGACTAACTTGGCGTTTGGTATCCTCTCCGCCATCACTTCTGATGAGTGCACAGGGCAGAGTTTATCCTCAGTTCCTATCATCACTAGGGTAGGAGCTTTAATCAGATGCAACCTCTCCAGTGTGCTGTTACCAACACCAACTTCAAGGTGTTTAATATACCGTTCAGTACCACCCAATTTGATGAATAACCAGCCGATGGGCAAGATAAACATCTTGTAAAGCCTCTTATTAAAACTCTGCGTAACCATTCTATAGAAGTCAATGCTTTTAGCCCATTCCAACATCCAGGCACGATGTGCTGTCCACTGATGCTCCCATAGTTCCTTTTTTTGATAGTATCCTTGGCAGACCGGACACTGTGCCTTACTATCAATTAGCGTACCATTTTCTGAAAAGTGTCTCTTTACACCCAAGATTTCTTGCATCTCTGGTGTCATTTCTTCTTCGCTGCCATGAGTAGTGCTGACGAGCACCAGATTTTTTACCCTTTCGGGGTAATTGATTGCAACTTCCTGTGCAACCCTACCACCTTCAGAAACTCCAAGTATATGAGCTTTGTCAATGCCTAAATAGTTCATTAGAGCGATGGTGTCATCCGCCATTGTTTTGATTGTATAAGGCTCATCAGGCTTGTCTGTATTACCTGCGCCTCTGCTGTCAAACATGATAACCTTGAAGTGCTTACTAAAGGGTCGTTTCTGAAAAATCCAGCATTGCCTTGACTCTTCATTACTTATTATCAGAAATAGAGGCTCGCCATGTCCACTTACGTAGTATGCCATATTGATTCCATTTACCCTTGCCTTAGGCATTTCCTCCTCCTCTCACATAGCTTTCGTCATAATCGCATTCCGTTGATTTCTTGCGCCATTATACAAATCGCTATAGAATATCGCAAGAACCAATAAAGGGGAGGAGGTTAATAGAATGATTGCATCATGGATTGTCAAAAGGAAGTTACGCTCTTCTTGGGCCATGTGGAATCGGGGCGACATTGAATCTATGTTAGCCAACTGGGCAGATGAGTCGGTTTTCAGCTATCCTGCTGATGTCTCCGTTGGAGAGGCTATTGTTGGAAAGAAGGCCATAAGAGAGTTTTATCAAAGATTTATGCAGCAGTTCCCCAAGCGGAAGTTCGTCTTGAGGAACATTTGCGTTGGAGACATATCTTTAGCTAGGGGTAAAGCCGTTGCTGTGATTGAGGCTAGGGCCGAATTAACCAATAAAGACGGCAAAGATTTCAAGATGGACTATTGTATTGTTACTGAGTCTAGGAATTTTAAAGCTATTCGGGTAGCGGAGTACGTCAATGACATGGCAACCGTGAAAAGGGCGTGGGGCGAGGCTTAGGAGGCAAAACTGGCCAGACGAGAAGGTCTGCTGCTTTTTCTATTCTCACCCGAGCGGACAACCATCCCCCACCACCGCCCTGCAGCGCCTCATATTGTCCTAGAGACGCATATAGAACAGCATCTCAATCATTGTTTACAAATTCCTGAGATTTTCATCCTCTACTTAATGCCTATATGCATTTACCCCAATGGTGCTTGGTGGTGCTTCATGCCGTCTCAAAGCTGACGTACAGTGACTGGCTTGTGCTAGTATGCCTTTCGCTGTAGAATGTCGGAAGAGCTTTAATCCCCACACGAAGGTAATGAGAGGAACTGAGAATAAATGAAAAGTAAAGGGCGACATTCCAGCCGACACGCTGCTGGCAAAGGCCACAAGCCCCAGCGCACGCCTACCGAAGGCCGGGACACGAGGCTGAAGATGATGGGGCTATCAAAGAAGCTAAAGAGCTGAGCGGATGCCAGGAGTGGCAGCCGCGAGTCGATGGGCTAATGGTAGTGCAAATAGGTTCCAGGGTGATGAAAGCCCTCAGATTTTGACTACAGGGCTTATGACCGCTGCCGGACTAAGTACTCTGCATCAAAGGTCTATACCGTGATATGGCATCCTCGGAATTGACTTCCCTTGCGTATCTCTTGACCATCTCCAAATCGTCCCAGCCACCAAGCACCTGAACGTCAAGAAGGTTAACCCCACTCTTTATGCTCTCAATAGCCCAAGCTCTGCGAAAGCTATGGGGATTGCAGGTGATTCCAGTGGCTTTTTCAAGCCTGCTAAGCATACTCGCTATGCCATAGTAGTTAAGACCCCAGATGTTGCCGTTTGGCCTGTATGATGCCAGGTGCTCTCTCAAGTATCGCTCTGTGGTGTCGCTGAACTTCCCCACTCTTTCTTTTGCTCCCTTACCCCAGACTTTGATTGTCCTTGCCTCCCAATTAACGTCCGTCAGTCGTATTCCAGCCAGTTCGCCCTTTCTGAATCCTGTATCTACCATCATCAGGATAATGGCTTTATCTCTAGCAGTAGGTGCAACGTCAACTAATTTCTTTATTTCAGGCAGTGTAGGACGTGGCATAACGAGCTTGGGAGTTTTCGGAGCCTGCATCTTATGGCACGGTGAAATTTTGATACTGCCTTCTCTTTCCAACCAGTTGAAGAAAGCTCTTATTACCCTAAAATAGCTGTGCCTGTTCCAGACACCATTGACCGTACTTAAGAAGTCCCTTACATCATTCCTGGTAGCTGTTAAAAGGCTCTTACCATTCCTAGCCAAAGCAATGGCGAATTTGGGCAATGTGGTCTCTATCCATTGCTCTCCCCAGTTTGTTAACCCCCGCTCAGCTTTGCGAGAGTTTACATAATTTTCCACCAGCTTCAAGTTGTTAACAGCAGTAGCTTCGTTTGAAGTGCTTCTCAAGCACAGAGTCGTGAGTTCGAATCTCATCACCCGCTCCAGCTTCAAAATCTGGAATTTCTGGCCAGTTCCTCAACCACCTGTCAGATTCGAATACTTCATTCTCTTACCCAGGCAAGGAGTTGGAATTTCTCCCGTCACCGACTCTGTGACTGATGTTGATTCGCTCATCACAAGGACATCACAAACGAATCAC
>Ga0315288_10010228_pt1 | contig 11821 bp, 7 predicted proteins | sample YL17G11_20_MG_FD_203454 | JGI IMG/M metagenome (GOLD analysis project Ga0315288, IMG submission 203454) | Sediment microbial communities from Yellowstone Lake, YNP, Wyoming, USA - YL17G11_20 | ecosystem: Environmental > Aquatic > Freshwater > Lake > Sediment | place: USA: Wyoming | collected... | reverse complement strand
TATTGATATTCCGTCTGCTGTTCTGGTGGGGATTCTCAGACGTGCAAGTCTATGCAACTGCACCCGAGCCAAGAGTGTGCCTTCTTCCTCTGGATTCCCCTGTACCTTCAATTCCCAAGTAAAAAACTGAAACTTACATAGAGAAATTTGAGGATTCTCAATTCAAATGAAAGGATTATTATCAGTAGGCTTGATAATGCTCCAATTTTAAATTCCACTTGGCTGTTTCTCTACCTTCATACCCCAGAAGAGAAGGGAAAAGGAGTTATTCCGCCCTCTTCTCCTAAACTCCATCGTTTTCAAAGCAAATAGGATACAGAAGCATGCTACCTGTATAGCGAAAATCGTTAGAAGTTTATCTGCATAAAGATCCCTACCTCTCTCACATGGGTTTTTCTTTTGGTCTTTTTATCATTGGTATCCGTCCAAGTGACATTAAACCCTCCGGTAACCTGGGTGGAGAAGCTATAACCAGCGGAGGTTATGATGGACAGTTGGTTTGTGTTTCTAGTGACGTTGAATGGCAGCCCTCCCACTGAGCTTTGCGTTTGATGAGAGGTTCTGGAAATACCCAGCGATAGGCTAAGGTTGCTTCTAAACTTAATTTTTCTCAAAAATGGAAGCTTTATGCCCTGAGGAGCACTGAAAGAATAACTGTTATCAATCCGGAGGGAGTTGTCATAATCTTTGGTAATTGATTGGTTGCCTCCGGTTTTCCTTAAGTTTCGGTCGGTGATGATCCCGCGAGTTAACCTCAGCGTAGTTTGGATACCTTTTTTCCAATTCATGGAAAAGGAGGCTAAAGGAGATAAATTCTCGGAGGTCTTCCTGGTGAAAGTCTCCCCCGTCTTCTCACTTCCACTTTCATCTATCTGTTTAGAATAACCAAAGCTATAGTTAAAACTAGTAAAGAATCTCTTGATAAGCTTCAGACTGCCCAATTTGTTTAAGGTGAATCCAAAATCCGGGAAACGGGTGCTGGTGGTTTTGGTTGCATCGGTTGCGGTTATGGTTCTATTGATGGTTTTAGAGTAGCCTAAACCGGAATGGGTGGTCAGTAGGCTGATTCCACTCTTGAACGAGTATGCGTCTGAAATGCCAATCCGGTCTGCAGATTGAGCCACACCTGTCCTGGCCACCTTGGGATCATCTATAAAGCCAAGCCGATAGGCCCAGGTGGGACGCGCCAAAAGCCCGCTTTTTGAGAAAGTCTGAGTTCTCCGATAGGTTACGTTTACCGGGTCGATTCTTTTGGTCAATTTCCTCAATAGATTAAATGGATTCAAGATGGATGATTTCTTTTCCTCCTTTTTAGCTCCTCCCCCTAATAGCTTTTGCCAATCCAAGGTGATACCGCCGGATCGGGTATTATCATTGGTGACGTGTCTTGTATTTCCAACATTCCGATTATCCAGCCAGTCTGAGCTTTCATTATATCCAGAGTTAAAGCTAAAACTGGCATTCAGGAAAGCCAGCCACAAGGGAGTGTAGCTGAATTTAAAGGTTTCGGAGAATCCGGTTTCCAAGCCCAGTTTGGCATTTTTGGGAATAAGGGAATATTTTATGGTTTTTGAATCCTTTATGTCTCTGGAGGTCGTCATGCTATAATTCATGGGAATGCTCTTAATGAAGCTGGCTGAAGCACTTAGATTACCGCCGAACGTTCTGGTGTAGGTATCAAATACCCCTCCCACATTATCTTCAGAATGAGATCGAGCTGATGTAATGCTTCCACCGGTCTGAACGTAATCGGGCAATAAGGAGAAGCTCATCTGGGTGAAGCTTTTAGGAATGAGTGAGCTTTTGAGCCAGCCAAAAGGTTTAAGCGACATTTTCTTAGGAAGCGGGAAAGTGTATCCTCCGGTAATGGTGGAGCTACTGCTTCTCTCAACCGGTTTATATAAACTGGTATTCCGGGAGGAGCTATAGACGATACTATGGCTCATCTTTTTCAGAGTCAATCCCGCCAGCCAGTTGGTGGTCGGGAGGTTAAAAGAGGGAGAGAAACTAAAGCTTTTGGATATGCTTTCTCTCTTCTCTTTTTCACGTAGGTCTTTGGGCAACACTATGTCGGAACCGGTCTTCCATCTTGGAATCTCCAGCGTTCGGGAATAACCGAAAGAGACCGGGAGCAAATAACCCAGCGATATGGGGAGCAATTTATGAACTTGGATTCCGCTTAAGTCCAAGCGGTAATCCATGTTATTAGTCCCCGATCCGGTGGTTGCAGTCAGACTGCGATACTGGCTATCTTGTTTCCTGAACGAAAATCCCACACTCATCAGATCCGCCAATTTAGCGTCTATCCTCATGTTTCCAGTCATCCCCTTTTCTTTTCTGACATCGGTTACCCGCATCTCGTCCACCCATACTTCACCGGTGGCCAATCGGAAATTGACGGTATCGACGTTAATCGCTCCCATTGAATACCAATATATCCGGGTGAGAGTAGGACTCCCTTTTACTCGATACAGTCCCGCCGTGGTATCGATAGGCTCTGGGGAGTTAACGGGATGGTTATTTTGAGCATACGCTTTCAGCGCGGTCATCTGGTCGAAATCTATCAATACCTCATTGCGCTCATCCCAACCAGGATACAGTTTGGTATGATACTCATAGAAATTGGAGGAGTCTGATCCCAGTCTCAAGAAAAACATTATGGTGGTGTCGGGAGCATCCGGTCCATGAACATACATTTTCAGATGCTGATAAGTGGTATAGTTCTCAGGTTGGTATAATATCCGGTAAGTGGAACCCAGATGATATGGTTTCAGATTATCATACTTTAGGACTAAGGATTGCTCTTTTTCCCTCACCCCGGTTTGTTGATTGAGATAACCCGCTACCGTAGGGGGAGGCTGATAGTCCTGATTTTCGTGGGTATTCACTACAAAAATCTCAAATTTCTCATCCGGGGAGGCTCCGATGGGCAGATGAACCGGTCGGCTGCTCAAACTGGATAATCCCATATTTACCCATCTGTTCCCTGCTAATTGAATGGAGACAATACTTATGGTGCAATTCTCGTCTGAGCTGACCCACAGCCGGGCATACCGGATGTCATTCCATACCGGATTCCCCGCTTTGACGTAGTTCTTGGAGTCATCCAGAGGGATTCGGTAAAGCCTCCATCCTTCATAATCCGCAGTGTCTCCCAAAAAATCTCTTTTGCTTAAGTCTAAGGAGAATTCAAAGTAGTTATTGGTCAAGTCCAATACACTGTTGGAATTAATATCTTCATTGTCCGGATATCTCCCTCTGTCGGGGTCATCCCGGTTGCCTTGGGTTCCATTTATGTGAGAGTAATCATATTTGTTATCATAACTCCAGTTGTCACCCGCCGGGTCAGCTAAGGAGGAGTTATAAAGCTGTTGCTCCTGAGAATCGTTCAGCGTATCCAGCCCCAGATCCTCATCGTCGTCTAAGATTCCATCCCTCTGACCATTTCTGGGTTTATCTTCGGTATTAAGAATTCTATCTCCGTTCAGATCTTCCGAGATCTCACCTAAGTCTATATGCAAAACGCCTTTGTCTCCATTTACCCAAATCTCCAGGAACTTGGCTCTGGTTTGATCATAAGCTCCCGGATAAAGAGCTTTCATAACTCCATTCCAGCTTCGATCCACGGTATTAGTATCAAAATCCGGATTGCTTGGTCGATGGGGCTCTTTGGGGAAAAATCTCAATTCCAAGACATTGGTTCTCTCCGCATTTCTTTCCACCTCTTTGTTTGGCCAGATATCTTTTATTGCCACCTGATCATAGGGGTTATACCACCACATCTTGCATCTTTGAGAGAGATCTTGAGCTGGCGGAGGACTGCAAAGAGTCCACATACCCCGGCGAATGCCTAAATCAGTGTACTCTAAAGAACCCTCATAATCGTCAATATAAGCTTTGTTCAGGGTATTCGGGTTAGGTAAGCTTAACGCCAAATCCCCTCTGAAAGTAATGGAGGAGGGGACTTCTGATTTCATCCACGGCAATACGTTTAACATCTTAGTTAATACCGGAGGAGAGGAGGCGAAAAGGAGATTGCCCCCCCAGACGAAATTCCGTACTGGCTCCTGTCCCACTTTTGGTCTCACATCGTCGGTCTTGTCACTTTTATATATCCCCACCGTCCCAAACTTTAAGTTTTGTCCCAAATTGTATTCCGCCATCATCCCAAACAGGCTTTTTTTCACCACCGCCAGAAGTGGAGCATAATCATAGTCTACGGTTAGATTGGCCGTGGGACTCAAAGCGGCAGTATTAATAAAGCTGATCTCGCCAGTCTCATAGGATATGGTATAATCATCCCCTCTGGTAAGAGCCTTACCGTTTAAAGTCACCACGTCTGATCCCTCAATGATAGGAGCATGACCCAGCGAGAATTCAGACTTTCGAGATGAAGATTGGACATAGATATAGTATTTGCTCTGCTCCGTTCGCAGCTGGAGATCATTGGATGAGTAAATACTCTCCACTTTTTCTTTGAGGGTGTCCCCCCGATTGGGGGTGAAGCTTATATCGGGATGATTGGCAAATGGATGTCGATTAGGCAAGATCAGATAGCCCAGACCGAAATCTATTTGTCGATAGTCTACGATTCCGTCCGGGTTCTCCTTTGCGTTTAAATCCAGCTGATCCAGACCCAGTATTCGCAGATACCGGGTGCTATCCTGGTAGTTTTTGTCGTCAGTGATATTTTCGGCGTTGGGGGGACCTTTGTATATGTCCAAGCTGAATCCTTCCCTTTCCATGTTTCTGGCATTAAGAGAATAAACGTTCTTCCACTCGTAGTCCCAAGTGTAATCGGTCGGTTTGGTGATATCCGGCTTGATCAGCTTGAGCCACATACAGATCTCACCTTCGACACCGGTGCAAGAGTCTTTGACCGACCCCACGCTATCCAAGGAAGCGTTGGAATGTCGAACCACATAAAACGTCCCCAAAATGTCATCTTTGTCTAAAGCGCGGAAGAATTGAATATAGCACGGGTAGGGTTGAGCAAAAATCCGTTGGACAAAATAATCATTGGGGTCGATCTCCTGAAATCTTCTCGTAAAGGATCCTTCAGGATATGAGGTCAGGGTATCCTTAGGATTGACATAAGCTATGCCAAAGGGAGCAGGATTTTGTGCGGTATTGCTATTTATGGCAGTGTTGCTTTTAAATAACTTGATTTCAACGATAGAATCGCCTGCTACAAAATCAGTGTCACCTCCCAGATCATAAAACGTTCGCTCCAGATACTGGTAATCTCGGATAACGTCTTTCTTGGTTTCTGCACCAGCCTTGAACTCCGCCTTTTGATTGGAACCCTTGTCTTGGCTAGTGATCATGGTGAGGTCCCATCCCCCGAATTTGGCGGTGGTTTTTATTCCAAATAGTCCCTGTTTGGTCTCTCCATATCCTACGGATCCACTTCCTACCGATAAGTTGGTGTTGCCAGCTTCGATGGTTTGGATGATCTCGTCCTCCTCCCCTTTGTATCTTAGCTGGAGAGTGTTTTCCAAATCCGTATGTCTCCTGCTGTCCTGATCCACCTTCACCGTGATTTTGCTGCCAATCGTTCCGGTTATGGTGAACGTAGATTGTTGTTCCATATTGAGGGAGGGGAACTTGGATTGCCTGGAGGTGGCGGTGCTTACCAAACCTTCCTCCCAGTAACTTCTTCCCGAGAAACTGATCCTTCTATACCCGGATACTTTCAGCCCCGGTCCTCCTTCACCGATGATTCTGGAAACCATTTTGGGGAATTTTACCGGGATCTCCCATTCAAACAAGCCCCTCGATGGTCCACCTGCTCCTTGAAAATGAGCATTTAAATTCAACCTCCAGTCGCGCTCCATCTGAAGCTGGTTAGAGGTTAAAGTATAGGCTGGAAGAGTTAGAAAGATGGGTTTTTGCAATTCATACTCTCCCTCCTTTTCGCTTATGCTCACTAACTGATGCTCATAATCCACCTGGATTATCCGGTTGATTAACAGGTTGGTTTTTAAAAGGGGGATGGAATCGGAGGAGATGGTAAGTCCTGTCTCCTTAGGAATCTCACCAAAACGAAGTATTTCTCGGTCTTTTTCTTCTAAACGAATCTCCACACCTATCGCTTGTGCGGAATGGCACAAAAGCCATGGGGCTAGGATCAAACTGAATAAAAACAAAACCGCCAGATTCAAAAGATACAACCCACCCTTGGCGGTCATAGAATATCCTTTCCCCATGTAATGCATCAGGAGATCTCCTTTTGCACAAACTAAATCTTTAATAACTTTCGATAACTCCTCCTTTCTTAATGTCGGCTTGAATCCTCAATTAGTATATACGACTTCTTCCTCTAAGTCTATGTCAAATTTTTCTTTAACTTTCTTTTTTAATCTCCGGGCTAACTCCTTAACGTCTTCTGCTTTGGCGTTTTTCTCATTGATTAATATATTGGCATGTTTTGCAGAAACTTTAGCCTCCCCCACTTGCATCCTCTTAGCGCCTACTTGGTCTAACAATAATCCAGCTGAAATCTTTTCGTCTTCTTGGACGATATTTTTGAAAAAACAACCCGCAGACTTTTCACTCCAAGGGAGTTTTTCTTCTCTTTCCCTTATATTCTCCTTTATCTTCTTTGCGATCACTTCCTTATCACTTTTCTGTAATCCAAAAGTAGCGGATAGCAAAACGTCTCCGCTAAGTTTAAGACGGCTTTCTCTGTATGCAAACCGAAAGTAGCTTTTTTCAACCTCTTTGATTGCTCCCTTTCCGGTTAGGAGAACCGCACTGGTCAGAATGTCACCGACTGATTTGCCAAAGGCTCCCGCATTTCCTCTTATCGCTCCGCCCACCGTTCCCGGAATTCCAGAGGCAAATTCCAAGCCGGCAAGAGAACAACTGCAAGAGCGGTTGACCACATCATCTAATAAAGACCCAGACTGGCAGGTGATGGAGTTTTGGTTAACCATCAGGTTTCGGCACTGGTTTAATATGACCAAGCCTCGGAAGCCTGAGTCACTAACTAATACGTTGCTTCCACCACCCAGGATGAAAAACCGGACTCTCCACTGTTGGGCGATTCTAATAATAGAGATCAAATCCTTAAGCTGGTTGGCTGGATAAAAAAGATCGGCTTTTCCACCAATGCCCAAGGTGGTATAAGGAGCAAGTATTACATTTTGTTTTAACCGGTCGCCAAATGCTTCAAGTAGCTTTTTATAAGCCTCCTTTTGGTGGATCAAACGATTTGACTTCACGATGGCTGTCACCATAATGCCCATACTCTACCTATCTATATAATAATATAAAAGATTAAAAAAAGCAAGTAAAATCGTAGTTCTAACTGATTTGAGTCAGGTGAGCATTTTCGTAGGAGTATGCACGCATTTTCATACGAACTCAGATTCTAACGTCCAAATAATCTGTGAATTGGATCTTGATCTTACCTAAGAGCAGAATAAGTAAATTATTTGGTTGAAACCATAAACCAGGTGCTGGCTTTTATCATAGTCACTATTTATGAAGTAAATCTAACCTTTTCAATCAGGCTTAGTTTAGAGGTTTAGTTTGGTCTACTTTGCTAAGCCTGGAACTCTTTACGCAAAGCCTCCACCGCTTCTTTGGCTTTTTCTCTTGCCACCACGCAGGTGACCGAAGACATGGAAGTGGAGATGGTGTCGATGTTAATACCTGACTGGGAGAGAGCATTGAACATTTTTCCTGCTACTCCCGGAGTCTGGGATAATTGATGACCGGCGATGGAGACCAAGGCGATGGTAGAGGAGCTAGAGATTCTTTCTGCTCCGATCTCGTTTTTTATCTTATCCAGAAGAACCTCGATCGCACCCAGCTCGTTTTCTGCCACGGCGAAAGATACATCCATTTTACCTTTGTAGCTGATTCCCGAGACCACCAGCTCCACGTTGAAGCCCTCTTTTCCTAACCTGCCGAATATCTCCGCGGCGATGCCGGGTTTGTCCGGAACGGAATGAAGAGTTATCTTCGCCACGTTTGCATTGCTGGCAATATGAACGTCTATCATAAATCTGCCTCCAGATTTTCCATAAATGGGCTTAGACCTTAGGTTTCCCCAAGGCGATTGACTGGCTGAAATCTACATCTTGTGTCTTGATAAGTCAACTGAATTTGGAAATAATTTTAAAATCCTGAAATTTTAAGATATGGAGATTCCCGTAATAAAGTTGCCGTCTAGACGGACACCTGTATGAGCGAGTGGATGCCACATACCTATACCTGTCCTAAAAGGGTAAATAGTGATTGACAGCACGAGGGACTTCGTTATATATTTAAGTTGTTATTTACATTATCTCTGTGGAACGGAATGAAGAATGGCATGTTGACTAAAGTAAAATAACAGTGGGTCAAGAGACTTGTGCGACTGATACTATTCTTTGAAAACCTCACCTCCTTAGTCCCCCTCTCCTTAGTTAAGGAGAGGAGGATTTATGGTGAGAGGCCTTAGTTCATTTGTCAAGTGCTTGGACGAGCCCGTTTCGCGTAGGGCACTTGATCCACGAGACAACAAAAGGAGAATAAGATGAATAAAGACAAAAATACAAACGAAATGTTAATTATACTTAAAGAACTTTATCAGTACAAAGTCCTTACAATCGCTATTTTGATTTCTGTTGGAAGTGTATTTGGATACATACAAACTATATCGAGAACCAATACGGTAACTTGGACCTTAAATACTATTTTCTTAGGATTAATCCCAACTGGGCTTATTGGCATACTATGGGAGTCTTTGATAAAGAAAGACTTTCTTAGGTACGTCAAGGATGAACTTGCTCTATTGTTAGGTAGGCAATGCAAACCTGTGCAACTAATCAATAAATTTGGGATTGCAGATATCACTCCCAATAGAGAAAGTCTTGAAATATATCTTAGAACCGCAAAACACAGAATATGGATATTGATCACACATTGCCTGTCTCTAACTGCGTTGCCTGGTGTTCGACAAAGTCTAAAAGACATGTCCTCCACTGTTGAAATCAAAATATTAGTTTTAAACCCTAACTCTATAAGTGTTGAGCTAAGAACCGAAGAGTCTAGTAGATTACATGGGAATCTGAAAAGAAATATTGAAGAAACCTGCAACCAAGTTAAAGAGGAGTTTGAAGAAGTTAAAGAAAAGGTAAAGGATGTGGAGATAAGATTTTACGATCCGTACCCAAGATGCTGTATGTTCTTAGTAGATTCTCAGATTCTCGTTTCTCCGTTAGTCATCCAGAAAAGAGGTAACGATAGTGTCCACTTTTTAGTGAATGAAAAGAATAGTGACAGAAAGGACAACATATTGTTCAAACAATACGAGGAACATTTTAATGCTCTGTTTGAACGTGCAAAAAAAGCAGTATTTCTTAAGATACCAAAATGCAAAATGTAGACTACGGATTTAAAAATCTTTGAGGCACAAAGAAATGTTGATTCTAATTCTTGACAGGTTTGACACTTCGCTTTCGAAAAGACTTGAAAAGTATGGAGATGTGACTTCTGACAAGAGTCTATTATCTAAAGCTGATGTGGTTTTGGTTCGTAGTAAAACTACATGTGACAAAGAATTTATTGACAAAGCTCAAAATCTAAAACTGATTGTTCGAGGTGGTGTGGGACTTGATAATATTGATATGCAGTATGCTAATTCTAAAAAGATCATAGTCAAGAACACCCCTAAATCGTCAGGAATATCGGTCGCCGAGTTAACATTTTGTATGATGCTTGCCATTTCGAGTAGAATAATAGAAGCGCATAATAGTATGTTGGAGGGTAAGTGGCTCAAAGACCAATTGATGAGAACAGAGCTTTATGGGAAAACTATTTGTCTAATAGGATTAGGCAATATAGCCAAAGAATTGGCCACAAGATGCAAAGCTTTCGGTATGAAAGTCGTAGCTTATCGTAAATCTAACAAAACCAGTGGGTACGCTGATGTCAAGCCACATATAAAAGAGGCTGTGAAGGATGCAGATTATGTTTCAATTCATCTTCCATTAACCGAGGAAACCAAAGATATTATTAATGCTAATATTATTAAATACATGAAAGATGGGGTAGTCATTGTCAACACAAGTCGCGCAGAGTGTGTTAATGCCGAAGACATAAAAGAGGCTCTTAAACGTTGTAAGGTTAAAGCATATGCGAATGACGTTTGGCCAAAAGATCCTCCTCCTAAAAGTTATCCAATCCTCAAAGCACCAAACACTCTTCTTACTCCTCATCTCGGTGCTAACAGCAAAGAAAATCTTATAAGGATTGGTGAAGAAGTCATTGAAATCATCAAAAAATTTGTAGGATAGGAGATCAGTAGCCTCATGCTCCAGACACTATTCATTTGTAAGGTACTCAAAATACCTAAGCCCCCACGCAATCTAAAGATTGCGGCTACCCCCGCCCTAAACTTACGCAAGCAAAAAATTTCTAAGATTTTCCTTGACAAGAAAACTTTTTATATTTAATTACGTATTGAATTAAATGATGAGAGTTAGCTTTTAATTTGACGGAGGTGGATTTTTTAATGAGCTTTAAACTACTCACACTTAATTACTGTGAAATTGATAGGGGTAGTGTATCCATTTTTGTCCTCACCTCTGAGGTAAGGAGGCTACTCTCAAGATAAGTAAACTCACATCAGAACTTTGAAAACCGTGACTTGTCTTGAGTAGGTCACGGTTTTTTTATTATAATGAAAGGAAAAAACATGAGTTACGCAGTAGAAACTTTCGACTTAAACAGAACTTTTAAGATAAAGAAAAAGAAAAAAGAAAATGGCAACAGCCAGAGTGTGTTAATTGCGCTGGATAATGCTTATATAAAAATTCATCAAGGTGAGCTGTTTGGACTTCTGGGTCCCAACGGTGCGGGAAAGACCACTTTGATAAAGATCCTCTCCACGCTGCTTTTACCCACTTCCGGAACTGCCTTAGTGGATGGAATAGACGTGGTTAAATATCCGGAGAAGGTGAGGAAAAGGATCAACATGGTGTCGGGAGGGGAGCAGTGTGGCTACGGAATCTTAAACGTTAGGGAAACTTTGTGGATGTTTTCTCAATTCTATGGGATTCCCACCAAAGTGGCCTTAGCTCGAATTGACGAACTTTTAAAGATTTTGAAAATGGAGGATTTTGCCAGAACTAAAATTGGAAAACTTTCCACCGGATTAAGGCAGAAATTGAATTTCATGCGGGGTTTTGTCTGCGACCCCAAGATCATGTTTCTGGATGAACCCACCTTGGGTCTGGACGTGCAGATCGCTCGGGACGTCAGAAACTACATCAGGAGCTGGCTGAAGCAAAATCTGGAAAGAACCGTTCTTCTGACCACCCATTACATGGCGGAAGCAGATGAGCTTTGTGACCGGGTGGCGATCATCGACAAAGGGAAAGTTCTGGTATGTGATTCGCCGCAAAGCTTAAAGAAATCTTTAGCCGGAGAGACGGTATTTCGCATCGAGGTTCCTCTGTCCACCAACGGAGTGGAAAAATTCGGTCAGATCTCCGGAGTTAAGAAATTTGCCTACGAGCACAAAAGTCATCTGGGGAGAACCGAGCTGAAGTTCATACTGCATGAAGAATCAGCCATCTCCAACGTGACTGAATTCTTAAGCGACAATGGCTCGAAGATCATTTCTCTTTCGAAGATGGAGCCGAGCTTAGAGGACGTCTTCGTGACACTGGTAGGAAGGGGATTGACTGGGACTGAGACTGAGACGGAGAAAAAATGAAAACAGATCTAAAAACCAACCTCAGGGCGATAATCGCTCGGGCTTATGTGCGGGTGGTAGGCGCCAACCGGGAGCCAAGCTGGTGGCTCACCGAAACCCTGCTTCCCA
>Ga0315288_10010226_pt1 | contig 11821 bp, 12 predicted proteins | sample YL17G11_20_MG_FD_203454 | JGI IMG/M metagenome (GOLD analysis project Ga0315288, IMG submission 203454) | Sediment microbial communities from Yellowstone Lake, YNP, Wyoming, USA - YL17G11_20 | ecosystem: Environmental > Aquatic > Freshwater > Lake > Sediment | place: USA: Wyoming | collected... | reverse complement strand
CTGACTCCTGCTGGTCTACGTACTCTATGTCTCGCTGGCCCCTGGCGGAGTAGTAGACCTCCCTCAGGGTGCTCGTCTTCCTGAGCGTGACGAGCTCCTTCGCGAACCAGGCCGTCCAGACGAGCTGGGTGAAGGGGCGGATGTGCTTGATGTTTCTGGAGTGGCGCTTGATCATGCGGTCGCCGAGTATGTACTGGCGTATCTCGGGGTCGTAGAGGATGTTGTCGATGCTCCGGCTCTGCATCATGATCCACGGGTACTCGCCCTGCTCTATCTGGTCGTAGATGAGACTGCCGAGCTGCTTCAAGCTCGCCTCCATGGCCTCCCTCTGCCTCTCCGCTTCACTTACCTTCCTCGACAATGGTTTCAACCTCCGGCCTCTCTTCCTCGTCGTTCACCTGCGGGTATTGCTCGCCGTTCTCCTCTTCCTCCTCGGGTGCAGAGACCATCGCCTCGAGCTGCCCGAGCAGGGGGTTTATGTCGGGAGCCTCGGGCTTGTCGGCAAGCTTCGCCGAGAACTCCGCTATCTTGGGGAGGAACTTGAGGAATATATCCAGCCTCCTCCTCTCCCGGGCCATCCTGTAGCTCCTGCTTATGTAGCTCCTGAGGTTCCTAGCCGCCTCCCTGATGGCGTTGGTGATCTCCTTCTCGACCTCGGGCTGGTCGGCGAGGAGCTCCTTGCCCACGCTCTTGTAGGGGATCTTAGTCGAGCAGACGTGGACTATGATGACGAGGGGCGTGTCGTTGTCGACCTTGTAGGTCTTCCAGTTGATGTTCTTGTTGACGACCTTCCAGACGACGCAGCTCGACTCGTCGAAGAGTAGGGGTATTCTGTTGGCGAACCTGTATATGGTGATGCCCTGCCCGAGCTTCCTGATGGTCTTCCCCGTGATTACGGCTGCCTCGATGACGAACGGGAAGCCGGAGTAGGTCGCCGGTGGCCTCTTGACGACCTTTATGAAATCTTCATCTGTGAGACCGAGTTCCTTCCTTATGCCCGTCTCAAGTAGCTCCTCCCCTATTGGGCTCAGGCAGCTCGCGTCGGGGCGGATGAAGTCGTTGAACTCCTTCGCGGTCTGAACCGCCTTTACTATGTCGTCGGGCGTCAGAGAGTTGGGCTTCGCCCTGGGGTTCAGCCCAGCGGCTACGAGGAACTTCTCCGCCGTCTTGGGGCCTGCTCCCTGGAAGTGGTTCAACATGAAGGACTTCATGTCCTTCGACTTCGTGACGGAGATGAGCCTCCTGAACGTCTCGACGTCTACGCCGTGGGGGTGCGGCTTCACGGCTACGGGGAGCGGCGGCATCTTCTCCGTCGCCCTCTCAAACCTGTAGAGCCTGTTCTTCGGGTCGACGAAGGTGATGTCCGCGTAGGGGTTGACCATCGCGGTCTGCTTCAGGTAGTCTATCAGCCTCGCCATGATGCGGCTGTAATCGCCCTCCATCTGGAGCTCGACTATGGTCCCCCTCCAACCACGTTCGTTGTTGAGCGTCGTGTGCCTCAGTATCTGGGCCTGGTTACGCTCTATGTCGATCATCATCTCGAACTCGTGGATGTCGCCGCCTGTGCTCGAGGTGACGATGACGGGCTTGTGGGTGGTGATCTGGCCGTAGAGGATCGTGATGGTTCCACCTAGGCCGAATGTGCCCCGTGCCTGCTTCAGGGTGTACTTTGAGCCGTAGAAGACCTGGGCGAAGCAGCCGGGTATCTGGTCGGGGGGGACGCCTGTGCCGTTGTCCTGTATTCTCAACAGGTAGATGCTTGTCCCGTTATCCCCTGATGTTGAGAGTTCGGTGAGTCTCAGGTATATGTCCGGGGGCTCCTGCTGTGCCTCGCATGCGTCGAGGCTGTTCTCCAGCAGCTCCCTGATGGCGGCGTAGATAGCCCTGCTCGGGTTGCTGAAGCCCGCTATCTCCCTGTTCCTGTAGAAGAAATCCGATGGGCTAATCGACTGGTACTCTACTTGGACCAATTCACCTCACTCCCTGTTTCGGCTGATGGCTGTCGAACCATATCTCCGCCTTCTCCTTCTTCAGGCTCCTCCGGTATGCGTATAGGTAGTTCCAGACCGTCTTGTGGAAGGAGCCCCTGATGAGCATCCCCACCGCCTCCATCGCGGCGGGGAGCGCCTCGATATGGCCGATGATGGCGACGGTGCCGCCGTAGACGCTTATATGGGTCTCGGTCAGCTCCTCTATTATCTCCCTAGACCTCCCTGCCTTGCCTATTATGCGGCCCTTCACCCTCTCCTGGGCGCTCCTCGAGGTGCCTACGTGCTCCTCGAGGTCCATGATGCTCAGGTCCCAGTTCTCCTCGGAGAGCCTCATCGCCCTCTGGGGGCTGAAGCCGCGGCCTACCGCCTTGACTATGTTAGCCGCCGTGAACAGGACCGAGACGTCGTCCTGGCCTGGGCTGAGCGTTATGGTGACGTTCCCGGCATCGCTCTCGATCTCGAGGTCGACGCCCAGGGATCGCTCTATCCTGGCCTTCGCCTTCCCCTCCGGCCCTATGAGGACGCCGACCCTGTCGAGGGGAATCTTAACGTAGGTCTTCTGTTCCACCTGTCACCCACTCCTCAACCCTGTCGTTCTCGTAGACCCTCACGCCGATGCGGCCGAAGTAGGCGTTGACGTTCTCGATGTCACGCCTGAGTAGCTCCCAGGCTATGGGATGGGCTTTGAGCATCGCCTGGGAGATGTCGAAGATCACGGGCTTCTCCTCCCAGATCATGACGTTGTACTCGCTCAGGTCTCCATGGACGAGGCCGGCCCTGGTGTACATGAGCCTCATCTCGTCGAGGAGGAGCCTGTAGAAGGCCTCGGGGTCCTCTGGTCTCTTCTCCCTGAGCACTGGGGCCGGGACGCCGTCGGTGCCTATGAATGTCATGACGAGGACGTTCCTATAGAACTCTATTGGGCGCGGGGCGTTCACTCCTGCCTGCTCCGCGATCTGGAGGTTGCTGAACTCCTTCTGCGTCCAGGTGTAGATGATGCTCTTTATGTCGTGCCTCACCCTGCCGAACCGTGGGTCGCCCTCGATGTACTTGACCATCCCCTTCCTGAAGTCGGCGCTCGAGGTGTAGTAGATCTTGATCGCGAGTTCCCTGCCCTTTGGGTCTGTGCCCCAGTAGATGTGGGCCTCCTTCCCGGCCTTGATGGCGCCCTTGATCCTGTCTATGACTTTACGGTGGATGAGCCTGTATACCGCCTCGAGGGTCGGTCTGTCGAAGACCTCGTCCGAGACCTGGTACTCCTCCTGGTCCTTGTTGAGCATGAGGGAGTCCTCCTCGTAGCGTCTCTCCCTGGCGTCCGCCTTCCTAACGACCCTCTCTCTGCTGGGCACCTGTTTTTTCAGCCTCGTCACTCTATCTTGAGAATTCCTTTCTGCTTGAGCTCCTCTACCTGGTTCTGGGTGTACCTCCAGAATATCTCGCCACGCTCATCGTTCTGGAATTCCCAGGGCGAGACGAGGACGATGTCCCCCTCACGGATCCAAGTCCTCCGCTTCATCTTCCCCCTGATGCGGCAGATCCTGGTGTGGCCGTCCTGGCACTTGACCATGACGCGGTCGAAGACCAGCATCTTCTGGGCGACCCCCAAGATGTCGTTCTTCGAGGGGTAGACTATGTTCCTGAGGTCCTTCTCGCTCAGAACCTTCTTCTTACCCATCCATCGGCCTCTAACGCTATTGAAGTCGCAAGGAGCCTTAAAAACGGTTTGCACGCCCGAAAAGGCAAAAAGCCCGTTTTTTAACAAGCTTCCCTAAACTAGAGACGGTAAATGAGATTTATTTTCACACGTTTATGTTAAACGGAGGTCGTCGTCCAAATCCACGGGTACACGCCTGTTAAATTTTATCCCACCTAAACTTATCGCGGAGTCGTAGGCGTAGACCTCAACCCCCTTAAACACGGCCTCCCTAAGGGCACCCGCAAAACGTGGGTCTGTAGCCCCGTTCGGCCTGAAGACTCCTGCGTCGCTCCTCTGGATGAGGAAGAGGACGGAGGCACGTCCTTCTCCGAGGAAGCTCTCGAGGGTCTTCAGATGCCTCGCGCCCCTCTCGGTCGGGGCGTCCGGGAAGAGGGCGACGCCGTCCTCGACGAGGGTGCATGACTTCACCTCGAGGAGGAGCCTCGCCGAGCCGTCGCCGAGGAGGAAGTCGAGCCTTGAGCCCCAGTAGGTAGGCTCTCTCCTCACGACGCTTAAGCCACCCATCTCGGTGATCAGGCCGGAGCCGAGCGCCTCCCAGACGACCCTGTTGGGAGCCATCGAATCGACTGACACCAGGACACCGTTTTTCTCAGCGAGGATGAGGTTGTAGCCGGTCTTCCTCCCCACGCCACGCCTCTCCTGCAGGTAGACTCTGGCGCCGGGCTGCAGCAGCTCCCTCAGCCTCCCCGGGTTGGGGATGAAGCACTCTACCCGCTGACCGTCCAGTTCGGCGATCCCGAGGAACCTGTTGGGCCTCGATAGGAAGGTGGCGGGGAGGGGCCTCGGGGCGAAGAGCATCAACGTCACTGCCCGATGAGTCCGAGTATCTCGTCGAGGACGGGCCGGCTCGAGGCGGCGACGAGGTCCATCCTCGTCTCCCTGGTGACGGGGAGGTCTCCGAAGAGCTTCCCGTCGACGGTGTAGACGCCCCCGGCCTCCCTGAGGATGAGGAGGGCGGCGGCGACATCTGTCGCCCTTATCAGGCCGCGGACGTCGACGTGGGCGTCTATCCTGCCCGCGGCGATGTAGCAGAGGGAGAGGGCCGTTGAGCCGACCTGACGGTTGTGCTCTAAGGCATTAAGGAGGCCGCCGACCCTACCCAGGCATGGGCGCTTGCTCAGGTCGACGGCGACCATCGCCTCGCGCAGGGGCAGTGGGGCGGCCGTCCTCATCGGCTTCGAGTCGAGGGTAGCCCCCCTCCCTGCTTCGGCGGCGAAGGTCTCACCGTTGTACAGGTCCATGACGACCCCGGCGGCCACGCCTGAGAGGGTGCCCGTCTCGGAGACCGCGAGGCTCGTCGAAGCCGGACGCAGGCCCCTAGAGTAGTTCGTCGTGCCGTCGACCGGGTCGACTATGAGCGTCGGTCCTCCGCCGCCTATGGCGACGTCTCCCTCCTCGCTCACCATCGTCGCGGAGACGCCCAGCTCCTTCAGCGTCTCGACGATGGCCTCCTGCGCGGCCTCGTCGAGGGCGTCGGCGAGCTCCCTCGGCGGGCGTCGTGGCTCATCGCCCCGTATCTTCTCCGTGACCTCCCTGACCCTATTCGCTGCTTTGAGGAGGGCCGGCAGCCCGATCTTGGACATGGTGACGCATATTATTCGGGGGCCAGTATAGAAATATGCTTGGCGTCCTAGGATTAGGAGTGGTCTCCATTTGGAGTTGAAACCCCTGCCCCTGGGCTTCTACGCTAGGAGGCCTGACGGCGTCGCGCGTGAGCTCCTCGGGAAAACCCTCGTCCGTAGGCTCGAAGGGGAGCGCCTCGAGGGCGTCGTGGTCGAGACCGAGGCCTACTTCGGGCTTGAGGACCCGGCATCCCGCGCCTACATGGGGATGAAGGAGTACAACCGCGTGATGTGGGGCGAGCCGGGCCGCCTCTTCGTCTACAACGTTCATAAATACTGGATGCTTAACGTCGTCTCCCACGAGCCCGGCGGCGTAGGGGGCATCCTCTTCAGGGCTATTGAGCCGACGGGGGGGATCGAGAAGATGACTGAGAACAGGCCTGTATCGTCGTTGAGGGAGCTTACGAGCGGCCCCGGGAAGCTCAGCGTCGCCCTCGGGATCACGAGGGAGCTCAACGGCCTCCCCGTCACAGATCCCGGCGGGCCTGTGATCGTCCTGGATGCGCCTCAGGTCGAGGATTTCTGCGTGAGCCACAGGATAGGCGTGGCGGAGGATCTTTCAGAGAAGCTGAGGTTCTACGTGAGGGGAAACAGGTTCGTCTCGGGGGGAGGAGTTTAACCCCTCCAGCAGACTACGGTGCCTGCCTTCTCCAGGGCGTCGATCTCCTGAGGCGTCTTCTTGAGCAGCTTCTTAAGTACCTCCTCCGTGTGCTGGCCGAGGACAGGCGCGGCCGAGGTGACCTCGCCCGGGGTGGCGCTGAACTTCACGGGGAAGTTGGGCACCTTGTACCTGCCTGCGACTGGGTGGTCGACCTCGACGAAGCTGTTCCTCGCCTTGAGGTGGGGGTCCTCGAGGCCCTCGTATGCCTCGTAGATGGGGGCTGCGGGGACACCGAAGCCGACTAGCCAATCGAAAGCCTCCTTCCTGGTCATTGGGCTGAGTCTCTGCTTCATCATGTCGAGGGTGACTGTCTCAACGCCGAGCTCCTGCTTGAGCGCCTCGATGGCCTTCGGCCTCTCGCCTGCGATCTGGATCCAGCCGTCCTTGACGGGGACGATGCCCCATAGGTGGTCTGGGTTCTGCGGCCTATTCTTCCTGCGCGCTATAGGGCTCTCCTTGAAGAGGTCGTATGCGACGGTCTCGCAGCAGTTGAAGGCGACCATGGTGTCGATCTGGCTGACGTCTATCATCTGCCCCTCTCCTGTCCGGTCCCTGTGGCGGAGGGCGGCGACTACGGCGAAGGCGGCGTATATGGCCGGTCCGAGGTCGCCCAGGGCGCCCGCCATGGGAATGGGCGGGCCGTTGACGTCGTAGTTCTTCCCCGTGGCGTAGGTGTGGCCGCTGAAGGCCTCGGCGACGGCGGCGTAGCTCGCGTAGCTCCTGTATGGACCTGTCTGTCCGAATCCGCTGAGGGCGGCGTAGATGATGTCCGGCTTGAGCTTCTTCAGCTCCTCGTAGCCGAGGCCGAGGCGCTCCATGGCGCCGGTGGCGAAGTTCTGGACTACGACGTCGGATTTCTTCACGAGGTCCTTGACGAGGGCGATCCCCTCCGGCTGCTTCATGTCGATGGCGACGTCCTTCTTGTTCATGTTGAGGGCGTAGAAGGTGCTGCTCGTCCCCTTGAACATCTCGCCCGGGCCGAGGCGTCCTATGTTGCCCCACGGGGGCTCGACGGTGATGACTTCTGCGCCTAGTTCGGCGAGCATCATTGTGCAGTATGGGCCGAACCAGACGTGGGTGAGGTCTAGTACTCGGGTGTCTTCGAGGATCTTGTTCATCTCGGGTTCTTAGAATTGGGTGTGTGGTGGTTGATATTTCTTTCTCGTGGGGGTGGGGGGGGCGGGGGGCGTGGTCGTCGTCGCCGCCCCCTAGTTCCGTGGCTGATCATATCGGGGTTTTTTGTGTGTGACACGTGTTTCTCGGAGGTCTCAGGGCGCACGCGCTTCTTTGTATACAGTAAGTCATTGATACTAATAATTTTAATGCAGAAAAAAATGAAAATTAAATGCGTTAATCCGATTCCTAAAAGGTTTTAATCGCAAGCGTCCCCTAACTCATTGAGCCATGTTGAAGTTCTCCGCCGTCGTCACCAAGGAAGGACACCTCTATGTCGCCCACTGCCCCGAGCTCGACGTCGCCAGCCAGGGCACCACAGTCGAGGAGACCCTCACCAACCTAAGGGAGGCAGTCGAGCTCTACTTAGAGGACCCGGATGCAAGGCGCCCCACGGGCGACCAAAGCCCCCTCATAACCTTCATAGAGGTCACGGACAATGTCGCTCCCAGTCCTATCAGGACGCAGGGTAGTTAAAGCCCTCCAACGGGCCGGCTTCACCGTCGTTGGCCGTAAAGGTAGCCACATAAGGATGAGGAAGGTCTCAGACAGGGTCTACGTCGCCATCATCCCCGACCATCGGGAGATCGCCCCAGGCACCCTGAGATCCATCCTCCGCCAGGTCGGCCTAACCAGGGGGGAGTTCCTCAGCCTCCTAGAGAAATGAACCCGGGCTAACCCTTTTCAAACACGACGACGCAAATCCATCCACGGCCACGAGGGTCGCGATCGTCCACGCCGACGAAGACATGACGACGCCGGGTCAGGTGACGGTGGAGCGGTCGTCCCTGAACTTATAGTACTCCTTGTTTTCTATGACCGTCTTCAGGTGCTGCGCGACCTTCCAGACGTCGTGGTAGCTGACGTAGAGCGGTATCGGCGCGAGCCTGATGATGTTCGGCGGCCTGAAGTCCGGGATGACTCCCCTCGCTATCAGCGCCTGGTTGATCCTCCAGCCCTCCTTGTGGGCGACGCCGACGTGCCCTCCCCTCCGCTCAGGCTCACGGGGCGTAGCAACAGAGTAGTTGTAGGGCGGCTTACTCAGCATCTCGTCGATGAGGAACATGAGGTAGCCCGTGATCTTCAGACTCTTCTCCCTGATCCGGTCTATGCCCGCCTCGTTCATCATCCTCAGGCTCCCCTCCAGCGGCGCGGTGCTCAGCATAGTCGTCGTCCCGATCTCCCATGCGACCGCCGTCTTAGCCGGGTCGAACTCGTTGGACATTCTGAACATCGTCTTTCTGTCGTTGCCGAACCAGCCCGCGAGCCCGGGCGTGGTGCCGAAGTGCCTCCTGTTCACGTACAGGCTCCCCGTCGCGCCCGGCCCTCCGTTCAGGTACTTGTAGTTGCACCAGAAGGCGAAGTCGACACCCCACCTGTCGAGGCAGTGGGGAACGACACCGACGCTGTGACAGCAGTCGAACCCGATCACTATCTTCTTCCTGTGCGCAGCCGTCGTCAGCCGCGCCATGTCGGCTAGCTGCCCGCTCTTGTAGTAGACGCTCGGCAGAAGAGCCAGGGCGACCTCGCCGGTCATCGCCTCGACGACGTCGTCCTCCTCGACTAGGCCGTCCCTGCTCTTCACGAGGATCAGGTCCTTCTCGGGGTCCCTGCCCCTGAGCCTGAGTTGGGCGTAGAGGGCGTAGAGGTCGCTCGGGAAGTTCTGCTCGTCGGCCAGTATCTTCGTCCTCCTCCCCTTCGGACGGTAGAAGGTGGCGACGAGGGTATGAAGGTTCACGGTGGTGCCGCCCGTGACGACGACCTCGTCGGGCTCCGCCCCGACCAGCGGCGCCATAATGGCGCCGAGCCTCTCGCCGTAGTCGATCCACGGGATCTTGCCCCCGCCCCAGCCGCCGATGCCGAGGGTCCTCCACTCGCCCGCGACCCTCATCAGTGTCTCCTCGGCGTCCCTACTCATCAGGCCGAGGCTGTTACCGTCCATGTAGATGCTGCCGGGGATATGGTAGAAGCGATCCTTGAAGACGGCGAGGGGGTCCTCGGCGTCGAGCCTGAGCGCGAAATCCTCACCTAACTCGAAACGCATGCCGGTATCCTCGCATTAAGAATTTCCTGGCTATCTTAAGACGTTTACAGTCGGGCACGAACAAACTTAACTTCTTTAAGCGTCACTGAAAGAGGTGTGATCTTCTTGGTAAAAGAATTGGACGCATCCCTCAGGACCGGCAGGCAGCTAGCCGAGTACGTCCACGGCCTCTCCTTCGACGACCTCCCAGACGAGGTCGTCCACCAGGCGAAGCGGGTCACCCTGGACAGCCTCGGAACCATCCTCATGGGGCTTAGGAAGCAGGAGGCGCAGCCCATCAAGTCCTTCCTGAAGTGGCTGGGAGCAAAGCCCGAGTGCACCGTCGCAAGGGCAGGCCTCAAGACGGCCTGCAGCTGGGCCGCCTTCGCCAACGCCTCATACGCCCAGGTCCACGACTGCAACGACGGCCACAGGGACTCAGCCGCCCTCGGAGGCTCAGCCCACCCCGGGAGGACGGTGATACCCACAACCCTAGCCGTCGCCGAAAAGCTAGGCTCCCCGGGCAGGGACGTGATCACGTCGACGGTGATCGGCTACGACGTCGCGACCAGGATCAGGGGGATCGCGAAGAGGCCGCCGTCGGCGACCCAGAGCTCCGCCGCGGTCGCCGCCCACCTCATAGGGCTGGAGCAGGAGAAGACCCAGTTCGCCCTCAGCATCGCGGCCTTCACCTCACCGAAGGCGTTCCCGGAGAGCCTCACATACGACACAAACTTCCTCCACTGCGGATACGAGGCGAAGACCGGCATCGAAGCCGCCTGGCTGGCCGCGGAGGGATTCAATGGACCCCCCATGGGCGACGACAGGAAGCTCTCCACCAGGTTCAGGGAGAGAGGACTCAGAAAGGAGTACGAGATCATGGACGTCTACATAAAGCCCTGGCCGACGTGCAGGATGACACACGGCGCCATAGAGGCCGTCCTCGCCCTCAGGGAGGAGGCAAAGATAGCCCCAGAGGACGTCGAGGAGATCCAAGTCCAGCAGCTCACCCACGGAATGTACATCACCGAGAGCCCCGTCGACGTCGACAGCTACTACAAGACCTGCCAGTTCAACCTCCCATACATCGCGGCGGTCGCCCTCATCGACGGAGAGGTGACCGAAGCCCAGTTCACCAGGGAGCGGATAGCCGACAAGGCCGTCCACGACCTAGCGAAGAAGATCAAGGTGAAGCCAGACGAGGACCTCGACGCCATCTACCCCGACCAGTACAGGCCGACAACCGTAGAGGTCAAGACGAAGAAAGGCGAGGTATACAAGAAAGTAGTCCAGAACCCCTACGGCGACCCCAGGAACACCCTCGACGACGATGCCCTCTACGAGAAGTTCAGGCTCTGGGCCGGGCCGAGCCTCACAGAGGAGCAGGCGAGGGATATCCGCGACGTCGTCTGGAGGCTGGACAAGCTCAGCAGCCTATCGGAACTCATGGAGCTCATCGCCTGAGCCCCACCCCGTTCCTTTTGGGTGGTTAAAGAATGCGTCCTAGCCCAGCAGGGTGACCGTGACCTCGGTCCCCTCCTCGAGGACATCCGCGTTTATCGGCAGTATGATGTAGCCGTCGGCGTTGGCCATGCTCGTTATGTCGCCTGACTGCTTGAAGACCGGGACAGCGACGCCTTCCTCGAGCCTGACGGTGAGGAACTGCTCCCTCCCCGACGTGTTCTTCACGGCCCTCGCCAGCCTAGCCTTCGCGACCCTCGGCTCAGCCGGCGGCAGGCCCGCCAGCCTCCGCAGCGCGGGCGCGAGGAAGACATAGGCGTTGCTCAGGCAGCTCGTCGGGTATCCGGGCATGCCGAAGATCGGCGTCCCTCCTATAACCCCGAAGAGCGTGGGCTTACCGGGCTTCACCTGGACCCCGTGGAAGAGGACCCTGCCGAGTTCGCCGACGATGTCGCCGAGCATGTCCTTGGAGCCGACTGAGCTGCCGCCGGAGAAGACGGCGAGGTCGTAATCTGAAGCCTCCCTGAGGGCGGCCTCGATGGCTTTCCCCTCGTCCCTCACGACGCCCCTCATAACGGGGACACACCCGTTCGCCTCTATGACCGAGGATAGGGTGAAGGAGTTGATGTCATAGACCTGGCCGGGCCTCAGCTCGGAGCCCTGGACCGCGACCTCTGTGCCCGTTGAGTAGACGGCGACCCTCGGCCTCGAGTAGACCCTCACCGACTCGTAGCCGAGGGCAGCCATCGCGCCGAGCCTCCCAGGGGTTACGAGGTCGCCCGACTTTACGGCGACCTCGCCCCGGCTGATGTCCTCCCCTTCTGGAGCTATGTTCTCGCCCTGGCCGACAGGCTCCAGAACCTCGACGTATCCGCCGTTGAGGCTGGTGTACTCGACCATCACAACCGCGTCGGCTCCCCTCGGGATGGGGCTGCCGGTCGCTATCTCGACGCACTCGCCGGCGCCGACGGCACCCTCGCAGGGCTCGCCGGCGTGCCTAACCCCGATGAGCCTGAGGCGCTTCGGCTTACGTTGGCTCGCGCCGGCGGTGTCCTCCGCCCTGACGGCGTACCCATCCATGGACGCCCTGTCGAAGGGCGGGACATTGAAGCCGGCGACTACATCCTCGGCTAGAACCCTGCCCGCGGCTTCGCGGAGAGGCTCCTCCTCGGT
>Ga0315288_10010224_pt1 | contig 11822 bp, 9 predicted proteins | sample YL17G11_20_MG_FD_203454 | JGI IMG/M metagenome (GOLD analysis project Ga0315288, IMG submission 203454) | Sediment microbial communities from Yellowstone Lake, YNP, Wyoming, USA - YL17G11_20 | ecosystem: Environmental > Aquatic > Freshwater > Lake > Sediment | place: USA: Wyoming | collected... | reverse complement strand
GGGAATTCCTCTCATATTTCAATATGTTTACCCTCTCCCCTGGCGGGAGAGGGAAGGGTGAGGGGGCATATTTCAAATTTTTCACAGCTGCCCTTTAGAAAAGGGGGGTTGGGGGGATTTTGAGCGAACTCCTGATTGGTTCCGGATTGGCCGGGTTAGGAATTAAGGGATTCGGGAATTCCTGAATTCATAATTCCTCAATTCCCTAATTCACAATTCCCTGATTCCCCGTCCGCAATTCGTTCTATTGGGAGATATAGGGGAGAGGCCAGATGCGGAAGTAATCGCGGATGCGCACCCAGATTCCGACGAGGCCTTCGGGCTTAAAGATGATGAAAAGGATGATGAGCAGGCCGAATGTGAAATCCTTGACCGGACCGAGGTAGACGGTGAGGTTGGGGTCATAGCGCTGGGCTAATATGGAGACCCCCACGTTCAAGAACTCCGGCACCATGGTCACGAAAAGAACTCCGAAAACCGTTCCCAGCAAGCTCCCCAGCCCGCCGATCAAGACCATGGCCAAGAATTCGATAGATTTCAGGAAGGTGTAATCCTCGGGAATCGCGCTCCTTTGTAAAGCGGAGAAAAGGGCTCCGGCCACGCCGGCGTAAAAGGAGCTGATGGCGAACGCCAGAAGTTTGTAGCGAAAGACGGGGATGCCGATGATCTCTGAGGAAACGTCGTTGTCGCGGATGGCGATGAAAGCCCGGCCGATCTTGGAACGGTTGAGATTCTTCAGCCCCCACATGAAGAAAGCGGAGAGAAGGAAGAGAAAGTAGAAGTAGGCATAATGCTTTCCCAGCGATAGGCCGAAGACCTGAGGCGAGGGGAGCTCGATCCCCCGAATCCCCCGGGTGAGGCCTTCCCAGTGGATGATGGCATATTCAATAATGAACTGGAAGGCCAGGGTGGCCACCATCAGGTAAAAGCCTTTGATGCGCAGGGAAGGGATGCCCACGACCAGGCCGAACCCGGCTGCCACCAACCCGGCGCAGAGGGTGCTAAAGAGCAGGGGCATCCCGAAATGGGTGATCAGGAGAGCGGAGGTGTAGGCTCCCACGCCCCAAAAAGCGGCGTGTCCCAGGGAGAGAAGACCGGTAAAGCCGATGAGCAAATTGAGACCCAGGGCCGCGATCAGGTTGACCAGGACCAGGTTGAGAATGTAAAAATTATATTCATTCCAATATAGGGGGGAGAGTCCCACCAGGATGAAGAAAATAACCAGAAAGGCTCGCTTGAAGCGGGTGCGGAAAATGCGCTCGTCCTGCCGGTGGTTGAAAACGGCCGTGGAAGAAAAATATTTATTATAGAGATCCGACAGAGATTTCAAGATTTCACCTCGGAGATGGCGACCTGCCCTTTGAAGGCAGAAATCCGCCCGTCCTCGTAGCGGATCTGGAGGTCCAGAGGATGGGCGGTCTTGGGCTGGTAGAGATCTTCAATCAAGGGCTTGTACCGTTCGTAGATTAATCCTCGGCGCACTTTGCGGGTGCGGGTCAACTCTTCGTCGTCGGGATGGAGTTCTTTGAGGAGAATGGCGAATTTCCGGACGCGCATATTTTGGGGGAACCGCTGGCAGAGCTTGCGGATCTCCTCTCCCACCAGCGCGTAGACCTCGGGCCTCTGGGAGAGATCCTGGTAAGTCGTGTAGGAGATGGACCGCCTTTTGGCCCAGTTGCCGACGTTCTCCAAGTCGATGGAAACGATGGCCGTGACATGGGGTTGATTCGCCCCGCAGATCACCGCCTCCTTAATGTAGGGACTGAATTTCAGCCGGGTCTCGATGTCCTGGGGCGCGAAGCGCGTTCCATCTGTAAGGGCCATGATGTCTTTGAAGCGGTCGAAGATGTAGAGATGCCCATCCTCCCCGAAATATCCAGCATCCCCGGTGCGTAGAAAGCCGTCGGCGGTATAGGCTTGTCGGGTGGCTTGCTCATTTTTGTAGTAGCCGAGCATGATGGATTTGCCCCGGAGCATGATCTCCCCCTGCTCAGATAGCTTAACTTCCACACCGGGAATGGGCAGGCCCACGGTCTCCGGCCGTACATCTCCATCCCGATGCGTCGTAGCGATCCCGGCGCATTCGCTCTGCCCGTAAACCTGCCGGATGTCAATGCCCAGGGACTTAAAATACTTGAATACCTCCGGGGAGATCGCTCCGCCACCGGTGACAGCCATCTTCACCCGCCCCAATCCCACCCGGTTGCGCAAGGGCCGGAGGACGGTGAAGTGAAGGAGATCAGTTAAACGCTTCAACCTCCACCCTGGGTTTTTCCCGGCCAGTTCTATCTCGGTGCGCTTAAGAGCCAAGCGGAAAGCCAATTGATAGAGGCTTCTTTTTAGAGGATCGGCGTTGTCCATGGCGGCCTGGATGACGGAGACCAGGTCCTCCCAGCGCGAGGGCGTTCCTCCGAAGTAGGAGGGCTGCAGCTCGATGAGGTCGCGGCGCAGGGTCTCGGGTTCCTCGGGAAAGTTATAACAAGCTCCAATCATCAGCCAGCGAATTACGGCGTAGAGCTGCTCGCCAATCCAGGGCAGGGGAGCTAAGGAAAGCAGTTGATCCTCCACTTCCATGGGGACAACCTCGCCATAGTTCTCCCCGGCAAAGAGAAGGTTCTCATGGCTGAGGACGGCCAGCTTCGGGAGGGCCGTCGTCCCAGAGGTGGTAAGCATCATGGCCGGGGCATCAGGCTGCATGGCTCGGGCGGCGCGATGGAGGAAGTCGGGTTGACTTTTACTCTCTCGGGCGCCGATCTCCAAAACTTTTTCGAACCGCTGTAAGAAGGGATGCTCTGCATAATAGTGGCTCATGCCTCTCGAATCCCAGACGATGACGCATTTCACCACCCCGGAGATTTTGGGCCAGACTTTGAGGATCTTATCGACCTGTTCCTGGTCGCTCAGAACGACGATGCGGGCATCGGAGTAAGTGATGAGGTAAAGAACCTCTTCGGCCAGGCAGTCCGGGTACATTCCAGTTATCACGCCTCCGGCGGCGATCGTCCCGAATTCGGCGGTGATCCATTCCGGCTTGTTGTCTCCGACCACGGCCACTGTTTCCTTTTCCCCCAATCCCAGAGTCTTCAGGCCAAGGGCGAAATGTTCGACTTCCTCGGCGAATCTCTGCCAGGTCGTGGGCGTCCACACCCCGTAACGTTTCTCTCGCATAGCCGGCCGATGGGGAAACTCCGCGGCATTTCTAATGATGAATTCGATCAACGTCCCTGCCAAAAGCCCTCCTCAAATTTTCCTCCTCCGGCCCAAATATGCTTCGACTACGAGCGGGTTTTGCTGTACCTCTCGCGGAGTTCCCTCGGCGATTTTTTCCCCGAAGTTCAAGACCGTGACCCGATGGGAGAGGTCCATCACCGCCGAGAGGTCGTGTTCGATCCAGACAATGGTCACTCCCAAGTCCCGGTGAATGTCTAAGATGTAGCTGGCGATGTCCTCCTTCTCTTCCACCGCCATCCCGGCCATGACTTCGTCGAGGAGCAGGAGCTTGGGCTTCATCGCCAGGGCTCTGGCCATGTCCACCCGTTTGCGCACCCCCAGGGGAAGAGTGTCTACTACAGCATACCGCATTCCCGAGAGCCCCATAAAATCGATAATTTCTTCTTCGACCTCCTGACGATGGCGCAGCTCATCGGCAACAGCGGATGGCCAGCGTAGGAAACTCCCCAGCAAGGAAGAACGCATGAGGAAGTGACGACCGAGCTTGATGTTATCCAGCACAGACATCCCGCGGAAGAGCTCCACTTTCTGGAAGGTGCGAGCCACTCCCCGAGAGGCGATGACATGGGGTTTCAGCAGAAGGATGTTCTCCCCCTGGAAGAAAATCTCTCCTTGCTGGGGCCGGTAGTGGGCATTGATGCAATTGAGCAAACTGGTCTTGCCGGCGCCGTTGGGCCCGATGATGGCGAAGATCTCTCCGGCCTCTACGGAGAAGCTCACTTCATGAAGGACCTTGACCCCCCCAAAGGAGAGGTTCAGGCTTCGAATTTTTAAAAATCCATCCCGGTCTTCTACAGCCATCGCTTCCTACGTTTGTAACGCTTGGCGTCCTGGTAGCTCCTGCGTTCCTTCCCCCCAGCGCCCAGGTAGAATTCGCGGACGTCCTCATTCTCCAGCAGGGCCGCGGCCGGTCCTTCGAGAACTACCCGCCCATTCTCCAGGACGTACCCCCGGTGGCCGATGGAGAGGGCGGCGTGGGCGTTCTGCTCCACCAGGACGACGGTCAGACCCTCCTGGTTGAGACGCTCGATGATGTGGAAGAGCTCTTCGGTAATTAGCGGTGCCAGCCCCAGGGAAGGTTCATCAAAGAGGACAATCTTGGGCCGGGTCATCAGGGACATGCCAATGGCCAGCATTTGCTGCTCTCCCCCGGAAGTGTAGCCGGCTTTTTGGCTGCGCAGGTTTCTCAGGACGGGGAAATAGCTGAAAACCTTCTCCATGTCGCCCTTCACTGCCCCGTCCCATCGGGAGTAGGCGGCTGCCGCCAGGTTCTCCTCAATGGTCAGGTACCAGAAGACCGGGCGGTCTTCCATCACGTATGTCAACCCGAACCTCTTGATGATGTCCGTGCTATCCAGCCCCTGAATGGAAGAATCCCCTACTTTGATGTCGCCCTCGATGACGTCGCCTTCGTACAGGTCGAGCATGCCGCTAACGGCCCGCAGGAGCGTGGTCTTCCCCGCGCCGTTGGCCCCGATGATCACGCAAATCTCCTTCGCGGCTGCTTTCAGAGAGACTCCATTGAGAATAGAGATGACATCATGGTAAACGACCCGGAGATTTTCGACCGAAAGCATTTCAAACCCTCTCAATCCGCACCGTCCCGAAAAGCCCGTAGGGACGGATGAAAAGAACAATCAGCAAAAGGAGATATGGGGCTACGTCTTTGAAGCCCACTAAGCCCAGGGGCTCGACATAACTCCCGATCAGAGCCTCGCAGAGGCCCACGATCAACCCGCCGATGAGAGCTCCCCCGATGCTGTCCATTCCGCCGATGAGCACGACAGGGATGGCCCGAAAGCCGGCGATCCCGGTGAGGTATGACAGGGCACCAAAATTGGAGATCATCACTCCGGCCACGGCTATCGACATGGAGCTCAACGCCCATACCATCAGCAGGATGAACCGCGCATCGATACCAAACGCCATGGCTTTCGACTGGCTTTCCGAGGTGGCCCGGATGGCCACTCCCCAGCGGGTGCGGAAGAGAAAGAAGAGGATGAACCCGAAGGCGATCACCGACAGCAGGCCGGCCCAAATGCGCTCTGAGGGGAAGAGCAGGGTGCCGAATTCCAGGCTGATGTCTGGCAGTTCCAGAGAGAAAGAATAGGAATGGGCTCCGAAGATGAGTTGCACAGAGGACCGGATCACGCTGGCCAGACCGAGGGTGATAATGGTCATGGAAAGAGCCGAGCGGCCCAACAGAGGCTTTATGGCAAGGCGCTCGATGAGCGCTCCCATAGCCCCAGCAGCTAAAACTCCCAAGGGTAGGGCGAGAAGGAATGGAAGATGCAGGTCAAAAAAGAAGATGTAAAAGAGAAAAGAGCCGACCACCAGGAATTCGCCGATGGCGAAGTTGAAGGCCTCCGAGGCCCGGAAGATGATGACGATGCCCAGGCCTAAAAGGCCGTAGACGCAGCCAATTAAGAGACCGGCTCCCAAGGTTTGGATCAGGTCGATCATTTCTTCCCATTCCACTTGATCCCCCCCACGCTCTCCCTCCCCCTCGAGGGGGGAGGGTTGGGAGGGGGTGGTATTATTTCAGCTCTATATCGGCATTGATCCAGGGGCTGATCGCCGTCCAGGTTCCCACGGCCACCTTCTTTCCCGCCTTCTCGACTTCTTTTTCCACCTTGCAGCGGTAGACCCTCACCATGGGGATGGTGTGGGATTTGTAAGAAAATCCCCGGCCCGCGAAGAGACCATGGTAGTCCCAGACCAGGTTATCCAGGGCCTTCTTCACCCCTTCCCGGGTTAATTCTCCAGCCTTATCTGCCCGGCTGAGGACCTCGTGGAAGATCAGGGTATAGGTCAGACCCTCCATGTAGAGGAAAAAGTCCTTGATGCCATCTGTCCTTTTGTATTTGGCGGCAAAATCATGGGACATTTTCACCATGGGATTCGTCAGGTCATCCGACTGGGGGCGGCAGAGGACTCCGACCATCCCGTCGGCCGCCTTTCCACAGGTCAGAATCAGATAGGGACCCGAGGTGTAGTGCGTGCCCAGCAGGGTCGCTTTTTTCAGGTACTGTCGGGCGGTCTTCATGAAAATAGCCGTATGGGTCGGAGCAGCCGAATACCCATGGTAAATCACGTAGTCCGCTTTGGCTTTGCGGATGTTGGTCACCTGGGGAGTGGCATCGGTGGCGGTGTAGGCGTACTCTTCCTCAGCGACAATGGGTAGACCGATTTTTTTGCTGTGAGCGCGGGTCACCTCCAGAGGGTCACGGCCCCATTCCGTTGGGCTATAGACAATCCCCACTCTTCCTTTCCCCCCAGAATCTTCCTTGATCCAGTTCAGGAGGACTTTCATCTGGTCGCCGTACGTGGCCCCCAGAGAATAATAATAAGGGTACTTGGACGGGCCACCTTCCGGCCCGAAGATTTCCGTGGAATACGACCCATCCAGCCAGGGGATGCGTTCCTCCTTGTTCACCTTTTCGATGAGGGGTTTCAAACCACCAGTGATATACCCGGAAGCCATGAGGAATTCATCCCGCTTCTCGGCGGCCGCATAACGCATGAAGTTCGCCACCTCCACCGTGGGGCTGTAGCGCATGTCCTCTAAAAAGTAGGTGATGGGCTTTCCGTTCACCCCTCCCCTGCCATTGATGTAATCCATGCCGTCGATGAACCCCCAGCCGAACTCCGGCAGAGTGCCCACAGGGCCGCTCATGGGGAACTGGGCCAGGACTTTGATGGGCTTGGCGAAGGAAGCGGCCGAAGGAAAGATTAAGACAATACCCAAAAGCATGATACCGATGATGAGCAATCTCTTTTTCATGGTCTCTCCTCCTTTGATGAATCTAATGATAAAATTTTCCCCCGATTGCCTCCATTGAACGGGAGATCCTCACCTCCTTCCGGGAGATATCGGGAGGGCCCCGTTTACCGCGCGAAATCTCGCGGGCCCTCTCGGTCAAGCTTCTTCAGGGTTCGCTTTAGAGATTTCTAAGTTAGAGAACGGTGAAGCTCAATATAATGAAGAGGCCTACAGACCCCCCTTTTTCGCAAGCGTGTGGCGACGAACGTTCCATCCGAAATCAATGGATTGGATAGAGTTTCTTTATTCCAGGCAACCGTGTGCAAATACTTTAACAAAATTGTAAAATGTGTCAATAGAAAAATTGTCCGCCTCTGAAAAGCTCAAAAAAGCTTGCGGGGAGAAAAGCCCTCCTTCGCCAGGCCTCATTTCTTCGCTGTTGACTAACGGGCCATTCGGAGTAGAATGAAATTGAATTCAGAGGTTTTGAAAAATGGAAGAGCGAAATTTTTCCCTGAAAATTTGGCTAACCGAACTCCGCATCCCCTTCTTTACAGCTTCTCTGGTCCCGGTCATCCTGGGCGGGGTGATGGCCTGGCATGAAACCCGCTCCTTTGACCTTTTCTATTTGATGCTCACCTTGATCGGCGTCCTGGCGCTGCACGCCGCCACAAACACCCTCAATGATTATTTCGATTACCGGAGCGGGAATGACCTGCTAAACCGGGAGGCCAACAGACCTTTCGACGGAGGAAGCCCCTTCCTCGTCGATGGGCGGTTGGATGCAGAGGCGGTCTACCGATTTGGCTACAGCGCCCTTCTGGTGGGAATCGGCATCGGTCTTTTTCTGGCTTACAGGAAGGGTTGGTGGATCCTTCCCCTGGGCTTAATCGGCGTGGGTACGGCTTATTTCTACGTGGAGCCTCGAGTGAGGTTGGCATCCCGTGGGGTCGGGGAACTCTTTACCGGCCTCTGCTTTGGCCCTTTGGTCGTCGTCGGCACGTATTATGTTCAAGTCCAAGAGATCAGCTCCGGGGCGTTGATGGCCGGAATCCCCGTAGGTTTCCTGATCACCAACGTTCTTTTCATCAATCAATTTCCAGACCGGGAAGCAGACCGGGCTGTGGGCAAGAACCATTGGGTGGTACGGTTGGGGAAAAAAAAGGCGGCGAAGGTCTTTGTGCTCCTGGTCTCGGCGGTTTATGCCTCGGTAGCCATAGGCATTCTGATGGGCATCCTCCCCCTGCTGTCCTTAATCACCTTCTGTACCATTCCTATCAGTTTGAAATGTGTCCTGGTGACCCTGCGGGAATATAACTTTTCCCCTAAATTGAAGCCGGTTCAGGCGCTGACCATCCTTTCCCACCTTTCCACCGGCCTGCTTTTGAGTCTGTCTTTCTATCTTTCAGAGTTATAGACTCTCCCCAACTGTTTGACTGCGGGTTTCAGAGTGCAGATTTTTGTATCAATTTGGCGTTTTGAATAGAACCGCTAAATTTCAGGGAAAGTTCTGTCCTTTTGAAATTGATGAACTCGTAAAAAGTCCGAAAGACCTCTTATCCGTCATTCCGGCGAAAGCCGGAATCCAGTCATTTCAAGGAATTATCAAATCTCTGGACTCCGGTTTTCACCGGAGTGACGACTTCTTACGAGGCCATCAAAATTGATGATCTCGCAAAAAGTCAGGAAAGCCGTCACTCCTGCGAAAGCAGTCCCGCCTTCGGCGGGATGGATTCTCGCTTTCGCGGGAATGACGCAAATGGGACCAAAAGGACTTTTTACGAATCCATCAAAATTTGCAATTTAAACCTAAACATTGCAAAAAAGACCTTAAAAACCTCACCCCCACCCTCCCCTCCCCCCTCCGAGGGGGAGGGTTAGGGTGGGGGGGCAAAGGACACCAGGGGTGAAGTCCTGTAACCATCGAAAAAACCGTTATTGCCCTTTACATGCAGGGGCGAAAACGAAATTTCGGAGAATCTTTTTACAACTACTGAGTAAATTCTCCCTTCTGTCCCGCTGAAGCGGGAAAGTTTAGCCAATTTTTCAAAGGGCGAAACGGTTAGGGTTTTTTTAATCCGAAATTCGCGAGCTGCCCTCCGCAATTCATGGGCCTCTTCTCTTCAGCGATCTCTGGAATCTCCGCGGTGCCAGCATATGAAAATTCTGCTGAGGGGGGTTAACGGAAAGACTTCTTCAGCTGCTTGAGGCGCTGGCTTGGATCGTGGAAGATCCGCAACCGCCGGAAGCGTTCGGCAAAGGCCAGGCCTTTCTCCCGGCCCCAGGCACCAAACCAGGTGCGGACCATCTCTTCCATGACTTTTGGATTTTTGATCTGGCTGGCGTGGCAGCGGAGGGCCTTGATCTTCAGCTCCAGAGTGGGCTTAATGTCTACCCATGTGTCGGGTTGCATGGTAGCAAAAAAATACAACTCCGAGACCGCATGAGGAGGCAGTCCTTCGGCCAAGTGGCCGGGGTAATAATTCCGGTTGAGGGCTGCGGGATAGGCGGCATCAAAGACCAGCTCTCCGACCACGCGGTGGTCCGCATGGAAAATGTATTGGTTATCGAAGGCTCGGTTGGCCGGGTCGTGGGAAAAGAGAATGTCCGGCCGGTATTGGCGGATCACCCGGACCAATTCGCCGCGGAACTCCAAAGAGTATTGCAACTCGCCGTCGGGTTTGCGAAGAAAAATGACTTCCTTGGCCCCGATGACGGCTGCCGCGGCGCGTTGTTCTTTCTCCCGCGTCCTGGCTAACGCCAGGTTGGTCATGGCCGGATCATCCGTTCCTTTCTCTCCACTGGTGCAGATCGTATAGGCAATCTCGGCCCCTTCCTGGGCCCATTTGGCTAACGTTCCCCCGCAGCCAAAGTCTACATCGTCGGGATGCGCACTGATGACCATCACCCGCAAGGGTTTCTTTTCTTTTTCCTTTTGCCGGCCCAAAAGATCCTCCCTGTAATTTAACCCTGTAGTTGCAAAAAAGCCGCGAGCAGTTTTCGCGAGATCCTTTCGCAGACAAACCTGGAACGGAATTTCCCCAGTTTTCTTGGACTCACCCGGGTGTTACTTTCGGTCATGCCCGCGCAGGGCGGGCATCCAGTGTTTATGGACAAGCCTGGATTCCCGCTCCTCGCTTTCGCGAGGACAAGCTTCGCGGGAATGACAAACCTGCGCCAGGCGAATATTTAGGCAACGTTTTGGTTAATATAGGATGATTCCCGGGGGCTGTCAAACCAAAATAATTTTCTTGGGCTGCTTCGATCTTTCTGCTTCGATCTTTCTTGCCTTTGGGGAAGCAGCAGTCTATAATCACTATATTTTTTTATTCTAACCGGCCCACGTTTTTAGGCCGGGCACGGAATTCTCTGGGTCATGGAACTCTCATCGCTGGCCGAAGATTTTGAAGAACTGCTGAATGTGGGGATCGCCCTCTCCAGCGTTCATGACCTGGATAAGCTTCTGGACCTTATTCTCAAAGAGGCTCGCCGGGTGACCCATGCCGATGCCGGAACCCTTTACCTGGTGCAAGATGAAAAGCTGATCTTTAAGGTGAGCCAGTGCCAGAGCTTGATGGATCGCTGGGGAGAGGAACGCATGCGGAAAATGTACCAGTCTTTCGAGATGCCCATCTCCCGGGAATCGATCGCCGGTTACGCAGCGCTGACGAAAAAGATTCTGAATATTCCGAACGTGAAGGAGATCCCCCGGGGAGCCTCCTACCGTTACAACTCCGCCTGGGATGAGCGGGCAGAATATACCTCTCAGTCCATGATGGTTGTCCCCATGCTCGACCGGGGGGATAAAGTGGTTGGAATTCTGCAATTGATCAACGCCCTGAGGGATGGCCGGGTGGTCCCTTTCCTCGCGGAGTATGAGAAATTGGCTTCCTCCCTCGCATCTCAGGCAGCGGTGGCCATTGAAAATGCCGAGCTCACCGAAGACCTGAAGCAGGCCCATCTGGACACGATCTTCCGCCTGGGGGTGGCCGCAGAGTACCGGGATAAGGAGACCGCAAATCATATCAAACGTATGAGCCATTACTGCCTGCTGATTGCCGAAGGGCTGGGGTGGACTAATGAGGCCGTGAATATGCTCCTCTGGTCCAGCCTTATGCACGACGTGGGGAAATTGGGAATCCCGGATGCCGTTCTCCAAAAACCCGGGCGCCTCACCCCCGAGGAGCGGCGGATCATGGAGTATCACGCGGTCATCGGAGGGAACATCCTCAAAGGGTCGCAGGCTGGGGTGTTGAAACAATCCCGGATCGTGGCCCTCACCCATCATGAAAAATTCGATGGAACGGGATACCCCCGCGGCCTAAAAGGAGAGCAGATTCCCATAGAAGGCCGGATCACTATCCTGGCGGATGTTTTCGATGCCCTATCCTCGAAACGGGTTTACAAAGAGGCCCTGGGGGAGGAAGAAGTTTTGTGCATCCTGGGAGAGGGGCGGGGTTCTTTCTTTGATCCGAAGATCCTGGATGTTTTTTTTGGCCGTCTCCAGGCGGCGCGGGAGATCCGGGGCCGCTTTGAGGACTGGGCGGAAGACTTCGACAAATTCAGAAACCTGGACCATTTGATGATCGAAGAAGGAGCAGAGAGGAAAAAAACTGAAAGGAATCTACAATAGGAAAATGCCATGCCTGCAACGATCTATGAGAAGCTTCGGGAACATTTAGATTCCCTCCCCACGGGTTATCCAAAGACTCAGAGCGGGGTGGAGTTGAGGCTTCTGCAAAAACTTTTCACGGAAGAAGAAGCTGAAATGGCCTCCCAGTTGAAGCCCGTGCCGGAGACCGCGGAACAGGTCGCCCAGCGCCTGGGC
>Ga0315288_10010223_pt1 | contig 11823 bp, 9 predicted proteins | sample YL17G11_20_MG_FD_203454 | JGI IMG/M metagenome (GOLD analysis project Ga0315288, IMG submission 203454) | Sediment microbial communities from Yellowstone Lake, YNP, Wyoming, USA - YL17G11_20 | ecosystem: Environmental > Aquatic > Freshwater > Lake > Sediment | place: USA: Wyoming | collected... | reverse complement strand
TGCTATTTTTAAAAGTTTTTTTCAAGTAATCAATTCTTTCGCTAAATATTAGTATTCCATTTTTCTTAAAAATATAGTTTCCCTTATTGGGTCCCTTTTTCAAAACTAATAGCATCACGCTCTGTAGGGCGCCTTCAAATAGGCCTGACACCTTCTGAATTGATAGGTATTCGATATTACAATTTTTAACTATAAAATTCCTTAACTTAGAGAAATAGGCACCATTATTCATAGAAGGCGGTATAACAAAAGCTAAGTATCCGCCATTTTTCAAGAGCTTTATTCCTTTGTGTACAAAGATCCCATAAATATTGACTCGTCCACTTAATGCCTCTTCATACCTTTCTCGAGTTTCTTTTTCTGGCTTAAATTCAAAATATGGCGGATTCCCAACGATAAAATCGAAATTTCCATCATCCTCCTTCATCAGGGAATCGACACATTCTACATTGGCGTAGGGCGCTAGTTTTTTTGATATTGATACTAGTTTTGGATCAATTTCCCAACCATATATTGTGGCGTCTGGAAAATATTTTTTTGCCGTCAACATAAATTCACCTGATCCACTAGCAGGATCTAGAATTTTCGCCTTCTTAATTTTAGGAAATTTATCGAACAGCGCCTCTCTCAGTGTTTTTGGGGTAAAATATTGACCAAACTTCTTACGATATCCTAAGTCGGTATTTTTTATATATTTAATTGTTTCTTGACTTAATTCTTCATGAAGCATGATAATTACATTCTTTTTAATAAAATTAAACGCCAGTTGCTTTAAAAAGTAAAATAAATAGAAAGATTTTGACAAATAGAGAGGGAAATCATTAAAGTTATAAAATGAGTCCTGCTGTCATAACACAAAATATATGTGGTTTATACGGATGGAGTTCGCCATGGTAAATTGCTTTCTATTTCCTTTCAAAAAAATTCAATAGTTATTGCTCAATGTCATTGCAACTTTCACAAGACGTATCATAAAAATGGCTATTTACACCAAAAATCAGATGATGGCACAATCGAATTACCTCCGAAAAGAGCGCCAATAAAAGATTTTAAGAACACAGAGCACATGGGAATGTTTTTATTTCCAGCTCGGATAAAATTAGATGATGAAAAAACCACAGTAAAAAAGGCAGATAGTATTTTCTATATTGATAAAAGAACTCTGCCAGAGAATTCAAAAATAATAGGCATAAGTATTAATCTGGTAGAACCTAATAGATGGGATCTAATTTCAAAAGCGTTTCCTTCATCAGGATATACATTCTTTTATCAAATCATAACCAAAACAAAACCATGGTTAGTATTACAATTTAGTAGTTTATATAAAAAGAAATTTTGTGATATGTTGGAAAAAGCACAGGATGGAACGTGTCTAATTTTTGGGGAAGGATTGTCAATAGATTAGTGAAATCTAATAAGCACAATTAAAACTTCTTTTGTATTTCAAAGCAGTATTTAGATGAATTGAGACCCCAACGTGATTTTTTCCGGCCCGCCGGGATCGGGAAAAACCCTTTTGGCCAAAGCTTTGGCTTCAATTTTGCCTAAATTAAATCTTGAAGAAGCAATTGAAGTGACAAGAATTTGGAGCGTCGCCGGGTTTTTAAAAGAAGACAGGTCATTTTTATCGCAAAGGCCTTTCCGGTCGCCGCATCACACAGCTTCAGGCGTGGCCTTGGTTGGCGGCGGCACTTGGCCAAAACCGGGAGAAATTTCTTTGGCTCACCGCGGTGTCCTTTTTTTGGATGAATTTCCCGAATTTTCCCGCGACGTTTTAGAAAATTTAAGACAGCCCTTGGAAGAAAATATGGTGACGATTTCCCGCGCTCAGGGCAGTTTAACCTTTCCGGCCCAGTTTTTAATGGTTGCAGCCATGAATCCCTGCCCTTGCGGTTATTTGAATGACAGCATTAAGGAATGTATTTGCGCCCCGAACCAGATTATAAGATATAAAAGAAAACTATCCGGTCCGCTCCTTGACCGAATTGATCTCCATGTTGAAGTGCCGCGTTTGAAATATGAGGAAATGGCAAAGGAGAGTTTTGGCGAAACCAGTAAAATTGTTAGAGAAAGAGTGTCCAAAGCGCGGGAAACCCAAGCTTCACGATTCAAGAACGAAGGAATTTTAACCAACCGCGAAATGTCGGTAAGGCACATTAAAAAATACTGTGCTCTTGATGAAATGGCGGAAAAAATGATGAAAAGCGCGGTCAGCTCAATGGGCTTTTCAACAAGAACCTATCATCGCATGTTGAAAATCTCCCGCACTATTGCCGATTTAGACAATTGCGAAAACATAAAACCCCAGCATTTAGCTGAGGCTTTGCAGTATCGTCCGAGAGAGGAAGTTTAATTACCACGCAAAAGGCTGTTTGGCGCCGCGGACTTCAAAATGAAGATGACAGCCGGTTGAATTTCCAGAACCCGGGTTGCCCGGATAGCCGCCCATAAAAGCAATAATACTTCCCTGATTAACATATTGGCCTGCCGTTACCAGAATATTTTTTAAATGCGCATAGCGCGTTAAAAAGCTATTGGGATGAAGAAGTAAAATATTGTTGCCATAGCCGCTATTGGCATAACGACTGGTGCTTTCTGTTGGGTAAGTCGCGGAAACAACTCCTGAAGCCGCAGCGTAAACCGGTATGTTTTCAGAAAGACAATCGTCGCCTCTTGAAATATCAACCGCGTTGTAATAATGGAGCTTGCCGCGATTATAACCGATGGTAGGGAAAATAAAATAACCGTCCAAATAAGGACCGGCGGTATAAGCGGGGGCTATAGGCGTTACTGGCTTAGGTTCCGAAGTGAGAATGGTAATGGGGTTTTGATTCGGTAAAAGAGAGTCTTGGCCCGTTATCAGCGGATCGCGGTCATCATAAGGCGCGCTTTCCAAGTCAGTGTCGGCGGCATTGTCATTTATCTCAACCGCTGAAGCAACCGATATTGATTGCAATGGAGACGCAGACACAATTTCTGTAACCTCGCCGCCAATAGTTGTGCCCCTGTCCAATCCCGTTAGACCATTGATTAAAACTGTTGGATTGGCCAAATTTGCGGTAAAAACTAAAGAGAAAATTAAAAATAAAGAAGCCCCCAAGGGGTATTTAGTGCTTACTCGCAGAATTTGTCTAAAAATGGTATAAATAAGCCGAATTTAAGACTAATATCCTAAAATCAACCAATACTATTTTAATCATAACAAGGTCAATAAAAACGGTCAAACTATTTATCCCCAGCACCGATTATGTTATCTTAGAGTGGCATGGAAATTTTTGACGGTTTAAATAACAAGCAGATCGAAGCGGTAAAGATAATAAATGGCCCGGTTTTAATTTTGGCCGGCGCCGGAAGCGGCAAAACCAAAACTTTAACCCACCGCATCGCCTATATCTTGTCGCAAGGCATAAATCCCGAGAATATTCTGGCAGTTACCTTTACCAACAAAGCCGCCGGAGAGATGCGAAATCGCATTGGTAAGCTGTCAGCTATAAGCCCTAAGCTATTCATTGGAACTTTCCACAGCTTTGGCGCAAAAATTCTAAGACAAGAAATAGAATGTTTGGGATATAAAAATAATTTTGTTATTTATGACGAAGACGATTCTTTTAGTTTGGCAAAAGATATAATGAGCGACTTAAATTTATCGCGCGATCGGTTTAAAGCCAGCTCTTTTTTAAACTTAACTTCTAAACTTAAAAGCGAATTGGAAAATCCTGAAGATATTAACGCCGACGACTTTTATAAAAGACAGTTTATTCGTTTTTATAATCTCTACAACAAGCACCTCAAAGCCGCCAACGCAGTGGATTTTGATGATTTAATAATGTTGCCAGTACAAATTTTTAAAAAATATCCGGAAATTCTTAAAAAATATCAAGAACAATTCCGATATATTCTGGTTGATGAATATCAGGACACCAATCATGTCCAATATATTTTAATAAACTTAATGGCCCAGAGAAATAAAAATCTTTTTGCCATTGGCGACCCAGATCAGGCAATTTACGGCTGGCGCCACGCAGATTTCAGAAACATTTTAAACTTTGAAGAGGATTACCCAAAAGCCACGGTCATAAAACTTGAGCAGAATTACCGTTCCACTCAAAATATTTTAAACGCCGCTCACGAAATTATCAGCAAAAATATTGAAAGAAAAGAAAAAATTTTGTGGACCGAAAATCCGCCGGGAACATTAATAGAAGTGATTGAGGCGATTGATGAAAGAGAGGAGGCCGGGTTTATTTTGGACAAAATAATAGATCTAAATAAAAATTTGGAAATTAATCTTGATAAAATTGTCGTAATGTACCGAACCAACGCCCAGTCGCGGATTTTAGAAGAAGCCTGTCTTTATGCTAATATTCCCTACCACGTGACTGGCGCTGTAAAATTTTATCAAAGAAAAGAAGTTAAAGATGTTTTAGCCTATTTGCGGCTGGTTCAAAATCAAAATGATGAAGTCAGTTTAAAAAGAATTGTTGGGATTATGGGTAAAAGATCGTTTGAGAATTTTAAGGCGCCTCTTGAAGATCTAAAAAAGCAAGCAGAAACTTTACTGCCGGCAAAACTTATGAAAATCGTTATCAAAAAAACCGATTACTATGATTATTTGGTTAAAAAATTCCCCGGCATCGGGTCGGACGGCGAATTGGAATCGGAATCAAGGATTAAAAACATCAAAGAACTAATCAGCTTGGCCAATAAACATGATAATCTCAGCGATTTTTTAACTGAAGTCGCTTTGATGCAAGAAGAGAGAAATGCCGATAATGCCAAGAAGCTTAATTTAATGACGCTCCACTCGGCCAAAGGCCTGGAATTTGACGCAGTTTTTATTTCCGGAGTTGAAGAAAATTTAATGCCCCACTCCCGCTCAGCATATTCTTCAGAAGAGTTGGAGGAGGAGCGGCGGCTTTGCTATGTGGGGATGACGCGGGCAAAAAAGTATTTGTGGCTTTTGTTCACAAAACAACGCACTTTATGGGGTGAAAGGAGAGAAACGGTGCCCTCGCGTTTTATAATGGAGTTGCCGCAGCACTTGGTTAATTTCAGGTCTTTGGCGGACGGTTTTAATCTACCGGGGATTGAGTTGGAGTAAAAAATGAATTTAACTAATAAGACAACAGTTAAAGACCTGCTTAAAAGGCACGAGATTAAGCCGGAAAAATATTTGGGGCAGCATTTTATTTTATCTAAAAAAGCGCTTGCCCAAATGGTTGCGGCCGCAGAAATTAAGAAAAACGACACCATTATTGAGGTTGGATCGGGACTTGGGACCCTCACTCAAGAACTGGTAAAAATCCCCCACCCTTTGAAAAAGGGTGGGGGACTAAAAATAATTGCCATTGAAAAAGACCCGAAGATGATAAACATACTTGGAGAAACACTGGCTGGTTACAAAAATATAAGAATTGTTCAAGCCGATGCCCGCGGGGATAAGTTGGGGATAAAAATCGCAAAAAATAAATATAAGATTGTCGCCAATTTGCCGTATTATATTTCCAATCTGATAATCCGTAAATTTTTAGAGAGTAAAAACCCTCCCAAGTTGATGGTTTTAATGATTCAAAAAGAGGTGGCACAGAGAATTTGCGGCATGCGAATGAATTTACTGGCAATAAGCGTTCAATTTTATGCCGATGTTAAAATTGTTGACTATGTGCCAGCCGAAGCTTTTTGGCCCAAGCCAAAAGTGGATTCAGCCATAATAAAAATCGTTCCGACAGGCGGACAACCGCAAAAAATGCGTCGCGCATTTTTTGCGGTTGTTAAAGCCGGCTTCTCCCAGCCCAGAAAACAACTAATCGGAAATTTAGCAAAAAAATTAAAAGTCCCAAGAGAGAAACTTTTTGAAATATTCAAGAATTTAAACATTTCAGAGCGCGTCAGAGCAGAAAACTTGAGTTTGGAACAATGGCGTTCGTTAGCCAATAGCCTATAGCGCCGTACTTATCCACAACTAACCACGTATTTACGAGGTTTTTATGGTATAATTTTATCGGGAAATGACTAAAAAATATTTAATAATCGTGTTTGTAATATCGGCCGGAGTTGCTTTCGGAGTTTTTCTGTTTGCTCCGGCTTCAAAGACCCTTTACATAAAAAACAGCGCGTCTTATTTAGTTTCCGCGGAAAACAAAATCGGCGATCTCGCAAATACTATCGTTCCATCCATTAATATTCCGAAAAATATAACAGAAGGTTTCGCCGCTTCGCTGACGCAGGAGCTGATTTCCAAAAACCCGAATCCGACAACCGACTCATCTGACCAGCCGGCGCTTGCTACGCCCGATGTTAACTTAATGGCAGAAAAATTCATTACCGATGGCTTAAAACAGGCGAATGAAAATATTTTAAATATTAAACCGCCAGACCTTAAAATTTCCTATGACAACAGCAAAAAGGCAATTGAAAATTATTTATCCGAAATCCAAATAATAATTAATAATAATCTAAAAACCGGGGTTTCGCTTTTTTCCATTTTAGACGAAATAAATAAAAATAACGGCGGACTGGAAAAACTTCTGCCGATAATAAGCAGCCACGAGGCCGCGGCAAATCAATTAGAAACAATACCCGTTCCGAGCGATTTAAAGGACTTAATGACCGAAGAAATCCGCCTTTTGCGGATAACGGCAAATATTTTACGGGCTCTGACCAATGTTGAAAACGATCCTTTGGGGACCATAGCAGCAACTAAACAATTTGAAGCGGTTATTCAAAATTGGATAGGTCTTCAGGAAAAATTTGATATTTTTATTAAAAAATTAAACCAAATTTAGACGGAATTTTAATGTCAAAACTCTCTAATAAAAAAACAATAGTTTTGGTCTTTATCGCCCTGATTATAGTTTTAATTGCGCCAAAACCGGCTTCTGCCACTGTGCCCGTTGTGCCCGTTTTTGAAACAAATCCCGTGCTTGTCGGGAAACAAACTGGTCTCCAACTCATCACTTCTGGAGCTACTTGGGCCACTAAGCTTCAACAGTTTTTTGAATGGATGTTCAAAGTAGCGGCTGAGGCCCTTAAAAGACAACTTCTCAATATGATAGTTGACCAGATTGTTCAATGGATTCAGGGTGGAGGCAAACCAAAATTTATCACTAATTGGCCGGCATTTTTTCAAGACGCGGTTGACCAAGCCGGCGGCAAATTTCTTCAGACCGCAATAGGGCCTCAAATTTGCTCGCCTTTTAAACCGCTTCTGCGCGCGGCCTTTATACCAATCGCGACTTTCACTGAACGCACTACCTGTACCTTGAGCCAAATAGGAGTTAATATTGATGAATTTTTAAAGGACTTCAGAAAGGGTAACTGGATTGCCTGGCAAGAAATGGTGTTAAGACCGCAGAATAATGTTTATGGCGCCTATGTTATGGCTTGGGACCAGTACGCAATTGAAAGAGGGGCGGCAGCCAAGGCCGGGGCATCCGAAGCTCAAGCCGGCAAGGGCTTTTTAAGCGTAAAGAGATGTGTTGCAAACGACCAAGAGGCGCTTAGAAAATGCACCGCCGACTGTTATAGTCTATTCCCAGATCTGACACAGCGAGATAGTTGTAATCAGAACTGCTTTAAACAGACCTGCACCAAAGAAGAAACTGTCACTCCCGGCGCTGTTGTCGGCGATTTAGCGGCTAAAGCGGTTGGCTCGGATATTGATTGGCTTGTTAATGCCCAAGATTTATCGGCTTATGTCGCAGCAATTACTAACGCTCTCTTAAACAGAATGTTTGCCGAAGGAATAGGACTGTTGCACACTGCCTCATCTAGTGGAGGTGGAGGAGGCGGCGGTTCTTCTGCCCAAAATCAATGCGCTCAACTTTTGGGTACAGCAGCTTATAACGACTGTATAACCTCTATACAAGGCGGCGCAGATATCAGAGAGTTTCAGAAAAATTATATGATATCCTCAATAAATCAGGAATTAGATTATCAAAATCAACTTTCAGGAGCCAAACAAGCCACCCTAATCGTTTTGAACCAGTCAATTGATATTTTGTACCAACTCAATAACTGCCAAGGCACAACAACTCTCGTTTTAGCTAAAATCCAACAAGTCCAAAACGTGGCCTCAACCACGGCAAGTCAAATCATCCAGATTCAATCCGACATTATTGCTCTTCAACTTAAACAACAGGAAATACAGGCAGTAACCGATCTTTCGCAAATTCCGTCGTTCTATAATCAAGTGAACGGCATTGTTAACTCCAGCATTACTCAAAGCTTGGCTTTGGCTGCCCAGAGCGAAACCAGCCAAAAAACACAAGATATGAGTTTGTATCAACAACAACTAAGTGCTTGCCAGGCAGCGGCAGCAGCAGCGGCAGCATCAGGAGGAGGTCCGTAGTTAATGGTTAATGGCTAATAATTTATGAAAAGATTTTTAAGAAAAAATCCCCCACCCTTTCTGAATTTGCTCTCTAAATTTTGACACTATGCACGAAATAAAAACTAAAATTAAAGATGTTATCTTAAAAGCCAATAACAAAGGCCGCAAATCTAAATTTATTCAGAAAGGGTGGGGGATTGGTTTAATTCTAATTGCGGCGATTGTTTTTAATTTTGCTTTTCTGCCTCTAACCGCCCTGGCACAATCAGCAAAAACAGCAGACGTCAGTTGGGTCGGCCAAGTAATCAGCTGGCTCTCGGGAGAAAGTCTACTTTTTGTTTCAAGTGCCATCAGTATGATTCTTGGCGCTGTTTTTGGGGTCGTTCTCTGGCTGGAGGCCCAAATTATTGATTATATTATTTCTCCCGCCAATTTTTCTTTCACCAATTCGCCCATTGTCACTCTCGGCTGGGGCATCACCCGCGATCTGGCAAATATGTTTTTTATTTTAATTCTTTTGGTAATCGCTTTTGCCACGGTTTTAAAAATTCAATCTTACGCGATAAAACAACTTTGGTGGAAAGTGCTTGCGGCGGCGATTTTAATTAATTTTAGCTTGGTAATTGCCGGTTTTGTCATTGACTTCACCCAAGTTCTGACCACATTCTTCTTAAATCAAATCACGGGTGGAGGGAGTTTCGGCACGATTACCACCCGATTAGCTGCCAGCATGCAGATTTTAAATTTTTATAACCCCGCAACACCCGCAAGCATCGGGCAGGGCATCGGGCAATTTGCCTCCAGCGGCATTGCCGCTGTGGTAAGTATTATTTTAACTCTTGTTGGTCTGGTGATAACCGTTTTTGTTTTCGGCGCCGCCGCTATATTTTTAATTGTGAGAATTCTTTATATCTGGTTCTTGTTGATTTTTGCGCCTTTTGTCTGGATGCTTTGGATTCTGCCGGCAACCAGCGGCCAATTTTCAAAATGGTGGGACAGTTTTTTGAAATGGACATTTTTCGCTCCGATCTATGTTTTTATGATTTACCTCTCACTTTCAATTTTTGACGCCAATGGTAAGCTTAATACCGGCGTTTTTCCGCAAGGCAATTCGGCATGGATGACCGCGACGCCCGGACTGACCAAGGTTGGAATGCCGCAGGCAATTTTCCAGTGGATTTTAGTTATCGCGATGATGTTCGGCGCGCTGATTGTGGCGCAGAAAGCTGGTGCTGAAGGAGCCGCAGGCGCCCGCAAAATCTTAACCGGCTGGGGTACAGACACTAAAAATTGGACCGGAAGGCAGTTGCGGAGAGGGTATGTGGGTGCTACCAAACCAGAAGCCCCAACGCCTCCGCCGGCTGGCGCCGGTTTAAGGCAACGTTTGGGATACCGCTTCAGACAAGCTGGGGCCGCTATCGGCAGAGGCGCGCTTAAGGTGCCCGATCTAAGAGAAAAACAGCTTGGGTATGCGACACAAGAAAGCGCGGCATATAAAGCCGCATATAACAAATACAAAGGATTGAGTCCGGCAGTGTTAGATCAAGTAACAACCGGCATACTTGACCCTAGGGCAAGGTTGGCCATTCAACAACTACAAATAGAACAAGATGTGCTAAAACCCGGCGCCAATGAAACTCTAAACCTTCTTGATAAGGCCCATGGTTATGGCCAAGAAACCGAATTTCTGAAAGTAATAACTGAAAAATTGGGCAGCAATGGCTGGAAGCCGGCTGACGGCTTTGATGCATCAATGATGGCGAAATTACTTAACCGCGCGGAAGGATATTCCCCAAGTTTGGAACAAAATCTTTTGAAACAGCTTGCCGAAGAAAAAATGAAAAAAGATTTTACATCGGCCAATGGCTATAACGATGCTGCGCGCGTAAATCTGCTTCAGAGATCGCAAAAATATGGCAAAGAACAAGATTTCTTAAAACTCTTCCCTAATCTTGCTCCGGCAATAGGCAAAAAAATTAATGAAACTGTGGCTAAAATAGAGAACGCGGCGGATATTTATGAAGACCAGTTAGTTACTGGCGTTGTCAAAGAATTGAACCTCGATCAGCTTAGGAATATAGCAAGAAAGGGCGGTGATGCCAAAATTCAAAAAGTAAAAGATGTTGTCAAAACGGAATTTGATAATCTTGCCCCAGCTATTAAAGATAAAATTCAAAACGAGATTCTTAATAAAACTACAACGGTTACCGAAACCGATGCCATGGGGCAGACAACCACTAAGCAAGTTACTATCACTAAAGAAATGAGAAATAATGCATTACGAGAAATTGCCGAACAGAACCCAGATGCCGAAAAAGTTGCCCGCGCAAAGTTTACTACAACGTCACCCGCTTGGGATCTTTAAAGTTCTTTTTAAAAATAAAAAACGGTTTGATGTTATCGCCCCGTTGAAATTAATATCCTAAAAAAACCGCGATCAATACGAACATCGTAAATCAAGATTAGGATATTGATTAGGAAAAGACGTCAGATCATTGTAAGCCAAAAATGTTTTATGACACAAAAGACATCTTAGTAGGTATTCTGGTCGAAAACCGGCGCCATATACATATTTGCCAATGTGGGAATCTAAAATCTCGAAATATTTACCCTGACCACCCTTTATAATACCGCGTTCAAATTTAATGGTATCATAAAGATCCATCCCGTATTGAACCTCTGTTTCAGTTGCAGACAGTGAAATTCTAATATCGTGTTCTTCGGCAGAGTGCTTACGAGTGTCAATTGTAAGACTTTTTATTTCTTTAAAAATATATTCGCAATACCCTATAGAGCGCCACGCGGCATATACTATTCCACATTTTTTACATTCGTCAGAGAATTCGCCACTAATTTCAGAATTACAATTTGGGCATCTCACCATCAAAGTTTGTCTTATTCTCTTACCATCCTTATCGTATTCAGAGACCATAGACCAATGTTCTTTCTCAGATTTAGAGTTTATTTTTTTCTTCGTACTCCAGATACCCCCTAGTGTTATCCTGTCAGCGCCGACTAAAATCATCGGAATACCAATGGCCCAAAAGAATAGGGTTGTGCCAAGCTTCTCCACGAAATGCGAAGTGTCAAACCATGTTATAATTGGTAAGACAAAAAACACAATGCCCGTTATCAGAAGTTTCATTACCTTTCCCTCCTTTATTCAATTATTTAAGATCAAAACAATTGTTTAATCATCATATTACCATAAAATAATGAGATTGTCAATGTCAAATGCCTGAATTAACAAGAGAAGAAAAGTTAAAATTAGTAGAAAAATTACCCCAACAGCTTCAGGATTTGCTCTATTCTGAAGATACTGGGGCGTTTTTGCTGTACCTCGGACAAAAATATAATCTTCCTGATGAAAAAGTTCGTTTGCTCTCAAAATTAGTGGCTGATATTGTTTTAAGAATTACGCCAATAACCTCTCTGGCGCAGGAAATTAATTCAAAAATCACATCCGACGCTCAAGCCGCGATGAATTTGTC